>TARA_R110000787_G_scaffold28923_5_pt1 | contig 85629 bp, 69 predicted proteins | sample TARA_R110000787 | Tara Oceans TARA_R110000787 (sample SAMEA4397920) | marine metagenome | biome: Polar Biome; feature: [DCM] deep chlorophyll maximum layer (ENVO:01000326); material: water (ENVO:00002006), including particulate matter (ENVO:01000060) such as... | depth 35 m | reverse complement strand
TTATTTCTTAAATAATAGAAAGAAGAAACCATATCCTGAGCATCTCTTGGAAAGGAAACTATTTTTTCTGTGTCATTTTTAAAATCAATAATGGTAGCGTTTTGACTGGTATGATCAAAATCTATTCGAATATCTTTGGTATGTCCTCCTTCATCAATTTTTCTAATAAACCGTTGTGGCAGATCTTTATCTTTGATAATATAAGACTCATAATGATCTTCTACATTAAAAAACCAACTAGTCATTCCTGTGCTCTCTCCAAAACCTATCACATGAAAAACTTCTTTAGAATCTATAACCTCACTCTTTACTTCTAGCGTTGCTACTCCGGCAGTTATCAATCCATAATGAACTCTAAATTTAAGCCACTCCCCATCATCATATGCCTTTTTTTGAGAAAAGGAATAGGTGCTTATTAATAATAAGATAAGGATACTTAATTTTTTCATCTGTTTATTTAGTTATAACAACTAAAAAAATAGGCTTTTATTTTGAAAATAAAAACGCTACCTAATTGACGATAGCGTTTTTAGTTTATTACAATTATAGGGTTCCTCTATTTGCCTGTTCTCTCTCGATAGATTCAAATAGTGCTTTAAAATTACCCGCTCCAAATCCTTGAGCTCCCATTCTTTGAATGATCTCAAAGAATAAAGTAGGTCTATCTTCTACAGGTTTTGTGAATATTTGCAATAAATAACCATCTTCATCGGCATCTACTAATATAGAAAGGCTTTGAAGCTCTTTAATATCCTCTTTCATTATGTCCATATGAACTCCTAATCTACCTGGAATTTCATCGTAATAAGCCTGTGGTGGTGGTGGTAAAAACTCAATACCTCTAGATTTTAACTGAGCTACTGTTTTTACAATATCATCTGTTGTTAATGCTAAATGCTGTACTCCAGAGTCTTCATAAAAATCTAAATATTCTTCAATTTGAGACTTCTTAGCAGCTTTTGCTGGCTCATTAATTGGGAATTTTATACGTCCATTACCATTACTCATTACTTTACTCATTAATGCTGAGTATTCAGTATGAATTTGTTTATCATCAAAAGACAAAAAGTTAACAAATCCCATCACATCTTCATACCATTTAACCCATTTGTTCATTTGTCCCCAACCAACATTTCCTACCATGTGGTCAATGTATTTTAAACCTACAGATTCTGGGTTGTAATCTGACTCCCAAGGAACAAAACTTGGTAAAAAATTACCTTTATAGTTTTTACGCTCAACAAACATATGCACCGTTTCACCATAGGTATATATACCCGCTCTTACAACTTCTCCAAATTCATCTTTCTCAACAACGGGTTCCATATAAGATTTAGCTCCTCTATTTGTAGTCTCTTCATAAGCTTTTCTAGCATCTTCTACCCATAAAGCTATCACTTTAACTCCATCACCGTGTTTAACTAAATGATCGTTAATAGGGGATTTACTGTTAAGAGGTGTAGTTAATACTAAAACGATTTTATCTTGTTTTAAAGCATAACTAACACTGTCTCTCGAACCTGTTTCAAGTCCCTTATAGGCATAGGATTGAAATCCAAATGCTGTTTTATAAAAATGTGCAGATTGTTTAGCATTACCTACATAAAACTCAACATAATCTGTTCCTAATAAAGGTAAGAAATCTTGTGCTCCTTCAAATATTTTTTCTAAACCGTAATCAACCGATTTTACTTCTTTTTTACTCATAATATTGTTTTTTTTCTTGAATTTACTTTATTTAATCCAAGATTTATAATAATCGTCTACTTCTAATTTTAAGGCTTCTTCAGTAATCATAACAGGTTTAAAAGGGTCAATCATGACCGCTAATTCTCCTGTTTCTTTTTTACCTACACTTCTTTCATATGCTCCTGGATGTGGTCCATGTGGAATTCCGCCTGGATGCAAAGTGATTTGTCCTTTTTCTATATCATTTCTACTCATAAAATCTCCATCTACATAATACAATAACTCCTCAGAATCTATATTAGAATGATGATAAGGAGAAGGGATTGCATTGGGATGATAATCGTACATTCTTGGTACAAATGAGCATACTACAAATCCGACCGCTTCCCAAGTTTGATGTATTGGAGGTGGCATATGAATTCGCCCAGTTATAGGTTCAAAGTCGTGAATTGAAAAAGCATATGGGTAATGAAATCCATCCCAACCAACAACATCAAAAGGATGATTTGAATGTGTGTATTCCCACATTACACCTTGTTTTTTTGATATAATTTTAAACTCACCTTGTTCATCATTCGTTTTTAAATCTTTAGGCAATCTAAAATCACGCTCACAAAATGGAGAGTGTTCTAATAATTGACCAAAATTATTCCGATACCGTTTAGGGGTTACAATTGGACTAAAAGACTCTACGTATAATAGTCTGTTTTCTTCTGTATCAAATTTAAATTGATAGGTAGTTCCTCTAGGGATGATTAAATAATCTCCATATTTAAACTCGATATCTCCATACATGGTTTTTAAGGTTCCTGAACCTACATGAATGAAAATCATTTCGTCAGCATCAGAATTTCTATAGAAATAATCTTTAGAAAACTCTTTAGGTGCTGCTAAACCTATATGCAAGTCATTATTAACAAATAATGTTTTTCTACTGGCTAAATAATCTTTTTCTGGTTTTAAAGAAAATCCTTTAAAACTCAGTGCTTTCATATTTTTATCTATAGCTATTTTTGGAGATACATCTGCTCCTCTTTTTATCTCCGATACTACTGTGGGAGGATGTAAATGATAAATTAAAGAAGACATTCCTGCAAATCCTGCAGTTCCAAAAAGCTCTTCTTGATATAAAGATCCATCTGGCTTTTTGAAAGTAGTGTGTCTTTTAGGTGGTATTTTACCGAGTGTATGATAACGTGGCATAATTTTTTATTAAATGATTTAAATAATTAATTGAAAATTATAGGTTGCCTATTCTGGGTTTCTTTTATTTAGAAACTTGATATCGAGAAGTGTATATTTCCAACGATGAGCAGTCATTTTACAAATATCGTAAAAATATAATTGTAATTTGATTAAGAAAATACTAAAAACAGAATTGTGAATATTTAGCAATTAAAAGCGATAACCTACACTCACATACCAAGCACTTTCTTTTCTTTCTGGGGAATACGAATACTTTGCCTCAATAGGCCCTAAAAAAGTATCCCAGCCTAAGCCAAACGCATAACCCGAATAATCTATACCATCTATCCATTGATCCGTTTCGAATAAATCATCTCCAACATTGGCAATATTTGCTGCAACATTAACATGAGCTTTCTTATAAAAGTTATAATCCAATGTAAATGTTGCTTTTAAGTAAGTATCTCCTCTTAAACTTAAATCTTTATAGCCATATAAAGGAACTAAATTACTACTCTCTTTATAACCATAACCTCCTACAAAAAAGTCAAATGATTCTGTTTCATCGCCTCCTATTTTAACTCCTCCGGCTGCTTCAAATAATGCAGAGAAATTTTTAAATATAGTTTTTGCGTATCCTATTTTTGCTTTTCCTATTGAAAATTCATTAAAATCTTTATTGGTTCCATTGGAATAGAAATAAAAATTAAAATCCCCTCTAAAATAAAACCCATTTGTTGGGAAAAATTTATTGTCAAAAGAATCGTACATAATATATCCTAGCAGGCTAAAATAGTTAGTACTATCAAATACGGTTCTAGGTTCGTTGTTTTCGTCAATTCCAATAGTTTTAGATAAATACTCTTTCCATTGTTGCTCCACTCCAACTCCTAATAAAAAGGTCCTTTTAAAGAAGGTTTGTAAATAAATTTGATTGGTCAATTCTCCATATTCAAAATTTAAACTATTAATTTCATTATCGTTAGAGATAGGTTCATTATAGTTGATAAAGTCCATAGATACATTTTCATTAAATGCATTATAATTTGAATTAAAACCAATACTCCAATAATATCCTTTGTCAATAAAATAATCAAAATTGTACCTTAAGTGATCTCCCACAATAAAATCAAAAGAAGCAATATCGTTATTTGTTAAAAGCCTTTTTCGAGTGAAATTTACAAGAACTGCTGTTTTATATAAATCGTCATAATGGGCAGCCAATCTAAGTGAAGTTTTATTTTCGCTTTCCGTAACATCAAATTTTATAATTAGTTCGTTTTTTTCATTTTTGAAAAAACGATAATTAATTTTTTGAAAATTTTCTGTAGCAGATAAATTATTAACTCCTTCACTAAATTTCTTGTAGGAGGCTTTTGAAGGTATCTTTAATTTTAATTTACCTAAAATATAGGAACGGGTATATTGCTTGTTTCCTTTAATTTCTACTCCTGTAATAAACAAAGAATCGTTTGGATGAAAAACAACTTCGTTCTTTGGAGTTTTTTTTTGTTGAGCTGCTAAGGCTAATAATTCATCTTTAAATAGCAATGCTTCCTTTGAACCTGATTCAATTATTTCATTTTTTTCATCAAATGAAACTACCGTATAATCATTGATATTTGGATGGATATAAATATCTGTTTTTTTACGTTTTTCTTTCATCACCTCAATAGACTTATAATTACCTATTTGGCCTAGTATTTTAATAGCAGTTTTTAAATCTTTTCTTGTTTTTAATGAGTCTTGAACATCGATACCAATAATGATATCTGCTCCCATAGCTCGAACTCTATCTATTGGGTAATTATTTGTAATCCCGCCATCTACATATAAGGAATCCCCTAATGTAACTGGATTAAATAATGTTGGCAATGCACTACTAGCAGCTACTGCTCTAGGCAAATAGCCTTTGTTTAATATGGTCTCTTTACCGGATTCAATATTGGTAGCTACGCAAAAAAACGGAATAGGTAACTCATTAAAATCTTCTATGTCATTTACATGTGAGGTTAGTTTTGAAAACAAATTGTACATGTTTTGACCTTTTGAAATGGAAGAAGGCAATGAAACTTTAAAATCCTGAAAAGGAAAGGTCAACGCATATCGTTCAGATTCGTATTTTTCAAAAAATGTTTTTGCACTTCTTGGCAAATCATCTTGAATTAATTCTGAAAAATTTACACCCTTAAATAAGGAGTCTATTTGTACTGCTGTATATCCCGAAGCATACAATCCTCCAACTATTGCTCCTGTACTTGTTCCACCAATGTAATCAATACGAACACCTGCCGCTTCAATTACTTTTAAAGCACCAATATGCGCCATTCCTTTAGCGCCACCGCCACTTAATACCAAGCCTACTTTTACATCCTCTTTTGGTTGATTTTCTTGTGAGAAAACAACACCAGATATAAATAAGATTGCTATTAATAATAATTTTTTCACTTTCGTTTTATTGACTATTTAGATTAGTAAAGGTAAGCTCTTAATTGTTACTTTTTTTATTCTTTATTTGAAATATTCTTTGATTTTTGTTGATTTACTTGGCCCGACAACCTTTGATAATTCTTCAAAAGTAGCTGATTGTATACGTTGTAAACTTTTAAATTTTTTCAATAATTCAATTACTGTTTTTTCACCTATACCATTAATAGTCTCCAGCGTTGTATTTAACGCTTCTTTACTCCTTTTATTTCTATGAAATGTAATTCCAAATCGATGTGCTTCATTTCTTAATTGTTGTATTATTTTTAAAGTTTCTGATTTTTTATCTAAATATAAAGGAATAGGATCATCTGGATAAAATAATTCTTCCAATCGCTTTGCAATACCTATAATTGCAATCTTTCCTCTTAAATCAAGCTTATCCAAACTTTTTAATGAAGAGGACAATTGACCCTTTCCTCCATCTATGATGATTAATTGTGGCAATGGTTGCTTTTCATCTAATAATCTTTTATACCTACGGTACACCACTTCTTCCATGGATGCAAAATCATCTGGACCTACTACTGTTTTTATATTGTATTTCCGATAGTCCTTTTTACTTGGTTTCCCGTTTTTGAAAACCACACAAGCCGCCACAGGATTGGTTCCTTGTATATTACTATTATCAAAACATTCGATGTGTCTAGGTTCTTCAGAGAGTCGTAAATCTTTTTTCATCTGTGCCATGATTCTGTTTTCATGACGATTTGGATCTGTTATTCTTACTTGTTTAAAACGTTCCATTCTATAATACTTAGCATTTCGAATGGATAAATCTAAGATGTGTTTTTTATCTCCTAATTTAGGAATGTATATTTTAATGGCTTCTCCAACATTTATTTTAAATGGAACATAAATTTCTTTACAATGAGACTGAAAACGATTTCTTAACTCTATAACAGCTAATTGTAAAATCTCTATATCTGTTTCTGCTAATTTTTTCTTTATTTCTAAAGTATGGGAACGAATTATAGAACCATAAGAAATTTGAAGGTAATTTACATATCCGTATTCTTCGTCTGTAATAATAGAAAACACATCAACATTATTAATTTTTGAATTTACAATCGTAGATCTAGATTGATAATTCATTAATACCTCCATTTTTTCTTTTACTATTTGAGCGTCTTCAAAATGTAAGTTTTCAGCAAAATCCTTCATTTGATTTTTAAATGCTGAAAGCGATTCTTTAAAGTTTCCTTTTAAAATATTACGAATTGCAACTATACTTTCATTATAACTTTCTTCTGTTTGTCTCCCTTCACAGGCGCCTAAACAATTACCTAAATGATATTCTAGACATACTTTATATTTATCCGATTTAATATTTTTAACTGATAAATCATAATTGCAATTTCGCAATGGATACAACCCATTAATTAAGCCCAGCAAGGTATGAACTGTTTTCATACTGGTGTAAGGCCCAAAGTATTCGGATCCATCTTTAATCATTTTCCGAGTAGAAAAAACTCTAGGAAACCGTTCCTTTTTAATACAAATCCACGGATACGTTTTATCATCTTTCAACAAGATATTATATCGTGGCTGGTATTTTTTTATAAGGTTATTCTCTAATAATAAAGCGTCTGTTTCTGTTTCAACAACGATATGCTTTATGGTGACAATTTTTTTTACTAATACTCTTGTTTTACCTAAATCGTGTTGTTTGGTAAAGTAAGAAGACACCCTTTTTTTAAGGTTTTTTGCCTTACCAACATATAATAATTTCTCGTCTTTATCATAATACTGATACACTCCCGGTTTGTTGGGTAAAGTTGCTGTTTGTAATGCTACCGATGGTATTGTCATAGCCCAAAGATAATTGATGTTTTATTAAATGAGAAATCAAACCTAATAGATAAATAACTAAATTAGCAACAATGAAATTTTAAAAAATGAATATTGCCATTTTATCTAGAGGGGAAAATCTATACTCAACGCAAAGTCTGCTAAAAGCAGGCACTGCAAATAAGCATGTGATGGAAGTATTAGATCCATCTCATTGCGCTTTGTCCATCGAAAACGGAAAACCAATAGTAAGGTTTCATAATGAAATTGTTGACGATTTAGATGCTATTATTCCCAGAATTGGAGCATCCAACACTTATTATGGTTCTGCTTTAGTTAGGCATTTTACTGCGATGGGGGTGTTTTCAATAGTTTCTGCTGGAGCAATTTTGCAAACCAGAGATAAATGGACTTGTTCTCAATTACTTTCCGCAGCTAATGTTCCCATTCCAAAAACAATACTTGGAGCGTCTTCAAATTTGGAATACTTACTTTCTAATTTTAAAAACCAACCGGTTATCATAAAAATATTAGAAGGCACTCACGGTAACGGAGTAATTTTAGCTGAAACTTATCTTAATGCGTTATCAACTATTGAAACATTAAAAACCGCTGGCGTTAAATTTTTACTTCAAGAATACATTGAAGAATCCAATGGTTCCGATCTAAGAATATTTGTAGTAGATGGAGAGGTGGTTGCTGCGATGAAACGACAAGGTAAGGAAGGTGATTTTAGATCTAATTTACATAGAGGCGGTTCTTCTTTAAATGTAAAATTAACTTCCGAGGAAGAGAATGTTGCACTAAAAGCTGCAAAAGCAATGCAATTAGGAGTTTGTGGGGTTGATGTTTTGCAATCTAAAAAAGGACCATTAGTGCTTGAAATTAATTCATCTCCAGGATTAGAAGGTATCGAAAAAACTACTGGAATTGAAGTTTCAAAAAAAATAATAAGTTATATTGAAAGAAATAAACGTTGATGAGTGAATTTGTAAAAACTCTTGAAATATTAGGAGAAAAAATAGAATTAGGTGAAAGTAAAACAGTTGATTTTAATATCGCAAAACTATTTACTTCTACTAATATTGCAATTCCTATTATAATTGAAAGGTCATTGATTCCGGGTCCTACAATTTTAATTACTGCAGCTATCCATGGAGATGAAATTAATGGTGTTGAAATTGTACGACAATTAATTGCTAGAAAAATAAACAGACCTAAAAGAGGTTCTATTATCTGTATTCCAATATTAAATGTATTTGGTTTTTTAAATACCGATAGAGCATTTCCTGATGGAAGAGATTTAAACAGATCATTTCCTGGAAACAAAAGAGGGTCTTTAGCCAGTAGAGTTGCCTATTATTTAACGACCCAAATATTGCCGCATGCAGATTACTGTTTGGATTTTCATACAGGTGGAGCTAGTCGTTTTAATGCTCCTCAAGTAAGAATAAACCCAGGTGATAAAAATCTTTTGAAATTAGCAAAAGTGTTTAATGTACCATTTACGGTATATTCAAAAAACCTACCAAAAACATATCGTTCAGCCTGTAATAAATTAGGGATTCCTATTATACTTTTTGAAGGAGGAAAATCTTTAGAAAGCAATACTCAGATTGTTAATTTTGGAGTTCGAGGCACCAAACGATTTTTACATTCTATAAATATGTTGGACTCAAAATTTAATGTCTCTCACCCTATTAAAGACACGGTAATTATTGAAAAATCTAAATGGGTTCGTGCTCAAAAAAGTGGTCTTTTTCATTTAAAAACAAACTGCAACAAATTAGTAGAAAGAGGAGAAATTTTAGCAATCATAACCGATCCCTATGGAAAATTAAAATTTAATGTAACCGCACCAAATAAAGGGTATATTATTAATGTTAATCAGGCTCCGATTGTGCATCAAGGAGATGCGGTTTTTCATATTTCTACAAAAGAAAGTGACCATATTATTGAACTAGAAATAGAAAGCCTCGATGAATAAAGAAGCGTTTAGAAATAAATACAAATCCCTACGGTCAAATACTTCAGACGAAGCATTAGAGGATTTAAGTATCGATATCGCAAATAATTCCTTGAAATTACCAATTTGGGAGTATCTAAATTATCATATTTTTATACCAATTTCAAACAAAAAAGAAATACAAACAGAACATTTACTCCATATTTTACAAGGAAAAGACAAAAACATAATCGTCCCAAAAGTAGAAGACAGTAAAGAGATGTCGCATATTTTATTACAAGATCATACGGTATTAAAACCTTCTAGTTATGGAGTTCCAGAACCTGTGTCTGGAATCGAAATTCAACCTTCCAAAATTGAAGTCGTTTTTGTGCCCCTATTAGCTTATGATAGTAAAGGAAATAGATTGGGTTATGGCAAAGGATATTACGATCGTTTTCTAGAAAAATGCAATTCTGAAGCTATCTTTATTGGACTTTCATTATTCGAGCCAGAACTAGAAATCCCTTTTGAAAACACAGATATCCCTTTAAATTTTTGCATAACTCCTAAGGGGATTATTTCATTTTAACATAATTTACTATCTTGGGAATTCACTAATCTAAAATTATAAACGTATGAATTGGTATTTAAAAGTTTTAAAACAATATGCAGATTTTGACGGTCGTGCACGAAGAACAGAATATTGGATGTATACCTTAGTAAACATACTTGTTATTGTTGTTTTAGCGTTACTAGATAATTTGGCAGGGATGTCATTAATGGAAGGGGTGCCTTATGGGTATTTAACGCTACTTTATACTTTAGCCGTTTTTATTCCTGGGCTGGCTGTCGCAATTAGAAGGCTTCACGATTTGGGAAAAAGTGGTTGGTGGTATTTAATTGGCTTAGTCCCTATAATTGGTGGAATTTGGTTAATAATCCTTATGGCAACTGACGGACAACCTCAAGAAAATGAGTTTGGTCCAAACCCAAAAGCATAAATTATAAAAACACGCTCTCTTGAGGATAATTCTTGAGAGCTTTTTTTTGTCTTTGAAGATTTGAATCCTTCAGATACTACAGGTGTTCCATTTCAATATTTCTTTACACCTAAAATATTTATAATTTTAAAAAATCGCAGTATATTTAAAACTGAAATTATAATAAAACAAACTTCTATGGAAACTTCTTCTTTTTCTGAAAACACCTTGCCAAATAACAATATGACCTTAGCAATTATCGCTACTGTTTTAGGACTTTGTTCTCCTTGTTGTATTGGGCTTATTCTTGGAATTATTGCTATTGTATTATCAAGTCAGGTGAATACAAAATTTGAAAGTGGTGATTTCGGTGGAGCGCTTTCTTCCGCTAAAAACTCAAAAACATTATCTTTTATAGCGCTAGGTCTTCTAGCATTAAATTTAATTTTCTTATTAGGTTTTGGAGGATTAGCTGCTTATCAGGAACTAATAGAGGCCTATAATATTTCTCAATAATTATTTTTTGATTTATAAATTTTTATCAATAATTGCATTTATAATATTTGGGATAGGCATCTTTTATTTTTACACTAATGACCCATCCAATAGTGAAGCAATTTTTATAGGTTGTATTAGTAAAACCATTAGTGGATTAGATTGTCCTGGTTGCGGTGCTCAACGTGCTTTTCATGAACTACTACATGGTAATTTTATAAAAGCTGCTCAACTTAATTTACTTATCTATTTTTTTGCACCCCTACTACTTTTTATTTTTTTAAAGATGACCTTACAACCATTTAACATCAATTTACCAGACATCATTATTTCTACTAAATGGCTTATTAGCCTATTAGCATTAATGATTCTTTTTACAATAATTAGAAATGTAATTTAATTACTAAGACTCTTCTTCTTCAGGATTTGAAGATGAAATACTAGTTTCGTTTTCTGGCTTTGGAAAAGCCCTTTTATTAAAAACAATTAATATTCCAAAACCGGTACTAATAGACATATCGGCAATATTAAAAACGGGATCGAAAAAAGTAAAGTATTTTCCTCCCCAAAAAGGCATCCAATCTGGTAAAAAACCTTCCCATAATGGAAAATGCAACATATCTACTACCTTGCCATGAAATAAAGTACCATAGCCTCCATCTGGAGCAAACATAGTCGCAATTTGCAGATGACTATCATTGAAAATTATACCATAAAATACAGAATCAATAATATTCCCCATAGCTCCAGCAAATATTAAAGCAATAGAGACAATTAGAATGTTAGAATGTTTCTTTTTTATAGAATCCCATAACCAATATCCTATACCAACAATAGCAACTAACCTAAAAAGCGTAAGAAACAATTTGCCATATTGGCCAGGTATTTTAGCACCCCAAGCCATTCCTTCGTTTTCTACAAAGGCAATTTTAAACCATTCAAAAACAGTTACACTCTCTCCTAATACAAAATTAGTTTTAATGTATATTTTTGAAATCTGATCAATTATTAAGATCAAAACTATAATAAATATGGATTTTTTAAGAGACATAATGCTTTATATGGTTTGTAAAAATAATATTATTTAATGGATTTGGGATAATGAAATTTCTCCCTCCTTAGTTTCTGCTATTATTAAGTAATTACTTCCTTTGTTTTTTGAAAGCTCATTATTTATTTTTCCGTTTTTCGAAATAGCTTTTGCTAATATTTTATCAGGGGTTGTAACTGTAATAAAACCTTCTTTTGTTTTTAAATTTGCATCTCCAATAAATTCTTTAAGAATACAATTTCCGCTTTCTAGTTTTACTGAAATAGCTTTAAGTTTTCCTTGTGTTGTCACTGAAGCTATGGTCGATAAAATTGAAATCTCCATGCTTTCAGGTACTAAAAGTTCTAGTTCTACTGATTGAACTTTATGAGCTGCCAATTTATCATTTTCAGCTTTATAAAAAGGTGAATACGCTGTTTTTAAAAACAATATATTATCTTTTTCCACCAAACTTAAAACGACATTTTCATGATGTTCTCCTTCAATTCGAGTTCTAATTTTTATACTATTAGATTTTTCTGAAACTATTAAAATGCGATGGATATTGTTAGAATTAATTTCAATGCTATTAATTAGATTCGCATCAATCTCTCTTTCCATTATTTTTTGAGAATAACAATGGATAGACATTAAAAGCAAGAGTAGGATGCAACTATTTCTAATCAATTTAGTATGTATTTAAAACATAAATTCCAAATTCCATAACTATTTAGCTACGCTGGAATTTGGAATTTTAACGATCTTATTAATTTACTATTGCATATTCTTAGCTTCGATACTAAGAGTGGCATGAGGAACTAATTTTAATCGTTCTTTATTAATTAATTTCTTTGTTACGCGGCAAAGTCCGTACGTTTTATTTTCTATGCGAATTAAAGCATTATTTAAATCACGTATAAATTTTTCTTGACGAATTGCTAATTGAGAATTCGATTCTTTACTCATTACATTACTTCCTTCATCAAATGCTTTAAAAGTAGGCGAAGTATCATCGGTACCGTTATCGCTATCGTTTTTAAAAGCACTTTCAATTAAATGCAATTGTTTTTTTGCGTTTTCGATTTTTTCAAGAATTAGTTGTTTAAATTCTTCTAAATCCGCATCATTATATCTATCGTTTGTTTCTTGGTTCATATTATACTTTTTTAATGGCCAACTTGCTTGTTATTTCATCAAAAATAATTTCTGTTCCTTCTTCTAATTTTTGATCAAAACACAAAACATCTGTTAGCGTTTCACGTTTAATATATTCTAAATTTTGGCTTACCGCCACTTTTAATTTTTCATCTTCTTGAATGGTTACCTCAACTCGATCCATTACTTCAAAACCTGAGTCTTTTCGTAAATTTTGAATTCGGTTGACTAATTCTCTAGCAATCCCTTCGTTTTTTAATTCCGGACTTATGGTAACATCTAAAGCAACCGTAACACCATCACTATTTGCAACCAACCAACCTTCAATGTCTTGAGAACTTATTATAACATCATCCTTGTACAAGATAATGTTATTTTCGTTAATTAAAACATTAATTTCTCCTTCTTTTTCAAGTATCTCGATCTCTTTTTGACCAAAATTAGTGATCACTTGTGCAGCAGACTTCATGTCTTTTCCAAAACGAGGTCCTAACTTTTTAAAGTCTGGTTTTATCTGTTTTACTAATATTCCAGATCCTTCATCAATCAATTCAATTTCCTTTACATTAACTTCAGATTTAATTAAATCTGAAACCGCTAAAATTTCTTCACGCTGTTCATTATTTAAAACAGGAATCATAATTTTTTGTAAAGGCTGTCTCACTTTAATCTTTTCTTTTTGTCTTAACGATAACACTAAGGAAGAAATTGTTTGAGCCTTTTGCATTTTATGTTCCAATGCACTGTCAATGTATGACGGATTTGCTACCGGAAAGTTACTTAAATGCACAGAAATTTCATCAACTTTAACAGTTCCGTTCAATAAATCATTATAAAGACGGTCCATAAAAAAGGGAGCAACAGGTGCACTTAACTTAGATATCGTTAATAAACAAGTGTGCAGTGTTTGATATGCCGATATTTTATCTTCGCCATAACTACCTTTCCAAAAACGCCTTCTACTTAATCTTACAAACCAGTTACTTAAATTTTCTTGAACAAAATCTGATATCGCTCTTGTAGCTTTTGTTGGTTCGTATTCGCTATAATATTGATCTACTCTTTCGATTAAAGTGTGTAATTCTGAAAGTATCCAACGATCAATTTCTGGTCTTTTTTCTAATGTAATATCTGCTTCTGAATAATCAAAATTGTCCAAATTAGCATACAGACTAAAGAAACTATAAGTATTATAAAGTGTTCCAAAAAACTTATTTCTTACTTCTGAAATCCCTGCTAAATCAAACTTTAAATTATCCCAAGGATTGGCATTGCTTATCATATACCAACGTGTGGCATCTGGTCCAAATGTATCGAGGGTTTCAAATGGATCTGTTGCGTTCCCTAAACGCTTGGACATTTTTTGTCCCTTTTTATCTAATACCAAACCGTTTGAAACTACATTTTTATAGGCAACATCATCAAATATCATAGTTGCAATTGCGTGTAACGTATAAAACCAACCACGAGTTTGATCTACTCCTTCAGCAATAAAATCTGCTTTTCGCCACGTAGTATCTACTTTTTCTTTATTCTCGAAAGGATAATGCCATTGAGCGTAAGGCATACTCCCACTATCAAACCAAACATCAATTAAATCGGCTTCACGATTCATAGGGATTCCGTTTTTAGAAACCAATATAATATCGTCAACTATATTTTTATGTAGATCTACTTTTGCATAATTATCTTCCGAAAAATCTCCTACTACAAATTCATCAAAAATATCTTTTTGTAAGAATCCAGCATCGACAGATTTTTTCATTTCAGCTTTTAATTCTTCAATAGAACCAATTGCTATTTCTTCTGTTCCATCCTCGGTACGCCATATAGGAAGTGGAATTCCCCAATACCTAGATCGAGATAAATTCCAATCGTTTGCATTTGCTAGCCAATTTCCAAAACGTCCTTCACCGGTAGATTTAGGTTTCCAATTGATTCCTAAATTTAACTCGTGCATTCGATCTTTAAAATCAGTTACTTTAATAAACCAGGAGTCTAATGGGTAATATAAAATAGGCTTATCGGTACGCCAACAGTTTGGATAACTGTGGGTATATTTTTCAACTTTAAAGGCTTTATTTTCTGTTTTTAATTGAATTGCAATCTCAACATCTACCGATTTTTCCGGCGCTTCTCCATCTGCATAATATTCATTCTTTACATATTTACCAGCGTAAACACCCATTTCTGGTCTAAACTTACCTTGTAAATTTACCAAAGGAACTAACTTTTGGTTTTCGTCCATCAGTAACATAGGTGGTACTTCTGGCTCGACTAGTTTTGCAACCATCGCATCATCTGCACCAAAAGTTGGAGCTGTATGAACGATTCCTGTTCCATCTTCAGTCGTAACAAAATCACCAGCAATTACTCTAAATGCATTTTCAGGATTATCATGAGGCAACGTGAACGGCATTAATTGTTCGTAGCGAGATTCTAAAACTTCAGCTCCTTTAAATTCTTTAAGAATTAAATAAGGGATTTTTTTAGCTCCCTCTTCATAAGAAGATAAATCTTGTTCTGTTTCCACATTTTCAAACTTACCTGAAAATTGTTTTTCAACTAAATTTTTAGCTAAAATTACTTGTGATGCCTCAAAAGTATATTGATTAAAGGTTTTAACTAAAACATAGTCAATCTTTTTACCAACTGTTAAAGCTGTATTTGACGGTAAAGTCCAAGGAGTTGTAGTCCAAGCTAAAAAATAAATATCGCCTTCTAAATTTTTTAAAGACGCTGGCAAGGTATCCTTGATTGCTTTAAATTTAGCAACAACAGTCGTATCGGTTACATCTTGATAGGTACCTGGCTGATTTAACTCATGAGAACTTAATCCTGTTCCTGCTTTAGGTGAATATGGCTGAATTGTATAGCCTTTATAAAGTAATCCTTTGTTATATATTTCTTTTAATAACCACCAAACTGTTTCCATATATTTTGGCTCATAGGTTACATACGGATCTTCCATATCTACCCAATAACCAATACGTTTGGTGAGGTCGTTCCAAATATCGGTGTATCGCATCACTGCTTTACGGCAGGCAGCATTATAATCTTCAACAGAGATGGTTTTACCAATATCTTCTTTAGTGATTCCTAATTCTTTTTCGACTCCTAACTCTATTGGTAATCCGTGAGTATCCCATCCAGCTTTACGCTTTACTTGGAAACCTTTCATGGTTTTATATCGCGGAAAAATATCTTTAATAGCACGAGCTAGCACATGGTGTACTCCAGGTAAACCGTTTGCAGAAGGAGGTCCTTCAAAAAAAACGTAAGGTGTTTTTCCTTCTCTAGAAGAAATGCTTTTTTCAAAGATATTTTCCTGTTCCCAAAATTCGAGTATTTCTTCTCCTAATTTTGGAAGATCTAAACCTTTGTATGTTTTAAATGCTGTGCTCATATTTATTGTCCGAGTAATCGGGTATTATTTATTGCTTGTTCCTTAAAAATAAACCTCTAAAAGATAGCTGCGAATTTAATAAAATGTTAAGATAAGACAATGCTTATTGCCTTAAAATTAAGCCAATAAAAAAGCCCTGTAGAATAAACTACAGAGCTTAAATGTTAGTTTATTAGATGGGTTTATTGTCTTACCATTCTAATTTCAGAAGTGTAAACAAATTCATCGCCACTCTCCACGTAAATATCTTCTGAAGTAATTCTTAACTCATTTGCATTAAATAATGCTACTGAAAAAACTTCACCATCCATTACAAATGTCATTGTAGAGTTATTTGTTGAATAATTTCCTGTAGCATTATCTATTACTACAATCTCAGATCCTTCATCCTGAACTTGTCCAGCTACAGTCTCTATATAAGAATCTCTATATTCACCATCAATCACATAACTTCCACTTGCAGAAAATACTATTGTTAATTGAAAAGTATCTCCAACTGTTGTGTATTCAGTAATAACATCCAATCCATTTACATTGGTAGTTTGAATCTCAGTAGAATTTAACATAGTTACAGTATAAGTACCACTTAAATTCGCATTGTTAAACTCATATTGATTGCTATCATCATCGCTACTACAACTTAATAATGATACCGCTACAAATAAAACAAATAGGCTTTTTAATAATTTCATAATTATTTTTTAAATTTTTAATTGCGGCAAATATAATCTGTTTTTAGTAGCTTAGTCATTTATTTTTAAAATTCTTAACCTTTTTATTTTGAAAAATTTATTATTATTATTTTTCCTTTTTATTTCCATTATTACGAATGCTCAAGAATATGTGGATGTGCTTAAGTTAGGATACGGCTATGCTAATGAAGCAAAATATAAAGATACCGAGGAGAGCACAACTATAAACTCCTATAATGCTGCCATTACTTTTCCGGTTGAGTTAAACGAAAAATACGCTTTAATTACCGGAATTGATTTTAGTTCTAATCATTTATTATTGTCTCCCGATTATAACCAATCCACCACTTTATATAACACTTTATTAAAAGTAGGATTAGCGACAACACATTCAGAAAAATGGAGTAGTACCCTCGTATTATTACCAAAAATAGCTTCAGATTATAAAAATCTATCTGGTGATGACTTTTATTTTGGAGTCTATGCAGTTGCAAAACTTAAAAAAAGCAAGCATTTTAAATACCGTTTTGGTTTTTATGCCTCCACGGAGGCTTTTGGAGTTTTTGCGACGCCAATTATCGGAGCCTATTATTTAAGTCCCAATAACCGATTTGAAATTGACGCATCCTTACCCATAACTGCCAATGTGAATTATAAATTTGGAAAAGCTGCAATTGGATTTGATTATTTTGCAATTGGTCGAAGTTTCAATATAAGTCAAGAAACCTCCATTCCTGTTTACGTCGATCAAAGACCTATAGAGATTGCAAGTTATTTTCAATACGGAATTCTAGAAAATAGCATCTTACTTAGAGTGAAAATGGGTTATTCCAGCAATACTAATGAAGTATATAAACAAGGCGATACATTAGACTTTAGAGTTTCTGCATTTAGTTTTGGAGATAACAGAACGCAGTTAAATCCAGATATTTTAGGAAGTGTTTTCTTTAAGGTGGAAGCGATCTATAGAATTCATTTTGAAAAAAAGGAAAAGGAAACGATAAAATAAACATTAATTTTGCAAAATGAAGATCAAAAACTGTCCAGAATGTGGTGATAAAATTATCGGTAGAGCCGATAAGAAATTTTGTAGCGATTCTTGCAGAAACACCCATAACAATGCTTTAAACAAGGATAGCAAAAACCTTATTAGGAATATTAATAATAGTTTGCGAAAAAACTATCGGATTCTAGAATCTCTAAATCCAGATGGTAAAACCAAAACTACTAAGGAAAAATTATCTCGTTTAGGATTTAATTTTGAAAATTTCACCAGCATCTATACTACCAAAACAGGCTCTGTTTATTTTTATTTATACGATCAAGGGTACCTGCCTTTGGAAAATGATTATTATTTAATAGTCAAGAGGGTTAATTAATTTTTTTACTCAACTACTTTAAAAGATTCTATAGCTTCATTTGGCTCCATAATGGTGTAATCCTGCCAAAATGTAGGATCGTATTTAGATAAGTAAGTCGCTTTAATTAATTTTTTCTCTTCAATAAGATCGTAGGAAGATTGCGTCATATTTTCCGATTCAAAAACAACTAACTCATATTTTTGTAATTGATTTCCTTGAATGTTTAACTTTAGAGAAAGTTCGTTTTGTTTTCTTCTACCTTTTACATGCTTATTTTTTTCTATAATTTTTAAAGGTCTATCTAATCCCATATAACTACCATCCAAGAGCTCTATAAATCGTGGGCTGTAAGTTCCGTTTTCATCTTTATCAAATAACATTTTACCCCTATAAATATTATTCCGGTAGGTAATTCCAAGAAGTCCAAATTTGCTGATTGGTTTTACATTTTCAAAATCCAATCGCACAATGGCAAAATCTTGTGTATTTACATACATAGTTCCTTTAAAATCTTTTCCGCCTTTAGGAATAAATTTCAAAATATAAACGGTCATTTGATTAATTACCGTATAATTAACTAAGGTGAAATTATACCTGCTTGATTTATCTAGTACATCAATTTTACTGTCTTCTTGAAAAAACAACTGCTCGTATAGGTTAGATATTTGATTGCTTATTTGTTCTTGAAAGTCTAAATCTCCTTCTTTCTTTTTCTTTTCTATAGCTGCTTTTGCTTCTTCATTTTCTTGAAGGATAGAATCGACTTGTACTTTTGTGCTAAAGAATCCTGATTTTATTTTTAAATAAGAATCTTTTTTTATGTTATCATTAAAAATACCTTCTAACTTTCTTCCTATTCCTTCTGCCGATACATCGTTATTCTTATCGTACAATTCTGCAGCTTTATTAATATTTAGTTTATAGGTATTATAATCTCCATATAAGTCTGCAACAACCTCTTTATAATAGGATGACTTTTTTGGAATTATCCTCGTAATACTATCCAAGAGTTCTTTGTTTAACTCTTTAATAGTAGATTTTTTAAATCCAAGGTCCATCTTTTTCATGTTCCCAATATCAGATTGACGAAAGAAAACTTTCTTTTTTGTTAAATTAGAAGCATAGTTTTTATCTAAGTTATCTTTAACTCTTTCAACAATCTCTTTAGTAGTGAGCACTTCGGTAGTTAAAAATACTTCTTTAAGTTCGTAAAGTTTAGGAACCAATGAAATTATTACCCCTTCGTTTTCTTCAAAGACAACCCCTTTTGTTTCATATCCCATATAAGATATGTAAACAGAATCTTGTGGTTGTTTAACATTTTCCAATAAGAAAGTAAATTCTCCTTCTTCATTTGAAACCATTCCTTGAAACGATCCTGTTTCAATAGTTGCATAGGAAACGGGCTCCTGAGTATCTTGATCGATAACCTTTGCCGAGAAAGATTGTGCATTTACAATTGAAAAAATAAGAAAACTGAGTAGCGTTAATGAATATTTTAAAGACATTGTTTAATAATTATGGTTATAAATATAGACGCAATTAATGATAAAAAGGTTGTCTGTATATTAGTAGACGAGTTAGTATAGCACCTGTTACTATAAATTGTCCTTTTTCATTTTTTCCTTATCTTCTTTAGTGGGCGACATTTTGTACATTAAATAACCAAAACCTACCACTAAGTGCAAGATAATAATTGCAATAACTATATAAAACCAAAAGTCTGACATTAGAAATTAAAATTTGTTAAGCTGATGTGAAATTAATTATAATTATATGATAAAATAAACCAGAATTTTCATTCAGGATTATAAAATTAAAAAAATTATATCATTTATTGTTTTATAATTTTAGATACTTTTTTTATTCCATTTTCATAAAATGAAAGCAAATAGATGCCTTGTGGTAAGTGTGCTACATTAATAGCAGTAGCGTAGTTGTTTTGCACTAATATCTTTTTACCCAACAAGTCATAGAGTTCGATATTTGTAACTGCATAAACATCTGTAGCAGCTAAAAACAATTCGTTTTGAACTGGATTTGGATAGAAATACGCATTATTAACTTGACTTACATCTCCACCGTCTGAAAGAACTACATTTTCTACATTTACAAAATCTCCTTGAAGAACTTCTTTACTATCGTTATCTTGAATAAAGTAGGTGATTTCACAATTATCTAGTACCCAAGTTGGATCTATAACAAAACTAAAATCTATTTCTAATTGATCGCTAGCTGAAAAATCGATTGCGGTTCCGTTTCCATCAGGGAACATGGCTCTTTCTACATGGTCCAATTCTGTTTCACCTTGCCAAACTTCAGGAATATCAGATTCCGTTACAACAATATGTAAAACCAAATTCTCACCAGTGTATTCCGCTACTTTATCTAAAGTAACGACTCCGCTTAAAACGCCTTCTACCACTTCGGCTCCAATAGTAGCAGTAAATGAAGATGGAGTATTCATGCGATCTTGATAATATTGAAGATGCACACTTTGGGTAGCCCAATCATCATAACCTATATGATTGGAGTCGTAATAGGTTGTTGGAAACCAAGGAAAATCGTAATAATCTTCCCTTAAAATAGAAGCAGGATTGGTATAAGCATCATTATTATGATATTCTACAATAGCAATTTCTAATCCTTGATTAACAAAATCATGAAGGATATCTACAACAGCTGGACAAGAAGGACACCAAGTTCCGGTACCGACTTCAACCACCACTTTTTGTCTTTCTACTTGTTGTGAAAATAACGTAACAGTGCTTATTAAAAATAACAGTGTAAATAACGACTTCATAACTAAGGGTTTAATTTTTTATAAATATATTATTTTTAATTAATCTATAAGAAACTAGCATCGCTTTTTTTAAGATAATGGTATCTTTATTGAAAGTTAAAAAAAGGATAACAATCACCAAAAGATGCGTTTATCCCGAAATATAAATCGGTAAATAGTACCTTTGGTGATTATATAGAGAGTTTTACAAAATTTAACAAAAACGAGAGACATATTAAATTTCATCTTTGTCCTCGCAGTAATTTTTGCGATTGGATTTGGGTTTTATTTGTTTTATGATATTCAACGTAAATATGCAGAAAGTCCAGATAAGAAAACTGAATTGGTTTCGGAATCAAAATTGGACACTAAAGTTAATTGAGTTTCTTGAAAAACCAATTGATTTGCAAAAGTTTAAAAAAAAGAAAGATAGAGATGTTATTACAAGTTTAAATAATGGATTGGAATATCAATATCACTCGAAAATAAAAGATTCTGTTTTTTATGGTTATAACTTTTTAACAGAAGATCTTGGAACAAAAGGAATTAACGAAATAGTTGTTTTTAAATACGTAGAACACAAATACGAAGACGAAACTGAAATCTTGATTGAATTAAGGATTTTTAATAAAGATTCGGATTTAGGAAAAGCAAATCTTATCGGATTTTTCAAAAACGGAATTGGAAACAGAATTTGGCTTTGATTATCTGATTTTAGATAACCGAATGGTTTATTCGAACAAAAACAAAATTTTGATACTTGAATTTAAGGACTTAAAAGTTGATTCTTATAATTATATAAAACTAAGTACTGTTAAAATCGATATTGATTTAATCGAACAAATAATTGAATAAAAAACGTTGTATTACACCGCCTATAATTCATTGCGGATCAATTCCCTTTCTGGAATTTCCGCTTATTTATTAAATCTTTAAAAAAGAACATTAATACTATGAAAAGAAATTTATCAGAGATTTTTCAAATATCAATTGGCATTCTGCTAGCTAGTGTTGGATTAAAAATGTTTTTACTTCCAAATGGTTTTTTGGATGGCGGTGTTACAGGTATTGCTATTTTACTAAGTGAGCTTTTCGACTTCGATATTTCTTATTTTCTAATATTAGTAAGTATCCCATTTCTAATATTGGCGTGGTTCAATCTATCTAGAAGAATTTTTATCAAATCAGTCATATCAATCATCGCATTAGCGGTTATTATTCATTTTGAAAACTTTAATGCAATAACCGATGATAAGCTATTAATTGCAATATTTGGTGGTCTTTTTTTAGGTGCTGGAATTGGCTTAACTATCAAGAATGGTGCGGTTTTAGACGGTTCAGAAATATTAGGGATTTTTATAAATGATCGCTTAGGAATTAGCATAGGTAAGGTCATCCTTTTATTTAATGCCATATTATTTAGTGCTACTGCAATATTGCTTTCTATCGAAGTGGCAATGTATTCTATATTAACATTTATTGTAACCGGTAAAGTTATTGACCTTATGATCGAGGGTTTTGAAGATTATGTTGGTTTAATGATTGTCTCTGAAAAAGTTACTGAAATTAACAAGGAACTTATTAGAGTGGTTGGAGCAGGTACCACTTTATACCATGGATCTGGGGGTTTTGGAAAAAGAGGCCCTCAAACTAATAAAGAAATTATCCATACGGTAATTAACAGAATTGATATTAGAAGAACCTACAATTTAATAGACTCCATAGATAAGAATGCTTTTATAATTGAATTTGATGTTAACAACATAAAAGGAGGTATTTACACAAAATTTCTTTCTAAGGAAGGCTTAAAAAAACTATCACCAAAAAAGTATATGTAAAATAGTAGTGATAATCCACGTTAACTGAAGGTGCTAAGTACCTTGAATTTAAAGTTACTATCTTTGGAATGTAAGCATATTTTTAAAGAGCCTGTTTTCCCAAAGTCAATCATTACAAAGAATTACCTACAATGAAAAATAAATTAGTAAATTTCCTACTCTTATTGGCTTTTGGATTTATATTAATTAGTGCTACCATAGATTTGGATAACCTTTTTAATTATGCGAACCAGGATATTCCAGACTATATTACCAAAGACAATACCGATGGCAACCCCATTAATGATAAAGCAGCTACCTTAGGTCGAGTTCTTTTCTACGACAAAAACCTTTCCAGCGATGGCACCATAGCATGTGCCAGTTGCCATTTACAAGCGCACGCTTTTGGCGATCCAAATGTACAGAGTACTGGAATTAATGGACTTACAGCCCGACATTCCCCACGACTTGTCAATCCTAGATTTTCACGAGAGGCACATTTTTTTTGGGACGAACGTGCAGAAACATTGGAAGATCAGACGACCCAGCCCATACAGGACCACATAGAAATGGGTTATAGCGGTACCAATGACGATCCTAATTTAGACGATCTTATAACTCATTTAGAAAGTATTGAATATTACAACACCCTTTTCGAATTTGCATTTGGCGATACCGAGATCACAGAAAATCGTTTGCAACTAGCCTTGGCTCAATTTTTAAGAAGTATACAATCCTTCGATTCCCGATTCGATGAAGGTTTTTCGCAAGTAGACAACACAAGTCAACCTTTTCCAAATTTCACAGAACAAGAGAATAGAGGTAAGCATTTATTTATAAACACTCCCAATGAGGGTACTGGTTGTGCAGATTGTCATATTCCTCCCGAATTTTCCATTACCATACACTCTCATAATAACGGTGTAATTACCGTAGCTGGAATGCCTGGTGAAATAGATTTAACAGTTACCCATCCACCATCCCTTAGAAATCTTGTAAACCCAAGTGGTATCTTAAATAGTCCCCTAATGCATGACGGAAGTTTTACCAGTCTTTTAGAGGTGGTTAATCATTACAATAATATCCCCGATAACCCTGAAAATAACAATTTAGACACCCGATTAACAGATGTCAACGGAGTGCCACAACAGCTAAATCTTACTGAAGATGAAAAACAAGACCTTATTGCATTTTTGAAAACACTTAGCGGTACAGACATTTATATGAACGAAAAATGGTCCGATCCTTTCAATCTGGACGGCTCTATAGAAATAATAGGCCCCACTTTGGGTATTTCTGAAGGGAGTCTGACTCCTTTCATCTCTATTTCCCCAAACCCCGTAGTTAATTATGCAACCATTGAAACCAACCTTGGTCATTTTAAAATATGGGTTTACGACAATACAGGAAAGTTGTTATTCCAAAAGAAAGCCAATACGCAAACAGTATTAGATTTTAGTACCCTTGATACTGGATTGTATTTAGTAAAAATAACTGCAGAAAGCGGCTTGCAAATTACCAAACACATGGTGAAGAAATAAAAAAGATGCAAAATAAAAAATCCTATATATCAATGATATTAGGATTGTTTTGCTTCTCTTCTTGGACTTTTACTAATTCATATTTGTACTGCTTTTATTGATAGAGTCTGTTACCCATATCATTATTTTTTCCTTTAGTACAAGGACATTCACTTAATGATTGAAGTAAATCGAAGCCAATGGTAATTGCATGGGTACCGGAATTATATCCCGTTAAACCGTTGAGTGTTAATTGGTATGCATAAGCGACATAAAAGAAAGATTTTTTAAAACCCACCATAGGACCAATATTTAAGGGTTGCATAACTTGGTCGTTTAAAAAACGATAGGACGCTCCTACCCAATAGAAATCATCCCTCCCATTGAATCTCTTATACTTAAAATTTAAATCGGTGCTCGATCTTCCATCACTAGTAAAATATTGAACAAAGGCAGAGGGTTCGAATTGAGAAAAATTTGAGCTCTTAATTACATATCCTGTATAGAATTGAAGGTTTAGAAGAGAAATTGGTTCTGTGTCTGAAAATACATTTATATCCTTAGATAGAATATTATTTGCATTTGCACTCAACCAAAAGTCTTTAATTCTATAAAGGGCTCCTACATCAAAATTATGATTTGTTATCGACCGGTCATCGGTAACAAACGGATCAACTGTGGGATTATCATAAGTGGAATTAAAATTTTCAATTGCAATTCTAAACATATTTATATTGTATGACAAACCAAAGGATAAATACTGTTCGGTTTTATAATCTAAAATTACGTGATGAGCAAAAGAAAATTTTAATCCTTGTTGTCGTGTGTTTCCATTACTATCATTGTAGGCAGATATTCCAGCTCCAGAACGACTTGCTATTCTTATGTCTGCATACAAAGCTTGATTTTGCGGCGCGTTTTTAATACCAACCCATTGTGATAATCCATTAAGTCTTACTCTAAAATTATTACCAATTCCAGCAAAAGTAGGAGATACTACAAAATCATTATCTGCTAAATATTGGGTAAATACAGGTAAGTTAAGTTCTTGACCATAGCTTTGGAATGCGATTATTATGAACAGGTATTTTAGTGTTTTTTTCATTAGAATAAGTTTATAGTAACAATTAAGTTCATGAGTTTAAACACTATCTATATAGTGTGAAGTGCCCAACAAAGTCACGATTATTGTTATTTATATCTGTTTCAACTACATACCAATAATCTCCGGTAGGAAGTTCTGCATTATTATAGGTGCCGTACCATTTCTCACCTGCACGTAAGGTTGCAACTACACGCCCGTAGCGGTCATAAATTGAAAATCTAAGATTAGGATAGTTTGGTGCACATCCTATGGTCCATCCATCATTTACTCCATCTCCATTAGGTGTAAAATAATTAGGGATGCATAGATCAATAAAGTCTTGAGTAATTATTGCAGTAGCCACACACCCATTGCTGTCGGTTGCAGTAACTTCAAAGGTTCCGGATTCTGTGATGGCGAATATATTTTCATCGCCAAAAACAACACCGTTCAATGTAAAAACATACGGTCCACTACCGCCAAATGCATTAGCAACAATTTCGTTTAGCTCTCCTTCTATTAATGTTAGTCCTACAGGAATAAGTGTTTCAATATCAAAATATTCTGTCATTACAATACAGCCATTCGAATGCTTTACGGTAATATAATTATCGATACTTGGCGGTAAATTGGTAAACACATTACTACTTTGGTAAGGCCCATCATTTAATGAATATTCTAATTGTGAAATGTCCACAAGATTCTCATCTACAGTAACATTAACTAAATTTGTTGTTACATTATCGATACATTCAATTTCTAATTCAATTGCTGGTTCCATAAAAGCAGATTCTGGAAAAGTAATGTTCCATTCAGATTCACATCCAAAAATATCGCGAATGTAAACTACATGATCTCCACCCATTAGGTTGTCAAAATCAAAAATATTTTGATCAAGCGCTCCCGTTATATACGGTCCATTATAGTCATCTAAACTTACACTATAAGGAAGAGTTCCTCCTTCAATGTCTATACTAAAAAAACCATCTTGATCTCCATCACAAATTACTGGAATAATAGAATCTGCAACAACGGTAATTAATACTGCAAGTGGTTCTAAAATTTCAAAATTAAACGTTAGAAAACAACCCAGCTGATCTTGTACTATTACATCATAAATTCCAGGAGAAAGGTTTTCGAAAATATTGGTATCAAAAAACTGATCCAAATTTGGTGAAATGGCGTACTTAATAATACCTGTCCCTCCAATTGCAAGAATTTCTAATCTACCATTATTTTCACCATTACAAAGAACATCTGTAACTTCGAATGTTGTTTCTAGAACAGCATCAGGTTCTGTAATGGTTATTTCTTCAGAAGTAGTTAAACAATCACCACTTTCAACATAAACTACATAAGTACCTACTGTTAATCCTGTAAATATTCCCGGACTGTTTTGGTCTGCAGGTATTGTGTTTCCTAGTAAATCTTGTAAAACATATACATAGTCACCTAGTCCACCGATAGCAGTTGCTTCAATAACTCCTGTGTTATCACCCGCACAATTTATCTCTGGATTGGTGGAAATTAAATTCACCTCTAAGGTTGGTAGCGGGTCAATAGTAATTTCATTTGAAATATTAGTAATACAACCATTAACATCCCTTACATAATAATTATAGACACCAGGATAAACAGAAAAGGTGATCGAAGTTGTAAATGTACCTAACACAGTGGTGAAATTTATGGTATCACTATACTGGTAAGGACCTGTTCCGCCTGCCGCACTCAACGTAAGCTCTGCATCAATTAAACAAGTTGGTGTTGTATTAGTAACCAAACTTGAAATGATGGGATCGGGTTGGTTAATGGTTACTGGTAATGAAGTAAAAATACAACCGAATCCATCTGTAATAGTTACTGAATAGGTACCAGCTCCTAAATCTTCAAATATATTTGAGGTTTGAGGACCAGAGATTGAAGGGCCCGGTGTAATAGTATTAAGTGTGTAGATATAATTACCCATTTGGCCACCAGTCACATTTTCAATCGTAAGTATCGCATTCTGATCGTTAAAACAAGGTAGCAGGGTTGTGTTTGGAACAAAATCCGCATCAATAGGTTCTGGCTCCATTAACGTAATCGTTTCCGTTTCAACACATCCATTGACATCTCTAGCATTTATCGTATATGTTCCCGCACTTAGATCCGTAAACATATTAGTGTCTGAATAAGGAACTGTAGCATCACCTGTTAATTCATATTCATAAGGACTCGTTCCTCCATTTGCGAGTGCCGATATTACACCTACGTTGTTATTACACGTTACATTTGCTGTTTCAGTAACTTCTAAAGTTACCGGAGTTGGTGGTGATCCAATGGTTACAACATTAGTGATAGTTGTACAAAAAGGTGTTTCGGTTTCTACAATTTCCACGGAATAATTACCAGAGGCTAATCCAATAATTATCTGAGGATTCGTTGAAGTATTTGCTGCAACAGGAGTTCCAATTGGGGTGCCAGTCCCGCCCAATAATTGGTAGGTATATGCTCCAATATAACCTGTAATTGTTAATTCTAATTCACCATTTGTATCACCAAAGCAGTCATTTAATTCCGTTGTATTCAATACTGCATCAATTTCATCAAAAGGAATAACTATAAAAGGATCCGTTAAAAAATAACAGCTTGTATCCAAATCATTTACTTGATAATAATATGTTCCGGGTCCTGGGATGTCAAAAACATTGGAAGTTTGTGGTATCCCATCTGGCAACAGTTGGTATTCTAAATTTCCTGAACCTCCAGTAACATTAATAGCAACAGATCCTGATTGGTTACAATCAATAGGAGTGACAATAGCTACGGCAGCAGCCGTAATTGTTAACAAGGGATCCAGAGTAACCGTATTTGTTGCAATACAATTATTTGTGTCTTTTACATAAACTGAAATAATTTGAATTACTCCTGTATCAAGAACTTCAAATACATTTGTAGTAAAATAGTTGGTTCCATTTATACTATACAAATAATCAGCAGTTCCTCCAACTTCAGTAATTGTTATAATAGAAGTAGATATAGTATTATCTAGATTACAAGAAAAAGGGGTCGCATTAGCAGTTACTTCTAATAATGCTGGTTCATTAATAATCACATCCGCTATTGTAATACATCCTCTTCCTGAAGTTACTTGCACGGTGTAAGTTGCAGCTGGTAATCCAGTAAAAATATTTTCGGTTTGCGGCCCAACAATTATAGGAGCTATAATTTCATATGTATATATAGGATTGTTATTACCGGGAAGCAATTCAACTATAATTTGACCATCATTCCCGCCTTGACAAATTACATCGGTTACTTCCGTATCAAAAGTAACTGGTATAGAGCTATCTAATGTAACCGAAATATCTTCAGAACATAAAGTAACGGTATCTGTCACCGTCACAATATAGGTTCCAGATGGAACACCAGAAAATACATTTCCAGTCAATACTATTGAAGGTGGATTTGGATTAATTGTATACCCATAGTTACTGGTACCTCCAATTGCTGTTATAGTAATTTCTCCATCATCATCGTCACAACTTGGTAAAGCAGTTACGGTAGGAGTTAATCCCAATGGTGGTTCAATAACAACGGTTACTAAATTACCACAACCGTTAGCATCATTAACTTCAACAGTATGTGTTCCCGAAGTTAAATTTGAAATTGTAAATGGTGTAGTTTGAGTTTGAAAGCTACCTCCATTAATACTAAAGCTATAAGGTGGTGTTCCTGCTGTTACTAAATTAACGTCTATTTCAAATTGTCCATCAACAGTAGAACATTGATCCGTTATTACAGCCGTAATTACTGGTGAAGGATCCATACCAACCACTTGTATAGGGCTAGTAATAATACATTCATAAGCATCCATCGCGTGAACATAAAAGTCACCTGCATTAACATTAAATACACTAGCTGTATTCCAAGCAGGATCTGTAGGCAAAGGAGCCCCTGGAGTAGTGGTTATTTGGTATAGGTAAGGTGCTGTTCCATTTTGTGCTATTGTACTAATTACTCCAGAGTTTGGATTACAATTTGCATTTTGGTCAACCGATGTCGATAAACTTAGCAAAAAGGCAGACTCTGTAATAGAAAAAGGGGCTGTTACAACGCCACAACCTGCATTCGGTCCCGTATTTTCTTCTATCAATACAAAATAAGTGCCAAATGGTAAAGGGCCTAGATCAGATATAATCAATGAACCTCCAGCAGGTATGGTACCTGTTCCAGAAATCCCAGTGGTAACTAAAGATAAAGAATCAAAAATTTCATAGGCAATATCAACAGATGTAACATATACACTGTTTATAGTAAAAGATACGTCCCCATCATCACTACCCGTACAAGTAATATTGTCTGAACTAACGGCGGTAGCAGTTAAAGTTGAATTCGTTGGTATTGGTAATGACGCAGGTTCATAATAACTACACATGGTAGATTCATCGTATACTATAAATGTGTAGGTAACGCCTGGTATTAAACCGGTAAAAGTTGTGGACTGACTACCAAGTGGACTTTCTGGTAACCAAGCACCTGCAGGAAGTGGATATACTGTTCCTGGACCCTGATATATTGCAAAGTGAAAAGGTCCTGTACTTCCTAATAATGAACTTACAGTCACTACCGCCTCACCACCTAATGTACAATCTACTGTGCTTGAAATGACAATATCTAAATCGTCTGGTGGAGAAGCTATAAGTACATCCTGAAAGAGAACAGAACATCCATTTGAATCTACTATATTGATTTCATATAATCCAAAATCAACGACATCAAAACTAACCGAAGTCGATCCCGTTGCATTTAACTCGGAGTTAGCGTAACCGTTTGAACTAGACACGAAATAATTGTAAGGAGCTGTTCCTCCCAAAACACTATTAATTATAATAGAACCTTGCGAAACACCACCGGATCCGCAGGTAATATCAACCGTATCATAATCTACTATAATAGGATCTGGTTCAACTATTGTAATAGTGTCTGTTCCAATACAAAAATTAGCATCTGTAATAGTTATAGTATACACACCTGCTGGCAGTCCAGAATTCTGGGTTCCGTAGTCTGTACTTGTAGTATCATTATTAACGTTAATTTGAAATGGTGGAGTTCCCGTAGTAGGGTCAATAGTAATATCAATAGCTCCATTTTCGTCGCCATTACATAAAATAGGTTGGGTTTGAGTAATTACATCTATCTCAGGTAGCGTAATTGGATTAACAGTGATAATTGGTGACGTAGCAATACATCCACTCGCATCTGTTATTTGAAACTGATATGTACCAGCTGTACCTGTTGTATAAGTGAACGGTGTACCAGTTGTTCCTATAGTATTAAAAGCAGATCCGTCAATAGATACTGAGTTAGAATAGGGCGCTGATCCTCCTGTAATGTCACCTGTTATTAGAGCATCTGGAGTAGCAGTACAATCTAAACCTTCTGTTAAAACGGCATTTACTAATAATTGTGGAGCAATGATTACCGCAGGTAATGTTGTTTCACAACCAAAAGCATCTCTAACCGTTATGGTATAACTTCCTGGGGTTAAATTTGAAAATAAATTGTTGGAAATAAATGGTCCTCCATTAATACTGAACTCGAATGGTGCTTCGCCCGAAGTAACCTCAACAATTATCGTTGCACTATCTCCCGTGTCGTAACACAGATCTGATGTTATACTAATACTTGCGACTGGTGGATTGGGAATTGTTAAAATAAAGGTTTCTGTTACTATACAACCGTTAGCGTCTTCTACTGAAATTATATAGCTTCCAGCTTGGGTTAAATTTATAAATGTGTTGTTTCCTTGCGGAGGTAAAATTGTTGAATCTGGAAGAGTAAGTGTATAGATGTATCCACCCCAACCTCCTGAAGCGGTAATAATAACACTACCATCTGCTATACAGGTAATAGGAGACGTTTCTACGGAAACCAATAAAGGACTCGTTGGTTCATCTACTATGGCGGTAGCGGTAGCTTCACAATTTGTAATAAGATCTGTTACTACAATTGTATAATTACCAGCGGAAAGTCCAGCTAAAACAATTGGTGATGTTCCTGCGATAGGAGCATTTCCGTTGATTTGATATTCAAAAGATGTGGTACCTGATACCGTAAATTGAACGGTCCCATCAGACGCACCAACACAACTTACATTATTTATGGTCTCTCCAAAAATATCAATCGTTGGTAATGACTCAATAGCATAGGATTCACTGTAGATACAATCATTGGCATCCTTCACCTGAAACGTATAGACATTTGGTGCTAAATCTGTAAAAATAGTTGAAGTTTGGTAAGAAGTAGCATCTGCTGCTGGAGCTATAATTTGATATTCTAACGGAGGAACACCTCCAGTTGTTTCCGTAATTGTTATCGTAACAAGATTGGTTGGACAAGTTAAAGGAGAATTGCTGAACATTAAATCTGTTGGTGGATCTAATGAGGGTATTGTAATTTCATTGGTGATAAAAGCACAATCATTAGCATCCAAAATAGTAATGGTGTATGTCCCTGCTGTTAAATTAGTAAAAGTAGGATCAGATTGAAACGTTATACCGTCTATGCTGTACATATATGGAGGAGTACCTCCCACAACATTTGTTACTGTAATAGTACCATTGGAAGTACAGGTAAATGGCGCAGTTAATTCAGCAACACCAGAGATAGCTGTAGCTGCATTAATAGTAGTAATTTGTGGATCTGTTATACATACAGATGGACCAAATGTATATTCTACAACAACATTATAATTGCCTGCAGCAAGTCCGGTAAATAATGATGAGTTAGTAAATGTCAATCCTCCGTCAATACTATAACGCAGTGTATTACCATTAGGGTTGGTTACATTAATATTTATGCTTCCAGTATCATCACCAGCACATAGCGTATCGGTTGATTCTATATCGAACTCTGGTTCTGGCGTTGCCTCAATTGTAATGGTTGTTTCTACACTACAGTTATTAGAATCAACAACCGTAATATTATAAACCCCAGGAGCTGTAACCACAATTTCTGGAACAGTTTGAAAAACGGTAGTGCTATTTACAAAATAAAAATAAGGAGGTGTGCCACCAACAGGATAGACCGTGATTTCACCATCAGTACAAGTTAAAGGGACTGTTATTGCCGCCGTTGCAGTTAATATAGGAGGATCAATAATGGTAATCGTTTCGGTGTAAGTACAACCATCTTCCGTTTCTACTGTTGCGGAGTATACTCCGGGGTTTAAGTTTTCAAAAGCGTAATTGTTTTCAACAATAGGACCTACACTATTAACTAAAACACCACCAGAATAAAGAGAAAAGAAATACTGTGGTTCTGCATCATTAGCTGCTAAATAAATACTCCCCAAATCGCCATTACAAAGAGGTTGATTAATGATAGTTGAAACTGTAAAATCCCGCTCTCTAACCAAAACATCTGGAATCGTGAATACACAAGCATTTGTTGGAACACCAACTTGTTGTATATAAACCGTATATAATCCAGGGATTGTAACTTGAAAGAAATTACTGCTTTGAAAATTTACACCATCGAGGCTATATTCATATCCACTTGGCACATTACCTACCGTAATACTTCCGGGTGTTGTACATATAATATCAGTTGCAGTTACTGTAGGCTCTAGTAGGTTTTTATAGACATTAAAATAAAATTGGTTGAAACATCCACCCTCATAATTAATGGTTAATCTAAATTGACCAGATGTATCAGCAATATAATCGGCACCGGTACCAACTTGATCCCAAGTACAAGTATTGTTTTCATTTGCGCAATCTGAATTTCCAACAGGAGGACAGCTAGATTCATCTAACTTTTCCCAAATAATAGTTACTGCACTCGCTACGTTCGTTGTTATTTCTCTAAAGTCGTCCTCACCACATAAATATATATTTGGTAACAACTTACCGTCATTAGGACAGGTCACAACTTCATCTGCAAATGGAATTACAGGGTTTTGAATGTTACCTCCATAAAGTGTTACAATATATTCTTGGACGATGGATCTACATGGGGCAAGTGCTGTGTTAAATGAATAATAAGTTCCTGTTTGAGTAATTGTTATTGTTTGAGTTGTACCTATAACCGGAGTTCCGGATGGACTTGTGGACCAAGAGTAAGAATCGTATCCATTTGCAGCTGTCAATTCCAAACTTGAGCCACATAGAATCTCATTTTGTGTAAATACACAATCGTCAAGATCCGCTAAAAAATTAGTAGCTTGAGGTGAAATAAGACATCCTGTATTTGTGCTGATACTTGGGTCATCTGTAATAATAAAATTAGGATTTAGTGTTCCTTGATAAGTAGCAAATGCCTGGTTATTAATAATGTCCGAACAAGCTTCAGCTAATTGTTGACAGGTATCTACAACCTGGACTTCAATTCGAATTTCATATACTGGATCATTCTCTTCAACCAAATAATTTTCAATAGCAAATATTATTTCTCGTGTGGTAGAATCATAACTAACCACAGTTACTCCTGCAGGAAGCACTAAATCTGTAGGGTAGTTGAAAATTATATTGATAGGTAATATATCTCTAATAGTGAAATTGGTTGCATTATCATTTCCTGTGTTTTGAAAACCTATCACATAGTTCAATTCCTGACCAAGGGCCACTGTTTGCCCCCCAATATTATTTCCAAACTCATCTTCAACAATTTTGGTAAGCACAATATTTGGTTCAATTATTTCTACGGCAAAGGCAATTAAGTATTGAAAATAAGTGTCCCCGCTAGTCTCCAATCTAACAGTAGCAGAAGTAGCATCATTTGCAATTACGGTATTTCCTGGATTTGGCACACTCATCACTCCTGTATCAAATCCAAGTGTATTGGTACTGTTAGGGTTTCTATTATCAACAGGTAATGCGCTTATTTGGGTTACTGAACTGTTAAAGTAATTATTAGCAGTTCTATCTACTGTTGAAAGTGTTGTACCATTTAGTTTTAAACGATCTCCAGTTATTGGTTTATCTCCCTCTAAAGTAGCAAAAGCAAAGTTCGCTCTTACTGGTGCTGGTGCGGGAACGGTTCTAAATCCAGAAACCGGAATATCTAAGTTTGGGTTTTGCGCATAACTTATAGCACTAAAACCATCAAAACTGGTGATGGACTTTCCTGGCACTGTTGGATCTTCATACACTACAAAAAGAGACCACCCTGCAGAATATCCTGTACCGTTATATGGATCAAAAGAACCCGTTTCACCCAAAGCACTCGAAACATTTGCGAGTGTGTAGGTTCCTAAATCATTTGTTAAACCAGTTACGATGTCAGTAACATCTGCATAACAGGCATAAGGAAAGCTATTCCCACCGTCCACAGAAGTTCCGTTTGCATCAAATATTACTGTTCCTATAATATCGTTATATCCGCCAGTAGGCCCTTTAAACTTTACATTGGTAAAGGGCTGATCTCCTTTGGTTACTGCTCCCCAATACAAACTAGCATGCCGAATTATATAACAGTTTGGGTTTGGTATATCTAAATCGGCACTTGAAGAACTAAACGTTGAAGGATCTCCATCAATATCGATATACTGCATATCCACATTGTGATTATAAGTTGTATTATTATTGTAAGGGTTATTATCGGGCCCTAAAATGTTGTTTCCTATGAGAACGATATCACCTTTAAGATCTTGATCGAATCTTGGCGTAAATGGGATGAAATTTTGAGCAAAAGTCTGTATACCAAAAAATAGGATTATAAGCAGCGTTGGGTATTTAATAAAAGAAGATTTGTTCATGGCGCTTTATTTTTAGTACTAATAACTCAAAATTGTATTTTAAGGCGGAGCGTTATTTTACATATTATGTTATGATTAATTTTCGATTTTAATTATGTTAATCCTTTCATTAAAAGGTTCATTTAATTTTGATGTTAATGCACGTTCAGTTTCATTGATATTGTCGAACTTTTTGGAGTAGATATAATACTCACTAGTGTTTACATCAAAGAAGAAATCCACTTCTTTATATCCAGATGAAATTACTTGAACTAAAAATTCATCTCGTTTAATTAAATTACTATGTATCGCTAGAATTAGATAATATCCACTTTCGGCATTCTGTACATTTTTAAGAATTTGAATATTGTTGTTACGCTCTCGGCCAAAGTCCAAATCTTCCAAGGCTATTGGAGTTAGACTTAAAGATACATTTTGCTTCAAACTATTAAGTGTCTGTCTATCCTGTGTATATCTATCTTGATCGTTATCGTATGCAGCTCTCTTGATGCGACGTTTGCGTTCAAAATCTGTAGCAATAGAGATTTGCTCTAAAGAAGACACCAAGGATTCTCGTTTTCTATTCGCTAAGTGTTGTTCTGTTTTTAATATAGCTATACTGTTTAAGTAAAATTGATTTGTCTCATCATCTGGATTATCAATAGTTACAAGCCTTTCGACAAGTAAAGATTCTAATTTTTTAAGTTTTTTCTTTTGTCTTAGTAAAATTGTATCCAATTGGATTTTTAAAAGTTCAATTTCTTCATTTTCTTTACTAATACTCTTGAAAGGTTTAGGTGGTACATAGATATTTTGCTCACTAAGATCATTTTCTTCCTTCAAATCTTTTAAATCATTATCCTTAATGGCAACTGCAGTCTCCAAGTCTACTAATAATTGAGCTTGAGTTTTGTTAGACCTGTCTGTTTGCAAAGTCAATTCGCTAATAGATTTACCAATATTATCTGTAGGGTTTTTAATCAAATCCTCTTTAGCCTCTTTCTCTGTTTCCAATTTTACTAGTTCTTCTGCTGCGATTCTAGTTTGTTCTGCCACCGCTAATCTTATTTGCTCTTCTTCGGCTAGCCTTGTTATTTCTTCAGCATCAAGCCTTGCTAGTTCTTCAATAGCCAACCTTTCTTGCTCTTGAGCTGCTAGTCTTACTTGTTCTTCAGTAGCTAGTCTTGTTTGCTCTACTTCGGCTAGCCTTGTTATTTCTTCAGCATCAAGCCTTGCTAGTTCTTCAATAGCCAACCTTTCTTGCTCTTGAGCTGCTAGTCTTACTTGTTCTTCAGTAGCTAGTCTTGTTTGCTCTACTTCGGCTAGCCTTGTTATTTCTTCAGCATCAAGCCTTGCTAGTTCTTCAATAGCTAATCTTTCTTGCTCAAGAGCTGCTAGTCTTGCTTGTTCTTCAGTAGCTAGTCTTGTTATTTCTTCAGCATCAAGCCTTGTTTGCTCCTCTGCAGCTAATCGTACTTGCTCAAGAGCTGCTAGTCTTGCTATTTCTTCTAAAGCAAATAGTTTTTGTTCTTCAGCTACAATTCTTGCTTGTTTTTCAGCCTCAAGTCTTGTTTGTTCTTCTGTGGCTAATTTCTCTTCTTCGCTTGTTGTTTTTTCTGGTGCTTTGGCGATTTCTTTCTTTTTCTCTTTCTTTTCGAAAGCTAATAAGCCTGCTAATTCATCATCTCTGCTATAGTCATAAAAGTTATTATTCTTAAATCTGTAAGCGAGCGTGATCTCGTGTGAAGCACCAAAATTAGAAAGGCCCCCAATTTGTTTTTCATAATTATATTCAATAGCAATTTGTGAAGTTATATTGATACCAAGTCCCCCAGATGCACCATACTTAGTATTATAGCTTACTTGTGTCCATATTCCTTTAGGTACCGTTAACATGATTACTCCTGAAACAATTGTGGACTCTTTTTGAAATTCAGTTTTTGCCAGTGCTGAAAACTTGCTGTCTCCAAAAAAGCCATAACCACCTAAATAACCCGTATACATGATATGTCCTTGTAGACCTTGTTTTGGGTTTTCTTCTACTAATGCCGAAGTACTAAAGTTATAGGTTACTAAATTATTGTACGAAATACCAAAATCCATGAACCCTGTTCCATAGTTTAATCCAGGATTTATCGTTAGCAGAAAGTTTGAAGGAATATTATTAAGAGCTGGGTCGTCAATATTAGTGATAACTTTTCCACTATTTAAGCCACTTCTATATGCTCCAATATTTAGTCCAAATGTAAAATTACTATCTTCTTGTATTCGAGCATTGTAGGCAAAGTTGATGATTCCACCAAAGGTAGTGAGTACACCATAATTTTGTTGAAAAACCGCAATTCCTACACCTATATTTTCTTTGATACGACCAGAATAATTAATAAAATAGGTGAGTGGTCCATCTTCAATTCCTACCAATTCTCTTTTGTTTGTTGCCGATATATACTTGTTTTGTTCCCTTACAAAACTAAAAGTAGGATGTACCACAAACCTGTTGAATGTCAATGAGTTTCTAACAGGGATATCAAGTGCAACAACTCCATCTTCATCCTGAGAGAAGCCAGTCTGTAAGAAACAGAATAATAAGATGATATGGGTAGCTATTGTTTTCACTTTATTTTATGATGGTTATAGAACCTTTTTTTGGTTCTAAGTCTTGAGGAATAATCATGTAATAATAAACTTCATTTACGCTACTTACATTAAGATATTCTTCTGGCCAATTATTTAAATAGTTGTTTGTGTTTAATACTATTTTTCCATTACTTGAATATATAATTACTTCGGTATTGCTACCGCTTACGTATAGTGCTGGGATCACCCATGTGTCATTAATACCGTCACCATTTGGACTTATTAAGTTTGGGATATTTTCTACTTCAGGAAAGGGATTAATAATTTCTTCCACTAAAAAAACAAGCTCATTCGTCGTATTACAGTTATTAGTTTGAGTTATGATTACACTGTAGTTTCCAAAATCTGTTACGTTAAATATACTTTCTGTGGCATTAGGTATTATTTCACTGTTTAAAAACCATTGAAATTCGGGATTGATCGCACTAGTCGTAATTGTTACGCTAAGCGTATCTCCAGTTTCTAGCATATTTACCGCAGGAACATCTAAACTGCTTGTGAAAGCCCCAGATTCTAATTCAATATTTCCTGTAGCCTCACAGCTTCCAAAATTTACTATTACCGAATAGACACCAGATATAGAGGTTTCAAAAGTTTGGTTGGTGGCTCCAGATATAGGGGCTCCTTCTTTATACCATTGGTAGCCATTTCCTTGAGCTGTACTTAATGTTGTTGGTCCGTCAGCTGCGCAAAATGGATTTCCTGAACTAGACTCTATGGTTGCAGATACCTCCTCACCGGAGGTGGCTTCAGATACTATTACTCGATTCGAAAACGAGTTGGACGTACACGTACCATAATTAGTTTCAACAAAATATTTTCCCTCTTGGGATACAGATAGTGTAGGACTTTGAGCTACAAAAATGAATGTTGTAGGGTTAATTTCTTTAAACCAATTAAAGGTTAAGGAAGGATAATTTAATGGCGAATCATTATTGCCTGTACCTGGATTGTCAATTGTTAGAAGATAACTTCCTCCAGGACAAAAATTTGCAGTTGCATTAAGGTTATTAATTGTATAAGGACTATCCTGTAATTTGTAATAGGCAGAAAAACTATTAGAGGGAGAACTCGATGTGGCTGGGTGGGTACTTCTTATCTTTATTTTATAAGCTTCTCCTGCTGTATCCAGGGGTAGAGAAATGTCAACTGAAGCTGGTGACGTATTTATAGTTCCAGGGCTTGAAGTAAATACAATGTTTGAGTTGGAAAAATCGCCTTCAGAATCGGACATTTCAACAATAAACTGATTGGATGAATTTACACCAGATTCAGGACTAAATACAAAGTTTATCGTAAACGTATTAAAGGATTCATTTGCACATGCCTGTGTAAACTGAAGATTGGGAGTTCCAATAACAATCTGTGCCTCCATTTTTCCAATGAACAAAATCATTAAAAAACCGACTAAGAAATATATTTGAAAAGTATTTTTTGCCACCTAAATGTTTTTAATGTTTATTACTAATTATAATTAGCTAAAACCGTATATCCAGAAATTATCAAGATATAGGTTATAGTATTTTTTTATGTATTTACGTTTATTCGTCAGGAAGACTAATTGCTATAATTTTGTTGATTCGCAGTCTAAAGTCTGGATTATCCATTTCTTTAACGTCGATGAAGGTCACAGAATTTAATCCTCGAGAGTAAACATTGGCAAATGCGTTATTGCCATACCAATTCTCTAGGTCTTCATTATTAGGATTGTTTTCTGTAAAAATATTACCCTGGCAATTATTAAAATACATATTAGAGAATCCCATCTTACTGAGGTTCTCGTTATCTATTAGTATGTTACTATCTAATACTACCGCAGGATTAAAGCCCGAAAAAATACTTTTATTCATAGAAAATGAAGCTCCTTCTTTAACGTACAATGCTTCGTGTACTAGTCCAACCTTTATGTCTGCTTCTAAATTATCACTCAAAACCATGAGTGTTAGATTTTCCGCATAAAGTATTGTGCCTTTTTTAGTTGAATCTACTTCCTCTTTTTTGTTATAGGATGCTAGATAAACGCTACTAGCTCCTCCAGATGAAGTATGGTATGGAGATTTTATAGCTAATGAATTTGACAGCAAAGACTGTGCTCCATAGTTAAATGTAAAATCACCTCTTTTCGATCGAAAAGATACCAATTGATAGAGCGTTGTATTTCCTCCAAGCACACTGAATGAACTTCCTTGGCAATAACTAACCATTATGTTTTCTAGAATAGTTTCGCTACCTACTCCAGCTAACGTAAGTCCATTAAAATAGCCATGATTCTTGGTTCTCTTTCCAGCATACTCAATTCTTACATACTTTAAAACTCCAGAATTACTTGCCACATCTGTACCGCCATAAAGTATCATGTCTGGAGATGGTGGATTAAGACCATAATCTAGTTCTGATGATTCCTCTATTTTATTTGTAGGCGCATTACCAAAAATAAATATTCCTCCCCAGTCTCCTTTTTTCTTAATATCTCTATTTGATGAGAAGATAATCGGGTCTGTTTGGGTTCCTTCAGCAATAATTTTAGAATTGTAACTAACAATTAATGAAGCTTTAGATTTAAAGTCGCCAAGTATAACAGTACCAGGCTCAATAGAAAGTGTAGAACAATTAGTAACGAACACATTCCCTAACAAGAGATATGTTTCTTTTTTATACAACTTAGTATCTTTCGTGATAGTTCCAGATAGAATTTGTGTCGGTTCGGGATATTTTTTCGCGCTAGAATTAAATTCGGTCCAGATATTTAACCAGTTTTCGTTGCCATATATTCCTTTTTCCTGTTGAGAAAATAAACACAAAAAGGGAAAAAGAAGAAAAAATATAATGAAGGTGTAATTTTTATTCATACAAAAGTTATTATAATAAGATCTACAATATTAACACTTTAAACAACATTATATCCTTTAAAAGCATATATATTCGATAAAGTGCGATTTTATTTAACATTACAAAACTTATTTATAGCTAAAATTGTTGATTTTTCTCACAAACTAGCTCACCTAGTTAAAATCACCATAAATACGCAATGCTTTCAAAGTTTATTTGTAGAATAAAATGGAAGTAATCAAGTAACTCTTATCTGAAAAAGGAAGTGCATTTTTTGAAAATCTACAGTGTTATCTCCAAGTGTATTTTGAGTTTCTTTGATGTTCGGAATACCCAAAGAACTTACTACGATAAAAGGTTTTATGGCAAATTCAATATTTGGCAGAAAATTTTTATGTTTTTTAAAATTAGCATTAGTATGCAATGCCTCAAATTTTATCGTAAAAACAATAGGGTAGTAATTAAGTTAACTTATCTGAGATAGAAAATACAAATTTTTAAAGCATCATTCACCTATTTAAAATCATCATAGGTATGCAATGCCTTCAAAGTTTCCTCGTAAAATAATATGGCAGAAATTAAGTTATTCTTATCTGAATAAGGAAGTACAATTTTCTGAAACTCTATAGTGTTATCAAAATATGAGGTCGTTGCATCAATATTGTCTTTAAGCGCATTTCGGTTTTCTTTAGTGTCAGGAATACCCAAAGAACTCATAGTGACACCAGGTTTAGTAGCAAATGCGATATTTGGTAAAATCTTGATAATTACTTCAATACGTCTATTGTATAAAACCAGAAGCTGACCTTTTTGCATATTTTCTAGTTCATCGCGATCATGATATTTTTCAATAGCAACGTCTTTCGAAATAATAAACGGTTGTTCTTCCTTTTTTTGAGCATTAGTGATCATAGTAATCAATAATAGTGCTACTGTAATTAGGTTTAATTTAGAATTTAAAGTCATAATAACAAGATTATAATTGGAGGGCAATAAGCCTTTATGTGCCAATTTTACAATTAAATCCTATTAAATGCAAATTTCATCGACTATTATCCTGTTTTTATAATTTACGATGCTCCCTATTAATTCATTATCGAACCTTAAATATTTTGGTTTTCCCTTTTACTTGCGCGTTTTAAATAAAACGTCGTGAACAATTTAAAAAAATAAGTGATTTTATTAAAAAAGAGCTGAAATGGGGGATAACAAAAAACCTTATAAAAGCAAAAACCCTCTATATCATTGATATAAAGGGTTGTTCTGCTCCTCTTCTTGGACTCGAACCAAGGACACCCTGATTAACAGTCAGGTGCTCTAACCAGCTGAGCTAAAGAGGAATTTATTTTTGTAATCGTTATTATAAGAACTTAAATCTTGCCTTTTAAAACCTTATTGGTTTTGTTGGCGGGTGCAAATATAAATTATTTTTTAGGTGTAGCAAACAATTTTTATTTTTTTATTATTTAAATAACCATCTATAAACATCATTCCCGTTTGCGAATAATACCAATCCTATTAATATTATAAATCCTGCCATCTGCGCATACTCCATTACCTTTTCATTAGGCTTACGTCCTGTAGCCATTTCATATAGTAAAAAAACTACGTGTCCACCATCTAATGCTGGTATTGGGAGGATATTCATGAATGCTAAAATAATTGAAATTAAAGCAGTTGTATGCCAGAAAGAAAGCCAGCTCCATGTACCAGGAAACAAATTAGCAATGGCTCCAAAACCACCTACTTGCGTAGCTCCTTCAGATGTAAATACGTATTTAAACTGCTTTACATAATCTGTTAAAACATTATATCCATAGTTAATTCCTCCACCTAAGCTTTCAACAAAGCTATATTTTACTTCTTTATATGCATTTACATATTCTAGTCCGTAATTATTAATACCGATAGTTCCATCTTCTCCAGGAGTTACTTTTAGGGTTTCTAAATTCCCATTTCTATCAATATTTAAAGTAACTTCCTTATTAGGATTTGCTTTTATATTTTCTGATAAGCTTGCCCAATTCAGCGTTTCTACTCCATTAACTGAAAGAATTTTATCTCCTTTTAATAATCCAGCTTTTTCAGCAGGATCATTTGGAATAATGGTATCTAAAACAGTACCTCTTACAGGCTGAAAAGGCTTTAACTCTCCTGCTTTAAACATGGTCATACCTACTTCCTCCGGAATCGTTATTGTTTCCGTATTACCATCAGTGTGTTGTACTGTTAGTGAGTTTACATCTCTTAAGAACAAGTAACGATTTAGATCGTTTAAGTTTTCAAAATCTTCTTCATTAAGCTTTAAAACTTTATCTCCATGTTTAAAACCTAAGTCTTTAAATGTTTGAGAAACAGCAAAACCATGAGGTAACTCATCATTGGTAACAATTTTTTGACCTACAAAGTAAAAGATGCATATATAAATTACAAAACCAACAATTATATTAACGGTTACACCACCTAACATAATAATTAATCGTTGCCAAGCTGGTTTCGATCTAAATTCCCAAGGTTGTGGAGGCAAAGCCATTTGCTCTTTGTCCATACTCTCATCGATCATCCCAGATATTTTCACATATCCTCCAAGTGGTAACCAACCTATTCCGTAAGTAGTTTCTCCTATCTTCTTTTTAAATAACGAGAACTTTATATCAAAGAAAAGATAAAACTTCTCTACACGGGTTTTAAATAATTTGGCAGGTATAAAATGCCCCAATTCGTGAAGTACAATTAATAAAGAAAGGCTTAATAACAGTTGTAATGCTTTAACAGCAAATGGACTCATAGTCTATAAAATTAACGTGCAAAAATAGAAAATTAATGTTATAAACCCCTCTTCCCTTACGTTTATTACCTTTTAATTAACGATTTATGAATGATTCCGTAATTTGTTTCAAAATGAATAAATAACAATCCAGTTGTAAGGTCGCTGATAATCACCGTTTCAGAATATTTTTGCTCTTTTATTAATTGTCCTAACACATTATATATTTTAATGTTTTCAATTTCTACAGAAGCTGGTTTGTTAATATGTATTGTTTCTTGAGCTGGATTAGGGGTTATTGAAATATTATTAGCAATTGATAAGTCATTAGTTCCTAAGATAACCGTATTATTTTTTGAAATTAAATGACGATCAGCATCAAAAACAATTAATCCAATATCAAAATTTATTGGTTCGATAAATTCTTCACCATTAATAGTATTGTTTAAAACGATATCTATTTCCTCACCACCAACACCAAAAATCTTTAAGGGTACAGGTGCTTCAAAAAAGCTTACCGAGTTATGGCTTTGTGTTTGATTGATAACGATTCGTATTTCATCATCATTAATTCTATTCCATGCTACAGAATAACTAGGATATCCTTCGTCAAATACCCAATCGTTAAAAAACTCAGATAGATCTGTTCCACTTTCAGTTTCCATAATTGTTTTAAAATCGCTTGTTTTAGCATAACCATAAGCATGATTAGGACTTGCCAAATAAGCTTGAACACCTTGCATAAACACTGCTTCTCCTAACTGTCTATTTAACATATGCAAAACCATGGAACCTTTATTATAACTCAATCTACTACTAAAAACTCTTCCTACGTCTGTAGTATCTTGTGCAGGAACATAAACAGATCCGCTAGTTTGTGATGTAATACTATTTATTTTATCTACTCTCCAAGATTTAAATCCAGGTTCTCCTTCAAAATTTCTGTTAGTCAAACCAGTTAAATAGGTTGCAAAACCTTCATTTAACCAGATGTCTTGCCAACTACCACAGGTTACTTTATTTCCAAACCATTGATGTGCTAATTCATGAGCAACAAGACCTCTAGAAAAACCGCCCATAAAAGAGACGGTTGTGTGTTCCATACCTCCACCCCAACCAAATTGGGCATGTCCGTATTTTTCAGTTGAATAAGGATACTCTTCAAATAAATCTGTATATAAATTTATAATATCAACCGTAATAGGAGTGTTGGATTGCGCGTATGATAAGTCTTCAGGATATACATAATTTACAACATCAAACGGATTTCCATTATTAGCTACTTCATGAGAATATATTTCATAATTAGTAACTGCAAAAGCTATTAAATACGCTGGTATTGCATATTGATGATTAAAATGAGTTGTTTTATCATTACCATTTACAACTTGACTTTGTTCCAATCCATTACTTGCTGCAAAATATTCTTCATTGGATGGATTAAATTGTGGCGAAGTAATAAATATATCTATTTCGTCAATTTTATCATTTAAATCTTGTTTACAAGGCCACCAACCTAAAGCTCCATAAGGCTCAGAAAGTGTCCATATAATTGGATCCCCATTGTGCGAGGATTGTTCGAAAGAACCAAATCCTGAGCTAATTGGATTTCCAGAATAGCTAATAGTTAATGAATCTAAAACACCCGTATTTTGAGTGACCAGTAGTATAATCACAACTTCATCATCGTTATTTTGAGTAAAAGTTAGCGGATTTCCTCTTTGTAATACTTCTGAAACAGTCATATTATCAGAAAGCTCAAAAGTTATTTGGTCTAAATCTTCCTTTGCTTCAAAATAGGAAGTAATGGCTCCTTCGATAAAAGCTACATTTGGATCTACATTAAGTACTAATCGATGGTATTTTAAATCGTAATTTCCAGTATTTAAATTACGTGCTGCATTTACTTTTTTTGAAGCTACATTTGTTTCAGACAATACAACTTCAGAAAAATCTTTATTGTAATCTTGAGCATTTATTAAAAGACTAAAAATTAAAAATGGGAGAAGTACTAATTTTTTCATAACGATATTTTCACAAAATTAGCAAACGATTTTCACTTGTAATGTGATAAAAGTCACATAACTTTGTTGTTTCAAAAATTACCTTTCGAGTATGATTTCATTTTTTTCCAGATATAAATTTTTTGCAGTTGTGCTATTGATTCTTTCAATCATAATTATTTCTATTATATATCAAATTTTAAAACCAAATGAGGTTTTACCGATATTTCAACCATCAAAAGTAAATGCAGAACTTGTTGATAGTACGATACAGCATGTGAAAAAGTATCATACCATTTCAGACTTTTCATTAATCAATCAAAACGGGAAAACCATTACTCAAGAAGATTATAAGGGTAAAATATATGTTGCAGATTTCTTTTTTACCACCTGCCAAACTATTTGTCCTATAATGACCGATAATATGGTTGAAGTCCAAAACAAATTGAAAAACGATTCTGAAATAATGTTATTATCACATACGGTTACTCCAGAAATAGATTCGGTTGCTCAATTAAAAAAATACGCTCTTAAAAAAGGAGTAGACGACACAAAATGGAATCTTGTGACTGGAGAAAAAAAAGAAATTTATAAACTTGCAAGGAAATCCTATCTCGCTGTAAAAACCGATGGTATTGGTGATGAATATGATATGATCCATACTGAAAACTTTATTTTAGTAGATAAGAAAAAAAGAATTCGAGGGTTTTACGACGGCACGGATGATATTGATATCCAACTACTACTAAAGGATATCGAAATATTGAAAAAAGAAAATTAATACGCGTATAATTAGGAGCATTAAATCTTTTATTAGACAACATTTTTCCATGTCAATTTGTTAGTTTACATTTGTTGTTTAAAATCAATCTAAATAAACAATGCTGTCTATTGCATCTCTAGAAATTGGGCAACGAGCCATTATAAAAGACTTCTCTGTAGATGTAGTCCCGTTAAAATTATTAGAAATGGGATGTCTTCCTGGTAATGAAGTGACTTTAATCCAAGAAGCTCCTTTTAAAGATCCTTTATACCTTACCATTAATGGCAGTCATTTAGCTATCCGAAAAGATATGGCTTGTAAGATTGAAATTGAACTTATTAATGGCTAAACAAATAAACGTTGCACTTATTGGTAATCCAAATACAGGAAAAACCTCTGTATTTAATATCCTAACTGGACTTAATCAAAAAGTTGGAAATTATCCAGGTATTACGGTTGAAAAAAAACAAGGAACCTGCCAACTTGAAAGAAACCTAAAAGCCCATATCATTGATCTTCCGGGAACTTATAGTTTAAATGCTTCTTCCTTAGATGAAAATGTTGTTATAGAATTACTCCTTAATAAAAATGATAAAGATTATCCAGATGTAGCTGTCGTTATCGCTGATATTGAGAATTTAAAAAGAAACTTACTTTTATTTACACAGATAAAAGATCTTGGAATTCCGACCATTTTAGCAATTAATATGGCTGACAGAATGAAACGGAAGGCAATTTCATTAAACATTAAAGAATTAGAAGAAAAGTTAGGAACCAAAATTGCTTTAATAAGTTCCAGAAAAAAAACTGGGATTGAAGCGCTAAAAGATTTAATTTCAAATTACAAATCACTCTCCATAACACCTTGTTTGAATGCTTCTAAAATTGCACCCGATTATTTTGAACGCCTTCAAAAAACATTTCCAAATCAAGATTTATATAAATTATGGCTGGTAGTAACCCATGATGTTAATTTTGGAAAGTTGGATAGAAAAGAAATAAATGGAATCCATTCCTTTCAAACAGAATCTATTGGTAATCTAAAACGATTACAGCAACAAGAAACCATTGCCCGTTATCAATTTATTAATAGCATCTTAAAAAAGACATTAACAATTGATTCGAAAAATGCAAAAGATTTAAGAAGTAGATTCGATAAAATATTAACTCATAAGGTTTGGGGTTATGTAATTTTCTTTTCCATTTTATTATTAATTTTTCAGGCTATATTCGATTGGAGTACCTATCCAATGGACTTTATTGATAATTCGTTTACATCGTTAAGTGAATGGCTAAAAATCAATTTACCTCCTGGTGAGTTTTCAAATTTAATTACAGAAGGCGTGATACCTGGACTTGGCGGAATTGTAATTTTTATACCACAAATTGCCTTTTTATTTTTATTCATTGCCATATTAGAAGAAAGTGGTTATATGAGTCGGGTGGTCTTTTTAATGGACAGAATCATGCGTCGTTTTGGGTTAAGCGGAAAAAGTGTTGTACCACTAGTTTCTGGGACTGCTTGTGCAATTCCTGCAATTATGGCTACTAGAAATATTGAAAACTGGAAAGAACGTCTTATTACTATTTTAGTAACGCCATTTATAACTTGTGCAGCTAGATTACCGGTTTATTTAATAATCATTTCGTTGGTTATTCCAGAAGGACGAATATTGGGAATTATTAGTTTACAAGGGTTGACTCTTTTAATTTTATATGGATTGGGTTTTTGTTCTGCAATTGTTGCGGCTTTCACCTTAGACAAATATTTACATGTAAAAAGTAAATCATTTTTTGTGATTGAAATGCCAAATTACAAACTACCCTTATTAAAAAATGTGGCAATTACCGTTTTAGAAAAAACGAAAGCATTTGTATTTGGAGCTGGTAAAATAATATTAGCGATTTCAATAATTCTATGGGTTTTGGCTTCTTATGGTCCTGGGGATTTTAATCAAGCTAAAGAAGTTGTTTTACAACAAACCGAACAACAAAATTTATCTCAAGAAGAGCTAGATATTAAAATAGCATCTTTTAAATTAGAGAATTCATATATAGGTATTGTAGGAAAATTTATAGAACCTGCCGTAAGACCCTTAGGATACGATTGGAAAATAGGTATTGCTTTAATTAGTTCTTTCGCAGCAAGAGAAGTATTTATTGGAACACTTGCTACCATATATAGTGTTGGAAATGATGATGTAGAAACCATAAAAAATAAAATGGCTGCTGAGATCAATCCCTCCAACGGAGAACCTTTATTTAATTTAGCAAGTGGTATTTCTCTTTTATTATTTTATGCTTTTGCTATGCAATGTATGAGTACCTTAGCTATTGTAAAACGAGAAACCAATTCGTGGAAATGGCCAATGTGGCAATTAGTATCAATGACTGCTCTAGCATATATTGCTGCTTTAGCGGCTTATCAAATCCTTAAATAATGCAAAAAATATTAGTTATACTTACGTTCTCATTAGCAGCAGGGTTTTTACTTAAAAAATTTGTCTGGAATCCTATTTTTGAAGGGAGACAAAATAAGAGCACAGCTATGGATGGAGAAAACACCAAATGTGGTAAAAATGATTGTGCTTGTCACTAATTTTCAACAGCAACTAACAACACATATTTTTTAGTATCTGAATTGTCTTCTGAAGATGGATACGGATTTAATTGATAAGCAGAAGCTTTCTTTAATGGAGTATTAACTACAAATAAATCATCCGATTCATTTGAGTTCACTTTACCAAAAATTATTTCTTTTTGAATGGTTTCCGTTCCTTCTGAAGAAATTTCAATCAATATTTTTGCACTTCCAGCCCAAATGCAATTTGCATCTTTAGGACAACGAGAATCTTCTAACACCTCAACAAATTTAATGGTATGTTCTTCTAATAATATAGATTCTCCTAAACGAACTTTAATTAAAATTTTAGGGCTTGTAACTGATGGTTCTTGGGAATAACCAATTAAAGTAATTAAGGTTAATAGGATAACTAATTTGAATTTCATAATAACTATTTATAGTCAAAGATAGTCAAATAGTATACCAGACTAATATTATCCTAAACCAACATCTAACGACATCATCACTATAAATCCTCCAATAAAACCTAAGGTTGCAATATCGGTATATTTGTCTCTTTGTGTCTCTGGAATCACTTCTTCAACAACTACAAAAATCATTGCACCTGCTGCAAATGCTAGGGCATAAGGTAAAATTGGAGTGAAAAAAGCAACAGCAACAGCACCAATTACTGCAGCAATAGGTTCTACAACTGCTGACAGTTGTCCATACCAAAAACTTTTAAAACGAGAAACACCTTGTCTACGTATTGGCATAGAAACCGCAAATCCTTCTGGAAAATTCTGAATTCCTATCCCTATTGCTAAAGTAATTGCTGCAATTATCATTTCAGTTTGTTCTACACCTACCATAGTTGCAGCTGCTCCAAATAAGACCCCGACAGCTAATCCTTCAGGTATGTTGTGAAGTGTTATTGCTAATACTAAAAGTGTAGTTCTGTGCCATTCTGTTTTAATACCCTCCGCCTCATCTTTTTTAAAATTAATATGTAAGTGTGGCATTATCTTATCTAAGCCAAACAAGGCTAAAGCACCTAGACCAAAACCTACAGCTGCAGGAATTACTTTTACAAAACCCTCTCCTTCACTGTTTTCAATTGCAGGTGCCAATAAACTCCAAAAACTTGCAGCTACCATGACTCCTCCTGTAAATCCTAACATTCCATCTAAAACTGCACGATTTGCTTTTTTGAAAAAGAAAACTAGTGAAGCTCCTAAAGCAGTTAAACCCCAGGTAAATACCGAAGCATAAAAAGCAGACAAAATCGGGTTCACTTTTGCGAATTCTACTATTTGTTCAAACATTTTTATCTATTTTAATTTTATTAATTAGGAATTCTATAACTCACTCCAGCTCCAAGTAATAAATCTTGGTTGCCAGTAAATCCTGTTCCTATTGTTGCGTCTACTTGTAAATTATTTTTTATTAAATAAGTTAGCCCTGCATCACAAGAGTGATTAGCCTTGTCATTAACTGAAAAATCACCATAAACCTCTCCATAAGCTGATAATTTTTCGGTTATACTATAACCATAAGACAATGTATATATATAGCCAACTTCTGGATTATCATCTGCCCATCTTGCTCCTAAATTATAGGAAATTCCTGACTTTTCATTGATGGTATGAGCAAAAGCGAACCTAAAACTTACACCTGTAGTTTCTGGTTTATAATCTGTTGATGCTAAAAATGGAAGAGATAAATGAACCATCAAGCCAATATCTGGCAACAAGCCTTTTTCTTCAGCAATCTCTACTTTTGCACCTAATACTAAGGGTGCAAATCCGCTACCAACAACCCTGGTGCTTTCATTCTCAAATGTTTCTCTAGTTTCAGAAATTGCCCAAGCCAATCTTAACTCAAATCTATCTAAAAGCCCGTATCTGAGTAGTGTATTATTAAAATTTAACAATTCTGTTTTTACTCCTTGGTCCTTATTAGATGAATATAATCCTCCCGTTTCTATTTGAAACATTTTAAAGGGAACTGTTTTAGGAGACTCTGTTGCATCAGGCCTATCAGTAATCATTCCTGGAATAGATTCGTCTGGATTTGAATTATTTTCCTGAGCGAAAAGCCCAATGGATAAAAATAAACAAATAATAAGTATTGGGTTTATTTTCATCTTAATGTGTATTAATATAAAGGTTATTAGCTATTTTATCTGTTATCTGAAGTTGATGGTCCCCAATTTGAATGATCATAGATTCATCAAAATCTTCTTTATCTAATACTTTTATGGTAGTCCCAATACCAATTTTTCTAGTATCTAAGTATTGTAAAAACTGACTACTTGATTCTTTTACTCCCACACAGATACCACGTTGATTTATTTGTAACTCAGAAAGTAACTTTTTTTCAGTGGGTTTTATAATTCCATTAATATCTGGTATTGGATCTCCGTGGGGATCAAAATCTGGATGATCTAAATAAGCATCTAATCTTTTTATCAATTCATCAGATTTAATATGTTCTAATTGTTCTGCAATTACATGAACCTCATCCCATTGAAAGTTTAATTTTTCAACTAAAAATACTTCCCAAAGGCGATGTTTTCTAATGACGTTTGCTGCTATAAATTTTCCCTTTTTAGTTAAAAAAGATCCTTTATATTTTTGATATGAAACTACGTTCTTTTCAGCAAGTTTTTGAATCATATCAGTGGCTGAAGAAGGCCTAGTTTTCATTTTTTCAGCAATAGCGTTGGTGCTAATACCTTCTTCATTATCATTTTCTAAATGAAATAAAGCTTTTAAATAATTTTCTTCTGCTAGTGTAAACATTTGGCAAATATAACTATTATTTTATAGTTATCTAATTTAATTTTTAGGCTTGTCTAAATTTAACAGTAATAGAGCTCAACAATTCTTATTTCATTAAAATAAATTTATGTGAATAGTGCTTTTAATTCGGTTGCTTCCGTAGGGCTCATTTTTCCTGCAATCACCAAACTTAATTGACGCCTTCTTAAGGCAGCTTCAAAACGTTCTTTTTCAAGGTCGCTTTCAGGAATTATAGCGGGAACTGGAACTGGTTGACCAGATTCATCTACTGCAACAAAAGTATAAATACCTTCATTGGATTTATTTCTCATACCACTTTCCCGGTCTTCTATCCAAATATCCATTACCACTTCCATAGAACTTTTAAAGGCTCTAGATACTTTTGCTTCAATAGTAACTACACTTCCTAAGGGAATCATTTTACTAAAAGCAACATGGTTTACAGATACAGTTGTTACAATTCTTCTACAATGTCTTCTTGCGGCTATACTGGCAGCTCGATCCATACGAGCTAATAACTCACCACCAAACATATTTCCAACCGGATTGGTTTCGCTAGGTAACACCAAATCGGTTACAACGGTGTATGAGTCACTTGGGGTCCTTGAAATCATAGGATATTTTTTTTGCAAATGTACAAAGTTATCTTAGGAACAAGATATCTTTAATAAAGAAGAATTATTTTTCTAATTCTTTTACTAATAACCAAGCATCTGGATTTTGAGTGTTTTTAATATCTCTAAGATTCTTTAGAGCATCTAATCGTTCCTCAAAACTGTTATACGCTACTTGATGAAGTCCATATTTATTAACTCCAATAAGTGTAGGAGAAAATCCCTTCTCGCGAAGTTGTTTGATTTTTTTGTCTGCATTTTCTTCCACTCTAAAAGCACCGGCGATAATGTGATATTTTCCAGTTTGCTTTTTAAAAGTAAGATTTAAAATTGGCAATGGGTTTTCAATAATAAAGGTAGCTTCTTGAATTTGATTTTCTACAATTGAGTTTGCTTTTTGTTTTTCAGCAAAATTATGTTTTTGCACTGCTCCTTCATATAATTTCATTCCACTAAATCCTGCAATAGAAATTGCTACTAAAGCGATAGCTGCATACTTTAAATACGTTTTACTAGAGCGTCTTTCTGGGCTGATGTATAATGGAACTGTTTCTTCTAAAGCCGCAACTGTTTCCTGATAAACTTCTCGGGTTACTTTAGGGGTTACAAATGATGTTAATCCAAATGATGCGGTACTAAAGTTTTGTTTTGAAGAAGGTATAAACTGTACCGAATTTTCTTCATTTAAATGAAAATCTCCAATATTACTAAGAGATACTACTTCTTTTTCAGACAATTGTAAGGATAGTTTTCCTGTATAATTTCTTAACTTCTGAAGTGAAGTTTCATAACTACATTTTTCAACTGAAGCAATATAATTTGCTAGTAAACCATCATTAGTTTGTAATTGTCTGTTAAACGATAACGTTTTTGAAGGAGGGTAAAAAGTTTGATTTTCACTATCAATTTTCGCAGATTGATACTGAGTTAATAATGCTCCAAAGCCAGGAATGATTACACATTCGTAGCGGTAAAGTAAATCGTTTATGTAAGTGGTTATTTGCATTGAAACAAATATAGGCGATTTTCATTTTTATTCAATTTTTAAAACAGATTTTTATTAACAGTTTAAATTCATTATTTTTAAGGTCTCCCCCTTTTAAATATCAACTATGTTATCGAAAAACGAATTACGCTATACCTTAGCTTTGCAACGGGTGCCTAATCTTGGAGATGCTACTGCTAAAAAACTGATTCATACTGTGGGTTCTGCTGAAGGTATTTTCAACGAAAAAAAGTCTAATTTATTAAAGATAAATGGCGTTGGCTCTTTTAAATTGAAGGAACTTTCTAAAAAAATTCAATTGGATGAAGCAGATGAAGAAATCCATTTTATTGAAGAAAATAAATTGGAATGGCTTTATTTTCAAGACAATTTATATCCCGAAAGATTAAAGCATTGTATTGATGGTCCAATTTTATATTTTCAAAAAGGAAATATTGATCTTCAGAAGAATAAAATAATAAGCATCGTTGGCACTCGAAAAATCACAACCTATGGAAAGGTTTTTTGTGAAAAATTAATAGAAGAGCTCGCTCCACTTAATCCTATTATTATTTCAGGATTTGCCTATGGAGTAGATATTACTGCTCATAAAACAGCGATTGAAAATGGTTTACAAACGGTTGCTTGTTTGGCTCACGGAATGAATCAAATTTATCCAAAAACACATAAAAAATACATGGATAATGTAATGGATAATGGTGGGTTTATTTCTGAATTTTGGAGTAGTGATGCATTTGATAGAAATAATTTTTTAAAACGAAATAGAATCATTGCGGGGATTTCGCAAGCAACTATTGTTATAGAATCTGCTTTTAAAGGAGGTAGTTTGGTAACGGCAGATATTGCTAATTCCTATAATCGAGATGTTTTTGCTTTACCCGGAAGATCTACAGATTTACAAAGTCAGGGTTGCAATAACTTAATCAAATCTCAACAAGCAAATATGATTACTAGTGCCGCCGATTTAATTTATATGTTGGGCTGGGAATTAGAGGAGAAAAAAATAAAACCCCTCCAAACTCAATTATTTGTGGAACTTTCTGAAGAAGAAAAAGTGATTTTTAATTATCTAAAAAAAACAGCTAAAGACGATCTCGATAGTATTGCTCTAAATTGTAATATGCCTACTTATAAATTAGCTTCCATGTTACTTGCTATGGAATTAAAAGGTGTCATTCGGCCTTTACCTGGAAAACTGTTTGAGTTAATGTAGAATTTAATAACCTAGCTTTGTTCTCACTCTCATTAAAACTTCATTAGCAACTATTGATGCTTTTTTGGCTCCAATTGCTAAGGCTTTTTCTACTTCCTCTAAATTTTTCATAAAGTAATTATACTGTTCTCTTTCGGTAGAAAATTTATGGATAATCAATTCATATAATGCTTGCTTGGCATGACCATAGCCATAATTACCTCCTTCATAATTAGCTTTCATTACTTTTATTTCATCTTCAGAAGCTAATAGTTTATATAAGGAAAAAACATTACACGTATCAGGATTTTTTGGCTCTTCCATAGGAATACTGTCTGTTTGTATTCCCATAATTTGTTTGCGAAGCTTCTTATCTGCTAAAAATATATTGATAATATTATTTTTAGACTTACTCATTTTTGCTCCATCCGTACCAGGAATCAATTTGGTGTTTTCTTGTACTTTTGCTTCTGGCATCACAAAAGTCTCTCCTATTTTACTATGAAAACGAGCCGCAACATCGCGGGTCATCTCTATATGTTGTAATTGATCTTTACCAACTGGAACTATATTTGCATCATATAATAATATATCTGCTGCCATTAACATTGGATAAAAAAATAATCCGGAATTCACATCTTCCAATCGATCTGCCTTGTCTTTAAAAGAATGCGCAAGGGTTAATCTTTGATACGGAAAAAAACAACTTAAATACCAAGAAAGCTCCGATACTTGAGGCACATCACTTTGACGGTAAAAAACAGTTCTGTTTACATCCAAACCAAATGCCAACCAAGCTGCTGCAGTACTATAGGTATTATCGCGCAATGTAGTTGCATCTTTAATTTGAGTTAAAGAATGTAAGTCTGCAATAAATAAAAAGGATTCATTTTTAGGGTTATTCGCCATTTCAATAGCTGGCAAAATTGCACCTAAAAGATTACCTAAATGTGGTGTTCCTGTACTTTGTATTCCTGTTAATATTCTTGACATCGTATCATCTATGAGAATCGTTTCAAGTTTTTGGGCTGAAACAATCTATTTTTAAATTTTTACAAAGATAAATTTTTTAAACCTTTTGATTATCTTCAATTTGCTATTTTTGACAAGTGCTTAAAATTTTAAAGAACATAGCAATCCTTCTCTACCGTATTTGGTACTACATTCTGATGATTGTAAGTATTGTTGTATTGTTTCCGTTTCTATTTATTAGTATCTTGAAAGAAGAGTGGTATCCTGCTTTTTTTAAATTAGCACGTGTTTGGGCTTATACTATTCTATTTGGGATGGGGTTTACACCTGTTATAAAAAGAGGCGTTAATTTTAAAAAGGGAGAAAGCTATATGATTGTCGCTAATCATACTTCTATGATCGATATCATGCTGATGCTTTTTATTACAAAAGATCCTGTTGTATTTGTTGGAAAAAAAGAACTGAGTAAAATTCCTTTATTTGGTTTTATTTATAAACGTTCTTGCATATTAGTAGACCGAAATAACCCCATAAGCAGAAAAGCTGTTTTTAAAAGTGCACAACAAAAAATCAATTTAGGTTATAGTGTCTGTATCTTTCCTGAAGGAGGGGTCCCAGGTGACGAAAGTATTGTTTTGGATGAATTTAAAGATGGTGCTTTTCGTTTAGCTATTGAACATAAAATCCCTATTGTTCCCATGACTTTTCATGATAATAAAAAATTATTCTCCTATACATTTTTTAGTGGTGGCCCAGGGAAAATGAGAGTGATGATACATCCATTAATAACAATTCAAGGCTATACAATTGAAATGAAGAGAGCGCTTAATAATAAAGCTCGTGGTATTATATTGGAAGAGTTAGAAAACCCATCTCTTTAATTTTTAAAAGAAAAAAACCATCTTATGGCGTAAGATGGTTTTTCCTAATAAGTTTGTGAAATCACAAACCCAAACTAACTTAATCTAAATTAAAACTTGAAACTCAAACCACTATAAATCCCTATATAATAAGGTTTAAAGTCAACAGATGAATCTGTATAAGGGTTGAGTTGATACTTAAACATAGGTTCAATATTAAACATTAACTTTTTAGAAAAACTATAATTCAAGCCAAATCCGACGTTAGTTGTAAAGCTGATGGATGATAAATTACTTGCCTCACCAAGGACTTCATTAAAATCACCCGCTTCAACTGATACTTCATTATTTCCTAATAATAAAGTACTAAAACCTCCAATAACGTTGATTCCAAATTTTTTATTAATAATTGCATAATTTAATTCTACAGGCATTTCATAATAACTTATTTTTTGATTTAAATAAGTTTCTCCATTTGTAGATTTTGGCGTAATAGTTCCAAAAGGATTATCTGAGTTTTGATTTACCAAAGCTCCTTTATCAACCACAATAGTAACATTGTTTCTGGTAGCGTATTCAATACTAGCAGTAGAGGCAGCTATAGGCCCTGTCCCTAAATCTAATCCAGTTGTTGAGTAACTTAAATTTACGTTACTAACTCCAGAACGCACACTTAATCTTTTATTTAAATTGTAACTTACTTTTACACCATAAGCTATGTTCAGATCTCCACTTTTTGGATTATCCGAAAAAGATGGATCTATAGAAGACCCTTCACTTAGGGTATTATAATATACAGGGGCTACGTTTGGCGTAACTTCCCAACGATTATCTGGCGTATTATCTAATTTTGCTATTACTACTTCCTCTTCAGGGTTTTCATTTATAGCGTCGAAAATAGATTTTGTGTTTTCTTCCTTAACAACTTCTTTATTTTTAGTAATTGAAGGGTTTTCAGATGTATCGTTTACATTTTCATTTACTGCGACCGCTTCAACATTCTTATTAATTTCGGAATCTTTATTTATAAGTTGCTCATTGGTTTTATCTACTAAATTAGAATTTTCATTTGCAACCCCTTCTTGCTCCTTAATAATAACTTCTGAATTTTTAATTAAATTTTGTTGAATTGTATTTTCTGAATTATTTGATTTTTTATTATTGGAAGCTACAGTAGTTTCAGATGTAGTAATCTCATGACTTTTATTAATTAAATTTGAAGATTTTTTAACGAGTACCTCATCTGTACTTTTTACTTCATTATTATCTTCAGTTGAAACAATTTCATCTTGGATAATATTATGATTATCTACTATTATATTGTCAGGTTTTTCTGAGTTAATTTTAGTAGGGTTTTCATTAACTATAGGAGTGTTAATTTTGTTTAACGGATTGTTTAATATAGAATTTCCTATGGTAAAAATCAGGGCTAATAAAGCAGCAATGCCTCCTAGTTTAATCCAAAGAGGAATTAATTTTCGGTCATCTTTCTCCTTTAGTTTTGCTTGGATTTTATTCCAAACACCTGGAGAAGGAGTCGCTTCAAAATTTTTGAAACGTTCCTTAAATAATTCGTCTATGTTTTTATTTTTATTCATTAATCCCTTAATAGGCCTGTAATTGTATGATTATTTTAATTTATTAATTTTATAATAATCTTCAATTTTTGTTTTTAAAATTCCTCTAGCTCTTGCTAGGTTAGATTTTGAGGTTCCAACAGAAATTCCAACGATATCCGAAATTTCTTTATGCACATAATCATCTAACACATACATGGTAAACACCAATCGATATCTATCTGGCAATTCCTGAACTATTTTTAACAAAAAGTCCAACGGAACTGTATTGTCTTCAACTTCAATTACAGCTTCTTCTTCAAGCTGTTCTTCATTAGACAAATTAAATACTCGTTGCTTACGATATTTTTGAAGTACTGTATTAACGGTCACCCGTTTCATCCACCCTTCAAAAGAACCTTTTCCTTTAAATTGCTCAATACGATTAAAAATTGTAATAAATGCATCTTGTAAATTATCCTCCGCTTCATGATAGTTGGGAGAATATTTTAAGCAAACAGAAAACAATATACCAGAAAACTTCTTGTACAGCTCTTCCTGAGCTTTTAAATCCTGCTTCTTACAATTTAATATGAGCTCTTCTAATGTCAAACGTAGTCTCTTAGATTATTATTAAATTGTTGATTTAACTTATAAAAAAATAAATAAGCAACCATAATAATAAAGATTTCTACGAAGGGTAGATGCCTAATACACAAATAGGTTGCGTAGGGAGAATGAACTATTATTTAATTTCTTTAATAGCGTCTTTTATTTTTTGTTCTAGTTCGTCCATTAATTCTGGATTATCTAACAGTAATGTTTTTACTGCTTCCCTTCCTTGTCCTAACTTAGTATCATCATAACTAAACCAAGATCCACTTTTTTTAATGATTTCGAAATCTACTCCAAGGTCGATTACTTCGCCTACTTTTGAAATACCTTTACCATAAACAATATCAAATTCAACCATTTTAAACGGTGGAGCAACTTTATTTTTAACAATTTTTACTCTTGTTTTATTTCCTAAAACTTCACCATTGGTATTTTTAATTTGAGTAGATCTACGAATGTCTACTCTAACTGATGCATAAAACTTTAAAGCATTACCTCCTGTAGTAGTTTCAGGATTTCCAAACATCACCCCTATTTTTTCACGTAATTGATTGATAAATATTACAGTACATTTTGTTTTACTTATAGATCCTGTAAGTTTACGCAATGCCTGAGACATTAAACGAGCATGAAGTCCCATTTTAGAATCTCCCATTTCACCTTCAATTTCACTTTTTGGTGTTAATGCTGCAACAGAATCTATTACAATAATATCAATCGCACCACTACGAATTAGGTTGTCTGTTATTTCTAGTGCTTGTTCTCCATTATCTGGCTGAGAAATTATTAAATTTTCAATATCAACTCCTAAGTTTTCTGCATAATACCTATCAAAAGCATGTTCAGCATCTATAAAAGCCGCAATTCCTCCATTTTTTTGTGCTTCAGCAATTGCATGTAATGTTAGCGTTGTTTTACCTGAAGATTCTGGGCCATAAATTTCTACAACTCGGCCTCTTGGGTATCCTCCAACCCCTAAGGCTACATCCATTCCTAAAGACCCTGTTGAAATTACTTCCATTTCTTCAATAGCTGCATCACCCATTTTCATTACGGTACCCTTACCATATGTTTTATCTAATTTATCTAAAGTTAGCTTTAATGCCTTTAATTTCGCTTCTTTTTCGTTGCTCATTGTTCCGTCTTTTTTATTGAAAATGTTAGTAGGCTAAGGTACTATTTCTTTATTAGCAGTACAAAAGGAAAATAAGAAAAACTAAAATACTTTCAGTTGGTTTGTTTAGAATTAATATCTTTACTCCTTATATAAAATCCATAACAGATTTTATTAAGTTTAATCCACGTCTCTTTATTTTTAAAGAGCTTTATATATAATTTATGGGCTGTACAAGCTGTAGTTCTGGAGTTGATGGACAACCAAAAGGGTGTAAGAACAATGGTACTTGCGGATCTGATGGTTGTAATAAATTAACGGTTTTCGATTGGTTATCAAATATGGCACTTCCAGGTGACCAAAAACCATTTACTGGAGTAGAAATCCGTTTTAAAAACGGAAGAAAACATTTTTACAAAAATTCTGAAAATTTGTCTCTTTCTATAGGAGACGTAGTAGCTACCGAAGCAATGTCTGGTCATGATATTGGAATTGTTACTCTTACTGGAGAATTGGTGAAAGTGCAAATGAAAAAGAAGAATCAAACTGAAAAAGTTGCAGAACTTCCTAAAATATATAGAAAAGCTACTCAGAAAGATATTGATATTTGGCAAACAGTAAGAGCTAAAGAACCAGAAATACAGAAACGATCTCGTGAAATTGCAATTCATTTAGGCTTAAAAATGAAAATTTCTGATATAGAATATCAAGGAGATGGATCAAAAACAACTTTTTATTATACCGCAGAAGAACGAGTAGATTTTAGACAATTAATTAGAGATTTTGCAAGTGCATTTAGCACTCGTGTAGAAATGAAACAAGTTGGCTTTAGACAAGAAGCAGCAAGACTTGGAGGTATAGGCTCTTGTGGCCGTGAATTATGTTGTTCTACTTGGTTAACAGATTTTAGATCGGTTAAAACTTCGGCAGCACGTTACCAACAACTTTCATTAAATCCACAAAAGTTAGCTGGTCAATGTGGTAAATTAAAATGCTGTCTTAACTATGAACTAGATACTTACTTAGATGCTTTAAAAGACATTCCAAAAAACGATATTAAATTAATTACCGAAAAAGGAACAGCTGTTTGTCAAAAAACTGACATATTTAAAAGAATACTTTGGTATGGTTATGAAAAACAGGGAATGAATTGGCATAAAATTAGTGTTGACAAAGCAAACGAAATTATTGCATTAAATAAAAAAGGCGAAAAAGTTTCTAGCTTAGAAGATTTTGAAGAAGAAGAAAGTATTTCTGAAAGCAAAATTTTTGAAAATGTAGTTGGTCAAGATAGTTTAACTCGTTTTGACAAACCAAAACCAAAAAACAATCGCAGAAGAAACAATCAAAATAAAAGCAAAAGTCAAAACCAAAAAAGAAATAAGCCTACTAATCAAAATCGAAAACCAAAAAAGAATGCCTAGAGTTTTTGCCCTTTCTTTTATACTATTTTTAATAATCTCTTGCGAATCTAATTCCCCTTTTAGCACAAACAAATCGGTGTCTGGGGTTTGGAATAAAGACGAGGTTATTGATTTTGATTTACCACAATTAGACAGTTTAAAAACCTATAATTTATTTGTGAATCTTCGCAACACAAACGACTATAAATACAATAATATTTTTTTAATTGTATCAATGAATTTTCCACACGGAAAAATAGTAACCGATACTTTAGAGTATAAAATGGCTCAACCAGACGGGACCTGGTTAGGAAAAGGAATTAGCAGTATTAAAGATAATAAACTTTGGTATAAAGAGTATGTCTCTTTTAAGGAAGAAGGAATATATACCGTAAGTATTAAGCATGCAGTACGCAATAACGGTACTATAGAAGGCGTTACAAATCTTGAAGGCATCACTGATATAGGTTTTAGTGTAGAGGAAATCACACAAGAGTAATTTATGGCTAAGCGTAAAACAACAACAAAGAAAACTCAAACGAATAATTTAAAACGTCACATTAAAACGTTTTGGAAAATACTTGCTATAGGAGTTTTTCTTATTTTTTTCATATTCCTATTAGCATCTTGGGGAGTATTTGGAAAACTACCAGATGAAACAAGTCTAGAAAATCCTGAAAAAAATCTAGCCACAGAAATCATTGGATCTGATGGTGTAACTTTAGGTAAATTTTATAAAGAAAATCGTACGCCTGTTCAATTCGAAGAGTTGCCAAAACATTTAATCGATGCATTAATTGCTACCGAAGATGTTCGATTTTATGACCATTCTGGAATTGACGCAAGAGGAACACTGAGAGCATTCGCATTTTTAGGAACTAGAGGGGGAGCAAGTACCATCACACAACAATTAGCTAAATTGTTTTTTACTGAAAATGTTTCAAAAAACAAATTAGAAAGAGGTACTCAAAAAATAAAAGAATGGATTATTGCTACTCGTTTAGAGCGTAGATACACCAAAGAAGAAATTATAACCATGTATTTTAATGAGTATGGTTTTTTAAACCAAGCCATTGGAATAGAATCTGCTGCTCATATTTATTTTGATAAAGCACCCACAGAATTAACAATTACAGAATCTGCGATACTAGTAGGAATGTTTAAAAACTCCTCGCTTTATAATCCTGTTCGTAATCCTGTTGGAGTAAGAAATAGAAGGAATGTCGTGCTGAGCCAGATGGCGAAGTATGATTTTATTTCTGAAGAAATGAAAGATTCTATTCAAGCAACAGATTTAGAAATTATTTTTACTCCACAAGGACATGACGAGGGAATCGCAACTTATTTTAGAGAATACGCTCGAAAATTTATGCACGATTGGATTAAAGAAAACCCTAAAACCGATGGATCTGAGTATAATATTTATAGTGATGGTTTAAAAATCTATACGACTATAGATTCCAAAATGCAAGAATATGCTGAAGCTGCTGTAGATAGTCATATGCGAAATCTACAATTAGAATTTGACAAACAAAACAAAAATAATAAACTAGCACCCTTTAGAGATGTCACTAATGATGAGGTAGATCATATTTTAAATTCTGCTATAAAAAGAAGTGATCGATGGAGAGAAATGAAAAAACAAGGAAAAACAGAGGAAGATATCATACAAAGTTTTTCAGTTAAAACTAAAATGCGAGTTTTTGCTTGGAGCGGTGATATTGATACTTTAATGACTCCTTTAGATTCTATAAGATACCACAAATCAATACTTCAATCATCATTAATGTCTATGACACCACAAACTGGCGAAGTAAAAGCCTGGGTAGGTGGTGTTAATTACAAGTATTTTAAATACGATATGGTTAAAAAAGGGAAGCGTCAAATAGGCTCTACCTTTAAACCTTTTGTATACGCTACTGTAATAGATCAAATGCACATGTCACCTTGTGATACATTACCAAATACACTTCACACTATTGAGGTTGGTAAATATGGCTTAATTAAGCCATGGACTCCTAAAAATTCAGGCGGGAAATACGGAGGTTTTGTTACTTTAAAACAAGCACTAGCTCAATCTATTAATACGGTTACCGCTAGATTGATTGATCGTGTTGGCCCAAAACCTGTATTGGATTTAGTAAGTAAAATGGGAGTTGATACAGAAAATATTTTAGCATCTCCTTCAATTGCACTAGGTACTCCAGATGTTTCTTTATATGAAATGGTTGGGGCCTACAGTACTTTTGCAAACCATGGAGTGTATATTAAACCTTCGTTAATAACAAGAATTGAAGATAAAAACGGCACCATTTTATATCAAAATATACCAGAAACTAAGGATGTTTTAAGTGAAGAAGCTGCTTATGTTACTATTCGTTTAATGGAAGGAGTTACTCAATCTGGTTCTGGGCAACGATTAAGATCAAAATGGGCTATCAATGCTCCTGTTTATAAAAAAATTATTACTGGATATCCATGGGAATTTAAAAACCCAATTGCAGGAAAAACAGGTACCACCCAAAACCAAAGTGATGGTTGGTTTATGGGAGTAGTTCCTAATTTAGTTACTGGTGTTTGGGTTGGCGGTGAAGACCGATCAACACACTTTTCTTCTATAGCTTATGGGCAAGGTGCTTCTATGGCACTACCTATTTGGGCAAATTATATGAGAGATTGCTATAACAATGAAGATCTTGGCATTTCTAAAGAAGACTTTGCTATTCCAGAAGATCTTTCGATTGAAACCGATTGTGACAAGTGGAAAGAAGACCAGCAAGATACTAGTAATGAAATTCCAGATGAATTTTAAAATAACATTCTGCTTCCTTCAGAAGTAATTCTGCTTCCTTTTCAGTATTTTTATAGAAAATATTCTTTCTATGATCAATAAGACCGTTTCTAATGTTCAAGAAGCTTGCCAAGGAATAAAAGACAGTATGACTTTTATGTTGGGAGGATTCGGATTAAGTGGAATTCCTGAAAATTCAATTGCCGAATTAGTTCGTTTAAATGTAAAAGATGTAACCTGCATTTCGAATAATGCTGGAGTTGATGATTTTGGTTTAGGACTATTACTTCAAAAAAGACAGATTCGAAAAATGATTTCTTCCTATGTAGGTGAAAATGCAGAATTTGAACGTCAAATGTTAAGTGGAGAATTAGATGTGGAATTAATTCCGCAAGGAACCTTAGCTCAACGTTGCCAAGCTGCACAAAGTGGAATTCCTGCTTTTTATACTCCTGCAGGTTATGGAACTGAAGTTGCTGAAGGCAAAGAATCTCGCGAGTTTAATGGAAAAATGCACCTTTTAGAAAAAGCTTTTAACGCAGATTTTGCTTTTGTTAAAGCCTGGAAAGGTGATGCTGCTGGTAATTTAGTTTTTAAAGGCAGTGCTCGTAACTTTAATCCTAATATGTGTGGAGCTGCAAAAATTACCGTTGCTGAAGTGGAAGAACTAGTTCCAGTAGGAACCTTAGACCCTAATCATATTCATATTCCTGGAATATTTGTACAACGAATTTTTCAAGGTGAGAAATATGAAAAACGCATAGAACAATTAACCGTAAGAAAGCGAAACTAATGGCACTAAGTAAAGAACAAATAGCACAAAGAATTGCTAAGGAAGTAAAGGATGGTTACTATGTAAACCTAGGAATAGGAATCCCAACACTGGTTGCCAATTTTGTACAAAATGATATTGAAGTTGATTTTCAAAGTGAAAATGGAGTATTAGGTATGGGTCCGTTCCCTTTTGAAGGAGAAGAAGATCCAGATTTAATTAATGCTGGTAAACAAACTATTACCACATTGCCTGGCGCTTCTTTTTTTGATTCTGCCATGAGTTTTTCTATGATTAGAGGACAACACGTTGATTTAACAATTTTAGGCGCTATGGAAGTTTCTCAAAATGGTGATATTGCCAATTGGAAAATTCCTGGAAAAATGGTTAAAGGAATGGGTGGTGCTATGGATTTAGTGGCATCTGCTGAAAACATAATTGTAGCCATGATGCATACCAATCGAGCTGGTGAATCTAAACTACTTAAAAAATGCTCCTTACCATTAACTGGAGTTAATTGTGTAAAGAAAATTGTTAGTAATCTTGCTGTTTTAGAAGTTGTAAATAATTCATTTAAGCTTTTAGAAAGAGCTCCAGGAGTAAGTGTTGAAGAAATTAAAAATGCTACTGAAGGTGATCTTATTATTGAAGGTGACATTCCAGAAATGAAGTTTTAAAAAATTTATTATGAAAAAAATTAGCTTAAGTTTCCTCTTAATATTTACTGCAATCATAAACGTAAATAGTCAAGATACCTTTTCTATAGTTGCCATGGATCCAATTACGGGTGAGGTTGGTAGTGCTGGTGCTTCCTGCGTAGATTTAGACGCTGCCAATTTACCAACAGATGATTTTTTAGGAGAATTATTTCCTGGAGTTGGCGCCATAAATTCACAAGCTTGGTATGTTCCTGCAAATCAGGAAAACGCAAGAGAAAGAATGAATGCTGGAGATACGCCAAGTGAAATAATTGATTGGTTAATTAACAATGATATTAGCAATCAACCTCAACTAAGACAATATGGAATTGTTGGTAAAGTTGGAGAAAACATAGAAACAGCTGCTCATACTGGATCTTCCACTGATGATTACAAAAATCATATAACAGGTCCAAATTATTCTATTCAAGGAAATATTTTATTAGGACAAGAAGTATTAGACGGTATGGAAGCAGGTTTTTTAAATACTGAAGGAGATCTCGCATGTAAATTAATGGGAGCATTACAAGGAGCTAATATGGTTGGTGCCGATATGCGTTGTACTAATAACGGAACCTCATCTTTGTTTGCATTTGTAAAAGTCGCACAACCTTCAGATACATTTGGAGACCCTTCTTTTTTATTATCTTTAAGAACTGGAAGCAATGATCAAATAGAGCCAATTACAGAACTACAGACTTTGTTTGATACAGATCGTGATTGCGAATCCCTTGGTTTAAATGAAGTTGATAATGACTTCCCATTTTCTATTTATCCTAATCCATCAAAAAACGTTGTTACTTTAACAGTATTAAATGAGAGCAATGAAACATATAACGTACATATTATATCTATAACAGGTGCTGTTGTTTATAAATCAGATTTTATTTCAAACACAGCTATTAATGTTTCTAAATTATCTAAAGGTATTTATTTTATTAACATTACCAAGAAGAATTCTTCCTATACATCCAAATGGATTAAAAACTAATATTTTTTAATTTATCTATGTTTTTAAGTAAATAATTAGATAAATGTTAAATTAATATGCATTTCATCGTTTTTATGTGTATTTTATCTTGTTTATTAGATATTAATCTCATATTAGCAGTCCCAAAAATAATGAACTTAACCTATTATGAAAAAAATATACCTAGCAACAAAAGAAACATTTTACCTACTTAAAAATGTTTTCTATGTCGCTAAAAAAGTTTTTTTAATTATGTGATAATTGATTGATAGTTTTTATAACCCCAAATCTGCAACGAAACAGATAAAAGGTAAACCCGTTCTTTGTGAGGTTAGAACGGGTTTTTTTTGTTTATAGATTTTTCTTAATCCTGTAGTATACCGATTCTTCAATACCCTCAAAACTATCTTGTTTCCAAAAGGTCATATTTAATTTTTCTAAAACTCTAATGGAAGAGATATTGTCCTTAGATGCTCGTCCAATAATTTCTTTTAATTTTAAGGTATTAAAACCATAATCTAGTACTGCCCTAGCAGATTCGGTAGCATATCCTTTACCCCATTCTTTTTTAAAAAAGCGAAAACCAATATCTACTAAATTTTCTTCATTTAACTTTAAACCACTCCATCCAATAAAAGATTCGGTTTCTTTTAAAATAACTGCCCACCTACCAAATCCGTTTTTTCGATAATCTGAATAGTTTATAAGGAATTTTTCTGCATCAAATATGGAAGAAAATGGAAGGTCTCCTGTGTATTTTAATACTTCAGGGTCTGAATTTAAATTAAAAAAGTTTTCAGAATCATTAATATCCAATTCTCGCAAAACCAATCTATTTGTTTCAATAATATTTTTCATATATACCTCATCAAATTCCCTTTGGGATGGCTTCTATTAATTTTTGAGTGTACTCTTTTGTTGGGTTTGCATATATCTCATCTGCATCTCCAATCTCTTCTATTTTCCCATCTTTCATCACTAATAATTGATCAGCCATAAATTTAACAACCGCTAAATCGTGAGATATAAAAATATAGGTAAAGCCAAAATCATCTTTTAATTCATTTAATAAATTTAAAACTTGTGCTTGTACCGAAATATCCAATGCAGAAACCGATTCGTCACAAACTACCAATTTGGGTTCCATAGCAATTGTTCTCGCTATACCAACACGTTGTCTTTGTCCTCCAGATAGCTCATGAGGATATCTATTAAAGTAACTATCGTCTAACTCTACTCTGTTCAAAATATTGAGTACTTTAGTTTTTCGATCCCGATCATTTTTACCAATATGATGGACTCTCATTGGTTCCATAATAGCCTCTCCAATTAACATTCTAGGATTAAGTGATGAATATGGATCCTGAAAAATAAGCTGAATTTCTTTTCTGAGGTTTCTTAATTCTGAAGGTTTTAATTTTGTTAATTCCTTACCTCTGTATTTAATACTCCCGCTTGTCGCTTTTTCTAATTGTAAAATTGCTTTTCCTAATGTTGATTTACCACAACCAGATTCACCGACCAATCCTAAAGTTTCTCCTTCAAAAACTTTAAAACTTACTTCATTTACAGCATTAACTACCTTGTTTTTATTAAAAAACCCAGCATTGGAATAATATTCCTTTTTTAAATTTAGAATTTCTAAAATGGGTGTTTTAGTATATAATTCTTTATGTTTTAATGCCCTTTCTTGAGGAGTAATTTCTATGGATTTAAAACTATTATCAGCTAATGAAGCAATCGTAGGAAGTTCTTTTAATCGAACATCTAAACTAGGTCGAGATGCCATTAATGCCTTTGTGTAGTCTTCTTTTGGAATTTTAAAAACTTGAAATGCACTGCCTTCTTCAACGATATTTCCTTGATACATTACTGCTACTCGGTCAACAATTTCGGAAACCAAACCTAAATCATGAGAAATAAAAAGCATACTCATTTTAGTTTCTTTTTGAATCTCCTTTAAAAGCAATATTATTTCTTTTTGTACGGTAACATCTAAAGCTGTTGTTGGCTCATCTGCTATTAATAATTTTGGTTTACAAGCAATAGCCATAGCAATCATAACACGTTGCATTTGACCTCCACTTATTTGATGAGGATAACTATTAAATATTTCACGAGGTCGAGGAAGCTTTACTTTTTCGAATAATGAAATAGTTTCTTTTTTTGCTTTTGAAGTTGAATATTTTAAATGAAGTTTAATTATTTCAGAAACTTGATTTCCACAAGTTATTGATGGATTTAACGCCGTCATAGGTTCTTGAAAAATCATAGCAATATCATTACCTCTAAGTTTTCTGATATAGTTTTTCGATTTTTTTAAAAGATCCTTTTTATTGAAAAGTATTTCGCCACCTATAAAAGTATTCTTTTTGGGTAACAATCCTAATATAGCCATTGCAGTTACCGATTTTCCAGAACCGGATTCCCCTACAACTCCTACTATTTCATTTTCATTAATATGTAGCGATATTCCATGAACAACTTCAATAGTGCTTTTTTTATTCCCGAAGGAAATAGTAAGATTTTTTATATCGAGTATGGAGTTATTATTCATTATCCAAATATAATTGATTCGTAGTTAAAAAATTAGTGTTGATTGAATAATAGAAATGTTTCAAGTAATAACTCAACCTTAACAACTTTATAAAAACAAAAACCGTCTAAGATTTCTCTTTAGACGGTTTTTCACTTAAAAAAACTACTAAACTAATTGGGAATTTTTCTTATAATGTATATTTCTTTCTTTTAAATAATTAAGGAAATAATGGAAACATTCTTCATGTTTTCCAACTAATTCTGGAGGAAATACTCCTTTCTCTTTAAACTTCCCTTCTAAAAACAAATTTGCAGCAGCTGAAGCGGTATATCCTGTTGTTCTTGCCATCGATGAAGTTTTTGTTTCAGAACAGTATTCATCGTGAAGTGTATATACAATTTCTTCAATTTTTCCATCAGTGTTTTCTCCTTTCACAGTAATACGCATTACCGTAATTTCTTCCTCTGTTTCTCCTAATTTCCATTCATCAAATAAAATCTTACTTGTAAAATCTAAGGGTGAAATTTTAGTTCCGTTTATTTCAATTTCTTTTGTATTAAAAAATCCACTTTCCTTTAATACACTTACATACTCAACATGGCCAGGATACCTTAGTGTTTTTTCCTTCATGTTTTTAATGTGTGGCATGGTAAACATAATAGAGCGCAATCCATCAGAATTAAAAGATTCTAAGGTTCCTACTTTATCAAATTCTACAAACTCACAGTCTGTTAAAGCTTCTCTAGTAATCATTTTACCATTTTCAATATATCGGGCAGGACGTGTATATTCTTCAATTACATCTATGGGTGAAAAAGGAGCTTTATAACAAAATGGCCATTTTTTTACTTTAGGTAAACCACCAACTAAACATTCAAAATCAGTTAGTTTCATTTTTTCATTATAATAGCCTAAAATAACATTGTCCATTCCAGGAGCTACACCACAATCTACTATTGCGGTTACATTTTTTTCCTTGGCTAAAGCGTCTAATTCTAAGGAGTTTTCTGAAAAGAATGAAATATCTATAACATTCATTTCAGCTTCAATAATAGATTTTAAAGTTTCAAAACCTAGGAAACCCGGTACTGCACAAACTACTAAATCAAATTTTTTAATGGTTTGCATTAACTTATTTTTATCAGTTACATCGAGTAATTGAGTTTTTAAGTTATTACATTTTTGTTCTGCTTTCTGTAAAGCTTCTTGGTTAAAATCGGTAAGTGTTATGTTGTGTTTTTTTGAAAGGTCAATTGCAATGGTACTACCAACCATTCCAGCACCTAATACGATGATGTTTTTCATTTTTGAAAATTATTTAAAAAGTGATGTGTAATTGTTGAATTATATTGTCATTCAGAACGCAGTGAAGAATCTCTGAATATATATATTTAAGCTAAATTATTACAAGACAAGTTATAAGCCTGGAATAAGAATCCAAGGCATTTCAGAAAGATTATAACGTTTGTAGATTAACATCTAATAGTTTTTGATTTCAAAATTTTCACCATCAAAGACCCCGAAGGTATAATGATTTATCCAATCTCCTAAATTAAAATAGGTGGAGTTTTCTCCAACTTTAATTTCCATAGGCAAATGCCTATGACCAAAGATGAAATAATCGTAATGCTTGTTTTCTAATTTACGCTTAGCATAAGCTGCTAGCCACTCTTTATTTTCACCTAAAAACTTTTTGTCTTCGACACCTGAAATCAATTTGTTTTTTACTGATAAATGTTGAGCAAGTCGCATACCAATATCGGGATGTAACCAACGATAAAGCCATTTTGAAAAAGGATTTGTAAAAACTTTTTTCATTCTTTTATAGCCTTTATCATTAGGTCCCTTACCATCCCCATGACCTATTAAAAATATTTTATTATTAAAAGTAAATTCTTTTGGATCGTGGTAAGTAGGAATGTTTAATTCTTTTTCAAAGTAATCATTCATCCATAAATCATGATTCCCAACAAAAAAATAAATGGGTATTCCACTATCCCTAATTTCGGCAAGCTTTCCTAATGTTCTAACAAAACCCTTTGGAACAACTGTTTTATATTCAAACCAAAAATCAAACAGATCACCTAATAAAAAAATAGCAGCTGCATCTTCTTTTACTTCATCTAACCATTTTACAAACTTTTTTTCACGAGGAAAACTTTCCTCTTTAGTAGGAGCGCCTAAATGATTATCACTTGAAAAATATATTTTTTTTCCTTCTGGAATTTGCATGGGGTTAAATATACAAATTCCTGCGCAGGCAAGAAGCTTTTTGTTTGATGGGTTAGTTCTTTAAGGTGAAAATCCTGCTTTCTCAGGAATTTAATTATCAGACGCAAACCATTGTGCATAACTGCTATCTGTTTCTTGAAGTTTTAAGGAGTGTAATTTTATATGAGGCGGTAATTCTTGTTTAATGACATTTGCGAAATCAATAATCATCATTTCGCTTGTAGGTTGATAATCTACCAGTAATACATTATGCCCTCTATCAGATAATTCTTTTGCTAATTCTACATGTGGCGTGTTTTTATTAAAAACGGTGGCATGATCAAAAACATCTACTATTTTATTTTTAACAATTACTTTTAAATCACTAAAGTCGATAACCATCCCAAGCTTAACATGAGTAGTATTTGAAATAGGTTTACCTATAACAGTTACATGGAGTTTATAACTATGCCCGTGGACATTCCTACATTTTCCATCATAACCATATAAAGCGTGGCCTGTTTCAAAAGAAAACTGTTTGGTGATTCTTATAGTACTCATACAATTAAATTAGACCGCAAAGATACTATTTTTAGTAGCAAAGTGAAATTTCTAACTTAACCTTTCAGACTTTGCTAAGGGATAATATTTGGATTTGAATTTAAATATCAATGCAACTGCTCTAAATGCAATCCAAACTACTAAAGCAATCCAGATTCCTGTTAATTTTAAATCTAGATAATTACAGATTAATAGCGTTGGAATAAAACCAAATAAAGTTGCGCTAACTAAAACATTTCGGAGGTATTTCATTTCGCCTAAACCTTTAAAAATAGCATCCAATGTAAACCCTAAGGCGTTAAATGGTTGTGAAATTAAAACAATAAAAAACATCCCATAGAAAGTAGATAATACTAATGTGTCTTTAGTAAATATTAAACCTAAATGATTGTAAAACACTACACCAGCAACTATTAATAATAAACTAACAAATAAATTATAGAGATTGACTCTTTTTGTTAAAATCCATAGGTCATGATACTTTTTTGCTCCTAATAATCTACCTCCAAGAATATTACCAGCAGCTCCGTAACCATCAATAAAAAATGCCGAAAACAACCAAAGATTAATTGCAATGGTATGAGCGGCGATAAATTCTTTTCCTAATGAAGTTGCTTCGCGAACAGCCATTAATAATGCGATGTTCAATGCAACGGATCTAATAAATAAATTAAAGCTCATATTAACCAAACGCTTTACTTCTGGATGAATTTTTCGTTTTAATTTTAAAGAAACATTCGTTTTGGTTATTAATAAATATAATGCTAAAAGCGCCATCACTAATTGCGAAATTAAACTAGCCCAAGCTGCTCCTTTTACACCCATTGGCTCCACAAAATCTTCTAAACCATAAACAAAAAGAAAATCCAAACCAACATTAATAAATGCTCCAATTGAAGCGATTATCATTGGCCAAAAAGTATTTTGTAAGCCTCTAAAAAGTCCAAAAATTGCAAAAGTGAATAAGGTTAAGGGAAATCCCCAAATACGGATGTAATAATAATCTTTACTAAACTCTAATATTTTCCCTTCAGCTCTTAAAAACAATAATATATCTTCAATAAAAAAATAGGTAGAAAATAAAAGAACAAAACTTAATAATACATTGAATAATATTGCTTGAGCTGGAAAATTAGTGAGGCTTTTTATATTCCCTGCTCCTAAATTTTGTGAAATAATTGCCGAAATCGCACTTCGTGTTTGTGCTAAAATCCATATAATAGTTGAAATAAAAGATCCTACGATACCAACGGCAGCTAAAGATTCTGTGCCAAATTCAGCAATATTACCAACTACAGCAGCATCCGTGGAAGACAATACTGGTTCAGCAATACCCGCAATAATAGCTGGTAATGCTAATTGTTGAATCCGTTTAAATGAAATGTCTATTTTTCGCATAACCATTCGTAGCAATAAAAAGGAAATTCACTTTGTTTTGGAAAATGAATTTCTCCTACTCTTTTGAAGCCGCGAATTTCGTAAAACTTTTGGTTTCTAACATTCTTACTAAAGGTATCTAATCTTATAGAGATATAATTATTATTTATAGCAAATTGCTCTGCAAAATCCATAAATATTTGAGCGAAGCCCTTTCCTTGATTGTTCGGATGGATTGCCAGCCTATGAATATATAGGTTATTATCATTTTTAGTAAGCCAATTTATTGGAATATATTCTGAATCCATACTGGGAGTTAAAACCATGCAGCCTATTATATTTTCATCTATAATAAGAACATATAATTCATTTCGCTTCATATCATTTTCAAAAGCATTTCTTGAAGGGTAGTCTTCATTCCACTGAAGTATCCCTTTCATTATCATATTCTTAGCGCAAGCCTTTGTAATTGCTAATATTTTAGGTATTTCTAATTTTTTTGCTAATCGAATCATTTATTCGGTGTATTTTTGCACGAAATTATTTAATTCGAATTTAATGAAAAATATTCTTGTACCTGTTGGTTCAACAGAAAATGGTATTAACAACTTAAAATATGCTATAAATTTTGCTTCTATTAGTGGAGGAACTGTGTATTTAATAAATGTATATAAAGAATACGTTAAATTAGGTGGTTTAAAAGAAGTAGATCAATTTGAGCTTGACAAAAGCGGAAAGTTGTTAAGTAATGTTATAAATAGCGTTAATGCTAAAGGTATTGAAGTGATAGCAAAACCTATTAAGGGAGATGCTTTTGTTGCTATTAAAAAGATTTCGAAGCAGCTTGATATAGATTTAATTATTGCTTCCCCTCAAAGTGTAGAAATTGACGATAAAGTTTATTTAGGAACTATTACCGCTAAACTGGTAAAGCAAACAGAAATTCCATTATTAATTGTACCAAAAGACTATTTATTTAGAAAATTTGATTCCATTTTAGTTGCATTTAAAAATGGTCATTTTGAAAAAGAGAATGTATTATCACCAATACATGATATGGTGAGTATATTTAAGTCTAAAGTTAATCTATTACAAATAATAACACCAGAGACTACTGAGGAACATTTAAAAATTGATCAAGAATTACTTGATATTAAAAGCACCTTAACGACAACAAAAAACGCAACTACTTTTCAAGGAGTTTTAGAACATTTCCAGTCTCATAACCCAGATATGTTATGTGTTATTAGAAGAAAAAGAGGTTTCTTTAAAAAGTTATGGGAGAAAAATAGCGTGCTAAAACGTGATTTCCATACTAGTATTCCACTACTAATTTTAAGCGGAAACTTATAAACCTCTATAATTTATCTAATTAATTTGGGGGATTAGCTCAGCTGGCTAGAGCGCTACGCTGGCAGCGTAGAGGTCATCGGTTCGACTCCGATATTCTCCACAATAAAAAAAAGCAATTATAACTATATAACTGCTTTTTTATTATTTTATGTTTTGCTGTTTTTAAACAGCAGCATTTACAACTTCATTTTTTCTTTTATAATAAAGTGTTCCGTGGTCACTATAGCGGTGAATGTCAAAAACTTTTTTTACACCTTCAGTATTATAAAACTGAATTGTTTTTTTGTTTTCAGATTTTTGTTCATTCATCTTAATAGGTTCTTTTTTAGAATTTGTCATAATTTCTAGTTTAGTATTAAGTTATTAATAAATTCGGGAATCATAAAATTAACAATAAAAACGATTATATGCAATTTTATTAGATTAAATGCGCTTTTTTTTAACATATTAAGGAGATTATGCTTATTTATACACCTGATAATTAGGTAATTTATTTATTTGCAACTATTTAGGTGAGGTTTTTAGCTCATATTTTTCTAAATAATAAATCTGCTCAATATCTCTATTAAAATAAACTATGAATAATTAGTGCTAAACTCAGATATATAAATATATTTACGCTGTAATACAACAAAAACAAAAAACCTTATGGAAATTATAGATAAAGCCTTAGAGTTTGAGACAAGAAAACTTTCTTTTCAGACCACAAGTGACAGAATAGTCGCTTCTAGACAGGTGAAAGCACTTATACTAGGTGTAAATGAAGTCTATAAAGAGAATCAAGATCCAGAATTAATGGATCTAATGAAACGGCTAACAGTTATTAAAAAGAAAATAGAAGTTAGATTAAAAGGACGTTCTCAAAGCTAATTAGCTTCCTTTATTTAGAAAAGCAATAGACTTTTCTACTACATTTTGCAATTTTTTTGGAAGTTCCCTTTCTTTCCAGGGGTGTTTGGTTCCAAAAGAATGATCCCCATTTTTAATAATTTCTAATTCACTTTTTGGATTCCATTTATGCAATAGTCTTGCTTCTGCTTCAATTACAGTAGGATCCTCACTTCCTTGTACAATTAACAATGGTACATTTAATTTTTGAACTGCTAATTTTATGGTTAATCGATTTTCATTAGCGGCAAAATCTTGGAAAAACTGAAAATAATGAGGCATTAATTGTTTGGTTCTTGAATTTTCAATGTAGGCGATTCCTTTTTCTTTCCAATCATTAAAATGACTTGAACCAACCAAAAACCTTGCTTTAAAGTCGCTTACTCCTGCCCAAGTAATAACATTTTTAATCTTAGGTTCTTCCGATGCTTTTATCAATATAATACCGGCTCCTCGGCTGTGAGCTATTAAGGAAATAGCATTTGTATTAAGTTCGTCTTCAAAATTATTTTTAGAAGAAATAAAATTTATCACTGCCTCTAAATCCCCTAATTCTTTACTGAAATTATTTTGAGCAAAAGCTTCTAAGTCTGAAAAATCTATTGGGTTTTGAACGGTCCCGCCATTGTGAGAAAAATTGAATTTCAAAAAAAAATATCCTTCTTCGGCAAAACGTTCTGCTACTAAATTCCAGGCTCCCCAATCTTTATATCCTTTATAACCATGACAAAATATAATAATTGGTTTTGGTGTGTTATTAGCCTTATAAAAAACATCGTAAACAATCGTTTTTTTACCTTTTCTATTCAGTAATAGGTTTTTGTTTATTATCATATTTAGACTTCTTTTTCTATAAAGGGTATTTCTTTATTGCAAATTTCAAGGATTAATTTCTTTAGTTCTTTTGTATAATCATTTAATATTTCAGTATTAATATTGGTCTGTTTAGGTTTTCCTTTTATTGCAAATTTCATAAAACCATTTTTTAATCTTTTAAATGAAATAATACCAGCTTCAGCATTTTTAAAGGGTTTGCTTTTATTAATCATTAATGAATAAGCAAGAACTTGGATTATTTTACTGAATTTATAATCTGAAATTACATGTTCCCAAGTTTGTATTTCTAGATTTGTTGGTTCCACAATTCCTGTTTTATAATCTATAATCCGAAGAGTTCCGTTAAACTCATCAACACGATCTACTTTCCCATGAATATTAACCGGAAAATCCAATTCGGGAATTGGTATAGAAACAGAAAGATTACTTTCAATACTAATTATTTTAATTTTATTTCCTTTTTTAATTTCTATAATTTCAAAATTGATAAAATTTAATACAAAATGCTTAGCAACTTCAAATATTATGAGGTTTTTCCCTTTTTTATAGTCTCCTCCCTTAAATGATTTTTGAAATTGTTTTTCAATTTCTAAATCAATTTTAAGCTTCATTTCGTTTAAATCGCCTAATAACACTACTTGACCTTCCAAAGGCTTATAAAAAGCTTCTAAGGCATCATGAACGATTGTTCCTAATGTATTTGCTGCAACAGTTTCCTCTACTTCTTCGAATTCTTTTACTCCTAATATTTTTTGATAATAAAAATCTATTGGATTTCGAATGTAAGATGTTAAAGCAGATGGAGAAAAACCATTTTTAGCAATTTCTTGAAGCCTCTCCATTACTTCATTTGTTTTTATTACGCTTTTCTTTTGAGCTTCAAAAACGGTAATAATTGGGCTTATTATTTCTTTAGTTTGAAAGTGATTGGGATTTTGATCAATTTCTAATTGTGTTATAAATCTACTTTTTTCTCCTGTACTTAATCCGTCAGAAAAGTTATTATAGAGTAAGGTTATATTTTTTGCTCTATGTAATAATCTATAAAAATGATAAGTATAAATGGCATCCTTTTCGGTATAAGTTGGAAGGTTGTATTCTTTTTTTAAATCGTAGGTAATAAATGAATTATTTGATTTCCCGGAAGGCAAAACACCTTCATTTACAGAAATCATTATAATGTTTTTAAAATCGAGGACTCTCGTTTCTAAAACACCCATTATTTGCAATCCATTATATGCATCACCCTGGTAATCTAATGTTGTAGTTGCAACTATTTCAGTAAATAATTTCTGAACTGTTTTAATGCTGTTAAAGTATTCAAATTTGTTATTTAAGGATTCAATTTTAAGGAATGCTGCATAAACTTGGTAAAAAGTAACTCGCTCAATAATTGTTGTTTCTGCAGTTTTTAATTGAAGAATTAATTTAACACACGATCTAATAGCAACGGAGCTATCGTCTTTCCAGTCTTTAAAAAGTAATGATACTATTTCAGTATCTTTTGAACTTGATAACTCTAAAAGTGCTGGGAATGACAAATAGGTTAAGTTGTTTTTTGTGATACGCTCTACTAATTGAGCTGAATCTGAATATAACTTTGAAACCATGGGATGATTTAAAATAGCAATAACCTCTTTATAATGAAACCTATTATTAGAGGTATCATGTACTAATAATAACTTGCTAAAAAACACACTAATGGGGAATGTTTTTAAAGTAACTCCCATTGTAATATTTATTTTTTTTACATTATTTGGAAGCGATTGTAATAAAGGGTTTAATAAGTTTTCATCAGCAAGAACAACGGCTGTATTTTTTAATTCTTGATCACTTATTTTTGAAAGTAATTCACCTACATATTTTACTTGACTAATGTTTTTTTGAGCTTCAATAAAGCGGTAGTTCTTTTCTGTATTAAAATTATTTGATATAAATTTGGGTTGATGTGTTTTATAGTAGTTCCATTCAGAAAAATATTTTCTTAAAAAATAAGAAGCACTATGAGATTTGTTTGTGAAAAAATGTTCATCAACATCCCAATACACTTTTGCATTACTATCTTCAAGTAATTCTTGAATGATTGTTTGTTCCGCAGTGTTCAATGCATTAAACCCTATAAAAACATGTGGCGTGTCTTTTTTTGTTTTTTTATAATGCTCAATATTTTCAGCAGCTTCTCGATAAACGATTCCTTGATATCCCACATTGTTCTTTAAAAGAGTTTCTTTTAAAGTTTCATAAAAACTAGGCAAACTATTCCAAAATTTTAAATAGTTTTCAATTAATTCTGTTTTTTCGTGTTGTACATACCAATAATTAATATCCTGTATACTACTTAGGTAATTAAAAAATGGTTTTGTTGGGATTAGATAACGATCAATTTCATTAAAATCGTTTAATAATGTATTTGCCCATGTTGCATATACATCAAAGCTATCCTTCTCTTGATTAAGAGAAGTTTTTAAATAAACTTTATAACTTTCAAAAAGTAATTCAGTGCTGTCAATAATTTTTAAACTAGAAACGTCTTCTATAAATTCCTCTATACTAATTATTTTTGGTGCAAATATTGTTTTTTGGTTATTGGATTTTAAGTAGTTTAATAAAAATCCACAAGCTCTTTTACTTGGAAGAATAATGGTAAGCTTAGAAGTATCTTGGTAATCTTCTTTTATTTTTATAAGTGTTTCTTCTAGAAATGTAATCATCCTATAAAAATAAAAAACGTCCCGATATTATCGGGACGTTTTTAATAAAAATTTATATTATTTAATACTAGTTTTTGATATGACTAATTTCAACTCTACGGTTATTAGCTCTACCTGCTCTAGTTTTGTTAGAATCAAGAGGTCTTTCTTCTCCAAATCCTTTATGTTCTAATCTTCCTGAACCAATACCATTCTCAATTAAGTAAGTCATAACTGAACTTGCTCTACTTTGAGATAATTTTTGATTTAGTTTATCACTACCAACACTATCCGTATGACCTTCAATTAAGAATCTTGCATTTGGATATTCTTTCATAATACCTACGATATCATTTAATACGCTAGCAGATTGTGCTTTTATAGAAGCTTTACCTGTATCGAATAAGATAGTTTTAGCATAAGAATTTAATGCTTTTCTTATTGCTTCAGTTACTTCTGGACAACCATTGTTAGCAACAGTTCCTGGAAGGTCTGGACATAAATCATCTTTATCTGGTACACTATCACCATCTCTATCTGGCCAAGGACATCCATTGTTAGCTTTAGGACCAGCTACAGTAGGACACTCATCTTCATTATCTGGTACACCATCACCGTCAGTATCAGGACAACCATTGTATTCAGCTAAACCTGGAGTATTAGGACAAGCATCTAAATGATCGGGGATTCCGTCTCCATCAGTATCAGGACATCCGTTAAATTCTGGTAAACCAGGAGTGTTAGGACATTCATCATTTCTGTCTTCGATTCCATCACCATCACTATCAGGACAACCATTAAATTCTGGTAATCCAGGAGTTTCAGGACATTCATCCTCGTAATCGTATACTCCGTCACCGTCAGTATCTTTTCCACCAAACTTAAACTTCACACCAGCAGTATGTTGGAAGTGTGTTGCACCGTAATTATCTTCAAATGCATGCTTATATGTTGATTGGAATGTTAATGCTAAGTTTTCAGCAATCCAAAAATCAACACCTAATAATGCATTAGCAGTTCCAAAGCCAATACTATCAATCCAAGTATAACCACCACCTACACCAAGGTAAGGAGCGAACCAACTGTCGTTTAATAATTCTCTAAAACTATATTTAATTTCTCCATCTACACCAATGTAAGCTAAATCATCAGCTGCAGAATCACCTACTTTAGTGATTTTGTTAAAAGTTCCACCTGCAACAAATGTAAATCCGCTACCAATATATCTTCCTATTTTAACTTCAGAAATTGTTGGTACCATATTCCAATGATCATTCGCGTTAAAGTATTCTGTAAAAATACCTCCTTTAGTTACGGCTGGAAATCTTCCATCGTCTGTTTTTTCAATTGGGAAGAAATCTACTGCGTTTACACCAAGTTCAATAGACCAAGGATTGTTTTTATCCTGTGCATTAGTTACGCCCACTCCTACTATAAAGAGTACAGCTACTAATAAAATTTTTAGATGTTTCATATTCGATTGTTTAATTTTTAAGTGTTATTATTGGCAAAAGTAAGTTGTTAAAATTTATTAACAAAAATAAATCTATTAAATTTTTTAGATATTGCTTGTTTTTATTGCTGAAATAAAGCTTTTCTTCGTTAAATTACATTTAATTTTTGACCAATTTTAACAAATGCAGCTATTGCTTTGTCTAAATGCTCTTTTGTATGAGCTGCAGACAATTGTACTCTAATTCTTGCCTTGTCTCTTGGTACTACTGGGAAAAAGAAACCAATTACATAAATTCCTTCCTCTAATAATAGGTTGGCCATAGTTTGTGAAAGCTTTGCATCATAAAGCATTACAGGAACAATTGCAGAATCTCCATCAACAATATCAAAACCTGCTTTTTTCATACCTTTTTTAAAGTAATTAGTGTTTTCTTCCAATTTATCTCTTAACGTGGTGTCATTTGAGAGCATTTCAAATACCTTAATAGATGCACCTACAATTGCAGGAGCTAAAGAGTTTGAAAATAAATAAGGTCTTGAGCGTTGTCTTAATATTTCAATTATTTCTTTTTTTCCAGTAGTGTATCCACCCATAGCACCACCTAAAGCCTTACCTAAAGTACCCGTTATGATGTCTATTCTATTTAAAACGCCTTTTTCTTCAAGAGTTCCTCTTCCTGTTTTCCCTATAAATCCTGCAGCATGACATTCATCAATCATTACTAATGCGTCATATTTATCCGCTAGATCACAAATTTCATCTAATGATGCAACAATCCCATCCATAGAAAAAACACCATCTGTAACTATTATTTTAAATCGTGCGCCATTTTCGTTAGCAGCTATTAATTGATTTTCTAAATCTGCCATATCACTATTCTCATAACGATATCTTGCTGCTTTACATAATCTAACTCCGTCTATTATAGAAGCATGGTTTAAAGAATCTGATATGATAGCATCTTCTTTTGTTAGTAAAGGTTCAAAAACTCCTCCATTAGCATCAAAAGCAGCAGCATATAGTATAGTGTCTTCTGTTTGGTAAAAATCTGCAATTTTTTGTTCTAATTCTTTATGAATATCTTGAGTACCACAAATAAACCGTACCGACGACATTCCAAATCCATGGGAATCCATAGCATCTTTTGCTGCCTGAATAACTTCTGGATTGTCTGAAAGCCCTAAATAATTGTTAGCGCAAAAATTAATCACTTCTTCACCAGTTGATATTTTAATCACTGCACCTTGTGGTGAAGTAATTATTCTTTCTGTTTTATAAAGACCGTTGTCTTTTATTTCTTGAATTTCTTTTGAAAGATGTTCTTTAATAGTACCGTACATAATTTTTATTTAAGACCTCAAAATTAAACTTTTTTTAGTGTAATTCCTTCCGTTGAACAATAGATTACTATTTTTTCTGAAATAGGATACCCCATTTCTATTAAAGCCGATCCATAACTATTTATCTGACTCTCATGTTTATGATGATATACCCCAGTTTTATAATCTATTACGGTTATAAAACCAGATTTATTTATATTTAAACGATCTGGAATTAAAACATTGCCTTTGGTCGTTATTATTTTTCTTTCCACTTCCACTTTATCTGTAGTATTGAAAAAACAATTTAATTCTTTATGGTTTACAATTCCATTTATTATATTTTTCAAATAAATCTTTTCTTTTGAAATTAAAGTAGGATGGTTTTTTATTTCTTCTAAAACAATTGGCAAGTCTTTTTCATAAATAATATTTTCCATAAACTCATGCACTAACGTACCTGAATCTATTGCCTTTTCTGCATCTGAACCCCATATAAAAGCATCTTTTGTTACTATGTTTAAATCATGTTCTTCGGGAGGTGTTGATATATATAAAGGTGAATTCGTTTTTTGTTCAGATACCTTTTGTTTTGAATTGTTTTTTTGTAGTTCCCCAAATTCATAAACCATCTTCTCGTCATCCCAACTATTGTTGTGTTTTAAAAACGCTCCAAAAAACTGATTGTAGGTTTTTATTTCGTTGTTTTTAACTGCCGTTGGTTTATTTGCAAACACATATAATTGAACTTCAGCCCTTGTTAAAGTAACGTACAATAAATTGATATTGTCGAGTTCTAATGTTTCTTTTTGTTGCTGATAAATAGCCGCTCCTTCCTCGCCAAAATCATTAATTTTGTTAATCCCGCAATAAAGTAAAGATTCCTCAAAATTAAGGTCATTATCTTTTAACTGATACCAATTTCTGGGTTCATTTTCTTTATAAATAACAAGGTCTGCATACGGAAATATAACCACCGGAAACTCCAAACCTTTTGCTCTATGTATGGTCATTAATTGTACTCCATTAATTTCTTCGCTAATAGGAATACTAGCTTTTTCTTTTTGAGCTTCCCATTCTTCTAAAAATTCAAGTTTATTGGAGTTTGGTTTTAAGCTAAAATCAAAAACCAGATCCATTAACCCAAACAAGTAGCCGTCTGCATTTTCAGATAATTTAAATTTTCTAATAACATATTCAAAACTTTCATAAAGAGGTTTTAATTGCATCTCTTCAAAATTGAAATCCAATTCGGTTTTTAAATAACCTAAAAAGTCTTCTTTAGTTTTTAATGATTTAAAATAAGTGTGTTTTTCTTCAGAAATTGATAAATGATCGTATAAAAATTCTAAAAAGTTAATTTTTATTTCTTCATTATTTAAATATAAACTTAATGTTAAGCAGTTAATTAAAAAAAGTACAATAGGTGAATGTTGTAATAATAATGTTTCTGAAGACACTACCGTGATTCCTTTTTCTTGAAGAAAACTTCCAAGTAAAATACCATCTGCTTTTTTACGAGTAAGAATACAAATATCCTTTTCTTGAAAATCATTTTCTAATAAATTAAGAATGGTTTCATATACTTTATCCGAATATAGTTCATTCGATTCTTCCTTGTTTTTAAAGTCTAAAAATTCAAGTTTTACATAACCGCCTTCATTATTAGTGCTTTTTTGTTGATTTCCTTTTTCATAGATACCTTGATGCAATGTGCTTTCAAAATGATTTGATATAAATGTAAAAAAGTCATTATTAAAATCTACTATTTCTTTACGTGATCTGTAATTTGTAGGTAAATTGTATAATTCTTTCTGTATTGGAAAAGGGTTTTCATTTGTAGTTAGTCCAATAAATTGTTCTGGTAATCCGCCTCGCCATCTATATATTGATTGTTTAGCGTCTCCCACCAACATAAGGCTTCCTTGTTCACCATCATAAAACTGTTGAGTAATAGTATTATCAATTAAAGGGATCAAATTTTGCCATTGCAATAAGGAAGTATCTTGAAATTCATCAATAAAAAAATGTCGGTACCGTTCTCCTAATCGCTCATAGATAAATGGAGTGGGCTGATTTTTTATTTCAGAATTTATAAGCTTGTTAAAATCCGATATGGGCACTATGTTTTGTTCTTCTTTGAGTACATCAATTTCTTGGTTTACAAGATTGATAACCGATAAAGGTGTGATGCTTTTTTGTAATTCTGAATACAATTGTTGTTCAAATACCAACTTCTTAATTTCAACATATTGTTCTAATAAAAAAGGAGTCAACGAATCTATTTTTGACGAAATCTCTTCGGATGTTGCTACCTTGTATAATAAATTACCACCTTCTTGTAAATTTTCAAGAAGCTTGTTTCCATAAACATTATAATCGCCATTTATTAACTTTTCAAAATGATTGGGAAGGGTTTTTCTCATAAAATCCTCTGGTTGCAGTCCTTCATTTTGGATTTTCTGTAAAACAGCACTTGCTTTATTGGCGATGTTCTTAGAAAGGTTATTTGTTTTTGAAACTAATTGCTTTTTAAATTCAAGAAAATCTAATAAGCTTTTCTTTTTTAGCTTTTCTAAATGATCTGCGTCGTTTTCACTAAATATTAATTTCGCTGCTTTTGTTATATCTTTTGAAACATCCCACGATTTATCATCATCTATTTTCTCTAAAGAATAATCGATTATTGTTTTAGTAATTGTTTTATTTTCTCCTGCTTTTGAAATTAATAAGTCTACAGCTTCCACCAATAACTTATCGATATCCAAGCTTACTTCAAAATTTCCAGAAAGTTTTAAATCTCTAGCAAAAGTTCTAATTAATCGATGGTTAAAACTATCAATGGTTTCAACACTAAAACTTGAGTAGTTATGCAATAAATGAGTTAATATTTTTTTAGATTTTAATTGAATATTTTCTAAAGTCAACCCTGTTTCTTCAACTAGTTGATTGACCATATCTGTTTGATGAGTTAGTATGGTTTTTTCAGAAAAAGAAATAAGACTAGAAACGATACGCTCCTTCATTTCCTTTACCGCTTTGTTAGTAAAGGTAATGGCTAGTATGTTTTTATAATAACCTTCTTGGTTTGATTTTAGAATGATTTTTAAATATTCTTTAACTAATGTAAAGGTTTTACCGCTTCCTGCAGCAGCATCGTAGATAACAAATGGAGTTCTAGTATTCAATAAAAAAGCTTTTCGTAAAGATAATTAATTTGCTGATTTCAACACGCATATTAGAATAATCTATGATACTATAAGAATGAAGTAATTACGTTTTATGGATTAACCTTAATATTCCGTATTTTTGAAGGAGAACTATTTTAATTAAAAATATATATAATTATGTCATTTACATTACCACAATTACCTTACGGATTTGATGCATTAGAACCGAATATTGATGCAAGAACGATGGAAATACACCACGGAAAACACCACCAAGGCTATACCAACAACCTTAATGGAGCTATTGAAGGAACTGATTTAGAAGGAAAATCAATTGAAGCTATTTTAGAAAACTTAGACATGAATAATGGTGCTGTTAGAAATAATGGTGGCGGATTTTATAATCATAGTTTATTTTGGAAAGTAATGTCACCAAATGGAGGTGGCGAACCAACTGGAGAAATTGCGGATGCAATCAATGATTCTTTTGGAAGTTTTGAAGCTTTTAAAGATTCTTTTTCAGCTGCTGCTAAAACACGTTTTGGTTCAGGTTGGGCTTGGCTATGTGTACAAAAAGGAGGGAGATTAGAAGTTTGTTCTACTCCAAATCAAGATAACCCATTAATGCCAGGTGCTGGTTGCACTGGAACTCCAGTCTTAGGACTTGATGTTTGGGAACACGCTTATTATTTAAATTATCAAAACAGAAGACCTGATTACGTTAATGCATTTTTTAATGTAATTAATTGGGAGGAAGTTTCTTCTCGATTTGCAGCAAACAAATAAAACATAATTTATAAATTTAAAAAACCTCGCTTATAGCGAGGTTTTTTTGTGCTTTATTTTAAAGGATGAAATGCTTTATTATCATATTTTATAGCATAAGAGAGAGTTTAAAAAATTCAGGAACCGACTAACAACCATATTGTAGCTTAAAGTTTTATTCATCACAACGAATATTTATTGAATGAAAAAGAGAAACATATTGTTTCATAATAAAAAATACGGCTCACAACAAATTTACATCTTAAAATTTTATTCACCACATTGAAGGTATATTGAATAAAAAAAAGAAACAAGTCGTTGCGGAAGAAAAAATACGGCTCACAAGTTCGCCACCCATTTTTTAAATTTGGCGCATAAAAAAAGGTAAACAAGT
>TARA_R110000787_G_scaffold73456_2_pt1 | contig 87227 bp, 87 predicted proteins | sample TARA_R110000787 | Tara Oceans TARA_R110000787 (sample SAMEA4397920) | marine metagenome | biome: Polar Biome; feature: [DCM] deep chlorophyll maximum layer (ENVO:01000326); material: water (ENVO:00002006), including particulate matter (ENVO:01000060) such as... | depth 35 m | reverse complement strand
AGGTAGCTGACCATACATTCGGATATTGGCAGATGTAAACTCACTGCGGGCAAACAGTACCTTCATATGGGCATCGATAGCGTCTGCCAGTTGCTGGCTTGGGTCCGGGTATTTTTCAAAATCACGCAGAATCTTCGAGACGCCGTCAGCCATTTCGCGCAAACCACGGTCCAGTAATTCATCCAGCAGATCTTCTTTGGAATTGAAATGATAGTAAATACTTCCTGCCTCCATTTTGGCAGCGGCGGCTATCTGCCGTAACGTAGCCGCTCTGTAGCCGGAGGCGCGCATGACTTTTGCCGCGAACGAGAGGATATGCATTCGGGTTCTCGCCGCTTTGCTATCGCCCTGCTCTATAAAATCCGCTTCTATAAAATTGGTGTTTTCAACGGTGAAATAACTTTTTCTGGGCTCAATCAGCATACCATCCAAAATTAGTCTTACTGCACTTTCCGATAATACGCTGACTGGAATTCGGGATGCATTAAACCATTCCCCCATCCAGTTGAGAGCTCCCAGCAGGAACTGTCGAAGAGGAACAATTTTGATATCCGATCTGATTTTCCCATTCTCCAATGCTTTTTTCAAAAAGTCGTCCCACAGGTGCGAATAGGCAAGCCGGAGAGGACGGTGGCGTTCTCGCACCTCTTCAGACAGCATGGAAAAATTGCGTATATTAGATGATGTGAAGTCATTCTCTTTGAGTAAATGCTCTATATGGGCATGTACCATTCTGGCGAGCGTTTCGCGAAATCCGATGTCGTCCTTCTGACAGTCTTCGCTTACTTTCTTGACAGCGTCATAAACATAGCGGAGGCCCATATCCAGGACCACGTCAAAAATCTCTTCTTTTGAGGCGAAATGGTAATAGATACTCCCGGCTTCGATACCGGCAGCGTCGGCAATCTTACGAAGGGTAGAAGGTTCGTAACCCGCTATGCGAAATTGCCTCGCCGCTGCAGATAAAATAGTAAGGCGGGTTCTCTCGGATTTCGTAAGCGCAGTTTCTATGGGCTGCGTAATTTCTAATTTAACGTTCATAGCTTTTAATTCCTTCTTGACAGGATAATGTCAAGTGAGATAATTCTAACAAATGTTTGATTTTATAATTAACAAGTCCGGAAAATTGGACGATTTAATCTGGGAGTGAGACAATCATGCGCGGGTTGACGGGAAAACATGTTATTGTAACCGGAAGCGGTAGTGGTATCGGGCGTCAGATAGCACTTCGTTTCGCGGAGGAGGGAGCGAAGGTTGCTCTCTTTGATATTAACCGCGATGGAGCATCTGAAACACGGCGCTTGATTGATGAGAAGGGTGGTAAAGGCACTGCCTATACTGTTGATATCACGGATCAAGAAGCTGTCGAGAAGGCGGTTCGCGAAGTTGAAGAAGTCGGCCCGGTGGATGTCTTGGTCAACAACGCGGGCTGGGATAAAATGGCCAACTTCTTAGACACGGACGTCGATCTCTGGAAAAAAATCATTGATATAAATCTGTACGGCCCGCTCTACATGCATCATGCAGTCCTTCCCGGCATGATAAAAAATGGTGGCGGGAGAGTTATCAATATTAGCTCGGACGCAGGCCGGGTCGGATCGTCAGGTGAGGCAGTATATTCAGCCTGTAAGGGCGGTATTATCTCTTTTACCAAGACAGTTTCCCGGGAGCTTGCCAGAAAGGGTATTCAACTGAATGCTGTGTGCCCCGGCCCGACAGATACGCCGTTGTTTGCCGAAGTCGCGTCCGGTGCAGGGGCGGAAAAAATTGCAGAAAGCCTGAAAAGAGCCATTCCGATGAAGCGCCTCGCGCAACCATCCGACTTTCCAGGCATTGTATGTTTCCTCGCTTCCGACGATGCTGGTTTTATCACGGGGCAGACTATTTCAGTTTCCGGTGGCCTCACTATGCATGGCTAAGCCAAGAGCCTTTTGGTGTCAGGTGTCAGGCACCCCGTTCCTCTGTTTTTATAAGTGCAAAGCCTTGCTCATTGTCGCGTTTCATATTTCATATCCGTTTATACATCTTGGCGGGTCGGATTAATTACCCTTGTCAGATTTTCTAACGTAAGTTAGGATTTTCAAAAATGAATATCCTGGTTTGCCGGGATGACAAAAACAGGGTTTGAAATCAGGGACACATAGCATTCTCTGCAGTATTTATCCTCTTTGAAATGATTGAAGATTGGCGGGCGAGATTTAAGAATGTTTTTGATATTCTGAAATGGGGGCAACGTTAAATTTTCTGTCTTCTTCCGTTGCCTTGACCATTCTGCTCCATCGTCAGGCAAAGAAATAGTAAAGCTCCAATGATGCTACAAAAAGGAAACAAAATAATGGCTTCCATGGAATATAGTATACAGTACCGCCGCGCCGATGCACTTGAGAGAAAAAATTCTGCTCACTGGCATGCAGTCGAATCTATGCCGCTCGCGGACTTAAAAAAAATGCAGGAAGAAAAGCTTGTTGCCCAAATGGCTTATCTGAAAGAAAGGTCGCCATTTTATCAAAAGAAGTTCTCTGATGCAGGCGTATCCTTCGATGATATCCGGACGGTCGAGGATCTGCAGAAAGTGCCCTTCACCCTGAAAACTGAAATTCGTGAGAGTCTGAAAGCAAAGCCTCCTTTCGGACTGCATCTTGCGGCGGATATGGAAGATATTATTCAGATGCAGGCTTCTTCCGGCACGACCGGCAGTCCGTCCTACGTCGCTTTGACTCAAGGTGATGCAGAGATGTGGCATGAGATGAACGCCCGCTGCTTCTTCGCCAGCGGCATCCGGCCGGGGGATATGTCGCTGCATGGATTCGCGCTGGCCAAAGGCTTCGTCGGCGGTGTGCCGATTACTCAATCCATGCAGTATATGGGCGTTATCGATATTCCGATTGGTGCGGATGGCGGGGCGGATCGTCTGCTCCGGGCGGCCGCTGATGTAAGGCCCCGCGTGCTTGCCGCAGCGCCGAACTTTGCGGTGTTTCTGGGGGAGAAGGCGCCGGATATTCTAGGCGTCGAGGCGAAAACACTCGGTATCGAGGTCGTTCTTGTGGGTGGCGAGCCCGGCGGCGGCATTCCTGCCATTCGGCAGCGGATCGAGGAAGTCTGGGGTGCGAAATGCTGCGAAATGCTCGGCGGCACCGACATGGGGGTGGCCTATTGGGGCGAATGCGAGGAGCAGTCCGGTATGCATATGGTGGGCATGGACTATATTGTCACCGAACTCCTCAATCCCGAAACCGGCGAGGTCATTCCATTTGAGGATGGTGCAGAAGGGGAACTGATCTACACGGCAATCGGGCGCGAGGCGAACCCGCTCGTCCGGTTCCGCTCAGGTGATCATGTGGAGGTGCTGGGCACTCAATGTGCTTGTGGTCGTACAGGCCCGAAGGTCCGCTGTATCGGGCGCACGGACGACATGCTCATTATTCGCGGTGCAAATGTTTTCCCTTCGGCAATTCAAAGCATCATTGGCGATATGACACCGGAGACCAACGGTGTGATGCGGGTAGTCGCAGATTTCGAGGGACATACATCTCAAGGGGCCCTGAAAGTTATTGTTGAGCGAGGACCTGATCGCTCACCCGACCGGGATGAAGAACTGAAAAAATCAATTGAGACTCATCTGCGAAATTCTCTGGCTTTTAAAGCGGATGTGAGGATTGTCGAACCAGATACATTTGAGAAGCCGGGCGCTGTAAAGGTCGCGCTTACGCTGAGAGAGTATCCCGACCTATAGAAACAGGAGGTTAAGCAAATGGACCTTGGGCTTAAAGGCAAAAGAGTATTAATCACAGGCGCGTCGCAAGGAATCGGGGAAGGCCTCGCCGAGGTGTTCGCCGAAGAAGGGGCTGATTTGTTTTTGGCAGCCCGGCAGGAGGATCGTCTCAAATCCATTGCTAAACGTGTGACGGACGCGCATGGCGTCAAGGCAGAGTATTTCCCAGCCGACTTCACAAAAAAAGGGGATATCGACAGACTGCATGCCGCCGCCGGTGACATCGACATTCTAGTCAATAATGCTGGCGCCATACCGGGCGGCGATATGTGGCAGGTCGGGGCCGATGACTGGCGTCCGGGATGGGAAGTCAAGGTAATGGGATATATCGACATGACCCGGCTCTTTTATGCCAGCATGAAGGCGCGTGGCCATGGCGTAATCCTCAACAATATTGGCAATGGCGGAGAAAATTTTGATTTCCGCTATATTGCGGGAACCACGGGAAATGCGGCGCTAATGGCCTTTACCAAGGCGGTGGGTGGGCACAGCTTGCAGGACAACATCCGTGTTGTCGGCGTCAATCCGGGGCCGGTTGCCACAACTCGCATCGAAAAGATCATGAAAGCCCGCGCGAAAGAGCGCTGGGGCGATGAGAGCCGCTATGGCGAACTGCTGGCGAATTATCCGTTAGGGCGTGCGGCGACGGTTCGTGAAATTGCCGACATGTTTGCCTTTTTGGCATCCTTCAGGTCCAGCTACACGTCAGGCACCATCATCACGATCGATGGGGGCATAACAACAAATATGTCGATTGGTGGTTAGAACAGAAAGGCCCGATTTTCATTGAAATAATGAAATGTATCTTTGGGGTTTGCGGTACCTCCTCGATTGACAGGAAAAAAGCACAGCAGTATTCTAACAATTGTTAGGAAATATGCCCCGAGCAAAATAATGCGTTTTTCGGAATGCTCCGCGTAAAAACACAACTCGTTTTATAACATGTCATCGACAGTGGTGGCTCAACAGAAAAGAAAGAACGAATAAAATGACTGATCGATACTCTAGTTACAACAAGTTGAAATTTGACTATCCAGCAGAGCGCGTTTTGAGAATTACGTTCAGTAATCCTGAAACCTTCAACTCCATAGATGCAGAAACGCATACTCAAATGACTGACATCTGGCGTGATATCGACCGCGATCCGGATATCAACGCCGTCATCGTCACTGGTGAAGGTAAGGCATTCTCAGCCGGCGGTGATTTCGGCCTGATCGAGAAAATGACCGGTAATTTCGACGAGATTATGAATACCTGGAAAGAAGCAAAGGACCTTGTCTACAATATCATCAATTGCAACAAGCCGATTATCTCGGCGATAAATGGCCCGGCTGCCGGCGCAGGGCTTGTCGTCGGTATTCTAGCCGATATTTCTATTGCCGGAAAACGCGCGAAAATTGTTGATGGTCATCCCCGGCTTGGCGTTGCCGCAGGTGATGTCGCCGCCATTATATGGCCGCTGTTGTGCGGCATGGCGAAGGCAAAATACTATCTGCTGACCTGCAAGCCTGTCTCAGGTGAGGAGGCAGACCGTATTGGCCTGGTGTCTATGTGCGTGGAGGACGAAGAGCTGCAAGAAATAGCGCTTGGTATCGCGACCGATCTTGCTAACGGATCTCAAAGTGCGATCCGCTGGACAAAATACTCGCTTAATAACTGGTTGCGACAGGCAGGGCCGATATTTGATGCGTCTACCGCACTGGAGATGCTTGGCTTTATGGGTGAGGATGTAAAGGAAGGCGTTGCCTCCCACCGTGAAAAGCGGACGCCCAATTTCCGTAAAGATTGTCCGATTTAAGGAATTTACATGATTGCATATCCTCTTGTCTTTGGAGGAGGATATGCGGCTGGAATGCTGAAACTAAGAAGGAGCGGCCCAATCAGAATCGGCGCTCCTTTTTATGTAGATACTGCTACGATTGTAAGCATTTGTTCAATAAAGGGGATTTGCATGTTTTGGGCTTCTCTCTTACAAGGTAGCCATATCAGTTTCAGCATTTGAAGAAATAAGGAAAAAGCTAATGCTAAAAGACGTTGTTATTTGTGAGCCGGTTCGTACCCCCGTTGGACGATTTGGAGGGCAGTTCAAGGGCCTGCATGCACATGAGCTTGGCCGCACGGTTGTTAGCGGGTTACTGGCCCGCTGCGAGGGACTTTCAGAGCGGGTGGACGATGTTATCTTCGCACAGTGCTACCCCTCCATGGATGCGCCGGCGTTGGGGCGGGTTGTCGGATTGGATGCTGGGTTGCCGATTGAAATTGGTGGGTATCAACTGGATCGCCGATGCGGATCCGGTTTGCAGGCCATTATCAATGGCGTGATGCAGGTAGCTACGGGAGCGTCCTCCGTGGTCATTGCTGGTGGGGCAGAATCCATGTCCAATGCTCCCTTTTATTCAACATCCGGAAGATGGGGTATTCAGGGCACGTCCCTCGCATTTCACGACGCGCTGGCACGCGGTCGTGTCACCGCAGGGGGTATTAACTTCCCGGTACCCGGCGGAATGCTGGAAACAGCAGAGAATTTGCGCCGGAGCCATAGCGTTCCGCGAGAGGAGCAAGACGAATTCGCGGTCGAATCGCACCGCCGTGCTGTCGCTGCGCAGGAAGCCGGTCGTTTTGATGATGAAATTATTCCGGTCACGGTGCGTAGTCGCAAAGGTGAGGCCGTCGTCACCAAGGATGAACATCCGCGACCAGAAGCCAACCTTGAAAGTCTGTCGAAACTTCGGCCGATCCTTGGCAAGTCTGATTCTGAGGCGACTGTAACGGCGGGTAATGCAAGCGGACAGAATGACGGTGCCTCCGCCTGCGTGGTTACGACCCGTACTATTGCCGAAGAGTTGGGCCTGAAAGTCTATGGCAGCCTGATCAGCTGGGCGGTTGCCGGCGTCGGCCCGGAGATTATGGGCATCGGACCGGTGCCCGCGACCGAGAAGGCGCTGGCCAAGGCGGAGCTTAGCCTAAAGGATCTGGATTTGATTGAGCTGAATGAGGCCTTTGCGGCGCAAGTGCTGGCCTGTACGCGGGATTGGGGATTTGCTAAGTCAGACTTCGAGCGGATGAATGTAAACGGTTCAGGAATTTCCCTGGGCCATCCGGTTGGCGCGACTGGCGGACGTATCCTTGCAACATTGCTCAGGGAAATGGAACGCCGTGATGCTAAATACGGCCTGGAGACCATGTGTATAGGTGGTGGACAGGGGTTAGCGGCCGTTTTTGAGCGGGGCTAATGGGTTTGCTCTTGTGAAGCAGGAAATCGGGTCTCTTACAAGTTAGCGAGCAGCTTGCTCATATGCGCCTTGTAAGTGCGTGTGATTTCCTCTTCACGTTTATGCCGACCCTGCGCCACCATTTTCTCACCGGCTATGTATACATCGGTTTTGAAATCTGCGGCGGCCGAGAATAGAAGAATATTGAGAAAATTCTCCTGATCACGACCGTAAAAATCCGGATGCTCCAAATCCAGGGTGACGAAATTCGCGCGGGCGCCGACCTGCAGACCGCCGTGGGGCTGGCCTAGGGCGCGGGCACCGCCGGACATAGACTTTTTATATAGAAAATGCCCTGTGTTAGGGAATGCGGTGGAGGTCAACACGTTGCGTTCCTGATGAAGCAATCGTTGGCCATACTCCAGACTCTCAAGCTCACGCGCGACATTCAGACAAATATTGCTGTCGGAACCTATTCCAAAGCTCCCTTCTTCTGAGATGAAGCGTTTCGCTGGAAAAATGCCATCGCCGAGGTTGGCTTCGGTGAGCGGACATAACCCAACGACTGCCTTACTCTTTGCAGTTTGAATAATCTCGGCATCCGTTAAATGCGTTGCGTGTACCAGGCACCAGCGCTTATTCACATCGAAATTTTCATACAGCCATTCCACAGGGCGCCTGCCATATGACGCAATACAATCTTCTATTTCTTTTTGCTGTTCGGCAATGTGTATATGGAAAGGTGTTTCGGGGGAAAACTTCAGAAGTTCTACAATCTCCTCTTTTGTCGCCGCGCGCAGGGAATGGGGCGCAACTCCGAGGGTGAGGTTCGGATCCTGCATTTCAAGTCTCTGTAATGCAGAAAACAACTCCTGATAATTGTCGAGGGTATTGATAAAGCGGCGCTGTCCGGATTCCGGCGGAAGGCCGCCAAAACCGGCGTGAGCATAGAAGACAGGTAATAGTGTGATTGGCATCCCTGCCACACGTGCGCCTTCAATCACTGCCTGAGACATAAGCGACATGTCTTCATAGGGCTGCCCCGTTCGACTGTGATGGAGATAATGAAATTCAGCCACAGCCGTATAGCCGCCCCGCATCAATTCCATATATAGCTGGGCCGTGATCGCTGTGACGTCCTCAGGTTCCAGCATATCCAGAAAGCCGTACATCACCTTGCGCCAACTCCAGAAACTGTCCGTCGGGGAAGAGCGTTTTTCGGCCAGTCCGGCCATTGCTCGTTGAAATGCATGACTATGCAGGTTAGGCATTCCCGGGATAGCGGCGCCGGTGATGGTCTCACCCATCTCATGGCTCTTTGTTCTTTCAATAGACTGAATGTATCCGGATGGGTCAATTTTTAGGGTAATGTCCTTGTCCCAGCCCGTCGCCAGCAATATTTGCTCGAAATGAAGTTGCTGCACTTATACCGCTCCCACCATGTAACCAGCGAACTATCGTAATCAAAATTCGTTGGGAATGATATGCTAACGGCGACCTCAATTGAAACATGTGAGAGGACACTTGCCGCGACGGATATTAAGTCTTTGTGCGTTTAATCTATATATGTAATGGGGAGGTTATAGGCTTATCCATGCGATGATATTTGTTAAGCCAGTGACATAATCTATATTGGAAGGAGCAATATCCCTGAAGTTGTAAGTCTCTGCAGAGGGGAGAAAAGACAGTTACGCAAGAATATCCCGTACTAATTGACCATTTTGTATAAATAAGCAATCTTGAATTATTATTTGAAGTGAATATTGAAATGCGCATAACCCTATACTGGACATCATTGTTGGCAGTTTCCGCTTTTCTGGCGCTGGCGTCGGCCTCAAGCGCGAGTGAAACCGGCTCGGAACAGGATTGTACCGAGGCTGGGGTCGATTACAAAAATTCCGGCGGAAAAACGAAAGACGAAATAATCGCCGAGATGGATCAGGCACTATTTGAATCGCTGAACAAGTATGATGGTTGTGCAAGCCAGAAAAAAAATAACGCCTCTTCAGGAGGTGGTGGAGGCGGCGGTGCGACCGGCGGCAGTGGCGGCGGATCCGCTATGTCCTCTGCGTCTTCCGGAATTGAGGGGTCAGAGCCGATGCCTTCTCAAAACAAGACGGAGCAGCAGGCCAGCACGGTTGAGGGAGAGGAAACCAAGTCTCCTGTAAAACAGCAACAAGATGCCCTTCCAAATGGCAAAGTGCCAGAAGATATTCCGCCTGCGGATAACGACAACATATTGCAAAAGAAAATACGCGAAGCCGCTATGAATGAGCCGGATCCGGTCAAACGCGAGCTTTTATGGGAAGAGTATAGAAAATATAAAGGCCTATCTGATAGCTAGTGCCTGTTATGGAACATGATGGTGCGAGAAAAATGGTGAGGGTGACACTTGGTTGGACAATCTGTTTTTGTTTCTTCGTGACCAGTTGCGTCACGCCGGGAATGTCAACAGGCGTCGGCCCGCGAACCTCGAGTGAGGTCAAAACAGCGGTACAATCCCAGCCGGAATTTCAGAAGACAAAACTTGATATCATAATTCCTGTGTTTGATCCGGGTCTGCCTGATGATCCTGAAGAGATGGAGGAGGAGAGGATTTGGCCGGAGCTTCGCCGCGCAGAATCTGTTCGCTTTGCGCTTAAACTCAAGGAAGAACTGGAGAAAACGGAACGTTTTGGGGCGGTGCGGGTTGCCCCGAATTCTGAGGCTACAGGCGATCTTTACGTGCTTGGGAAAATCCTTGAATCCAATGGCAAGGATGTCGAGATCGAAATTGATGTCTACGATATTTCCGGCGCTCACTGGTACAATGAAGATTATGAGCATGAGGTACTCGAGAGGTTTCACAAAACCTATCGAAATAAAGGGAAAGACCCTTATCAGCCTGTTTTTGAAGAAGCCGCTCTGGATCTGGTAGAGCATCTTTCAGAAGCCGATGCGACAGATCTCGCTGCTTTAAAATCCGTAACGGAAATGCGCTTTGGGGCGAATTTCTCCGAAGAGGCGTTTGTTGAATATATCAGGGAAGAAAATGGCCGGGTGGAACTCGTTGGTCTGCCGAGTGAGCTGGATCCCATGCTCGCCCGGATACGCGCTATCCGTATCAGGGATCAGCTTTTCATCGACAACATGCAGGACCATTACGCCGAGTTTAATGCCGAAATGTCGACCAGCTACGCGCTTTGGCAGGAACAAAGCCTGAAGGAAGAGACAGCACTTCAGGAAGCCGAAACCAAGGCAACTACGCAGGCCATAGTCGGCGGACTTTTGACCATCCTCGCGATCGGGCTTGCCGTTGGTGGTGCAAACAGCGGAAGCCCCGGACGTTCCACAGCCGCGACAGCAGGCGGGATCGCCGCCGGGGTCGGAGGCGTCATGATGATTTCAGAGAGCTTCAGAACCAGCAAGGAATCTGAGTTCCATGCAAATACGATTGAAGAGCTTGGCGAGTCCATTGACTCCGAGCTTGCACCGCAGGTTGTCGAGTTTGAAGGAGAAACCAAAAAAATAACGGGAAATGCGGAAAAGCAGTTCGCTGAATGGCGCGCCTTCCTGAAAGAGATTTACGAAAAGGAAAAAACACCGGAAAAGCAGCTTTGAGTAAACGATAATGTTCGAAAAAAAACTTGAAGAAGCGGCCGCGCAGTCCAGGCAGACACTCTTCATATTCGCTTTGATTTCCACCGTTATTGGACTGGTTCTGGTCATCGCGCTTATTTTCATTTCAACAGGCTCACCGTTTAAAGGCAAGGACGAGACATCGACGCAAATGACCACCCCAGTCGAGAAGGTGGAGAACGATCCTTCAGAAAAATCGGGATCATCCGAAAAGAAAGAGCCGACAGCAACCCAAACATACGAGCGTGAAGAAGTCATCACCCTAATCGGGCGATATGAACAGACGCTGGAGTCCATCGTTCTAACGGAGGGCTTTGCGATCTGGAATAAAACCCTACAGGCAGATCTGATTGCACTCAAAGATGATGTTGTCGGTAAATTGGCAAGTGGGACGGTCGATGCGGCCTATAAGCAGGTCATTCGCCTGATCGAGTCGGCGAGTGTTGCCGTCGGGGATTTTGAAATGGCGTTCGATACTGCAATGGCGGACGCTGCGGCAAGTTTTGACAGCGACGATGTTCAGGGAGCAAGGGCATACATCGATTATGCGTTGTCGCTAAACAATACAAGTCAAGAAGCCCTCGGTCTAAAAGAAAAAATAGAGGCTCTTCCAATAGTTCTTGAACTTATCAGGCAAGCTGCCGTTGCCCGTACGGAAAATAATCTGGAAGCAGAAAAGCGCTTCTCGGAACAGATTGTAGCGCTTGACCCGGATCGCAGCTTTTATCGCTCGCGAATAACGGAAATAGAAACTCTCCTTACGGAACGCCGGTTTGAAGAAAGTATCGTACGGGGGCTGGATGCAAATAGGGAAAACGATTTATCCGCCCTGCAGGCAGCGCATAGTGAGGCGAAATCCATCTTCCCAGACAGAGAAGAGACTAAAAATCTCGCCGGCATGGCCATTGCCCTGAAACAAAGAATAGCTTTTGATAATTTTATGCAAAGAGGTGGCAGGGCAATGGAAGCTGATGACTGGCAGGCCGCCCAACGAGAATATGAAAACGCGTCGGCAATCTATCCTAACAGCAAGGACGCACGGGATGGCCTGGAGATATCCCGGAGCATCCTTGCTAAAAAGCAGCAGATTGCGGCATTTATGGCCAGTCCTGAGCGACTTTCGAACGACTCTGTCAAGTCTGATGCGCTTGATGCATTGCAAAACTCTGAAGTTCTCGGGGCGCTCAGCGGAAGTTTGCAGAGGGAAGCGAGCAGTCTAAGCGATGAAATCGAGCGGTGGAACCGTCAGATTGATATATTGATCTTCTCCGATGAGCTCACGTCTGTCTCGGTTAAAGGGGTTGGTCGGGTCGGTCAGGTATCCAGCTATAAAATCCGCCTGAAACCGGGCTCCTACGTCCTTGAAGGGAAAAGAGAGGGCTTCAAAACGAAGCTGGTGCCGATTACGATTGATCCTGATGATACTGTGGTCGAGGTTGAAGTCATAACAGATGAGCGAATTTAAACGTCAGATCGAACTCGCAGCAAAGCGCCAGCAAATTGCTGTAATCGGCGTGCTGGCGTTTTTCTCGTTTGTCGGCACTCTTCTGGTTGTTGGTTTCGTCTTGTTAAAGGCAACTGTCATTGAGATCGCGCCGGAGCCGGCGGCAGTCAATGCAGATATATCGGTTGAGAGCGGTGCCGCTATCTACGTGGAAGGCACCTTATTTTCATTATCCCGCCAACCCGTCCTAAACGTGACCTCGGAAGGGTTTGAACCCGTCAGCAGGGCTATCGGAAGTGACGAAGAGGGCAAGACAGCCCTGATTGAAATGCAGGAATTGCAGGCCCGGCTTGTGCTGACTGTTATGGACATAAATGATGATGTTGCCTGGAAACTAAATGGGAAGGCCTTGCCTTTGTCGACATCGCTGGATCAAAAATTGGAGCCAGGGACATATGAAGTCGAGCTGGAGCATCCGTATTACGAACCAGAGACCGTTCAGTTTGAACTTGGAAGAGGGCAAACGGAAACCCGCGAGATTTCCTTGACAAGGATTGAAGGGCAGGTGGAGCTTAATGTGACGCCGGAAGGAGCGGATCTGAATTTCGATGGGGAAAAGGTTGCAGAATACCCAGTTGCGGTGAAAAGACCTGCGGGCAAATACTTCGTCACGATTGAAAAAGAGGGGTATCTGCCGATAACGGATGAAGTTGAGATTACAAATAAGGATCGTACTTTATCCCGCCACTATCAATTGCAGCCGCAACCTGCATATGTCGACGTGAGCGTATCCCCGGCAGGGGGGGAGTTATCATTGAATGGCAAATCCATATCGGCGGACGGACGGCAGAAACTCGCACCGAATAAGCGCTATTATCTTAACTACCGAAAGAAAGGCTATACGTCGGAAGAGCGGGAGATTTTGCTGAAACCGGCGGAGGAAGCGGAAATCTCCTTCAACCTGAAACTCAACATTGGGGACGTTCAAATTACGTCCAGCCCTGAAGCGGCTGTCTATATTGACGGGAAGGCCGTCGGGAACACGCCACTGTCGCTTCGCCTGCCCTCCTTCACGCACAAGATTTCGATCGTGCGGCAGGGATATCGAACGATTATCAAATCCGTTGTTCCTTCCGCCGCGTCCCCTCAGCGGATTGATGTGACGCTGCAGACGGAAAAGGCGGCTCAGCTTGCCGAAGCAAAACCGAAATATGTTAACTCCGTCGATATGGAAATGGTGTTGTTCCAGCCGGGCAATGTCACATTGGGGGCACCAAGATCGGAGAGTGGTCAGCGGGCCAACGAATTTATCCGGGCCGTGGAATTGACGCGTCATTTCTATGCTGCAAGCACAGAAGTCACGCAGGCACAGTTCGCTTTGTTTGATACAAGCCGCTCATATAGCGGTTCGGGCGCGTTGCCGATCTCGAATGTATCCTGGGATCAAGCCGCGCAATATTGCAACTGGCTAAGCAAGAAAGAGGAACTAAGCCCGTTTTATAAATTCGATGGCGATCGCTATCGGGGGTTCGCTCCGAATGCTGATGGATACCGATTGCTGACAGAAGCAGAATGGGAGTGGCTGGCACGAAAAGCCGGACGTATCAAGCAGACGCGCTTTCCTTGGGGGGATGACCCTGTCATTCCGAAAGACGCGGGGAATATTGCCGATGAGTCGGCCAATGGAAAGACCCGCTTCTATGTTCCCAATTATGTGGATGGTCACGCCGGAGTTGCACCGGTAAAAAGTTTCGCCAAAGATAACGCAGGGCTTCATGATATCTTTGGCAATGTCTCGGAGTGGGTTCATGATTATTACAGCCTGGTACCACCTGCGAATGACGCGGTCTTGCAAGACCCTCTCGGCCGCCAGCAGGGCGATCAGCATATGTTCAAGGGGGCGAACTGGTCCAGCGGAACCCTGACGGAACTTCGGCCCGCTTATCGTGGCTCCGGGACAGAGGGGTCGGACACGGTGGGCTTCCGGGTGGGACGGTTTTTATATGGAGAAGTAAAATGAACACATGGCTTAAACATAAGACCAGATGGATCATTGTCGGGATAGTTGCGATTTTTGGTGCTCTGACATTGCAATATGCCATTGCCCAGAGCGGAGGAGCGGAAATCAACCTCAACTCCCCCGTTTCTTTTCCAGTGGATATCTAGATGATCAGGAAAGTTATTATAGCAACGGTCTTGCTGGCTGTTTGTATCGTCTTCGTGCAGCTGATCTACGCTGGTTTCATTACACCAAGTGCGGAAAGACTGGTCGCTGAGGCGCAAGCAGCCGGAACCGCGGCACCTCAGGTTATTTCGGTAATTCTGAAAGACGGGGAGCAACAGGCGTGCGTGACATTGGCGCTTTGGTGCCTGTTCTTGATGGCCGGGAAATTCTGGGGCCTCTGGAACGAGTCCCATCTCGACAAGATTGATTATGTCGGGCTCATCAGTGAAGAAAATGACCTCGGCGATGAGAAAGATACGTTAAGAAAAACGATGACGGAAATTGAAAAGCTGCCGGAGAAATTCACGGCGTCTCCGGTCGTACAAACGCTTCTGTCGAGCATCCGCCGCTATCTGATGACAGATGATGTGCACAGCACGTCCGAAGCCATTTCGCTCAGTATCGATGCTTTGGCCATGCGTCAGGAATCAGAGAATACAATGATCCGTTATGTCATTTGGGCTATCCCTTCAATTGGCTTCATCGGGACCGTAAGAGGCATTGGCGCCGCATTGTCGCAGGCGGATGAGGCGCTTGCCGGTGATATTACATTGATGACGGACAGTCTTGGCGTCGCATTTAATTCGACGCTGGTAGCCTTAGTCCTGTCGATATTTTTGATGTTGATGCTGCATATTCTACAAGGACTTCAGGACGGGCAGCTGATCAAGACCCAGGCCTATTGCGAGAAATTCCTCCTGAACCGTATCAGCAAATAGGTGCAGTCTGAGAAAGCGTCGCGCAACTGAAGGATTTAATCTTTCTTTTCTGGACATCATGGCCTGCGGCCTTGGCGCTGCGGTTTTGATTTTGATTTTGCTGAAACTGCAGCCTGAAGATACCCCCATTGACCTTGATGATCTGAGGGCGGATTTGACGCTTCGTCAGGAACAGGAAGGGAAACTCAAGGCGCTTCTCGATCAGCAGAAGAACGAAGAAGCAAAAATCGAAGCTGATATCTCTACACTTGCGGGAGAGACCCGCGCGCTTGAGGAAGAGGTCGCGGCAACCGAGGAAACGACCCGTGAAAAAATAGCTGAATTGGATACTCTGAAGGAACGTATTCTTAAAAGTCCGCCGGCGCAGAAAGCAGATGTCGTTCAATCTGATCAAGGGGGAGAAGAAGAATATCTGCTTGGCCTCAAGGTCGAAGGCCGGCGAATAGCCTTTCTGATTGATATCAGCGCATCGATGACGGATGAAAACCTGATTGATATCATCAAGCGCAAATCCGGGACGGATCACGACAAAATGAATGGGCCGAAATGGAAGCGAACGCAAAGGATCGTAAAATGGCTTGCGAACAGGATACCCAAAACCTCGAACGCTGTATTCATCGGGTTTAATGAAACAGCTTTTCCAATCGGGCCGTCTGTCTGGTTTAGAGGATCGGATGCAAGTTCGGTACAACATGTCTTCTCGTCAATCGACAATGTCGTGCCGACAAACGCTACGAACCTGGAGGCAGCACTGCAGGTGGCCAAGCAGAAATCCGACCTGCCCACGAATTACTATGTCGTTACTGATGGCTTGCCGACGGAAGGCAATTCAAACTACGGAAGCCTAAATCCGTTTGCTAGCTGCACATCTCTGTTCGGAAAATCCTCCATTATAACCGGGGAATGCCGACGGAAACTCTTCGAGTATACAGTCAGAAACTACGGCGTGCAGGCCGGGGTGCCGGTAAACGTTATACTGCTCCCTCTTGAGGGGGATCCAGGCGCTGCACCGTCTTATTGGTCATGGACATATGCGACAGGAGGGCTGCTCATAAGCCCTGCGGAAAACTGGCCATGAAGCGACGCAATCGCACATTCGAGCTTTTTAGCCTTTCCTTTCTCGATCTGATCTCCTGCGGGTTCGGCGCAGTTGTCCTGTTGATACTTGTCTCCAAGACAGGAGAGGACGTGAACAACGCAACGCTTGAGGAAGCTAAGGAAGTCCTGGCGATGATTACCGAAGTTGAACGCAATGTCGGCGTTCTGGAGCAGGAAGCGGAGCAACGAAAGGGGCGGATTGAAAGCCAATCCAGATTGCTGGATAAACTTCAGAATGAACGCGCACTACTGGCAGAAAAGAAAAGCGCCGCCGCTGCCGCCGATCAAAAGGCGGAAGATGACTTGGAAGGCCTCGAACTCGTAGAAGAATCTCTTAATCGGGCCAGCATACGACCGCAGATGAATGTGCAAAAGCGAGATGATGAAGTTGGGGGAATTCCGGTGGACAGTGATTATATACTATTCATTGTCGATACATCCGGAAGTATGCAGAGGATTTGGAACAGGGTCATGGCGGAGATGAAAAATGTACTCGCTATCCATCCCCAAGTGAAAGGCTTTCAGATATTAAATGACAACGGTGTGCATTTAATCTCCTCCTATAACGGAAAATGGATTCCGGACACAGCCAGCCGACGCGACAATGTATTTAAGGCGTTCGCTGGCTGGCGCAGTAATTCCAATAGTAGCCCAGTAGAAGGTCTGGAAGTGGCGCTCAAGAAGTACGCCCGCCCGAACATAAAACTCTCGATTTACATTTTTGGAGATGATTATACGGGTGGTTCCTACAACGATGTCATAGACCGATTGCAAATCCTGAATACCAACAAACTGACGGGAAAACCTCTTGCCAGAGTCCATGCAGTCGGCTTTATTTCACAGGGTGTTTCGGGGCGATTTGGCGTGTTGATGAGGGAGGTGACCAAAAGAAATGATGGTACATTCCTGGCACTTCCAAAAAACTAAAACTCGCGCTGTTAATTCATCGACTTTTGCCACCAGGTCCTCAGCAACTGGTTCTGCTGTAACAGCTTGAGATATTGCCGTTTTGCCTCAGGATTGTGATTTATGATTTTCTTTATGCGGTCGGCATCCCGGGGTTCCAACATATTATCTACATAAGCCTGAATATCGGTTTCTTCAAAATTACTATACGTCATGCTATCCGTAACGCTGCTATAAATAGGAAGTTGGGATTTTATAACGCGCCATTTTTTAGCGCTCCTAATGTAATAAATGGATTTCGTTGATATTTAGTTCCATGGAACTTTATCTTCACTCTCTCGTTGGTATGTCTGCAACGGAAAAAATTAAGGAGAGAGCTGATGCTTGGTTGGGCTATTACATTTCTGGTGGTTGCACTCATTGCCGCAGTATTGGGCTTTGGTGGGGTCGCCGCAGTATCTGCTGAGATTGCACAAATTCTGTTTATTGTGTTCATCGTACTGTTTGTCGTGACGGCAATTATTCACTTCGTTCGGGGACGCAGGCCACCACTGTGAATATCAGGAAAGCAGAAATTTTGCAAAAATCATAAAGCGGCGCTTCAACGGAAGTGCCGTTTTTTGTTGGTCGTACAGGATCCAGTCTAGTAAGTTTCATAGATGAAGTTCCTGAGCAACAAAATCTTCGTGACCTATATGGTCACTTTGTCGACAGGGTTTTTAGTCTGTTTGGCTCTCCTGCTGACCATTGCACTTCCAATAACTTCAGGGAAAATAACTGACCTGAATGATATATGGTTGTTGGCCTCCGTTTCCTTTGCAACTTTTCTGTTAGGTTTTTTCATAAGCTTCCTCGTTCTCAAGCGGGCGCTCCAAAAATTTTCAGCCAATCAAATATCCGAAGAAGAGATGTTTCGTCTGGCCGTTGAAGGCACAAAGGATGGTATTATTGACTGGGATATTAAATCCGGTGAGGTTTTCTTTTCCGATCAGTTCATGGAAATGCTGGGATATGGGTCGGAAGGGTTCAAAGGAACCATAGGTGATTTTTCGGACAAACTCGATCCGGATGATAGGAAAACCGTCTGGAACCATATCAGTCTTTATATCAGCAGTAAGTTATCAGAATACTCAACCACATTTCGCATGTGCCATAAATCAGGCCGCTTGGTCTGGGTAAAGGCTCAGGGAATTCTAATACGGAACCACAAATTACAGCCGTTAAGATTTGTTAGTGCGCTTACGGATGTTAGTGCTACGAAAGAGTATGAAATGACGCTTCAGGACGCAATTTTGCGCGCTGAAGAGGCAAATGAAGCCAAGAGTGAATTTCTTGCCCATATGAGTCACGAAATCCGCACACCTTTGACAGCGATTACCGGGGCCGCTGGAATTCTGAACGAGCATGCTCATGAGCTGGATGACAAAAAGCAGAAGCTTGCAAAAGTACTGAATTTCAGCTCAATAAGCTTGAAAGATATTATTTCCGACATACTGGATTTTTCGAAAATCGAAAGCGGTGAACTTGAGCTGGAGGAGTTGATGTTCAATTTACAAGAGGTATTTGAACATATAACCAGCGTCATGTCCGTTCGTATGAAAGAAAAGAACCTTGATTTTGTATTTTCATATAAGGGGTTGGATGGGCAACAGTTTTACGGCGATCCGGTTCGGCTTAGGCAAATCCTGATCAACCTGATCGGGAATGCGGTCAAATTTACCGAGAATGGCCATGTGCACGTCAAGGCAGCCAAGGAGGATTTTGGCGACATTTCAGTTTTGCGAATAGATATCGAAGATACAGGCGTTGGAATTGAAGAGAGTCAGATTGATCTGATCTTTGAACGCTTTAAGCAGGCGGATTCCGGCATCTCACGAAAATTCGGAGGAACGGGGTTAGGGCTTCCGATTTCCAAGAAGCTTGCGGGATTGATGGGTGGAAGTATCGAAGTTAAAAGCGTGACTGGAAAAGGTTCTGTGTTCTCCCTGATCGTCCCGTTTGTTGCGCCAAAAGATGAATTATCCAGGGATGAAGCCCAGAATGAAGCTCTCAGGAAAAAGCGGATTGATGAACTGAAAGCTCAAATCGAAGGCACACCAAAGGCGCTACTTGTCGAAGACTATGAAGGGAACATTACTGTGCTGGGCCATATCTTGGAAGATATGGACATAAAGTTTGATGTCGCGAGAACCGGGCTAGAGGCAGTTAATCAATGGAAGGAAAATCATTATGGGTTGATTCTGATGGATATCCAGATGCCGGAAATGGATGGTTTTTCCAGCACCCGGCTCATCAGGAGTATAGAAGAAGAAACGGATACAAGCCGTACTCCAATTGTCGGAATGACAGCTCATGCCATGGTGGGGGACAAGGCCAAATGCTTGGCTGCAGGTATGGATACATATTTACCCAAACCAATTGATGAAATTGAATTGAAAGCAACTGTTGTTAAATATATGAGCGGTAATAGCTTTGCGGAAATAAGAAACCCGGATCTGTAATCCGGGTTTTCCGGATTTACCTGATTAGTCAAGTGGGTCCAAGAGTTCCTGTAGATGCTCCCGCGCTCTTGAAAGGCGGGAACGAACGGTGCCCACTGCGATCTCCAGGCAATCGGCAACCTCTTGATAGCTCATTCCCTGTACGCAGATCATGACGAGGATTTCTTGATGGGTAAATGAGAGCTTTTTCATCGCTTCATTTACTGAATTCAATTCGAGCTGCTTTTCCTGAGGTGCATCGATTGATTCATTTTCAAGATAGCTTTCTGGATCATATTTAGTTTCATACTTGACCTTGCGACGATAATCCGACGCAAAGTGGTTGTACATAATTTTAGACGTCCATTTGAACAGGTCTGTATTTTCCTGAAACAAATGTTTCTTTTCCATTGCCCGCAAAAGGGTATACTGAAGAAGATCATCCGCCTCATGGTGATTTTTCGTCAGGCGGCGCGCAAAATTTCTCAGACCGGGCATTTCGGTTGTCAGATCCTGATTGTTGAACATTTGCTGTCTTCCTTATTGCTATTGCGTCATTGAACTTGCAATAAAGGTATGCAGCGTCTGTATCGTCGGTTTTTCGGCTTTGTAATATTTTTGAAAAAATTTGTATCAATTTCGTAACTGGCCTTATAAGTATTTTGGACAATGTAATAAGGAATTAATGTGATGAGTAAGGGGGTTGTGCTGTCAGTTGACGATGACGCAGGGCTTCAGGTTGTTTTGGAAGTTTACCTGCAAGGTGAGGGCTATTCTTTTGTCTCTATGAAGGACGGTTCGGAACTGCCGGAAAAATTATCTAAAGAACAACCTGACATCATTTTGCTGGATCTTGTCCTGTCCGATACCGACGGCACCAGTCTGATTCCTGTGATCCGTCAGCATACTCAGGCTCCTGTTATCGTTGTCAGCGGAAAAAATGATACAACGGAAAAAGTCATATGCCTTGAAATGGGGGCAGATGATTATCTAACCAAACCTTTCGAACTACGAGAACTAAAGGCACGCATAAAGGCGTCCTTGAGGCGTGTCGAAGAGAAAATCTCGGCGTCTTCTGCACAACTAAAAGAGCAGGAGCCCGATTCGAAGAAAAATCTAAACTTCGGCGAATTTACCTTGGATCGGGACCAATTTCAGGTTTTCGACGGTAATCGCAATTCACTAGATATGACGATTGGAGAATTTCAGCTATTGGAAGCTCTGGTCATGGCACCAAACCGGACACTTAGCCGGGAGCGGCTTTTTGAGCTGACGCGGGATGGTGAGTATGATTCCTATGATCGCGCGATCGACATACAGATTGGCCGTATCCGCAAAAAACTTGGAGATGACGGAACGCGCATTATAAAAACCATGCGTGGTGTGGGATATATGTTTTCCCCTCCCGATTAATCTTGGAACTCTTTTTTGGTCTGTTCGTTTGTCGCAGGATATACACGATCAAAACGGAGTTTTATAATGACCAAAGCAGCTGATTCCTATCCTGAAATCAATGAACTAAAAGAAGATCTCGCGTCCTTGAAAAGCCATGTATCCGAGCTGACCGCCAGCTTGAAGAGAGATGGCGTCGAAGGGGCGGAGAAACTCAGTGCTAGAACCAAAGAAAAACTGGGCGAACTGAAGGACCGCGGTCAGGACGGGCTTCACCACATTGAAGATCATGTGAGAGAGAAGCCAGGACAAAGCATTGCGATTGCTTTTGCTGCGGGCTTTCTCGCGAGTATGTTGCTTCGTAACCGGAGCTAATCCGTGAATCCTTTATTCCAAATTTTGCAGCAAGTTATCTCTGACAGTTTGCTGCCGCGGAAATCTGAGATTTTGCAGCGTGGTGCAATCGGGATAACAGCAATAGCGCTGACCGCCGCGTTGTCGTTTATCGCGCTTTTCTTCTTGGCATTGTCTTTTTATAGCTGGATGAGCCTTTACACATCTCTTCATCTTGCAGCTTTGGCAACCGCAGGTACCGTCATTTTGGTATGCCTTATAATTGCCGTGATTGCCTATTTTGCGGTGAGATCAAAGCCAAAAGAACAGCCACAAGCGGACGAGATTTCGCAAATGATGGCGGTTGCGGCATCCGTGGCGGGTGAGGAGTTTGAAAAATCAATCAACGGTAACCCGAAAACGACGTTGGTCCTCGCCGGAATAGCTGGGTTCGCCGCGGCTAAATATCTCAACAAATAGGGAACTTTTCGGTCGATCTTTTGTTGGTATTTCTGATAATCGGGCCTATTGAAAGGACAGATAAATGCTTACGATTCAAAAACAACTTCGGTATTTTGTATTGGCACTTTTTACGATGTCCGCGCTTTCGCTGACTGCTTGTGAAACAATGGAAGGAGCTGGTAAGGACATTGAAAAGGCTGGTAAAGCCATACAAGAAGAAGCAGATGACTAACCAGAAAATCTGAAGAGACTTTCTCTTCAGGGGATACAAATTTTGAAATATAAAACCGCCTTTTAAGGCGGTTTTTCCTTGCCTGAGCGGATGATTAACAATTAGATACATGCTACGCTGCTTTGGATTCACAGGTGAGACACATTCCATTGGTGCACTCTGGCATATATCTGTTCGAGCAGTGGTTCCGCCATGTTTGTTGTTGACGCACTTACTATTTCTGACCGCGAAAAAATTATGTTGAGGTAACTGAATAATGCAGTGGGAAGCCCAAAAGATATGTGCGGATGCTGGTGACTATGAGCTAATGGTTGAAAAGCAAAAACAGGATTGGGAATGTGATCAACCGGTTGACTCATGGAAATGGGCTGTTGTTTATCATGGAACAATCGTGGCGAGCGGCGTATCCAATGACATAGAAGTTGCAAAACGTGTTGCCGAAGCGAGTATTCCGGAAGGGAGGTAGGGTTTATCAGTCTTCCCAGTCTTCCCCGACCGGTTTTCGAGACCGATTTTTCTCAGTGCTAATTAATGAATTTGCATCCTCTATATCTTCTTCGGTGGGTTCGTCCGGGAGTGAGTTGCCATTTTCATACACCAGGGAAAATTCATAAAACATCGGAAAGTGATCTGATCCTACGGCCGGCTCGCGGCTAATCGATACAAGTTCAAATTCTTCAGAGTGAAAAATATGGTCCAGCGGCCATCTCAAGATGGGAACGCGGGCGTCAAAGGTATTATACATACCGCGACCCTGCCGTGGATCCAGTAATCTGGAAATCCTAAGGAAGCGCCGAGTGGTTTCTGACCAGGCGACATCATTCAGATCGCCGGTAATTATCATCGGGTGGTGTCTTTTCGCTGCCAATTTACCAGCCAGCAAGATCTCTGCGTCCCGACCAATTGTATCGTCGTGCGGAATCGGCGGATCGGGATGTATAGAGATCATTTCAAAAGTATGACCGTTTTCAATTTCAAGGAGACAATGAAAACTCGGAATTTTCTCGTTCAGAAGAAATTTAATATCGCCCTTTAGTATTTTCAGCCGTGACGACAAATGCATTCCATAGCTATTATCCTGTGGACAGCTTAAATCATATTCATATCGATCAAGAACGAGGGCCAGAGAGTCGAGCCAGGCTTGATCGGTTTCCATGAGAACAACGATATCGGGATCATGCTTTTCTATCAGGCTGGCCAGACGGAAATGATCGTCATTCCCTTGTTTGACGTTGCATACCAGCAAACTGAAAGTTGCTGCGTTTTGGTGGCCCGGATCGTAATTAGCAGATTGCTTGCGCCATAATGGCGTAAATCGAATGATATAACAAAGCTGGATGACTATCGTAACAACCGACATTCCGACAAATGCAGAAGAGTAAATATTTAAAGGTAAAAGCACAGGCGTCAGGATTAGGGTCACTGCAGAGATTGCGGCAATTTGCAGTCGGCAGAAGTCGAAAATTCGGAAAATCCCATGTGCTGCCGGCACAAAGGGCATCAAACTGGCCACGAGACAAAGCGTGGCGAGAGTACCCAACAAAAAACATGCCATTAGGACAACCTTTAAAATAAGCTGGTTTGCATGAGCGGCTCAGGTAACAATATACCGAAGTCTATTTTACACCTTAGCGTATGCCAACGTTATTGTTTCTGGTAATTTTACATTTTTGGCGAGAGTTAAATACTGCTTATTCTTTAATTCGGGATCATTCAATTTAATTAAAAAAACAAATGTATTTTTAGAACTCAGGCGGCTTTATTCAATTTTTCTTTCATATATTTCATGTGGTTGTGTGTTTGAGTCAGGATACGCATCTGTCGTTCTATCAGACTGCGAGTTGTTTCGGGCGGATTGCTCTCAAGTGCATTTTGAAATTCTTTCAGAGTTTTATTCTCTGCGGCTTCCAACTCCGTGACTAGCGATATGTCTGTGTTGCCAACTCGGGCCTTCAGAAGTTTGAAAATATTTGATGCCTGGCCTGAAAGAGTGCCGCCGTCGTCAAGTTCGCTGGCTAGAGAGTTCGCGTGAGTCTTCAAATTTATAATGATGCTTTCGCGTGTCGATGCCATTTTCCGGAAAATATCTTTCAATTCTTCATTTTTCGTCTGGCGCGCGGCGCTGGTATAGAACTCCCGTGCGTCCTCACAACGATTTACGAGACCGTTGAGCATTTTGATCATACTTTTTTGCATGGTCTCCGTCTCCTTTCCGAGTTCCCAAGTGCCTGCGTGGTTACCAACACAGGTAAAAATAAAAGGTTCCGAAATATGAGGAACCTTTTCCCAAACCGCTCGTTCGTCCTGTGCAAGGTTACTTTTCGAGACCACTAAAGGAGCGAATTATGAAAACCAAGATTTTAGCAACAGCTTCTATCATTGCGCTTATGAGCGCTGCCCCGGCCTTTGCCGAGACGGCAAAAACGGAAGACAGTACAACCAAGGAAGTGACGCAGGAAGTCAAGGAAGGCTGGGATAAAACCAAGGAGGCTGTAAAGGAAACAGCTAAAGAAACCACTGAGGCCACGAAAGAGGCTTACAGGGACATGAAGGAGTTTGTCTTCAATGAGAAAGACGACATGCTCGACATTAAGGATGTTCAGGTCGACCCTCGTACGATGGCAACGAACATCATTGGCGAGCCTGCATATAATTCCGCAGAGGAACGTGTCGGCGTTATTCAGGATGTCATCTTGGATCAGGACGGTAAAGCAGTCCTGATCGTTATTGGTGATGGCGATTTCTTCGGCATGGGTAAGCTCGCGGCATTTGATTATGACAGCATGGTTCGCATGAATGCAGATGGTGATGTCATCATGCCTATATCAGAAGATGCAATCGAGCGTGCGACCGAATTCACTTATGAGAAGGACGACGCTTCAAGTGATCAGGTGCGCATGATCCCGTCATCAGGTTATAGCGTTGAAAAACTTCTCGACGCCAAGCTTGTTAATGTTGAAGGCGAATCCATGGGTGATGTTGAAGACATCACGTTCAAGGACGGTAAGGCGAGCCAGCTCATTGTTGGCGTCGATAAAATTCTCGGCCTTGGCGGTGAAGAGCTGAGTCTTCCTTATGACACAGCGAAAGTTGTTCAGGTCGAAGACGACTATGAATACCAGCTGACAGCCAAGAAAGCGTCACTGATTTCTAACTACAAGTCCTCGTCTACCAACTAGGCCTCGCAACAACACGGAAAGGATGCACTATGTTAAACGAAGATATCCTTAAAGGAAAATGGAAACAGATCAAAGGTGAAGCCCAAAAAACCTGGGGCAAACTGACCGATGATGATCTGGATCAGATAGATGGCGACCGGGAAATTTTTCTCGGTCGTCTACAGGAAAAATACGGTGTGGCCCGCGAAGAAGCGGAGGACATGCTGAATAAATTTGAAAGGGACATTGCCTCCTAAGAGGTACCCAGAAAGAAAGCGCCGCATCTGATTGCGGCGCTTTTTTTGCTCAAAACTCTCTGTTCCCGAGAACCAGCATCTCATTCGTTATTGCTCTCGCCGTTCCTCATCTCTGATTTCCTTATCATCTATGCCGGACAATTTGGCTCTTACGATGCCGCCAGCGAGCATGATAAGTCCTATTGCGAAGAATGAAACAATACCCAGACTGTAAAATCCGAATCCGATCGTAAGTCCTATTCCGCCTGCTGCCCAGATGCTGGCTCCGGTTGCCGTGCCGATAACCCGGCTGTTATCGCGACGTATAATGGCCCCGGCGCCCAGAAAACCAATGCCTGTCATAACACCAGCAATTATATTGGCGATATCGACCCTCATAATTTTGCTGGCATCGGAAAAGTCGGAATAGATCTCTTGTCCGAGAATGGCGAGAACGCATGTTGTCACTGAAACAATCATGTATGCCCTAAAGTCTATCGGCTTGTTCTTTGTATCGCGCTCAAGCCCCAATATTAATCCGAACAGCATAGCCATCCCGACACGCAGCAAGAGCTCTTGCCAGGACAGATATGCAAGTTCACCTGTCAGATCAGCTATCATTGTTGTTCTTTCGCCCTTCCTCAAATTCGATCTGGATGTTCGAAATCTCGGCAAGCAATTCGGGTGCAGGTGAGGTGCGGTGTGCACTTTTCATATTCTCGGATTCGGCACGGATGAGGGCTTCCGCATCTTCCTTCCAGATTTTCAGGATTTCGCTCTTATCTTGATCGCTCAGCTTTGGATCATCAACGACATCTCGAGGTGAATTAAAAGCAGCGGAAGGATCCTTCAAGATTTCCTCCAGAGATGGACGTACTTCGCTCATGTCATCTTCCTTTCATTAAGTAACCGGCTAAACCAACAATCGAGCCTTTCGATGGTTCCCATTGGCGGGAGTTTGAGGTTTCATGAGTTGTTATGCGGTTTTCTAAGATCGTCTGAATGTCCTTAAAAATTCAACGTGGCTCTACCGAACAATTAAATCTGGGAACCAAATGCGATTACCGGCGTTTGTTATGCGTATTTTTGATGAGAGGAGAAAAGTTATGAAAGCCTTGAAGATGATGTTGATGGGTTTCGTTCTTGTTGCCGCCCCGCTGGCTCTTAGTGCCTGTGAGGATGAAAGTCCGGTGGGCGAGGCAATTGAAGAAGTAACGGACGAAATTGATGATGCTACTTAATCGAATTGGAGACTTTCAGCTTGGGATGACGAAACATGCCTTTAGTTAGAACAAGCGACAGTCTGCTGAGCGACGTACTTAAGATCATACTTGCTGTGATCTTGCCGCCGCTCGGCGTCTTTTTTGAGGTCGGGTTAGGCAAACATTTCTGGATAAATGTGCTGCTAACAATTTTTGGCTACATACCCGGCATCATCCATGCCGTGTACATCATTGCCACCAGGTAATGATGGGAGCGGCAATAATTCTGACCTCCGGTCTGCGTAATGTTTCAATTTCATCCGTTGGGATTTGAAATTTTTCGAACGAAGCCGGGGATCAGACTTAACCGCGATACTGGAGCAGAATATTGTTCTTTATCACCACCCTTTACAAATCCTTTCAGAACTGGTTGAGCGATGATCCGTTTACGCAAAGTGCCGCTGCAGCCTATTACGCTATTTTCTCGCTGCCAGGCCTTTTGATCATTGTGATGGCGGTGGCTGCCGTTTTCTTTGACCAGCAACGGGTGGAGACGGAAATTCTTGGATATATCGGCAACATGCTGGGTCGGGATGTTTCCCTGAGCATCAAGCAAATTGTTGAGGAAACCCAGCAAAGAGATAGAGATCTCTGGGCCATGATTGCGGGTGTTGCGACACTGATATTTGGTGCTACGGGACTGTTTGCTCAGTTGCAACGGTCCTTGAATTACATTTGGGGCGTGGAATTAAGTCAGAAAGCAGGATGGTGGGTGTTCCTGAAAAGTCGCCTCATCTCGTTCGGCCTCATTTTGATCGTCGGGTTCCTATTGCTCATTTCCCTGTCCTTTACAGCTTTTTTCACGATTTTCAGTGATTGGTTCGCGACACAGTTTTCCCCGGATTGGGCGCAGGGACTTCTCATTTTCAATACTGCTTTTTCGTTTTGTATTATTGTCACCCTTTTTGCTCTGATTTTCAAAATACTGCCGGACGCGCATGTGGAATGGAATGTCGCATTCTATGGCGGGGTGATATCTGCGATACTCTTCTCTATCGGTGAATATGCCTTGAATTTCTATTTCAAGATGGCAGAGCCTGCATCCAGCTTCGGCGCCGCCGGGTCGATAATTCTGGTGATGCTTTGGGTCTCCTATTCCTGCCTGATTTTGCTGATTGGCGCCGAATTTTCCCGGACCTATACGCAAGAAGACAAAGCCCGCGAGATCAGAATGGGCGGTATTGCCAAGAAGAGTCGGTGAAAGGGCAAGCTATGTTCAAATCCCATCCCAAGCGAAAGATAACTATCATTGCTGTGATTGTGATTGCGACATTGCTGGTTGCGGGGCGCCTGTATCTACCGCTCTGGGTCAAGGATTACGTGAACACGCAGATTGCGCTTCTCGATGGGTATCGCGGGGGCATAGAGGATATTGATCTCAACCTATGGCGCGGTGCCTATAAAATTCATACGCTTGAAATTCGAAAGCAGGAAAACGGGCTGGATGTTCCTTTCGCCGCCGCGCGAACTATTGATTTATCCATTGAGTGGAAAGCCCTTCTGGAGGGGGCTGTGGTCGCGGAAATCGATATTTATGAGGCCAACATGAATTTCTCCAAGACGCAGACGGGTGAGGGCGGCGGATGGCTTGAATTCGTGGATGCCTTGTCGCCTTTCAGCATAAACCGCCTTGCGGTTCATAGCGGCCGGGTGGCCTATATCGACTATACCGCTGAGCCTAATATCAATCTCTTCGTGGAGAATATTGATGCGACAGTCAGCAATCTTCGAAACGTAACCGACAGGGAAACACCGCTTCCGTCCCGTGTTAAGATATCCGGAACTTCTATTGGCGGCGGGGCGCTCAGCTTTGACGGACGCCTCAACATTTTTAGGGAAATACCGGATTTCGATACGACATTGGAGTTGAACGAGGCCGATCTCACTGCCTTTAACGATTACGGACGCGCCTATGCTGCGGTCGATTTTGAAGGCGGGAGGATCGGTATATTCAGCGAGCTGGCCGCGGCGGATGGGAAGGTGAAGGGATACATAAAGCTGGTCGCAACGGATGTGAAAATGGTGGGTATCGAGAAGGATGAAAACCCGCTCAATGCGCTATGGGAAGCACTGCTGTCGGGTTTTGTGGAGTTGTTCGAAAACCAGCCTAAAGATCAGTTTGCCCTCCGTGTTCCAATCGAGGGGAACCTAAATGATCCGGAAAGTGATTTATGGTCGGCATTCATCAGTATTTTTTCAAATGCGTTTGAAAAGGCGTTTACGAAGAATGAGGACGGGACGATTAATTTTCAGGATGCGATCGAGAAAGAGGAATGATTACAACTGTTCGGATTAGGGTCGCCGTTCAGAATTGCGCGTAGACGGCGAGGGCGACCACCAGCAGCATCGCGCCCGCCATCAGCAGATTGATGCGAAACTGGATATGCGGTGCCAGCTCAAGGCGCTGGATCAGGATTCCGGTTGCGAGCCAAAGCAGATGCGTCGGGATCCAGATTGCATTCAGGATAGTAAACTTCAGCACTGTCTCCAAGAATAGGGCATCGGGCATGAAAGGGAAGCCACTGAAGATTGCCGTGTTGACGGCATAGGCTTTCGGATTGATCAGCTGGAGAGTAATGCCGGCCCATATACCCGGTTCGCGGCTTGACTCTATAAAAGCAATCTTTGCGCCCGCAGTGGCAATCCTGAAGGCAAGAAACAATAGATAAAGTGCGGAGAGGGCAAACAGGATATTTCGGACCATTGGAATGGCCAAGACCACTGTGGCTAGTCCGGATACTACAGCAATGGCGACAAGGTTATTTCCGACAAAAAGCCCGGTTACATAGCGAATGCCTGCCGTCCGTCCGAATGCGGAACCAACTCCGGCTGTCGATAAAACACCGGGTCCGGGTGTGATAATCAGAAACAGGATGGCAAAGGCAAAGGTAATCATACATACGGCTCCGCTTGGTCAGTCTGACCGGAATAGGTCGACTGTGGTACCGAATGTTGTTACCGGTCACCAGCGGGCACGATATACAGAGAATGCTGTTCCTGCACCATAAATTGCCATCGCGGCGCCAATCAAAGCGAAAATAGACCAGTTGGGCGCATTGCCTGTCGCAAGAAGGATACCTCCGATTGCAACGATCACCAAACGAGCAGTTCCCGCGACGACGGGACCAATAACTTTGCCCGCCCCTTGTGACGAAAAATAAAGGCAGAGGCCAAGGCCGAGGAGGCCATAAAAAGGTCCGACCCAGGCGAAATATAATCCAGCGGAGTCTAATACTGCAGGAACGTTTGTAAACATGCCGGACCAGATATTCGGGAAAAGCGCGACAACAATTCCGATCAGCCCAATAGACAGCCCCGCACAGATGCCGCCCGTCCAGGCGACCTGGCGGGCTCTGGCAGCATTACCCGCACCTATGGCCATGCCGACCATGGGAACACAGGCAACACCAATGGCAAAGGCGATAGGGACAACAAGAAATTCCAGCCGCGCGCCAATTCCGTATCCTGCCAATGCCTCCACCCCGAATTCGGAGATGAGGCGGGTGAGGATCAGGATGGTCAGAACGGTTTGAAGCGGGGAAATGCAGGAAATCGCGCCGACCTTCAGGATGTCGCGAAACATCTCGGCCTGCAGCTGCAAATCATTGAATGAGAGTGTAATACGGGCCCGGCCGGACAGCAGATACCAGAACAGGAACACTGTTGAGACACTGAATGCAATCACCAGGCCAATGCCGATTCCGGCCATGCCGAGGGCAGGGAAAGGACCCCATCCGAGACTGAAGGCGCCGGCCAGCAGAAATTGCGACACCGCGACGATCAGCAGGGTAATCGAGGGTGTTTTCATGTCTCCGCCTCCGCGAATGATGGAGGCGAGCGTGTTGGTCATCCAAACTCCAAAGGCGCCGAAGAATACAATGTTTGAGTATGCCAGTGCCTCCATCAGCACAACGCCATCCCCACCCAGCATGCTGTAGATAGGCATTCCAAACAGGAGAAAGAGCGCACAGAAGAAAAGCCCTGCCAACGCGCCAATGAGTAAAGCATGAAGGGCAAGGCGGGCCGCACGGGCTTCGCTTCCAGCGCCGAGCGCCCGGCTGATTGAGGAGGAAACACCGCCACCCATGGCACCTGCAGACAGCATTTGCTGCAGCATGACCATAGGGAAAACCAGTGCCAGCCCCGCCAATGCGGGCGTGCCAAGCTGTCCGGCATAGGCTGTCTCCGCCACTGCGACAAGTGACGTGGCGAGCATGGCGATGACGTTGGGAATACTGAGGCGGGCCAGCGTTCCCAAAATTGGTGCGTTAAGGAGCGGATTGCCCTTTGGAACTATTGTTTTCGTGCTGACCATACTCTCCTGTGTCATTGGGAATTCCTGATTTTTAGCTGTATATGCAGATAATTGGGCAAAAAAATTACTCCCTGAGATCTTCGATCATTTGATCAATGGTATCGATCATCAGCTTATTGGTATCGAACCCAAGGACATTTCCGATTTTTTCCTGAGCGGTATCCCATCCCGGGCGGGCGGCAACAAGCGCTTCATATCCGGATGTCGTCAAGCTCAAGTTACGACTCCGGCGGTCTTTCTCATCAGGTATCATAAGGACAAACCCTTTGCGTTCCAACGGCCGCAGGTTCCGGGTGAGGGTTGTGGGATCCATCACCAGCTTCTCCGCGAGCGCGCCAACACTTATTCCTTCAAACCGGCGTATATGACCGAGCAGCCCATATTGGGTAATGGTAATCCCATAGGGTTCAAGATGCTGGTCATAAATCTGGCTCACCCGCCGCGCGGCCTTGCGGAAGCGGAGGCAAATACAGGCAGGTGTTGTCTCAATCTTTGAGCTGTTGATCATTCAGACTATTTATCTGCATATGCATCTAATTTCAAGGCGTGAATGTCGACCCAGCGCAAATACTCGAAATAACTATGTCGTTGAGGTCAGCTTTCGAAGGCACTTAAAGGAAATAAGGCGTTGCGTATTTTCATCCCATAATGCCAGCCGCAGGCAGGCAAGGCTGTCGCGAATGCCGATGCGGTTTAGGGACTTGAGCCCCGGAATCTCGGCCAGGCAGGCACTTAATCGATAATTGGGGATGCGACAGGAGAGATGATGAATATGGTGAATGCCAATATTGCCGGAAAACCAGCGGAGCGGCTGTGGTAAATCATAATGGCTGCTCGCCATCACTGAGGCTTCGTGAATATTCCAGTCTTCTTTATTTCGCCAGTAAGTACGCTCGAATTGATGTTGAACATAGAACAACCAGACTCCGGCCGTCGATGAGAGGATTACTACGGGAATCTGCACCATGAGGATATCAACAAAACCGAAACTGAAGCCAAGCGTTAACAGCATGGCGGCAATTCCGAGATTAGTCCCCATAATACCAATCAGCAATGCCGGACGCTGGCGAATGAGATCGAGAGGCAACCTGTATTTAAAGACAAAAAGATAGATAGGGCCAATTCCGAGAATGACGACGGGCATTCGATATATCCGGTAGGCAAGACGCCCCCAGCGGCCCAGAGCCTGATACTCGGCGACGGTCAACAAGCTGACATCGCCGATACCCCGTTTCTCTAGATTGCCACAGGTTGCATGATGAGTATTGTGTGAACGCCGCCAATATTCATGTGGTGTCAAAGTAACAATCCCGATCAGGCGGCCGATCATGTCATTCCAGCGGGGAGATCGAAAGAAGGAATGATGCCCGCAATCATGCTGGATAATAAAAAGCCGTACGGTAAAGGCTGCAGTGGGAATAGCAAGCAAAAGTGCGAGCCAGTAAGCATCATCCACAATAATGATCATGGCGGTCCAAAGCGAGACAAGCGCAACAACGGTTGTCAGTAATTGGAGTACCCCGCTTTTCGCGTCCGGACGGGCAAACGTCCGCGCAACTTCGAACCACTTACGATCGAATTTTCTGCTAGCGTCAATGTCGGAGAGCGATTTGTTGGTAGACGGCGCATCCCGTCCCTGCCCGGAAAAACTGGAAATTAGTCAAGACTTCTCATATTAAAAGATATGCACGACTATATACTTCAATTGTTAAAATATCAAGATGAAACGATGCCGATCACGTTAAGTCAATGAGTCAGGAGGGTTTGTCCGCACGCAGCAGCATGCCAAACAGATCCCGTGGATCATCCGGATCGGCCACCATATCGAGGCTGTCAAAAAATGGTGTCCCTGGTAGTTTGCTCCTCACATAGCGCAATGCGGAGAAATCCTCCGTGGCGAAACCAACAGAGTCAAACAGCGTCGTTTGGCTCTGATTGCGCCGTCCGGGAAGATCGCCGGAAATAACCTGCCAAAGCTCCGTGACCGGATGATCCTCAGCCAGCTGCTGAATTTCCCCTTCAATCCTTGTTTGCGGGGGATATTCAACGAAAATATCCGAGCGAAGAAGAATGTCAGAATGTAACTCCGTTTTTCCAGGGCAGTCACCGCCAACCGCATTGATATGAAGGCCCGCGCCCACCATGTTGTCGGTCAGGATTGTGGCATACTGTTTGTCCGCTGTGACTGTGGTAATGATCTGAGCCCCTTCGACAGCTTCCTCTGCAGTTTTGCATGATGTGATCTCAAACCCTCGCCCGGTCAGATTTCGGATACATTTATCCGTCGCGCTGGCATCAATATCATAAAGCCGAATTTTCCTGATATTGAGAAGGGCCTTGAAGGCCATTGCCTGGAATTCTGCCTGTGCTCCGTTGCCGATAATCGCCATACACTCTGCGTTATCCGGTGCCAGATATTTTGCCGCCACGGCAGAAGTTGCCGCTGTTCGAAGCGCTGTCAGGATCGTCATCTCGGATAGAAGAACTGGATATCCGTTGTCCACATTCGAGAGGACACCAAAGCCGGTGACTGTCTGCAATCCGGCTCGCGTGTTCTTCGGATGACCATTGACATATTTAAATCCGTAGACATTGCCGTCGCTCGTTGGCATCAATTCGATCACCCCCTCCGGTGAATGGGAGGCAACGCGGGGCGTCTTGTCGAACAGTTCCCAGCGGCGGAAATCTGCTTCGATGAAGTCGGCCAGTTCAGCCAGAAACGTCTCGATGCCGACATTCAATACAAGCTTCATCATGTTATCGACGCTTACAAAGGGAACGATATTGATGTCTTTCGGGGGACGGACGGTCATGATCAGATGCTCCTCGTCTTAGTATCAAGAACGCGCTGGCCGAAAAGGCTTGCGACAAGATTAACAACAAGTTTGCAGGTGCGCCCGCGATCGTCGAGAAACGGGTTCAACTCGGCGATGTCGAGGGACGTCACCAGGCCACTGTCGTAAAGAATTTCCATTATCAGATGGGCTTCACGGAGGTTGACGCCACCCGTAACCGTCGTGCCGACAGCCGGTGCGATTTCGGGATCCAGAAAATCTATGTCCAGGCTTACATGCAGGCGTCCATTGGCGCGCCGAACCCGATCGATGAAGCGGCGCAGGGGCGGCGCTATTCCAAACTCATCAATGGCGCGCATATCATGAACGTCGATGCCTGTACGTGCGATACGCTCCCGTTCCGCCGGATCGACAGAACGGATACCCATCATGCATATATTCTCCGGCTTGATGGCTTTCGTGGGGGCAGGAATAAAGCCGTCGAAACTCGGGTCGCCAATCATGTAGGTCACGGGCGTGCCGTGCAGGTTTCCCGTATCCGTGCTTTCCAGAGTCTGAAAGTCCGTATGGGCATCCAGCCAGAGAACAAATTGTTCTCGCCCTTCCTGTTCACTTTTGCGGGCGAGTGCCGGAAGAATACCGGCCGCAATGCAATGATCGCCACCGATGAAAATCGGCAGGTGCCGGTCATCGATTTCCCCTTGGCAAAACTGATCCAGTTTTGAAATCAGGGCGGCATAGTCGCTGAGATGATGGACCTGAGGATTTGAATGGGGAATATCTGCGGATGGTTCAGACACGAGATTTCCGCTATCCGTCACCTCATATCCAAGGCGTTCCAGCATCTCCAAAATTCCGGCGGTTCTAAGGGCATCGGGTCCCATCAGGCAACCCCTTCTCCGACTGCCCTGTTCGGCAGGAACACCAACCAACAACATTGACTTGCTGCTCATTTGCGATTTTCTCCAAATACTGTACTTTTCATATTGATAATTTGATATTTTCATATGGCAGTATCAATTAGGAAAAATGCCAAAAATCGGCGCTATTATTTCCAATTTGACTAAGGAATTTAATCATTATGGATAATATTGATCGACAACTGGTGAGCGCCCTGCGGCAGAATGCGCGTGCTTCGGTATCGGAGCTTGCCCTGTCCCTCGGGCTGTCACGCGCCACAGTTCGCACGCGAATTGACCGTTTGCTGGAGGATGAGGAAGTCCTCGGCTTTACTGTCGTGCTGAAAGAAGACATGGCGGATATGCCGGTCCGCGGTATTACCCTGATCGAAATCGAGGGGAAGGGAAACGAGCGGATCATTACGCGCTTGCGGGGTTTTCCGGAAATTCAGGCTATTCATTCGACAAACGGTCGTTGGGACCTTATCGTAGAATTTGGGGCAGAAACACTGGCAGATCTCGACAAGGTGCTGCGGCAGATGCGATTAATAGATGGTATTAACGCGAGTGAGACCAATCTTTACCTGACGACCCACCGTATCAACAGGGTTGTGGGGCTATTCAAGAATAAAAACGGTGAAAAATAATGACCCGATTATCTGTTTTGGACCTTGCACCTATCATGGAAGGGAGCACGGCCGGGCAATCCTTCAAAAACTCAGTTGAAATAGCACAGCTTGCGGAAAAGCTTGGATACTATCGATACTGGCTGGCAGAGCATCATAATATTCCCGGTATAGCCAGTGCGGCGACCTCCGTTCTGCTCGCCCATGTCGGAGCCCAAACGAAGAAAATACGGATCGGCTCTGGTGGCGTGATGCTGCCAAATCATGCGCCCCTGGTCATAGCGGAGCAGTTCGGCACGCTCGCTTCCCTATATCCCGGACGGATAGATCTGGGGCTGGGGCGCGCGCCCGGCACGGATGGCCTTACGGCGCAGGCGCTGAGGCGGTCGTTGAACGGAAGTGTCGATAATTTTCTGCGGGATGTACTGGAATTACAACAATATTTTGCGGACCCTGAACCAGGTCAGCGGGTGCAGGCAGTTCCCGGTGCTGGCTTGAAAGTCCCGCTCTGGATACTGGGATCCAGCCTCTATGGCGCAGAACTGGCCGCTCATTTTGGGCTGCCATATGCTTTTGCTTCGCATTTTGCGCCGACCGACCTGAGGCAGGCTCTTCATCTTTACAGGCAAAACTTCAAACCTTCGAAGCAGCTGGAGCAACCATATGTCATGGCGGCAATGAATCTCCAGGCGGCGGATACGCGTGAAGAAGCGGAGCTTATTGTCACTTCCCTGATGCAAAGTGTTCTTGGCCTGGCAAGAGGAATGCCGGTCAAACTACCGCCACCAGTCGAAGGGTTTTCGGAAAAACTAGGGCTTCAGGAAAAAGCGGCGATCTCCCGGTTTATGACATATACGGCTCTCGGTGATGCCCGGGACGTCAAAGAAAGATTGCGGGAATTTCAGTCTGAAACGGACGCAGACGAGATCATTTTGACGGCCCAGATTTTTGATCACCAAGTTCGTCTCCATGCGTTCGAAATAGCAGCCGAAGCAATGGAAATGCTGTCGAAGCCAGTCAATTCCTAATGACCCCGCTGGACGCTCGTCCAGCATACTCTGGATGACGCCATATAATATTTTTCGAATTTAAAGCATTGAAGCATAAGGAGTAAATTCCCTTTTGTCGCACCAAGGACAGTTTTTCGGCGCTGCAACAAATATACTTTGATTTATTGACAGATAGGCTATCATGACATTCAGATTAACCATTGAGTTGGTTCCTGCCGTAGCCCGTTTGTAATAAAAGCGTCTTTGAAACCGTGCATTTATTAGTGATTTCAATGCTCATAAGAAGGAAATGAAAAATGATCGAAAAATCTCAGAAATCTGCCCCTGCTGACGTGAAATCGGCAAAGACTTTTAGCAGACGGAATGTCCTGAAAACAGCAACGGCAGTCGGCGCCTTTACGGCGGCCGGACCCGCGATTGTGAAAAATGCTCTCTCTGCATCTGGCGAACTCAATATTCTGATGTGGTCCGATTATTTGCCGGAGCCATTTCTGGCCGATTTTGAAAATGAAACAGGCATCAAGATCAACTACACGGGCATCGGCTCAAACGAGGAAATCATCAATAAGATGAAGGCGAACAAGGGTCAGGGATTTGACATTGTCTCGCCGACGAATAATCAGGGCCTGGAATGGGGACCGCTTGAATTGCTGCAGCCATGGGATTTGAGCCGTGTACCGCTTGATGCGGTTAACCCGGCGATGTCGGCTATCGGCAACAAGGATTGGGATTTCGGAGGAAAAGGATCTCATTGGCTTCCTCATATTTGGGGAACAGAAGGTGTCGCCTGGCGGACGGATAAATGGACTCCGGCCGGTGCAGCCCCGAGTTATGGGGATGTCTGGTCCGAAGAAAATGCTGGAAAGACCATGGGACGCCCACATTCAATGATGCTCTGCGCCGGTCTTTACATGGAGACGATTGGTGAATTGAACCCCGGCGATATGTGGAAAGCATACGAATCCGAAGAGACCATGCGCCCGATCTGGGAAAAAGTGACGGATTGGTGTATTGCCCGTAAAAACAACATCAAACTTCTCTGGAATGATGCAGATACTCAGAAAAACGGGCTGCTGAACGAAGGTGTAATTGTTGGCCAGACATGGGATGGTCCGCCAATGGCACTGAAGACTGCGGGTGATCCGATCATGTATCAGGCGCCGGTTGAAGGGGCGATGGCCTGGGTTGATGGCATGTCCATGCCGATTGGTGCAAAGAATATCGATCAGATCTACGAATTTATCACATTCTCCTACAACCCGAAAAACGCCGGTAAAGCCATTGACTCCCATGGATACAACTCACCTGTCCTGGGTGCGGATCAGTTTGCCGGAGATGCCTATAAGAAGAATTTTGCGGATGCCTATCCGGGCGATTCCCTGAACAACCTGAATCCATGGCCGCCTCAGGCTCCTTGGTATGCTGCTATTCGTACCGAGTATGTCAACAAGTTCAAGAGCTCATAGGCTTAATAACAGGGTGCCGGTCGTCGATCGGGTGAGCTGGCACCCCTAGTTTGTTTCTAGGGGGGCTTGATGGGAAGAGAGTGCCAGTCAGGAAATGATTTATGACCAAAGGGGTAGACGTTGATCTGGAAGATGTCTGGATCAGGTTTGGTGACTTTGTTGCCGTACGTGAAGCCAATGTGAATATCAAGGGCGGTGAATTTTTCTCGTTTCTGGGCCCGTCAGGTTGCGGCAAGACAACGATCCTGCGGTCCGTCTCCGGCTTTCTGGAGCCAAGCCAAGGCAAGGTAAAGATCGGCGGCAAGGATATGGCGGGCATTGGTCCCAATAAACGGCCAACTGCTCTTATTTTCCAGAACCTCGCTTTGTTCCCGCTCATGAAAGTGTGGGAAAATATTACATTTTCCCTTGAAGTTAAAGGGGTTGGCAAGGCTGAGCGGCAAAAACGTGCGGATGAGCTGCTTGATATGATTGCCTTGTCTGATCAGGCGGATAAACTTCCATCCGAGCTTTCCGGTGGCCAGAAGCAACGCGTCGCCATTGCCCGTGCCCTTTGCGCGGAGCCCGATGTTCTGTTGCTTGATGAGCCGCTTTCTGCGCTTGATCTGAAACTCCGCCAGCATATGCGAACGGAACTTCGCGAGATTCAACAACGCGTCGGAATTACATTCATCTATATTACCCACGATCAGGGTGAGGCCCTGACGATGTCTGACAACGTTGCCGTGATGCGAGCCGGGATCATAGATCAGATCGCAAGTGGGCACGCGATTTATAATGATCCGGCGACACCTTTTGTTGCGTCATTCGTGGGTGAGAACAATGTGTTTCGGGGAACCATCAAGTCAATCGACGGCGACATGGCCCTTGTCAGCACAAATCGCACCGGGGAATTGCTGGCGCGCATTGCAGCCTCTGCAAGAGGAGATCTGAAGGTAGGGGATCCTGCGATGATGTTCATTCGCCCCGAAGCCTGTAACATAGCCGAAGATGTTGCGCCCGCCGTCAACCGGCTTTCCGCCATGGTTAAACATGAGGAGTTTGAGGGCCAGATCTATAACGTCTTCCTGGAAGGGTCCGAGGGCAAAGAAATTAAGATGTCCCTCGTTAATATCGGCAAGCAACGGGCTTCGGCAGAAGGCAGCATGCTGACGCTGGAATATGAACCGCAACAAGCTGTTGTTTTGCCTGTCGGTGAGCTGGCCAGTGAATAGGACTGCCGGATGAATATAGCGCAGCTGTTCAGAAATTATTTTGTCAGGAACGGGATCGGCCTCGGGACGTTCCTGTTGGTCGCGATATTCTTCTGGGTAGTAGTCCTGATCATTCTGCCACAGCTGTCCATGCTGGATTTTTCGTTCCGCCACCACCTTCCGCCGCCGGAGATGGGCGGGCCGAAGGATACCTATACGCTGGAGCATTACAAATATCTGGTGCTGGGGGCGCCGGGCGCGGATACGTCCTATAATGTTGTTGACCTTGGCGTGTTCGGCAGAACCCTGCTTGCCGCTTTTTTTGTAACAATCCTTGATCTCGTGCTTTGCTATCCGCTTGCCTATTATCTTGGCCAGTCGAAAGGTGGCGGTTTCATCCGTGTTTTGGTGTTGCTGCTGATTATTCCGTATTGGATTAATGAGATCCTGCGTGCTTTTGCATTCCGGATTATTTTTGGTGATAGCGGTCTTATCAATGAAATGTTGATGACGATGGGGCTGATTGACAGTCCCATCGACTTTATTCGGGCAAATGTCGCGCTCTATGCGGGCCTTGGCTATGCTTATATCCTGCTGATGATTTTCCCGATTTATAACGTTATCGAGAGTTTGGACCGCAACCAGATTGAAGCCGCCCGCGATATGGGGGCGCCATGGTGGCGTATTCACTGGCGCGTGGTCATCCCGTATGCCAAGCCCGGCATTTCGTCGGGCTGCACCATGGTGTTCATGCTGACGGCCGGTGCGCTCGCCGCGCCACAAATTCTGGGCGGCCCGTCCAGCCTCTGGTTCACGCAAATTATTTATCAGTGGTTTAATCAGGGCGGCAATTGGCCGCGAGGCGCTGCCTTTGCCATTGTTCTTCTGGTGTCCTGTATCGTTATCGTTCTGACGATAATGAAGTTATTCAAGGTCAGGATAGGAGATATTGGCAAATGAGAGCCGAGAATGTCTTCCTGAAAATCATGCTTTGGGCATATCTCGTCATTTTTTTCGGCTATCTGCTGGGGCCGCTGATTGTCATGAGCATCACGGCGTTCAATTCGCCGTCATTCCCTAAAATGACACCGTGGGAATGCCTGACGTTCGAGTGGTTTGATGTGCTTGCCAATGATACCCGGATATTGAACGGCATTGAGAACAGTCTGATCGTTGGCGTCGGAACGGTTATTCTCTCTGTTATTATGGGGCTCGCCGCCGCCTTGTTGCTCACGCAGATATGGCCGAAACTTCGGGCAACCTATTACACTGTTGTTATCGCTCCGATCCTTATTCCTGGCGTTGTTCTCGGTATTTCGACGCTCGTTTTCTGGGACCGCATCAGTGTGATGCTGGGCATGAGTACGGGCAGCATTCTCCATAACGGAATATTCCTGACGATCCTGGGGCAATCCACTTTTATCGCGTCCTATTGCATGCTGGTGTTCGTCGCGCGGCTACAACGGTTTGATACAGGCCTGACCGAGGCGGCGCTGGATCTCGGCGCGACCCATGTACAGGCTTTCTGGAAAATCCTGCTGCCGTTCATGAAACCGGCGATTGGTTCCGCCGCGGTGCTTGCATTCCTTGCGTCTTTTGAAAATTACAATACGACAACCTTTACCTTCGGCAAATTTCCTACTCTGACAATCGAACTTGCGCAGAAAGTGCGCTATGGCATTAACCCGTCCATTTCCTCGCTCGCGTTCATCATCATTGCCCTGACTATTTTCGGCGCCCTTATTCATGAGGTTTATCGCCGCCATCAGCAGCTGGCGCTAGCTAACGGCGCGCCGGTATCGGCAGTTTCCGGGAGGGTTCAACTGCCAAGGATACTGCGTGGCAATCCGGCGGCAATTATTCTCATTCTTCTGGCCTTGGGTGGATTTTCCACCATTTGGTTTGCCCAGACCTATAGCCCGGATGTGTGCAAAATGGATGTCCGGGAACAAAAGCGTCTAATACAGGAAGAACGTATTCGGGCCATCCGGGAACAGCGTCAGCTTGAAATGCAGCAGAAGCAGCAAGGATCAGGCGCATCCGGGGGAAGTACCTCTGCTCCCTCGGCGACGCAAAGTCCGGGTCAGGGGGCTTTCGGGAATGTTTTCAAGCCGGATAATCTGGATAGGTCCACTACCGAGCCGAAGGTGGATAAACCGGCGCAAAGCCCCGGTAAAGGCGCTTTTGGTGATGTCTTTGCCCCTAATAATCTTGATAAGGCGGCACCCAAAGAAGAATGAAGACTATGCCTTCTTCGGGACCTGATCTGTCTGGCGCTTATAGCCGAGCGAACTTTCCAGTAAGTGTCGGGAATAAGGATGCTTCGGATTAAGGTGCCGCATTTGTTCAATAGTCATGATCTCGACAATTTCTCCCATCTGCATCACCGCAATCCGCTCACACATATGTCCGACCACGGCCAGGTCATGTGATACCATTAGATAGGTGAGCTTATGCGCGCGGCGTAAGTCATCCAGAAGGTTCAGAATTTCCGCCTGCACGGACACATCCAGCGCCGAGGTTGGCTCATCCAGCAGTAATATTTCGGGTTCCGGTGCAAGGGCGCGGGCAATGGCAACGCGCTGGCGCTGACCGCCGGAAAGCTGATGCGGATATCGAAACCGGAACGCTGGTCCGAGCCCGACATTGTCGAGGAGTTTTTCGATGCGTCTGTCTACATCGGAAAATCCATGTAGACGGAGCGTTTCACTTAAAAGCTGATCTACTGAATGACGCGGATGCAGGGCAGCATATGGATCCTGAAATACCATCTGGACCTTCTTGTAGAATTGCCGGTTACGATGACGGCCAAGCCTTTCACCGGCGACCTTCATTTCCCCGGACCATGTGGGAATCAATCCGGTCAGTGCTCGAAGGATAGTCGATTTCCCCGATCCGCTCTCCCCGACAAGGCCAAAACTCTCGCCCTGTGCGATCTGAAGATCGGTGTCTTTCACTGCGTTGACGCGCTCTTCCGCGCCATCAAACCAGACACTCAGCTTCTTGATCACGATGCCGCTCATTTAACGCCGCTCACACTTTCCGCGCTGGCCCATTCCGGGTCACGGGTGAGTACCGCCAATCGCTCTTGCGGGGCGTCAAGCCGGGGGAGCGATTTCAGAAGGCCGCGGGTATAGGGATGCGTTGCCTCATGCAACTTGTCCGCCGCGCAAACTTCGACAATACGTCCTGCATACATGATCAAGACCCGATCGCAAAAGGACGAGACAAGACTAAGATCGTGGCTGATGAAGATAAGCCCCATACCGCGTTGCTGCACGAGCTTATCTAGTATATCGAGCACTTGCATTTGCACGGAAACATCCAAAGCAGAGGTTGGTTCATCTGCAATCAGAATATCTGGATCTGGGATCAGCATCATGGCAATCATGATACGTTGCCCCATACCACCGGACAGTTCATGAGGGTAGGCGTTAAAAACCCGTGACGGGTCCCGGATCGCAACGGCCTCCAATGCTTCAATAACCTTGTTTCTGATTTCAGACCGGGATTTTCTTCCCAGCAACACATAGGATTCCATCATCTGCTCTCCCACAGTCATCACGGGATTGAGGGAGAATTTGGGGTCCTGCATAACCATGGAAATGCGCTGGCCGCGTATCCTGCGTATTTCCCGTTTGCTCATTTTGAGAAGATCGTCTCCATCAAGAGAGATATGGTTTGCGCTTACTTGGCCCGGCTTCCGAATAAGTTGCAGGATTGCCCTGCCTGTCATTGATTTTCCCGACCCGCTTTCGCCAACGATGCCAAGCCGCTCTTCCCCAAGAGAGAAGGATATCCCCCGAACTGCTTCAAAAATGCCGTTCCGTGTTGGAAATTTTACCCAGAGATTGTCAACTTCAAGCCGTGTCATGAGCCGCCATCCTTGGGATCGAGTACATCCCGCAAGCCGTCGCCCAACAGATTAAAGGCGAGGCTCACAAGAAAGATGGCAAGGCCAGGAACCGTTGCCACCCACCAGTGATCCAAAATGAATTTCCGTCCTTCCGATATCATGGCCCCCCATTCCGGCGACGGGGGCTGGGCGCCGAGACCAAGGAAGCCGAGCCCGGCCGCCGCCAGTATAATCCCGGCCATATCCAATGTTACCCTTACGATCAGAGACGAGATGCAAAGGGGCCAGATGTGCCGTGTGATAATCCGGAGGGGGCCGGCCCCCTGTAATTTTACCGCGCTGATGTAATCCGATTTTCGGATTGTGAGAGTCTCGGCGCGGGCAATGCGTGCATAAGGCGGCCAGGCTGTCAAGGAAATCGCGATCACCGCATTTTCAATGCCGGCGCCGAGGGCGGCAACAAAGGCAAGTGCGAGAACGAGACGTGGAAAGGCAAGGAATATATCCGTTATCCGCATCAGGATTGTATCTATCCATCCTCCTGCATATCCGGCGACGGTACCGACGAAAAGTCCGGCGACAGGCGCGATAAGAGCAACGAGGATCACGATATAGAGTGTAATTCTGGCGCCGTATATTAATCGGCTCAGGATATCCCGGCCGAGGGAATCGGTTCCCAAAAGATGACCGTCCGACCCCAATGGCGCAAGGCGATTACCCAGGTCCTGAACGAATGGGTCGTGAGGGGCAAGCAGGGGGGCAAATATGGCGACCAGGCCCATCATCAGCAGTATGAGCAGTCCAAACATTGCCATCGGATTGGAGCGAAACGATAACCAGCCCTGATACAGCGATGCAATGCGGGCGTGATGTCGTGAAGTGGGCGTATCAGTCAGCAGCCAGCTGCGCCATTTTGGGTGGTTTCCCGAGGGTAGGCCAGATACGCTCATTTTGCCCTCGGGTCAAAGAATTTATACATCAGGTCTGAAAACACGTTTAGACAGACAAAAACGAGGCCGACGACCACTGTTCCCCCAAGGACAGCATTCATGTCAGCGGAGAGCAGGGCCGTTGTGATATAGGAGCCAATGCCTGGCCATGCGAAAATAATCTCAGTCAGAACAGACCCTTCTAGTAATCCCGCGTAACTCAACGCAATAACGGTAATCAGCTGAACCTTTATGTTGCGAAAGGCATGCCGCCAGACCACTGTCAATTCAGGCAGGCCTTTGACCCGGGCTGTCGTGACATACTCCGAACTCAGCTGTTCCAACATGAAGGAACGGGTCATCCGGCTGATGTAGGCAAGACTGTAATAGCCGAGCAAAGACGCCGGCAGGATGATGTGGCTCATAGCATCCTTGAATACGGTCCAGTTTCCATCCAGAAGGCTGTCGACCAGTATCATGCCTGTCACCGATGGAACAATATCGACATAAAAAATGCCGACACGACCCGGACCTCCGACCCATCCGAGAATGCCATAAAAGATCAGGAGGCCAACAAGGCCAAGCCAGAATATGGGCATGGAATAACCAATCAGTGCGACAAGGCGGGCAATCTGGTCTATCCAGCTACCGCGCCGGACAGCAGCAAGAACGCCAAGCGGGACACCGATCAATACCCCGATGAAGGTGCCGAGGGTTGCAAGTTCCAACGTCGCCGGGAAGACGCGACGGATATCCTCGGCGACCGGTCGGGCGTTCAGAAGCGATTGTCCGAAGTCGCCTTGCAGGATATCTCCGATGTAGTAGAAAAACTGGACAATGATCGGTTGATCCAGCCCCATTGCCCGATAGGCGGCTTCATATGCTTCCTTGCTTGCGCGTTCTCCGACAACGGAGATAACAGGATCAATCGGCATTACCCGGCCGATGATGAAGGTTACGAACAGCAGGCCAATCATTGTCGCGACTATAGTCCCGACTGTCCGCAATACGGGAAGCAGGGCTTTGGACAAGGGCGACTTCCGCCGCCCTCGTTCCGGTTCTGTAGCTACGGTCATTTATACTGCGTTACTTGGTGACCGGCCAATAGGCAACAGCCGTAATGGCGCCACCCAGATTGAGGTTTTTCACATTGCTCTTGCGACCGGTTTGCTCATCCTTCTGGAACATGATGGCGAAGGGCGCTCGTGCCTGAAATTCACGCTGAATGTCTTCATACATCTTCTTTCGCACATCACGATCCCCCTCGATAACCGCGGCTTCCGTCTTTGCCGTTAAGTCACCGGGATCCCAGGCATTTCTCCAGGCCAGCAGACCCGTTGCCTTTGCTTCTTCTGAATTATCGGGGTTATAGGCAAATGTTCCTGCATTCGTCTGCGGATCGGGATAGTCCGGTCCCCAGGCGCCAACATAAACGTCAAGATCGCGCGCTCGATAACGCGTCAAGGTTTGCTTGCCGGTTCCGATGGTAATGTTGAGAGTTATACCTGCCTGTGCAAAGGTATTTTGTAGTGACTGTGCAATTTCCACGCGCTCCTGCGCTTCACGGACACCAGCTTCGACCTCCAGATTTTCGACGCCGGCTTCCTTCAGCAGAGCTTTGGCTTTTTCGACGTCAAGCGTATAGGGTTGGTCATCAATGGCCCCGAGATAGGTTTTCGGCAAGAAGGACTGATGGATCCTGTACTGTCCTTTCAGGAAGCTGTCCTGCATACCTTTGTAGTCGATAAGATATTTGATTGCCTCGACAACTTTGGGCTTGGAAAGTTCGGGATGGTTCTGATTGAGTGAGATATACATGAGGCGTCCACGCAGTTCACTGTCAATGGAAATTCCCTCTTTGCCGGTAATGCCGGCCACATCTTCCGGGTTTAGGTTGCGTGCAACATCAATATCACCTTTCTCCAGCAACAAGCGCTGTGTAGCGCTTTCCTGAATGTGGCGAACGATAACCCGCTTCATGGCAGACGCGCCAAGATAAAAATCTTCATTTGACTGCAGTGTAACGGATTCGCTTGGCTTCCAGCTGACAATTTTATAAGCGCCGGATCCGGCGGAATTGGTTTTCAGCCATTCATTCCCGAGATCACCGTCCTTTTCATTCTCCATAACCAGCTTTTTATCAACAATGGCGCCGACAGTCGCGGTGAGGCAGTTAAGGACAAAGGACGTGGCGTATTTCTTGTCGGTCGTGATTTTAAGTGTATTGCCATCAGCAACAATTGTTTCCGTAATGTTCTCGGGGGTGAAGCCGAACTGCGTCAGGATAAAAGACGGTGTTTTCGCAAGAGTGACGACCCGGCGCAAGGAAAACTCTACATCTTCCGCCGTTACTGGATTGCCGGAATGAAAATTCACGCCTTCACGAATATTGAAAGTAATGGTGCGGCCGTCCTCTGATACTGTCCAACTCTCCGCGAGGTCCGCTTCATATCCCTTATCAAGGTTTAGCGGATCAAAATTTACCAGACGACCATAGACGTTCCGAATGACGTCACTGCCAGCGAATTCGAAAGATTCGGCGGGGTCAAGCGTGGTAATATCGTCAATGCGATTGGCGATAACCAGCATATCTTGGGGTGTTTCAGCAATTACCGGGGTTGCCGGAATGGCCATCGTTCCTATCAACGCGCCCAATACTGCACTCAACGCAAATTTCTGTAATTTTTTCATGGAACAAACCTCTCTGCCGTTAAGAAATAGCGTTTGTTTCTTCGACCCTGGTTGCGTTTCTTATTTTCGTTAAGGCCTTCTCGTAGAGAAAAAGGTTCGCACTTTAAGAGCTGGCTGTCGAGCGAGAATTCACGCCGGTATTTGATATACTCGGGAAAAATCTGGTGCTTGGCGACCGCCTTGCGATTTCACCGTATATTTGATTTGGCTCATTTTACGCGATAAATAATACGCTAGAGTAATCCCGATAAAAAAGCACAAAGGACTTGGTTAATGGTGGAAGGCAAAGCATTACCTGCTTCGAAACTATGCCGTAAATATGATCTGACAGCGCTTGGTTTTAAGGAAACGTCAGAGCTAGAAGACCTGCATGAGCCCTTAGGGCAGGATCGCGCTATTCAGGCTATCCGCTTTGGTATTGGCATACGCCATCAGGGTTTTAATCTCTTCGCGTTTGGTCCTCCCGGGTCAGGAAAAACTGAAATTATCCATCGATATCTTCAACCCGAAGCGTCATCCCTGCAGGTTCCGGAGGATTGGTGTTATGTGAACAATTTTACGGCACCTGATCATCCAAAAGTATTGCGTCTTCCAGCGGGAAAGGGGCGCGAACTCGCACGGCAAATGGAAAACCTTACCGAGGAGGTCCGGGTTGTGATTTCCGCGGCTTACGAAAGTGAAGATTACCAGACCAGACTTGATGTGATTACTGAGCAGTTCAAGCTGCAGCAGGAAGAGGCGTTTGAGGAGTTGCAGAAAAAGGCGACCGCAAAGAATATTGCTATCGTACGTACACCCATGGGGCTGGCCTTGGCGCCGTCAAAGGATGGCAAGGTTATTGACCCGGAAGTCTTTTCCAAACTTCCAGCGACAGAGCAGGAGCGCATTAAGAAAGAGATCAGTGAATTGGAAGGGGAACTCCAGGCAGCTGTGCGGATGTTACCGGAATTGGAACGAAAGCAGCGTCAAGAGATTAAGAAATTAAATCGGGAAGTTACCAGTTTCGCGGTCGATCACCTGATTGATGAAACCCGGGAGCGATGGAAGGATTGCGATGAAGTTGTCACCTTCCTAGACGAAGTGCAGAATTATGTTATTGAACATAGCGACGTCTTTCGCCTTAGCCGGGATGAAGCGGTAGATGCCATTCCGGCTAAAATGGTTGCAGATTTTGTCAGGCAGCAGGATCGCGTTATAAGCAATTGTCAGGTCAATGTACTTGTGAGCCATGATGAGAATGGCGGTGCACCGGTTGTGTATGAGGACAATCCAACAGTAGAGAATTTGCTGGGCCGGATCGAGCATCGTTCGGAATTTGGCTCGCTTGTGACTGATTTCCGCCTCATAAAACCGGGCGCACTGCACCGGGCGAATGGCGGCTATCTCATCCTGGATGCGCGCCGGTTGTTATTACAACCGTATGCGTGGGAAACCCTTAAACGGGAATTGCGCAGTTGTGAAATTCGCATTGAATCGCTGACGCAAATGATGTCGCTCGGCAATATCGCCAGCCTGCAACCGGAGACCATCCCGCTGGATGTGAAGGTTATTCTGATCGGCGATCCATTGCTGTATTATATGCTGAGCCAGAATGATCCCGATTTCCATAACCTTTTCAAAGTGCCGGTTGATTTTGATGACCGTCTAGAGGTCACCGATGATGCCGTTGGCCTTTACGCAAGATACATTGCCACGGAAGCACGAAAGCACAAGTTGTTGCCCTTGACACGCGACGCAGTGGAATCGGTAATGGAAAGAATGACCCGTCTCACGGGGGATTCGGAGCGTCTTTACAATCATGCACGCTCTCTTTCTGATCTGTTGTCGGAAGCGGATCATTGGGCGGCCTCTCGCGGTGTCTCTAAGATTGACGCAAAAGACGTTAAACAGGCAATAAAGGCCCATATACATCGCTCTGACCGAATGCGAGAACGAACACAGGAGCAGTTCCAACGCGGCACAATGATGCTGGATACTTCCGGCGCAAAAGTCGGCCAGATCAATGGTCTATCTGTTCTGCAACTCGGCGATTTTGCCTTTGGTCGTCCCAGCCGGATTACGGCGCGGATACATCTCGGTCGAGGTCGGGTCATTGATATTGAACGGGAAGTTGAACTCGGAGGTCCGCTTCATTCCAAAGGTGTCTTAATCCTGTCGAACTTCATTGCCGCTCGTTATAGCGAGGACAATCCGCTGTCACTAAATGCTAGTCTGGTGTTCGAGCAATCTTATGGCGGTGTGGATGGCGATAGCGCCTCGTCGGCGGAGCTGTATGCTCTGTTATCCGCACTTGCCGATATTCCGATAAAGCAGTCTCTGGCAGTGACCGGATCGGTGAACCAGTTTGGCGAAGTGCAGGCCATTGGTGGTGTTAATGAGAAAATTGAGGGTTTTTTCGATCTCTGTAATTTCCGCGGGCTGACGGGGGAACAAGGAGTGATGATCCCGGAATCAAACGTTAAAAACCTGATGCTGAAAGATGAAGTTATTGAAGCCGCGAAAAAAGGAAAATTTCATATCTATCCTGTTCGAAGCATTGATGAGGGTATTGAAATTTTGACGGGTGTGGCCGCAGGTCAACAGGATGAGTCTGGCAGTTATCTGCCGGAAACTGTTAATGGCCGGGTCAAGGCTCGGCTTGAAGCCTTTGCTGATGCGGCGCGAAAATACAACAGGTCAGGCAGCGATGCGACGAAAGCGGAGGCGGGCGATGGCTGAACAAATATCTCACAGATATCGTCGGATATTGCTTCAGATCGATGCGGCAACGCATTGCCGCGAGACAATAGGCACGGCGATAGATATTGCGGCGCGACTGAATGGGGAAGTGAAGGGAGTATTTATCCAGGATCGCAATCTTGCTGCGGCAGGCACTCTTGGCTTTGTTCGCGAAATCCGGCTTTCTTCGCCGACAGGTCATAGTCTGGATACCTTGACTGTCGAAGCACAATTACGGGCCATGGCGCGCAGTGTTCAACGTCAGTTGGAGAAGGAGGCAGGGCGTCGCAGAATAACAGTGGGGTTCCGTACAATCAGCGGCGGCACACAAACGGAAGAAGACGAATTTCAAGATGCCGACCTAGTCATTGTCGAGAGTACGGGGCGTCTGCATTCCCGTAATTTCAGGGGACATCTTACAACCCGCCTCTCCATGATAGGGCTTATTCGTCCGACGTTGTTTCTGAAAGGGAGCAAAAGGCTGGCTCCTGAAGTGGCCGTGGTATGTGATACCCTCGATGCTGCCGAGCGGGGCGTTCTGGCCGCAACCAACCTTCTTGGCAGGGCACCGGAATATATCGCATTTGTTCCATTTAACCTCAGCGCTGAAGAGCAGAGGGAGCTATCAAGCATTGCTGAAAATATAAATATACATGCGGCCGGGGACGCGCCCAAAGACATCTGCGAGGTTCAATCCGCGGTGACTGATGGCAGGGGGCTTATTGAAAATCTGCCATCTATAGAGTGTATTGTGATGATAACGGTTGGGGGCCCGTTTTTAGCGGATCCCGCAAATTGGGAGCCACTCTTTGTGAGTCGTCATCCGCTGTTATGTATTCAATAATAGTGGCAGGTTTGACCCCTCTTATTCAATTCGGCCGTCTTTTAAGAGATTAGTATGGGAAACGTTGAAAACGCTGATATGGCGGGAGATCAGGTCGGGCTTAAAAGAAAGCTGAATCTCCCACTGCTTACGCTCTATGGGCTGGGGGTCACTGTCGGTGCTGGCATATATGTGCTGGTGGGTGCAACGGCGGCACGGGCAGGTATATACGCGCCGATTTCATTTCTTATCGCTGCCGCAGTTGTTTCTTTTACCGGATTTACCTATGCAGAATTGTCGACACGATATCCGGTAAGTGCTGGGGAAGCAGCTTATGTCCGCGCTGGCTTGAATTCAAAAACCCTTACGCTGATCGTCGGGTTGCTTGTGGCTGCGTCAGGGATTGTGTCTTCTGCTGCTGTTTCAATTGGGGCCGCGGCGTATGTCGGCGAGATCATATCCCTGCCTTCGGTTCTTCTGACAACGGCCATTATCCTGATTGTCGGTGCATTGGCGGTATGGGGCATATTGGAATCCGTTTTTATTGCCGCTATCTTCACAGTCATAGAGCTAGGGGGGCTGAGCTTGGTAATTTATTACGGGATCAGTTCCGATCCCGCAATCCTGACTGAACTGGGTAATCTCGTCCCGCCATTTGAGGTTTCTGTCTGGGGCGGTATACTCTCCGCCAGTCTGTTGGCCTTTTTCGCATTTGTCGGTTTTGAGGATATTGCGAACGTGGCGGAAGAAGTTGTCGAACCCCATAAAACGCTGCCATGGGGAATCATTCTTACACTTTTTGTTGCGACGATTGCCTATTTTATGGTGGTTTCAGTCGTAGTTCTGATTGTGCCCATGGCGGATCTTTCGGACTCCGCTGCGCCGCTTGCCCTCATCTTTGAGAAATCCGGAAATGCGACGAGCGGAATTTTCCATCTGATTGCAATTGTTGCAACAACCAACGGCGTTCTAATTCAGATTATCATGGCATCACGCGTAATCTATGGTCTGGCCAAGCAACAGAATTTACCATCCTTTCTGGCGACAGTTCATCCGGTAACAAGGACGCCGCTTATAGCGACCGCTGTGATTGTTGCGCTTGTGTTGATCTTTGCCACGCTTTTGCCGATAGATAGACTTGCGCAGGCCACATCGACAATTGTTCTGATTGTGTTTTTTCTGGTAAACCTATCCCTGATCCGACTGAAAATGACCAATGAGAAGCCTTTGGGGAATGTATTTGTCGTGCCGATCTGGGTTCCGGTTCTGGGGGTGATTTCAAGCGCCGCCTTGCTGGTGACTGGCCTCTTGCCGTTATAAAGTAACTTAGCGACACAGAACTAAGGTTCATTCGGTTGCTTTGTCATGCTGGTCGGAAATATGCCGGGAGTTAGTGTATCACAGACTTTCGATCTTTAAACCAGGTCAAAAGATAGAGTAATCGCTTACCAGCACCGTTACTGAGCTTGTACCAGAACCTATAGAAGGGGTGCAGGAACTTGGTCACCCCTGTTATTTGCTTCGCCTTTTCGAAACGTTCATCTCCGATCGTGGATGGCCCGTCGAGGTCGGGCGTTGCGGGAGAGGGGAGTATGAGGAGCGTTTCAAGCCCGGTCTGCCAGGCACGGCTATGAATAATATCCACCGGGACCCAATTCTTCTGCATGAACCGGAGCAGTCTACTGGCTCCGTCTTTCGTCAGCAAATAAGCATAGGCCCCACTTGGAGACGTTGGGACCCGGGTGATGCTATACTCATGGCGCAGAGCTGCGAGTCGACGAAAGCCGGTATCAAATACCTTGCCATGTCCGACAAAGCGGATCAGATCCCAATGAAGGGATGTGCTCTGAATGTCTTCCAGAACGTCCTTGAAATCCTCGGCAAAAAAGACATCGTCTTCGAGGATCAGGGCCGTTGAAATGTTTTCAGTTACCATCTTCTCATAGATTTTCCTGTGGGAAAGAAGGCACCCGATTTCTCCGGCTTTCAAGTCTTTACCAAAATAACGTCGCCGCTTCTCGCGATCATATTCGGGAAGATTTTCTATATCGAGTTGGTAACCATCGACCGCTTCTATAAAAGTCGGACTGAGACCGATTTTGGCGAGGCGTTCTATCATATCCGCTCGTCGGTGGTTGTCTTTTAGCCTGTTAATAACGAAGACAGGGGGCAGAGTGTCTGAAGTCGAAGGCTGCAAGAATAATCACCGATTTTGGATTGTTACAGGCGGATTGTTAAGCGATGTGACGTGTGGGATCAAGTTGATTGCGTATTCCGGCTTTTCGTCCCCTCTGTAAGTAATGGCTATCGTGGCATTTCCTGATTGTCAATCTCGCGTAATTTTTGTTGGAGTTCATGGAGATAGCGATCCCGGACATTCATCTCATCCAGATGCGTGATCGTATTATTCAGATACTCGCGGCAGGTTCCAAGATGCCCTTCACCGGAAGCGAGCAGCCGCGCCGTCTCCTGCATGTCGATATCGGCGATATAGCGGGGGTGTTTCCGGTTAATGACAAATGTCAGTCCATTCACGGTTTTCTCAGGCAGGCGGATGCGGACATGCTGCGCATTGTAGGATCCGGAAATCATCTCCCGCATCCACAGGATATCCGTTTCACTTTCGATTTTCTCGGGCGCGATGTGAAATGCGCGTCCGTTGCAGGAGCCACCATGATCGAGCGCCAGCATCAGACCCGGCTTTTCAGGGCTTCCCCGTCCAATTGACGCCTCTAGACAAAAGCGCCGCCGGAAGCCATAAAGACGTGCCGGTTGCCAGCCTGTGTAGTGGAAAGCAGGATTCCAGAGCAGGGAACCATAGCCAAAAACCCAAAGGCCTTCGTCCAGATTTGCGTTTGCAAGAAACTTTCGCCTTGTCTCATCCCGCTCCTCATGGGTCAAGGCGTGGAAAGGCCCATGGCGTTTAGCTTCGCGAATAAGGTTGTCTATCCGTTCTCGATTAATTTCTTCGCGTATTAACATGACTTTTATTTTAACTTGTTTGCGATAATTCGCTAATCTGTAATTTGAATTTGGAAAAACAAGGCATATTTCGAGGTCGACCGTCACAATGTTGAAGAATCTTTTGAAAAATGTCCAGAGGCCAGAGTTGGATTTTCCGACTCTGAAAAAGCCGCGTAAACCGAACACTTACCTCATGTCACCCCCGGACTATTGTGAATATCCACCCAAGACAATCAGCCCTATTTTTAATGTCCCGGTGCAAGACCTGGCCGCAACGTTCGAGGGAGTGGCACTGGCAGAACCGAGAACGGAAAAGCTGACCAGTCGTGAATTGGGGGCGGATTTACAGGTTGACTATGTGCAATATTCCGAACTTATCGGATATCCGGATACAATTACGGTTCGCTTTATTGATCTGGGGGAGGGGAACTCAACCCTGGCTGTATTTAGCCGGGCCCATTACGGCTATCGCGATTTCGGGGTCAATGAGGCGCGTGTGAAGGACTGGATGCGCAAGCTGGAGCTGGCAATCAAAAAGCGTGACGATCATATCTTGTAGTGTCGCAATTCCTCGTAATAGGGAATCTGTTCTTCGAGGAGTTCTGTTTGTTCGGGGCTTAATGTAATTTCCCGTTCTTCATATGGTGAAAAACCTGTCGACGCTTCTACCGACGCGTACCAATGGTCTGACCAAATACCATCTTCCGGGTGCCGTCCCTTTGGCCAGCCCAGCATTTCTGCACGCCATTCGATATCGAGCGCCACGCAGAGCTTTTTCAATGTCGCTTCAGGGTTTTTCAGAATGTCCTCAGCTTCCACAACAGGGACCGGGGAACCCGTCAGCTTTCTGATTTCCTCAAAAATTTCCGTTTGGCGTTTAATGCCGATATCGTCCGTCGAGATTCGATCCCATTTTGCGGCATAGGATGCGATTACCCGTTTCGGATCGCGAATAAGGAAGACATTCCGATGCGCACAGAAGATCCCGAGATCGACTTCGTCGAGCATATGCTGGGTCATATGCTTGATATAAAGGCTCTTCCCCTCCGGTAAAGGTGCGTTGAGGTCATTTGCAACAATGCGCCAATCTATCGGTTGACTGGCGATTACTTCCTCCCGCATGGGATGCAGCAGGCCTGTTTTTGAGAGGTAATATGCATAGAAAGGTTCATCCACCACCCTGCATTCCGGGCGGCTGGAGAATGAGCGCATCATCGCTGTCGATATGTTGCGGGGCCCGGACCACATTGAAATACGGACAGCCTCCGCCGCCTTCGTCATGATCCGGTTCCCTTTAGGTCTCTGATCAGGCGGCTAGCAAAATTAAAGCCCAAGGATCAGCTTTGCCATAATATTGCGCTGAATCTCGTTTGAACCACCATAGATTGACACTTTGCGGGCGTTGAAGTAGCGCGGGGCGACACCACTGGCATATTCAGCGCCGATCGCCTCCTCATTCTGACCCGGATAAAGCGGCGTGAATGGGATAGAATAAGTTCCGACAGCCTCCAATGCGAGATCAACAACCTCCTGATACAGGTCAGTGCCCCGGCATTTCATCAGGGATGATTCCGGACCCATATTCTGCCCCGAGCTGAGTTTACTCAGAATCCGGAGTTCCGTCATTTCGAGGGCCTGAACTGCTACTTCCAGACGGGCCAGCTTGGCGTTGAAGGCAGCGTTGCGGATAACGGGTTCATTGCCGTCAACTTCCTTCGATGCAATGGCCCGGACCTTTTCAACACCGCGCTTCAGGCGGCCGGCATAAGCATTCCCGCGCTCGAACTCGAGCAGGTATTTAGCGCATGTCCAGCCTTTGTTTATTTCGCCGACAAGATTTTCTTTCGGTACTTTCACGTCGTTGAAAAATACCTGGTTGACCTCCTGCGCTCCTTTGATGGGCAAATCGAGTGTCTGAATCGGATCAACAGAAACACCTTCGGATTTCATATCGATCAGAAGGAAAGAGATACCCTCCTGTCGTTTGCCTTCATTTGATGTCCGGACAAGACAGAAAATCCAGTCGGCGTACTGCGCAAGCGTTGTCCAGATTTTTGATCCGTTACAGAGAAAATGATCGCCTTTATCCTCTGCTTTCATCTGCAGGCTGGCAAGATCGGAACCTGATCCCGGTTCGGAATATCCCTGACACCACCAGACCTTGTTTTCCAGAATATCTGGAAGGAAGCGCTTTTTCTGCTCCTCCGTGCCAAATTTCATGACAACCGGGGCACACATGCTGATCCCGAACGGCATGATTCCGGGCGCGTTGGCATTCGCCATTTCCGTTTGGAAAATATATTTCTGGGTGGTGTTCCAGCCTGGGCCGCCATATTCCACTGGCCAGTCCGGTGTCAACCACCCTTTCTTGGCGAGAGAGTCCTGCCATCTGACATGGTCGGCTTTTGGCAGGTAGCTGTTTCTGTTTTCCGCCATCTTTTGTTTGAGGTCGTCATCGAACTCATCTGCCAAAAACTGCCGTACTTCATCGCGAAAGGCATTATCCTGCGTGGTGAATGAAAGGTCCATTTTCTCCCTCGTATTATTTTTATCTCGACGGACGCTATGGGCGCCATGTTATGTTAAATTCTAACATCATATATAGGGCGAAAGACAAGACTGTTTTTCGCCGGAACGGCGAGAAGGAGTAATAAAAATGAAAAAATCAGTAAAACAGCTCGTTAAAGAAGCAAATGGCGAAATCGAGACCCTCTCCGTAGAGGAGGCCCGGGCTCTGTATGGGCAGGAGAATGTGACGTTTGTCGACATCCGTGATATCCGGGAACTGGAACGGGAGGGGCAGGTGCCAGGTGCTGTTCATGCACCGCGCGGCATGCTGGAATTCTGGGTCGATCCGGAAAGCCCCTATCACCGCGACCTTTTTGCCAATGGAAACCGTTTCGTCTTTTTCTGCGCGGCGGGCTGGCGGTCTGCACTGGCAACCAAGTCCGTGCAGGATATGGGCTTGCCGAATGTCTGCCATATCGATGGAGGGTTCGGCGCCTGGAGAGAAAACGGCGGTCCCGTTGAAGAAAGAAAGCCCCGCAACGGCTGATAAGATCATTGCAGGGCTCTTGGCAGGTTAGTTCCTCAAGAAAGCTTACTCTTTCTTCTTGCCGAGCAATCCACCGGCGGCGTCAAGCAGGTTTTTTACGGCTTCCGGATCCTTTTCCTTAACGCCTTTCAGGGTGTCCTTGACGCCATCGCCGGAGCCTTTGACGCCTTCAAGCAGTTGTTTCGCGCCTTCAGGGTTGCTGACGTTTTTAAGAACGCCGGCGAGATCAGGTGCAAATTTCGGGTTGTCCCATGATCCACTGACGATAACGGGAACCGCGACACCACTCGCCTCGGAACCTCCTTGGCCTTCTGTTGTTGCGACGAGCTTCGGCTCAATCCTGTAGTTAAGGGTTTGGGGTGGTAACTCCACCGTACCTGCGCCGGACAGACGGACAAACGGATTAAGCATTTTAAGATCGTTATTGGTCAGAATGCCGCTCTTGATATTGTATGTTCCTGATATCTCGGCAAAATCAGTTTTCTGGGCTTCACCGCTATCGGTAAAGGCACTGGTCACGTTCCTCGCCATTGCTGCGAGATTTATGCCTGAGATGGAACCGTCTTCGAACAATATCTGACCATCACCACCCAGAGCTCTCACCAGGTCCGCCTGCGATTTACCGCTCGTGGTCAGGCTTGTCTGGAACATCCCCTTGCCTTCCAGCTTATCGAAATCTGCTGCATCCGTCAGCAGGGGGAGAAGCTGAATATTCTCAATAGTCATGTTATTCGTGATTTTCAGTACTGGATCCTGAGCATTCACCCGTATTGTTGCCTCGCCGGTACCGTCATACAGGTTCATTTCACTGAGCGTGACGTCAAGAATGCCGGTCTTCAGTGCGGTTTGAAGGGCGCTGCTGCCGATCTTGATTTTCTGAAACAGAATCTCCTGGGCGGAGAGATCGAATTTGGCATTGACCGTTTTAAGGGCTGACAAATCAATGGGAGTCGTATCCCACTTTTCGCCGCCACTTGATTTCGCGGGCGCTGCCGGTGCATTTCCCTTCCCTTCTGCAGTGTTTTCGGGCAGATAGGGGTTTAGATCGAGCGTCTCAAGGGCAAGCTTTCCGACAATATCCGGAACATTTCCACCGAGATCCACACTGAAATCGCCCGCGCCCACAATATCATCAAAATTGATACTCGCATTTGAGAAGCTGTATTTTGTGTCGTTTACCCCAAGCTCACCAGTGATCTTGAGGCGGCCAAAACCGCTGCCCGCTATTTCAAGTGGCGTTCCCGTCCAGGCAGCCAGATCACGCACAGAAGGGATATCAAGGCTGGTTGTACCGCCGAGGGCAAGTGGCTTTGTGGTTTTAACAGAGCCATCAAAATCGAGGTTGATATTTGCCGAAGCAACATTGACCGAGGCCGATGTCTCGCGGTTTTCAAGGATGGCCCGAAGGGCCGCGACCTTTGCATCCAGATTTATTTCTTCTTCATTCCAGACCGCACTTCCCTTCGCTTCAAAGGGTTCATCAAGACCATGCAGAACAAGTTCGACATTGATCTTCTCAAGGTTGATGTCGGTCCCGTTTTGCTGATCGACAAAATTCACGACACCATCGACAATCCGGACATCGCCGAGATTCAAATCGGAAATTCCTAAATCGGGCGCGTCGCCATCTTCATTCGCTGTTTCATCCTGCTTGGGTGCTTCGGCCGAAGCGGTATCGAATACCCAATTTCCTTTACCGTTCTTGTCTATTTCCAGATTGATGGTTGGGTTGGTCAGGACAAATTCGTCAACCTGGACATTCCCGGTAATAAGGGAAAGCAAACTAAGCTTGATTGCGAGACTGTCAATAGCCGCCATGTTGGCGTCACGCGCGCCTTCCGCATTGGAGAAGGTGACCGTCTCGGCGGTAACGCCCAATGTTGGAAAGACGGAAAGGCTGAAGTCGCCATCTATCGTTAGAGTACGTCCTGTGGCATCCTGAGTAGCCAGGATCAGTTCCTGCTTGATACGGTCTGTGGGCACCAAAAAGGGGAGGGCCACCACTACACCCATGATAAGCACCAACAGTACGGCGATTGCAATTAAGGCTTTTTTCATGGTCCTAGTCTCCCACCAGTTTGTGACTATTTTTTGATCATGCCATAAAAGATATAACGGGTCATGGTCCTTTGGAATATTCGTCATACTTTTGCCGTGAAATATATTAGACTTTTTGATGGGTTTATACATTCGGATCAGAGAGATCGAGTTAACGATGAGATGGCTTCCTGCAGTTATTGTGTCATTTTTCCTGTCGGGATTGGCGGTGCAGGCACATGCGGAAGAGGTGGATATGCAGCTCGTGCTGGCGATCGATGTGTCTTCCAGCGTGAACTATGATGAGTATAACCTGCAAATGCGGGGATTCGCGGCTGCTTTTCGTGACGAGTTGGTGATAGAGGCGATTACCGCCGGTCCGCGCGGGCGTATCAGTATTGCGGCTATTCACTGGGCGGGACTGAAGGAGCAGCAAACCATCCTTGATTGGCAGGTTCTCGCGTCCGGCGAGGATGCCCGGGCCTATGCCGACCAGCTTGACAGAGTGCCCCGCAGCTTTCCCTATGGCGGAACTGCCATTGCCGGGGCACTGGAGCATGCGTTTTCTCTTTTTGCCAGAGACCGGAATCTGTCAACGCGGCAGGTCATTGATATTTCCGGAGACGGCGTCGTTTCCATCGGCAGTGCACCCGAGGTCGCACGCGACCGTATTGTTGCCGCTGGTGTGATTATAAACGGCCTGCCAATCCTAAACGACGAGCCGGAGCTTGAAACCTATTATCGAGATCGGGTGATCGGAGGTATCGGTGCCTTTACCGAAAAAGCGGAAGGCTATGACGATTTTGCCCGCGCAATTGCCGAAAAGCTTGCGCGGGAAATCCGCGGAACATGGCAGGGCGTTTAAAAAGCGTCGCCCGCGATGCGTCAGACCTTCGGCCGTTGCATCGCAAAGACATCCTGAACATGACAGTAATCCATGTATCCAAGCCGGGCGAGCGGACGATATTTCTGCATGTCGATCATGCCGTCTACGATAATATCATCGCTAATATGAATGCCAATGACTTCTCCTAGGACCATGGTGTTGACGACATCTGGGGTGTTTGATGGCAAAACGATGGTCTTGTAGTGAATACACTCCAGGTGGGCAGGACTCTCCTTGACACGTGGTGGTTTAACTAGTGTTGAAGGCTCTTTCGTCAAGCCCGACTGGTCGAATTCATCTACCGACCGGGGATGCATCCCGGAACTTAGGTTCATCTCCTCACGGAGGTCATAAGACACCATGTTGCAGACAAATTCCTTTGTTGCATGGATATTTTCCAGAGTATCCTTGGCGCCGCCTTCGCTGTGGCTGCCGTTGATCGCCATCGCGACAATTGGCGGAAATTCGGCCATCGCGTTAAAGAAGCTGAAAGGGGCGAGATTGGCGGTTCCATCCGCTGCGAGGCTGCTGATCCACCCGATCGGGCGAGGAGCGACAATTGCCTTGAAGGGGCCGTGCTTGAGGCCGTGGGGTTCGGAAGGTTTATAGAACATTCGAGAATTCTCCAATGGAAGGGAAGGATTGTGCGCCCGGATCACTTCAGATGTTTTGAAACCTAATCCTTGGATTTGGCGGGGGCAAGCCCTGATTTATTTTCTTTCAATGGCCACCGGCTTGTGATATTTGCGGCTTATGGATATGCAATTGATCATACGACGACGACAGGCTGCTGCCCTATTTAGTGCTGCCGCTTAAGTTTTCCTGTGCTTTGGTCATTTGAGAGTTCGTGACGGTTCGGGGCTTCGTTAAGAGGCGTTCTCGTTCAACCCGATTTGTAAATGGAACCCCGTCATGCCCCAATTTATTCAAGAACGTCCCGGGGATGCTGCCCTGATCGAGCCGTTGCTCGATGAATGCTTTGGTCCGGACCGGTTTAAAAAGACTGCCTATAAAATTCGCGAGAATATAGTGCCTCAGCCGGAACTGAGCTATGTGGCAGTTGAAGAAGGTCGCCTCCTTGCAACAATACGGTACTGGCCAATCACCATTGGCGGAACGACACCTGCGTTGCTTCTTGGGCCGATAGCTGTATCACCCAAACTACAGGGAAGGGGGATAGGTGTCGGACTTATCCGTGAAACACTACGAGTTGCACAGGAACTCGGGCATCGGCTCATAGTACTCGTCGGGGATCCGGAGTATTACGGGCAATTCGGTTTTGAAAATGCGGCCACACTGGGTTTCAAACTGCCGGGACCGCTGGAAGAACGGCGATTTCTTGTCAAAGAATGCGTTCCGGGCGCATTAAAGGGTGTAACGGGGATGCTCGCCGGTGTGCAGCTTATGCCGCCGCCGCCGGGCAGGGTTGCAACGCAAGGTGAGACAGCGCGTCTCACCGAACAGTTAGCGACCTTCTCGCCACCAGCCGACACATAGGAACGCCAATGCAAGAAGCAGCGCGACCAGAGGCGGCAGCATTGCCTGCCGATTGTATCCGGTTACTTCATAATTTTCGTTTGCGCGAAGACCGAACCAGTAGTCTGCGGACTGCCGGTTATCCGGTTTTGTGCGGCGGAAGTCAGGCAGTCCATCCGTCTCCAGCCAGCGAATTCCGCCATCTGTCGCCTTTGCTGCGCTCTCAATCTTCTCCGTGCCTGCCCTGATTTCATGCAATTCCTTCGGATTAAGCGCCCCGACCGCCACCAGCGATTTCCGGGCGCCATCGTCAAGGACATGCAGGCCGCTTGTTTGCAATGGCACGGACCCGGTTTGCACGCCGTTTTCGCCTTCAACGAGATCGGTTTGTGTGACATTTCCGTCCGGATCGGTCACGGTCACTCGGGCGGTAACGGTTTCGAGAGAGCGCCGCTGAATTCTCAGCATGTCACCGGACACAACAGCTTTAAGCTGTTCTTCTTCTAGCTCCGGCTCCTTCATCAGCCAGTGCGATATGCGCCGTAGCAGTTCCGATTGCGGGCCGCCGCCTTCATAGCCGCGCCCCCAAAGCCATGCATGATCTGACAGAAGCTGGGCAACGCGTCCTTCGCCGCTGCGCTCCAGAATAAGCAAGGGTTGTTGAGAGGGACCGGTCATCAGGGTATTGCCGCCAAGTGCATCTGCCTCGATCATGCGAAACCAGCGACCCCAGCTTTCATCTGTTGTCGCCTTCGCTTTTAAGAGGCCGGTTACCGGATGCCGTTTGCCAACATCACTCACCGTCGGGACATAGCCCTCATTAAACACATAGCCGGTTGGCCGGCCAGGCAGCACCTCCGACAACGGGGTCTGATAGAGGCTGAGCGGCGTTGCGAAAGCAGGACCGGCAGCTTCCAGAAGGGCGCCGCCTTCCGTTACATATCGGGAGATGTTCTGAAGATAGCTTGATGGTAGCACGCCGCGCCGACGATACCGGTCAAAGATTATCAGGTCAAAATCATTCAGCTTTTTTTCGAACAGGTCGCGGATCGGAAATGGAATCAGTGACAACTCCGTTATCGGAGTGCCATCCTGCTTTTCCGGCGGACGTAAAATTGTGAAATGAACAAGATCAACCGACGGGTCTGATTTCAGAATATTTCGCCATCCCCGTTCCCCCATATGGGGCTCTCCGGAGACCAGCAGCACCTGAAGCCTGTCGCGAATCCCATTGACGGTGATGTAGGCGCTGTTGTTCTTTTCCGTGAGTTCGCCGTCAAGGGGGTCAACGGTTATCTCGACAAAATTGGCACCGGCATGTGTCAGTGTGAGATCGACGGAAAGCTCCGTGCCAATCGTCGCGAGCTCCGATGCGATCGGATCACCATCCAGCTTGATGGAGACGCGCGCGGCCTCGATTGGCTCATCCAGCCCAAAGTCTTCTACCTTGAGGGTGAATTGCAGCGGCTGATCAACAATGCCAAAGGCGGGCGCTTTTACAATCCGGAGCACACGATCCTTTTCATTCGGGTTTCCGGACAGGAGGAAATGAACCGGGCCTTCATTTTTCCGGATATTTTCATTTGCCGGTACGTCATGTATCTGCCCGTCCGTAATGAAAATTGTCGCCGCAATCCGTTCCGGCGGAATATTCTTCAATGCTTCTTCGCGGGCGGAAAATGCGTGGGTGCCGTCTTCTTCCCCCTGCAGGGAACTCGCCTCGTTCATGACCGTCACGGTCTCGACCTGCAGGTTGGGTGTGGCCTCTAGTATGGATTTGAGCTCTTCAAAGGCAGAACTAGAAGTTTTGCTTCGGACGCCGATTTTCTGGCTGCTGGTTTCATCCAGAACTATAAGTGCGACATCGTCCAGAAATCGCCGCTTTTCGGTCAATAAGACCGGGTTGGCAAGCATCAGAATCAACAGGGAAAGCAAGGCAGTCCTGAGGACTGCTCCCCGGCCGCGCCGCCAAAAGGCAATGAGGATAACGACGGCAGAAATTACCGCCAATGCGATCAGCCAGCCCAGCGGCAGATAGGGGTTGAAATCAAGCGCGGAGACGAAGCTTTCCTCCTTCATTGGCCCAATCTCTCCAAAATGGCTGGAACATGGACCTGGTCCGCCTTGTAGTTCCCGGTCAGTGTATACATCACAAGATTGATGCCGAAGCGATAAGCCAGTTCCCGCTGGCGTTCGTTTCCCGGAAGCGTTGCCGCCTGGTATCGGCCGTCCTCATCGATTGCCCAGGCGGCGGCCCAGTCATTACTGCCGATCACAACAGAGGCGACACCATCATTCCCCTGATTGCCATTGGTATCTTCAATCCATACTTCGCCCCCGTCATAACGGCCCGGGAACGTCTGCATCAGGTAAAATGCCCGGGTGACAACATGGTCTGGTGGCACCTGATACACGCGCGGTATGTTCAGCCGCGTCGTCAGCTGACGAAGCCGGATATTTTCCGGGCTATTATACAGATCCATGCCGTAACTGCTCACGCTGTTCTGGTTGCGTGTATCGAACAGGATCGTCCCACCGCCGTTGAAATAGTCGTTGAGCTTGAGGATGGCCTGTTCTGACAGTGTCGGGAAATCAGGCGTAACCGGCCAGTATATCAGCGGGTAGAAGATCAGGTCATCCTGTTCAATATTGATGGCAATCGGATCTTTTGCCTCGACTGCCGTACGGTTTCGAAGCTGCTGGCTTAGTCCGACAAGTCCGGCGTGGCTCATGCCATCAATAGTCTGGTCATTCGTGCGAATATAGCCAAGGCGCGTGTCCAGCGTGGCTGCCAATGCCTTGGCGTCTCCGCCCAATCCGACCTCCTGAGCCTTGCCATTTATCGGAAAGCTGACAAAACCGATGCCGACGATCAGGAGTATGGCGGAGGCTCTGCCGGCAACTCGAAAGGCGGGAAGTCGCCCCTGCAAATAGAGTGAAATTATCTGATCGATCAAAACCAATAGTAATGCCGCGACCAACAGGGGCATAACAAGCTCAATCACCACGGACTTGTCAAAATACTGAACAGTTGCCGGAAATTGGCTGGTATCCATAACAGAATATTCCGTGCCGAACTGACCGATGTTCAGGGCAATGCTGAAATTTTCATCGCCATAGTAACCGGGCGGATGACTTGCGTTTAATGATGATCCTGTCATTTCTGACATATCAAGAGGCTCCGCCACTCCGGCTTCAGCACCAAGACGGCCAAATCCATCCAATAACTGAAACGGAGGCAAGCTGCGCTGTTCCGCCAGATTCTGGCTTGTGAACTGACCAAGATTTCCTATTTCGCGCAGCATTTCAACAAACAGGCCAGAGAGAGCCAGATTTGACCATTCTGGTGTAGCCGTCGTATGGAACAAGACCAGCCAGCCTGCTCCCTCCTGTGCTGCGGTAACCAGCGGTGTGCCGTCTTCCAGTTGTGCCCATGTCTTATCGAGGAGATCCGGAGAAGGGTTCGCGAGCACTTGTGTTGTCACCGTAATTTCTTCAGGGATATCAAGGCTTGTGAATGGGCTATTCTGTGGTATCGGACCAAGTGGTGCCGGTTGATTCCATGACATGGCGCCCTGCAAGCTGCGGTTGCCGGAACGAAGATCAACCGGGACGAGGGCGCTATTGGAATTCGCGAGCTTCGGGCCGGCAAAGCGGACAAGGACACCGCCTCTCGCCACCCAGTCGGCAAGCGACCGTTCCACACCTTCAGGTAAATTTGCTGTATCACCCAAGGCTATAAGAGACTGTTCCGCATCAAGAAGTTCTTCAACTGTACCTTGCGCAATATCAAAAAAGGGCGCCAGAGCCTGAACAAGATAATGTGTCTCATTCAAAAGCGGCTGATCGAGCTGTGTGGAATCACTGCTGACCAGCCCAACCTGCCTTCTCTGCCAACGTTGATCCAGCAGAAAAACAGCACCGGTATTTCGACTATTGGCAATTTCAATTCGGCGGATATCATTTCGGACCTTATTGGGGACATTAAGGGCGACGATTGTGCTGTCTTCTCCCGCCTCGAATGCGAAGGGCGCCGAGGCAACAATCTGCCCCGATCCGTTCCGAGCCGTTAGCGCTCCGCTCGTACCCGTCGCGCCAGTTGGCAGATTAAGCGGTACATTCAATATCTCTCCCGCAATTTCCGGCATTCCGATAACCGGCGAGACGATCAGCTCTTCGGAATGGAAAATAGTGAGCGGCCCCAGCGCGCGAATGGTTTGAAAAAATTCAATCAACCCTGAAACCTCATCGTCTGGCAATACGCTGCTGGAAAGCCAGATAAATTCCGGGTTATCAAGTGTCTCCAAACGTGGCATCAGTTGTGGAAGATCATCATAACTTGATGGCCAGGATTTTGGTTCAAGGGATATCGCGATGCCGAGTGCTTCCCTGTCCGCGAGTGGCCGAAGGTCAGGAAGTACGCCGGTTGCTAAAGCCGACGTGGTTATAACATAGACTTGCCGTTCCTGCCGGTTTGCTTCCGTTACCAGCTTGCCAAAAGTGGATTTCAGATCGTCCCAAGACTCGGCGGCAGTCCAGCCGTCATCCACAAACATCACTACATCGCCGGAACTATTTCGTTGCTCGGGCAGATTTATAACGGGACTGGCAATCGCAATGATAATCAGGGCCGCAATCAGAAGGCGCAACAGCAGAAGCCACCACGGAGTTGTCGCCGATGACTGCTCATCCTTTTTTAGGTGATAGAGGAACTGGATTGCCGGGAAGGTTACGGACTTGGGTTGTGGCGGGACGATTCGCAGCAACCACCAGATAAGCGGCAACGCAATCAGGGCCGTCAGAACCCATGGATAAAGAAAGGAGAGAGACGAGAGAGCCACCATTACTTAGCAGCCCCCCGAATGTTTAGGGTTTCATATAATTTGGCAAAGGCGACGCTTGCCGCTTCATCTGTTCGGTGAAAGGCATAGTCCCAGGAAACATTTTCCGCCAGAGACATGATCGCCGTGCGATGTGTGTTGAACAACGTTTGATATTCTTCACGCACAGCCTCTACGCGCCCGAGGGTGAGGCTGTCTTCCTCGGCCATCGAGAGAAACCGGGTGCGACCCTGAAACGGCAGGTCAACTTCCGCTGGATCAGCAATATGCAGCAAATAACCATTGCAGCCCAAATTCACGAAATGACGGATAACGTCCGATATATCGGGTAACTCGTGCAAAAAGTCACTAATAAGCACGACTGTGGATTTGTTGGAAAGGCGGTTCGCAGAGGTCAGGCTGTGAAGGGACGGGTTTTGCATCGTACCGACGCGGTCGACCAGCCGATTGAAGGATGCAGGGCCGGTGGATGCTTTTTCATCCTGGCCGAGCAGGCCAAATTTCTCACCGCTTTTTGAAAGTGACATGGCTAGGGCGAGGCTTAGAACGGTCGCGCGTGAGAGCTTCGATGGTCCTTCCCTTGCTGATCCATAAGCCATGGTTAGGGCATCATCACGCCAGATCCAGACTGTTTCAGCCGTCTCCTGCTCCTTCTGGCGAATGTACACATGTTCTCGTTTGGCGCTTTGGCGCCAGTCAATGCTGGTCGTCGAATCGTCCGGTCCATACTGCTTGAACTGCCAGAAATCTTCACCAGTTCCGACGCGGCGGCGGCCATGGACACCCATGTCAAATGCATTTACAAGATGTTCCGCGGCCAATATCAATGGCGGAAGCGTTTGCGCAAGGCTTTCGGCGCTGTCCCTTTCGTCCGGTGTTCGGGCTTTAACAGGGCGCGGCTTGAACATTCATCACTCCAGCGGGGCGGTAAGTGAATCGATAATATTCTCCATCGTAATGTTTTCGGCCCGCGCGGCATAGGACAGCGCCATGCGATGACGCAGGACCGGCTTAGCCAAGGCAACGACATCGTCGATAGATGGGCTCAGCCTTTTCTCAAGCAATGCTCGGGCACGAACTGCAAGGATGAGTGCCTGACTTGCACGGGGCCCCGGCCCCCAGGAGACGTATTTATTCACCAGTTCGTTTTCACTCTCCCCCGGGCGGCCTTCGCGCACCAGTTTGAGGATGGCGTCAATGACGGCATCGCTGACCGGCATTTCGCGAACCAGATGTTGTGCTTCGACTAATTCTTGCGGGGACAGGACCTGGGTTGGCCGCGCTTCCTCATTTACCGTTGTTTCGAGCAGGATACGCCGCTCCGTTTCGCGATCCGGGTATCCAACATTTATCTGCATCAGAAACCGGTCAAGTTGCGCTTCGGGCAACGGGTAGGTACCCTCCTGCTCAATCGGGTTTTGGGTTGCCAGCACGTGAAATGGGGTCGGTAGCGAATAGGTTTGTCCCGCGACGGTGACCATCTCTTCCTGCATGGCTTGAAGAAGGGCAGATTGCGTTCGCGGGCTCGCGCGGTTGATTTCATCAGCCATGAGAATCTGACCGAAAACCGGGCCTTTCAGGAATCTGAAGTGACGGCTCCCGTCTTCCGCCGTCTCCAGTATTTCAGATCCCAGTATATCAGCAGGCATCAGGTCTGGCGTGAACTGGACACGTTTGTCGTCAAGTCCCAGAACACCGCCGAGTGTCTCCACCAGACGTGTTTTCGCAAGTCCCGGTACTCCGATCAATAGCGCATGACCACGAGCCAGAAGCGTGATTAAGGTCAATTCAACAACCTGATCCTGGCCAAAAATAAATTCGCCAATTCCAGATTTCAGGATGGAAAGTTTTCCGGACAGGTCATCGACTTTTGCAAGGATTTGCTGTTCCGTGTTGCCAGTGGTATTCATGCTTACCTGTCATCCTCAGCAAAAAATGGTTAAGCTAGACTGGCAACTTGGCAGCCAGCGACGACTAACCTAGATATAGTATCAAATTATGAGGGTTTAAGGCCAAAAATTATGACAACAGCAGACACAACAGACGGACTAAGCGCGATCATCAAGCAGATTGATGGACAGAAGCATCCGCCCGTTCATTTATGGAACCCCGAGTTCTGCGGCGATCTGGATATGCGGATTGCACGCGATGGCACTTGGTTCTATCTGGGCTCGCCGATTGGACGGAAGCCGCTTGTAAAGCTGTTTTCCGGGGTTATCCGGCTGGATGACGATGACAAATACTATCTGGTGACACCGGTAGAGAAGATCGGAATCACTGTCGAAGATGCCCCATTTGTTGCCGTTGAAATGTTCGTTGAGGGGGAAGGCCGCGACCGTGTAATCAGCTTTCGGACTAATGTTGACGATTTCGTGATCATGGACGAAAATCACCCTTTTCGGCTCGAAATTGATCCCGAAACGAAGGAACCGTCACCATATGTCCGCGTGCGGGCAAATCTTGATGCGTTGATTAACCGCCCGGTTTTTTACGATCTTGTCAACCTGGCAGGCGAAGAGACGATAGACGGAGAAGCCCGTTTTGGATTTTGGAGTAGCGGACAGTTTTTCGAACTCGGGTTGGTGGATGACATTTTTGGTAAGTGAAGAACCGGGACTGATTAAAAAGCTGCGCACTGTCCTGGGGCCGGTGCCGACGGAATTATCGCCGGCGCTAAATGCGAACGGAAAGTTGCGGGGCGATCATGACCTCAACCCGGCGAGCACGCCGTCGCGGGAACTGCCCTTTATTCCGGCGGCTGTCCTGGTGCCGATCGTTCTACATGACACGGGGCCAACGGTTATTCTCACACGACGTGCCACTCATCTCACCAAACATGCCGGCCAGATCAGTTTTCCGGGCGGGCGGGCGGATGCGGAGGATGAAAATGCCGTCACGACGGCCTTGCGGGAGTCGCAGGAGGAAATCTCACTGGATCCAAGTCTGGTGGAGGTGGTTGGCTCCCTGACGACCTATATTACAGTCACACGATACTCCGTGACACCTGTGGTTGGATTGGTGCAGCCTTCTTTTAAGTTACGCCCCGAAGCGGGAGAAGTGTCAGAAATATTCGAGGTGCCGCTCGATTTCCTGCTGGACCAGCAAAATCGCGAGAAACATAGCGGCTTTCATAATGGGATTGAAAGGTTCTGGTATGCGATCCCGTTTGGAGACTATTATATCTGGGGCGCAACGGCAGGGATGATCAAGGATTTGTCAGAACGGATAATATTGAAATGATCAGGGCGATACTTTTTCATATAATTCCCCTTATTCTTCCTTTCGTCGTTTATGGTGTTTATCTGTATTTCAATGCCCGGGCGGGTGGCGACAAAAGCTGGGGAAAGACCTCACTGGCGATTGCGACGATTTCCGGTCTGCTGTTGATGGCGATCAGTCTGATCACGCTTGGGCTGGTAAGCGGAGAATCTCAAGAAGGCACGATCTATGTACCCCCCCGATTTGAGGATGGTCGTATTATAGACTCTCAGATTCTGCCCGCAGAGAAGAAGGACTAACGGCTTGATGCCGGTATCAAGGCAACTCGTCGATATTCATAAACATCCACCCCCTTGGCGCCGATGGCCCGAGACTGAAGCCGTCCTTGAGGCTTTGACAGTTGGTGGCGGGAGTGCGAGGTTCGTTGGCGGGTGCGTTCGCGATTCCCTGCTTGGTGTGAAGACGGAGGACATTGACATCGCGACGAACCTTTTGCCGGAATCGGTAGTAACACACCTTGAAAGAGCCGGGATCACGGCAATTCCCACCGGAATTGATCATGGTACGGTGACGGCCGTCATTGGCAAAAAGCACTTTGAAATAACAACACTTCGCGTCGATACAAAGAGCCATGGGCGTCATGCGGATGTGGCTTTCACCGGTGATTGGGAGCAGGATGCGAAGCGGCGTGATTTTACATTTAATGCCCTATATCTCGATCCGACGGGAGAGTTGGTGGATCCCGTCGGCGGTCTTGCGGATTTAACGGCAGGTTACGTTCGCTTTATCGGTAGCGCCGAAGAACGGATTAACGAAGACCGCTTGCGCGTATTGCGATATTTTCGGTTTTATGCGCGCTTTGGCGCAGACAATCCGGATGAAGATGCGCTGAAGGCTTGTGCGAACTCCGCCAATGAACTCGGTAATCTCTCAGCGGAACGGGTGCAGAAAGAGCTGCTGCTTCTGCTCGCAACGGAGGATCCTTATCCGGCCTTATTTCTGATGAGTAAAGCCGGCGTTCTTGAGGCACTTGTTGGCCCGGCAGACCTCTTGAAACTAAAGCTGTTGCTGTCTCTCAACGTTGAAAGCGATGCTTTGCAGCGATTCACTGTTCTGCTCAAAGGGAATCATAAATCGCTTCAGGCGCTAGCCGATAAGCTTCGTTTTTCAAACAAGCAGAAAGATCGGATATCTGTGATGTGCGAGGGGCGAGTTGCGGCAGATATGTCGCCAGAGGCGCGTGAAGTCGCACTATACGAGCTTGGATCGCTGGGATTTATCGACCAGACCGTAATGCTGTGGGTAAATTTGGGCTCCCAGCATGATCTTACAGATTATCTTGAGGACGCGGCAAAGTGGACCGCCCCGGTTCTTCCGGTCAACGGCGGTGATTTGCTGGCCCATGGTATGGGAGAAGGCGAGGCACTCGGACGTCTTTTGAATCAAATGGAAGCGCGCTGGATTGATTCCGGTTTCACGCTGTCCAAATCAGAACTCATTCGTGAATTCTTATCGGACACCTAAAATCCACCCTTCTTCATTCCGGCATTTCTTTTCGTCATTGCCCGTCAGCCAGTCGGGGACGGAAAAAGCGGTTTGCGCTGTTCCGTCCCGCATTCTCTCAAGGAACCAATCGCGAGAGGCCAGCACTTGCCGTGCATCTTTGATTGGGTGGTCGTAATCCGCCTGGTTATTGAGGGTTGGCCATATTTCCGTCAGGATAATTCCGTCAAGTTCTGCCTCCCAGTTCGTCTCAAACGGCCAGAATTTAACGCGATGAGCAATGCCAGGCATACGGGTAAGGTCGCCGAGTTCTTTAAGGCCCGTAAGGGCCTGACTACCAACGGAGCCAGTTGTATAGAGTTTCCAGACGGATGATATCGTCGTTTGTCTCTTTTCTTTACGGAGAAACTTCTCAACGATGCGCCATTCATGGAAGTTGTCATGGGCGAAGTCAGGCTTTTTGATGGTGAGATGAGGCGATGCCGACGCCGCGGGGCATCCCCAGAAAGGGCCCGGCGACGCAGATATTTCCCTATTGAGCTCTGCTGCAACGTCAAAGCGATTGTTTCTGTCTTGCGCATCCGACTGCAGGGTTTGTGAAATTCGTTTTGCAGCGGCCCTTCCGCCACCCAGACCGCTTCCTGCCGGATAGCCGAAGGGGAAGTCAAATCCGATGCAGGCGGGGCCGTCATAACTAATCAGCAGATCATAAATGCGTTTCATACAGTCGCTGCGGGTTCTAAAATACTCCGCTTCGGAATGAAAGCCGCGGGCCGACCAGGCAAGCCAGCATCGATCCGGTGATGGTTTAACAGGGCCGGGAGATGCCGCTGCCGACCAGTCCACCATGATCACAAGGTCAAACATTGTTTATCTCCAGCAAACAGGCCGCCATAATGATGAGGAAATTTATGTTATGATAAACAAGTGATTTTGTCGCCCGATTGACTACATTAAAAGGACGCAGAGTATGCTCAACTGCAAAAGGAACATGCGATGAAACATATCTTGCTGGTATCCGCAGTAACAGTTTTTGTCTCCCTCGCACAAACTGCCTTGGCGGAGGACAAGGAGGAGGATCCTGGATTCCTGGCTATGGAGGGAATTACCAGGCTAATGGATGCACTCGGTGCTTTTATTGCCTCCATACCACAGTATGAGGCGCCGGTGATGAATGAGAATGGTGATATTATTATTCGCCGCAAGAATCCGGATACGGAGGAAGACAAGAAGGCTCCGAAGCTTGAAGAAACCTCGACTTGATCAGATCAGCAATAATAAAGCAGGTATCCATCGCGGAAAGCGGATAGTTGGCAGTGTCTGATTCTCCTATTTTCATCTTAATGACGAATGAGATGGAGTTGTAAAATGATAGAAGAAGCAAAGCTGCAGGCGATCCTATCCCGGGACAAAGATCAGGATGGTAAGTTTGTCTATGGTGTGAAAACGACTGGGATTTATTGCCGCCCGTCTTGTCCGGCACGAAATCCAAAGCCGGAAAATATCCGGATTTTTAAATTGCCGGAACTTGCAGAGGCAGAAGGGTTTCGGGCTTGCCGCCGTTGCCGGCCGGACCTTTTGAGAATAGCGGACCCGGGGCTATCTCTTGTGCGTCAGGTCTGCCAGTTGATCGAGCGGCATGTTGCCGCAGAAGAAGGTTCTAGGGTTACTTTGGGCTGGCTTGCGGAAGAAACCGGGTATAGTGAGGATCATCTTTCCCGCAGCTTCAAGAAGATTCTCGGGATTTCACCAATCGATTATTATGACAACCGACGGACAGCTATTTTCAAGAAGAATGTCAAAGCGGGCGATAGTATCGCCACCGCGGCATATGGGGCGGGGTTTGGTTCGGCCTCCCGTCTCTATGAAAAATCCCATGCGCGTTTTGGCATGACGCCGGCGTCTTATGCGAAAGGCGGCGCGGGTGCGGAAATTGCCTATGCCTTTGCGGATTGCTTTCTTGGTCTGATGCTGGTGGCGGGCACGCGAAATGGTGTCTGTGCTGTCTATTTTGGAGATAATCGGCAGGCGTTATTGGATGAGTTGGTGCGGGAGTTTCCTCATGCGGAAATTGCTGCTGATGTTGGACGACTGGCGGCTTGGTCAAAGTCAATTGTGGATTTTCTTCAGAAAAGTTCTGAGGCACTTCCGGGGATTCCGCTGGATATGTACGGAACAGCGTTTCAGCGCCGCGTTTGGCAGGCACTGCTGGATATAGGCCCCGGTAAAACAAAGACCTATCGCGAACTGGCGGAGGAATTGGGGGCCCCTAAATCGGCGCGGGCGGTGGGGCGGGCCTGCGCGACCAACCCGGTATCGTTGATCGTGCCTTGCCACCGTGTGATTGGCACGGACGGTAAGCTCCATGGGTACCGATGGGGCCTCGAACGGAAGGAAGCGTTGCGGGAGTGGGAAGCAACGCTTTGATCTTGGTCAGGACGCCGGCGCCGACGATAGTTTGCGGATGTTTTCCTCTGTAAAGCGGCGCTGGCTTGCTTCCTTAATCCGTTCCGCCATCTGTTCCCGTTTCAGTTTGTAAGCCTCGCGCGCAGCACTCATTCGCACTTCAGTGTCCTTGCGGCGTTCTTTCTGCCAGATTTTCAAGACTTTCTGCCGGTAGGGGACGTTAAACTTGCTGTTGCGAGAGTGATAGTGAGCAACAGCCAGGTTCCAGGAGCGGCTTTCCTCCCGTAGGCTCTTAAGAAGTTGCGCGGCATAAAGTGTGTTCTGGGTCGGATCCAGAGCACTTTCCAGGTCGTCGAAGGCTTCCGGATGATAGTGAAGGTTAACCTGCATGCAGCCAACATCGATATTGGTCACACCTTTCTCCTTCAGCATTTTCACTTCTTTGATCGCGGCGGCTTTATTCGGCAAATACCGACCGCGCCCCTCGGCATATACTGTCCAGGGCCAGGCAATCATTTCCTGCTTCTCCTTGTGCCAATGACCACTCTCGGTCAGGGAAATCGCAGTTAAAAGGCGCTTGGGAAGCTTGTATTCAAGCTCCGCGGCTGTTACCGCTTTGGTACAGACAGCCGCATATTCCGGTGCTTTGGCGATGACACTGGTCGCATGGGCGGGAAAGGTGCCAACTGCCGTCAGGATAAAGGTTACAGTCCAGATCAAAATACGCATTTATGTCCTCCTGCTCAGAAGGAAGCAATAATCGCGCCAATTTCCGTGCAGCTAGTCGTCAGACAGGTTTTTCTGCATTATCACAGTGTCTACCCAGCGCCCGTGCTTGAAGCCAACAGCCTCCAAAATGCCGACGAGCCGGAAACCGAGAGAACGATGGAGCCCGATGGAACCGCGGTTTTCAGAGTCTCCAATCACGGCAACCATCTGCTTTTTCTTAGCCCGCTGGCAGTCCTCAATTAAGTGGGTTAGAAGCAGTTTGCCGACACCGCTATTTTGTGCATCCTCTTGGACATATACAGAATTTTCGACGGTATTCTCGTAAGCCGGGCGTGTCCGGTAGAGGGCCGCATATGCATATCCAACCACCGCCTCGTTGCGGGTTGCGACCAGATAGGGAAGTTGCTGTTGCAGGACATTATTTCGTCTTGCCGTCATTTCAACGACGTCAGGGGGCTCAATCTCGAAGGTTCCAAAACCGGTTCTGACAGAGACGGAATAAATGTCTGTTATAGTGCCCATGTCTTCAGACATTGAAGGGCGCACATATATATCACCAGATGACATCTGCATACTCAGGCCGTCAACAATGAACTGCGACCCTGACTCATATCTCGGATAAAGGCTTCCATATCTTGTCGGAGCCTTTCAAACCCGTCATTCGTTGTCAGGCTCATCTGATCCATATAGAGACCCCGGTTAATCTCGATCTGCAAGGCATGGACGTTTTTGTCCGGTTTGCCGTAGCATGCTGTGATGAAGCCTCCGGCGTATGGCGTGTTTTGTCCGACATGATACCCATAGCTTTCCAGACTGGAAAGCGTTGCATTAAAGAGCTGCGGGCCACAGGAAGTGCCGTAGCGATTTCCAAGAATAATATCAGGACGCTGCGTAGTGAGTGAGGCTCGGCTGCCGTCAGCTGTCGGTATCGATGCAGGCATTGAATGGCAATCTATCAGATAGACATAGCCAAACTTTTTAACCCCCTCTTCCAATAGCTGACGCAGGGCATGGTGATAGGGAAAATAGCATTCGTTGATACGCCGATGCGCTTCCTTGAAATCGAGTTTGCCAGAATAGATTTCCTGACCGGCCCCGACAATCCGGGGGATGGTGCCAATCCCGCTTGCAAGGCGAGGGCTTGCTGTCATCACATAATCCGGCAGTGGCGTATTATACATATGCGGGTCGAGCTCGAATGCTTCGCGATTGGCATCACAATAGGCGCGCGGGAATTCAGCCATTAATATCGGTGCGCCATACGTCGGCGCGCATGCAAACAGTTCATCGACAAGGAAGTCTTCTGATTGGCGCAAGTGATCGAACTCCAGCATTGAGCTTTTAACGAATCCGTCAGGATAGTTGCGTCCGCTATGGGGGGAAGAGAAAACAAACGGAACGCGCCATTCTTCGGGCCAGTTAATCTTTACAGGGGATGTAAAGGCCGCCATGATCAGATTACTCTCTTTTTTGCCGGTCGAAAAATTCGTCTATTGGCGTTTTGCCAGCAGAATTTGAATAGTATAGTCTAATTCGTACCTGTATTTGAATGACAATTATATAGATTTTGCCATGGCCCGTATATTACTTGCAGAAGACGACGATAATCTGCGCCCCTTTCTTGCTCGTAGCCTTGAAAATGCTGGCCATGAAGTCCTTGCCTTCAGTGACGGCGAAGATGCTTTGCCGGCCCTCAATGTCGGTGAAGTTGATATTCTGATTTCCGATCTGGTCATGCCGGGAATGAACGGTATTGAGCTGGCCCGCTATGCGCGCGAAAAAAAGCCCGAGTTGCCGGTCATCTTTATTACCGGCTTTTCTGCAGTCGCTATGGAGGCGTTGGACGCGGTAGACGGGGTGAGCAAGGTGCTGTCCAAACCTTTCCACCTTAATTCTCTCGTTGATGCTGTGCAAAATGCCCTTGAGGACCGTGCGATCTCCTGATGCCCCTCATTTTTCTTTATCCGATATTGCCCTAGATTAGGCTTGCAATGGCTGTCGCTGCGGATTATAAGTCGCCAACTTTAGTCGCAATTAAGGCGACTGTGAGGGCGTATAGCTCAGTTGGTTAGAGCGCTGTGTTGACATCGCAGAGGTCACAAGTTCGAATCTTGTTACGCCCACCATCCATAAGACATTAATAAAAAATCAGAATTATAATGATGGCAAATCCTGTTCCGCCATCTTCGCCTTTCATTTGGTGAGGTTATAGGGGAGGTGACAATTTTTCGCGCGAAATAATTTCGGGAATATTTGTCGCAAAAAAGCCGTCCGAAACTTTCATTTCGGACGCTCTGTTATATTTGATGGCTGGATCTATTGCGCCGCTGCATTTTTCAACAATGTCGGGCTTGTTTGCGGGAAGCGGATCAGGGTTTGTTCCGGTCCCTCCTGCTGCAAGATGATTTTCCATTCGAGAACAAAGACAAAAGGCGCTTTGGGCGGATTGGAGATTATTTCACCGGTGCCGAGATTTAAATATGAGAGATTGTGTGACATTCGCCCGGCCTTGACCGTCAGATATGTCGCGTCAGAGCTTTCAATGACAATTCCCGGGGAGGGCCAGTATTCGTTGTCCATCAGGATTGATCCCTCTGTGATCAGGGATCGGAACACAGGCGTGGATACGCGATAGGCAGATTTCACTGTCAATGTTTTTTCATCCAGTAATCTGGGAAGCTTAGCTCTGTCTCTCTCTGACGGCATGAAAGAGACGACATGATCCATAATTTCCGTATCGTTTTTAACAAGGAATGCCTTTATGCAGGGATATATTCTTCCCCGGATCTGTGTATAAAACAAATCGCCGTATTTTAGGTCCGACAGGAATGCAGGTTTGCCAATAAGATCAATATTCATATCTACTCTGTCTCTCCTCCCCATGAGAAAAACCATAATTTATTAACCGGTTTACATGGTTGCCGATTTTTGATCCTCGCATAGGCCGAATATATTGATGTCATTTTTTATTAATTTTTTTATTGTCAAAACCGTTACGGACTGACGAGTAATCCGAAAAATAATAACCAAATTATATGCAGAAGTAAAAATAATTGGCAGCTATGGTTAATGTCCGCTTTTGGGGATATCGTGGAAAGTCGGCTTTTTAGCTTGCTAATGTTGAATGCATGGATCAAGTGGACAATATTAATAGGCTAGTCCGTTTGGATATCCTTTGGAGCAAATTGATGAGAGTTCTCATAGTTCTTCTTGCTGGTATGTTTCTGGCAGCCTGTGCAAAACCGGAAATAAATGCGAATGTCACGACGTTCTTTACGCCGGAGCTAAGCAGCATTACCGGAAAAACAATTGTGGTGCGCGCTAAAGAGCAGGAGAAGGAAACAAGCCTCGAATTCTTGAACTATCGTCCGAAAATCGCTAGCAAACTGGATTTTGTTGGCTTTGATGTACAGGAGGATCTGGCCAATCCGGATTACGTTGCCCTTGTCTCCTACGGCGTAGATGGAACCGAACAACGCTCATCCACAACGTCCTCCCCGACATTCGGAGGATTTGGCCTGGGTGTTGGCGTTGGCAGCTATCCATTCTACGGATCAGTCGGGCGAACATATAATACGCAGACCTGGTCCGAATATAATCGATATATTGCTATAGATATTGTTGAGGATAGTACTGCGCAGTCGGAAAGCCCGACACGGGTATATGAAGGACGCGCCCAATCCGCTGGACAGTGTCCGACACTTGCTGGGGTATTCGATGAAGTTCTGGATGCCTTGTTCCAGGATTTTCCGGGGGCCAATGGCAAAACTGTTTTTGTGACGGTCCCTTGGGATGGGTCATGTGAATAAGCATAAAGCCAATTCAGTCAGGCAGATATTCTTTCTCAGCCTTGTGGAATGTTGCTCGTCCGCATCGAAGATGAGATGCCTTTGATACAGGATAACCCTTTTTGCGATCACCCAATTTCCTAATGCTATGGTCGTTGGCGGCTGTCCTGCTGACAACAATCAGGATAGTCGTAGTTATAAACGCTGTAGGGGTTGGGATTATCGATCGAAAAATTCGCACATCCCGCGGCGAGGAAAACGAGCCCAAGCATCAATAAATATCTCATTCAATCTGTTCCCGAACGTTATTTTATTCTCATGATGATAGAGATATTAGTTTAACTTACAAATTTACCAAGCATTCGTTTTTTAAAAATGGTGCTTTATAATACCGGCGGAGGCGCCGTGGGCCCTGTTCCATCGTTAAGTGGCGGCAAGGCAAGACATGTGCCCTGAAACTGCATCAGTTCAACATCGTTTTCCTGAAGGGCAGCATATATTGCGCCATTGATGATATATCTGTCTTCAAAATATTTGAGGCCCGGAACCCAGACGCGGGAGCCGATTACCAGGCCGCCGTATGTGAAATCCTGAATGCCAACCTGAGGCTGTTGCGGGGTGTCGGCATCGACTACTTTCATAATCGCCTCATGGACGATCTTGATGACACGGTCCGTATCCCCGGTGGCGGCAATGCAGAAATTGCTCTCGACAATGCGCATTTCCATTGAATTGACAATCACCTGCCCGACGATTTCCTTGTTGGGAACCGCAATCTGCTCGCCATCCTCACCGGTCAGGAAGGTAATCCCAAGGGTAATCCGGTCAACGACACCGCTAACTCCATGCACAGTAATTACGTTCCCGACAACGAAGGGGCGGGTCAATATAATGGCAACGCCTGCCCCGAAATTGGAAATTGGTCCCTGTAGCGCAAGCGTCGCACCAAAGGTCACCGCGCCGGCCAGTGCAATAAGCGGAGCAATGCTGATGCCGAAATTGCCAAGGGTAATGATGATCAAAAGGACAATCAGGACGAACTTGGCGGCGCTTCCCATGAACTGCGACAGGGTTACATCAATATTTCGGGCAAGGGCCAGGTTGATCAGGCGGTTGCCAATCCAGTTGATGACCAGCAGCCCGAAAACGAGGAAGACGAGCGCGCCCAGAATCTGAAATCCGTATTCCACCGCAAAATCGACGGCGAAATTGATCCAGATCGAGACGGTGTCGATGTTCTCATTCACTTTTTCCATGATTTCGTGCTACTCTGAATCAGCTTTAATCGCCCAACAGCTTTTTGATTGATTTGCTGGCACCGTCCACTGCGTCTGTCGCGCCCTGTGTCACCCCCTTGGTTGCCTCTCCCACGCCGGTCTTGTTTACAAGATCACCCGCATTGGTTAGCAAGGTGCCGATATTCTTGCCAATCCCAAGATCAGTAATAACGTTCATCGCCTTGCCCATAATCTCGTCGATTATCTTTGCGGCGACTTCACCCGGAGTGGCGCCCCCTTCATCTTTTCCGATGTTTGACAGTTGAATGTTGGGCAGTCTGCCTTCGACCTTCTGATTGCCGAGCATTGCCGCTTTGACAGTGACTAGTCCGCCATCGATAAAAATATTGTCAATAATGACTTTTGGCCCTTCTTCGGTGCTGTCTGTCTCGGTTGTTTCGCCACCAGAAAGTCCCTTCTCTTTTAAAAAGGCATCGACGTTATTGCGAATTGTATCCAGATTATTCGTGGTCTGATTAACTTCATAAACAATTGATGGATTGTCGACGCGGATCTCGCGAATATGGATCAGCTTGTCAGTAGTTTCCGCTATATTCACCTCGACGGCAACGCTATCAAACCGGATTGAATGGTCCTCATCAAAACCTTCAGGATTACCGACACTAAAGCCTTTCAGGGCACCCTTGCCGCTGGTCAGGTCCAGGTCCACCTCTTTCAACACGACATCGGTTTTCGTCACCTCGGAGCCATACTGCTCAACTGCGGTAATGATGACTTTGTCCAGGTTGAAATAGAGCACACCGACCGCAATGCCGATGATAACGATCAGGCCAACAACAATTCCGCCAATTATTTTGCCCATTTCCCTATTCTCCTCGTTGAAATCAGTTAAATCTCAGCCCGTTAATTAAGCCAGAGAAAAGTGTGATAGGCAAATATTTATACCGGAGAAACCGCGTGACTTTACAGGATGCGGCGGCTCGCCTAGAGATAGACTCAATCGGTTTGCCTGAAAGGCGTTTTTCGTGCCTCTTGTTCTCACTCCGGATACTTTGACGTCCCTGCGACTTGCTCCGTTCTATGTCGCCTTGTTTCTGATTGTCGGATTTCAATTGCCTTTCTGGCCCGTCTGGCTCTCGTTCAAGGGACTTACGTCGGAAGAAATTGGCATTGTCCTCTCATCACCGATCTGGGCAAAGATTGTTTTTACGCCGATGATTGCGGCGCTTGCGGATTATTCCGGTCGTCGGCGGGCACCGTTGGTTATCATGTCGGCAATCTGCCTTGGACTATTTCAGTTTTACTTTCTCGCAGATGGTTTCTGGCAGATACTGATCCTTTCTGTCTCGATCGGGATATTTTTCTCATCCTTCACGGCGCTGGGCGACAATCTCGTACTAACGCTCTCGCGGACACAAAAAATCGATTATCCGCGAATTCGCCTGTGGGGCTCGATATCCTTTATTGTCGCGGCTTTCTGGGGCGGGCAATTGCTGTCTGGGCGCAGTGCTGACTTTATCCCGCTGATGTTGTCAACGGCGTTTCTCCTCCTCTTCCTGTGCTGTCTTATGTTGCCTGAAGTCCGCATAACGCGAACTGAAAGAGGGCGGAAAGGCCTCCGCCGGCTTTTGAAGAGCTTTGATTTCATGGCCTTTCTGATCATGGCCGGGCTCATTCAAGGCAGCCATGCTATTCTTTATTCATCGGGAACCCTGCAGTGGCAAAAACAGGGTCTTGATGACACAGTGATCGGGCTCCTCTGGGCTGAAGGTGTCATTGTCGAGATCATCCTGTTTGCCGTTGCGCGGCATGTGTTCTCGTCTTTTACGCCATTGCGGCTTCTCGTTATTGGCGGTTTCGCGGGTTTGTTAAGATGGATCGTGATGGGGTTCGCTCCGGACTTGTCGGTTCTCATAGTCATACAAACCCTGCATGGTGTGACCTTTGCGGCAACACACCTCGGCGCCATGCGGTTTATTACGGAGAAACTACCTGTAGAAATTTCCGCCCGGGCACAGGGGCTCTATTCAGCTGTCTCCCTCGGGCTCATCATGGGCGGAGGATTATTTGCATCCGGCTATCTTTATGAAGCTCTCGCCAGTGGAGCGTATTTCTTTATGGCGGGCTTTTGCGTGGTGGCGTTACTGATAAGTCTCCATTTGCGGTTGTCGGCGGAAAAGTTGTTGTATTAGGGGATGACAGCTCAAGTCCGAACAGTTTAGATTGTGCAAAACATTCTGGGCCTGAAATAAAGAAAAGGAAAAGAAAATGGGACCGTTAGCCGGATATAAAATCGTTGAAATGGGTGGCATCGGACCGGGACCGATGTGTGCGATGCTGCTCGCCGACCTGGGTGCCGATATCGTGCGTATTGATCGCCTGGCCGATCCGGGGCTCGGCAGTATGCCAAGCTCCCGCAACAGCTTGCTGATGCGCAGCCGCCGGTCCATCTCTGTGGATACAAAGTCCGAAGCGGGGCGCGAAGTCGTTCTCAAGCTGATTGAACAGGCGGATGGTCTGATTGAGGGCTTTCGCCCGGGTGTGATGGAACGAATGGGCCTCGGGCCGGACGAAGCCCTCGCGCGCAATCCGAAGCTGGTGTATGGGCGGATGACGGGCTGGGGCCAGGAAGGTCCGATGGCACAGGCGGCAGGTCATGATATCAACTATATAGCGCTGTCCGGCGTCCTTCACGCCATTGGCCGGAAGGGCGAAGCGCCGGTTCCGCCGCTCAATCTTGTTGGCGATTTTGGCGGTGGCGCGCTTTATCTGGCACTTGGTATTGTCTGTGGCATCCTTGAGGCCCAGAAATCGGGCAAGGGACAGGTCGTCGATACGGCAATGGTTGATGGCGCCGCCTCCCTTATGACCATGTTCTACGGGCTGATGGCCGCCGGGAACTGGAAAGATGAACGCGGAGTCAATATTCTGGATACCGGCACGCATTATTACGATGTCTATGAAACGGCGGACGGCAAATATATATCCCTCGGTTCGATCGAGAAAAAGTTTTATCAGGAGCTTCTGGAGCGGACTGGTCTGGACAAGGAAGACCTGCCCCCGCAACTGGAGCCGAAAAGCTGGCCTGTTATCAAGGCGCGCCTGACGGAGGTTTTCAAGTCCAAAACCCGTGATGAATGGGACGAAGTCATGCTGGGCACGGATGTCTGTTATGCCCCGGTCCTGTCCATCATGGAAGCGACGCAGCATCCGCATAACACACACCGGCAAACCTTTGTCGAATATGATGGTATCATCCAGCCTGCACCGGCGCCCCGGTTCAGCCGCACGGAAGCATCAATCCAAAGCCCGCCCTGCCTGCCCGGTGAGCATACGACGAAGGCCATGCGTGACTGGGGTATTGATGAGGCATCCATAGAGGAATTGCGCTCCGCTGGGGTGATCAAGTAACCGTTCTTACAAGGATTTCTGTCGTTCAGAGGCCGTCTGTATGATCAGAAACCTTGACGTAGCAGAGGATTTGCGGAACCCTTCTGTCAGAATTTAGTAGGAGAGGGGTGATGTTGCAAAAACATCAGAATGTGCAAACACGCAGCGATGAAAATCTGTCGGCGCCAAATTCTGTGTCTGAACCGCAGAAAACGGTGAAAAATAAAGGGTTTTCGGGCTCTGCATGGCTTTTTGCGATCGGGGTTCTGTTAACCATTGGCTGGCTGATTGCCGTTGGCGGCTATGTTTATACAAGAATCGGCTGGCCTGATATTTTGCAGGTCGCGCCGTTCGGGCTTGGTGTTCTGCTTATTGGTGCTTTTGCACCCCTCACATTCCTGTGGCTGCTGCTGGGTTATTTTCATCGTGGACATGAAGCACGATTGAAAGGGAATGCGCTCGACCAGCTCATGATGAATCTCGGTTATCCCGGGCCGCAGGCCGAGGCCCGGGTTGCCAGCCTGACCGCCGCGCTTGAGCGTCAGTCGCGAGAACTGCAGGACGCAACAGACAAGGCTGCAAGCCGTATTGAGGATGCGTCTGGCCGTCTGGAAAAGCAAGGTGATGATGCCAAGACAGCGACAGATGGCTTGTTGCAGACGTCAGACAGGCTGAAAAGCGATCTCGAAGCGCGTGAGCAGCAGATTGGCGCGTTAATTGAGAAAATTAATGAGCAGGGAACGCGGCTTAACGATGCTGTCGCCCTGCAAACGAACAGCTTGAACAATGCAGCGAGCGAGACAGAGACGCGCAGTGAAGCGGTTCAAAACGCCCTCTCAGCTCAGATTTCCGCCTTGGAGAATGCTGTTCGCACGGCGGATGAGAAATCCCAGGTTATCGCGAAAATCCTCGCGGAAACGAGTGAGAAGATATTCTCCAACGCCTCAGAGACACTTAATAAAACAAATGAGGCGCGGGATGCTCTTAGTGCTCAGATTATAAGCCTTGAAGATGCCGCAGACCAGTTGCGTCAGAAACTTGATGATGGTGCGGCGAAGCTCGGCGAACGCGGTCAGGAGATTGCCGACATATCCCGCAACTCTTCAAGCGAGCTCTCCAAAACAGCCGATGTTCTGCTGCAAAGCACCACAGATCTGAGTATTGCAAGTGATGAGGGGGTGACCCGGCTGAATGCCCTGCGCAACACATTGATGACCAGTATCTCTGAAGTTGACACGGCGCTTGAACAGCTTGAAAGCCGTGAAGATGGCCTGCTGCAGGTGGCGAAAGATGCTGAAACCGGTGCGCGCAGTTCAGCGGAGCAGTTGCGCCAAAACACAGAAGATCTTGCCGTCAAGACCAGTGAGATGACGGAGAAGATGCTTCTGGGCAGTCTGAAGCTGAAAGACGAGACTGTCGCGCTAGATGAAGTCCTCAAAACAACCGGCAACAGCTTGCTGGCAATAGACCAGAGCCTGCGTCAGGGGCGCGAACTGCTGGATGCCGCCGGCGAGAAATCACTGCGCAATGCAGACCAGTTGGGTGAAAAACTGGCGAGCCATGCGGCATCTCTCAATAAGGCTTCTGAAACAACGGGTGCACGGACGACTTTGATACAGGAGCAGCTTCGGAACCAGATTTCCGTGCTGGAGCAGGCATCCGAGCAAATACTGGAGATGTCGCGGGAGATCGGTTCTCGCCTCGAAAAAGATGTCCTCCTGTTGACCGATGCCAGCACGGATACGAACAGCCGGATTACGGAAGTCGGAACAAACCTTCAGCGTCAGGCGGAGGATCTCAAGCTTACTTCCGATGCGGTCACAAACCGGATGCGGGAAGCTGGTGAAGAATTGCGGCGTGAAGGGTCGGATATCGAAGTCAGTGCCGACAAAGCTTCCCGAACACTTGCTTCCGCAAGCGAAGCTTTGGCGAAACAGCAAAAGGAAATCGGGACTTCAGCCGATCATTCAAAAAGCAAGCTAGCGGCGGCGATCGAGGAAACCATCCGATATCATCAGGATTTTATGGCGACAGCGGAGCGAGCCACGCTGCAGGCACGGCAATCCGGTGAAGCGGCGCATTCTCAAACGGCGGAACTCGCCAAAACCGCAGAACGGGCCTCTGCCGAACTTCGCGCTATGGGCGATCAGGCCACTGATCATATCCAGCAACTGAATATGGCTGCCTCGAAGGCGGAAAGTCAGGGAACCAGACTTGCGGACGTGACAAGATCAACGCTCTCCAACATTAGCGAGGCAAGCGGTTCCGCCAAGGTGCATATGAAGGAACTAGCTGATATTTCGGTTCGGGCTAAAGATCATGCGGAAGCAATGGAGGAAATCCTCCAACAGGAAACCCAGGCACTGGCCGAGATTGCCCGCCAGTTAACGGAGCAGGTGGAGACGGTTGAGAAAACTCTCTCCGAAAGGTCTTACATGTTGGACGAGTCCGTCGACCATGCATCAGAGGCGACCGACCGGTTCCACAAGCGGTCCGTTGAGTTGGCACGGGCCAGCGAGTTGATGATAAAGGGCATTCAGTATGCCGACCGGGCTCTGGCAAAGCATAAACTGGAAATAGACGACGCGCGTCGCCACATCCATGAGGATCTTGATCGCGTGACGGTGAAAATTTCCGAAGCCAGCAAACAGGTCAAGGAGACGGGATCGGACGCCGCAGAATTATTCCAGGGTCAGGCGGAGGATCTGATCCGGTTTACCGCTAAAGCCCATGATAGTGCCCGCTTGCTTGGTGAGCAGTTTGAAAGCCAGCATCAGCGGCTGACGCTGTCTGTAAAGCAGGTTGAGGAAACGCTGAGTCATTCGGCCGGTATCCTTAAGGATGAGAGTGAAGCGTTCATGCGCGCTGCCGAGAAAGCTGCGGAAGATGCTCTTATGTCCGGCAACAAGATCGAGAAGCAGACAGCAAATCTCTCAGCGGCAGCAACACGGGCGAAGCAGGAAGCCGAGACGCTATCGCAGAGAAAAGACAAGATTCGGAATGAGCAATTCATGAAGTCGACGACGTTCATCATGGAAAACCTCAATTCTCTGACAATCGATTTAAGCAGGATTATGGACAGCAGCCTTTCCGAAGAGCTGTGGCGGCGATATCGCAAAGGGGAAAAGGGGATTTTTACGCGGAAGCTGCTTAAATCACGGGATGCGGAAAAAATCCGCTCGCGGTATCGCGATGATGGTGATTTCCGTCGTTTTGCGGACCAGTATGTATCTGAATTCCGTGAGATCATGACCGAGGCAGCTTCTGTTGACCATTCCGAATTATTGTCAGATGCCTTTATCACTGCGGATGTCGGCAAGGTTTATCTATTGCTGCAAGAAGCGCTGGACGGCATAGAGTAAGGCTCCTCAGGAGAGAAAAATGAATGATGTAACCACAAACAATGCAGAAGAAAATGCCCGGATGAACGGCGCCGGAAAAATGGCGCAGATCATCTATTTCATTTATCTGGCGGGACTTATCATTCCAGTTGCGCATTTGGTCGGGGTCGTGATGGCCTATATCAACAAGGGAGATGGTGCCCCCTGGGTAGAGACCCATTTTAGATATCAGATCCGCAGTTTTTGGATGTTGCTGCTTTATTTCGTGGTTGGGTCACTGCTGACTTTCGTCGGTATCGGCTTTCTGATTATCCTGGCGGCCTATATCTGGTTCATCGTTCGCTGTGCGAAGGGTTTGAAGCTCCATGCGCGCGAGGAAGGCATCCCTGACCCCGCGACATGGCTCTGGTAAAATTTTTATGAAGTAAAAGAGGTTTCAGGTTTCAATCTTCGCGATGACCTGACCCTCCGACACTGAGTCACCTTCGCCCACAAGAATTTCCGTCACCTTACCGTCTTCCGGTGCGCCAACGGGGATTTCCATTTTCATGCTTTCGAGAATGACGACATCGTCATCCTCTTCCAGTTCCTGCCCGACTGTGGCCGGAATTTTCCAGACTGTCCCCGTTACCTCGGCTATTACATCGATCAGCGCCATTTTATCCTCTCTTGCTTATTATTGTTCTCAGGGTGAGGCTATGTTTCCACAAGACGTCCACGATCACCACCCTTATTTTTAAAGGGTGATCACAACAGTCGAATGTTGACGGACTGTCAGCTCGCGATTTTCTCGCGAGACGCTTTTTTCCGCTCATGCGGGTCAAGGTGCCGCTTGCGAAGGCGGATATGGTTTGGCGTTACTTCGACCAACTCGTCATCGTCAATGTAGGCGATGGCCTGTTCAAGGCTCAACTTTCGCGGGGTTGTGAGACGAACTGCCTCGTCGGTGCCCGATGCCCGTATGTTGGTTAGCTGCTTGGCTTTTAGTGCGTTTACTTCAAGGTCGTTTGGCCGGTTATGCTCACCGAGAATCATGCCTTCATAGACATCGATGCCGCTGCCAATGAAGAAGAAGCCGCGTGCCTCCAGATTCCAAAGCGCAAATGCAACCGACTTGCCCGTGGAGTTGGAAATCAGAACGCCATTGCGGCGACCCGGGATATCGCCTTTATGTGGGACATATGAATGAAAAATCCGGTTCATGATACCGGTTCCGCGGGTATCTGTAAGGAACTCGCCATGATATCCGATCAGCCCACGGGTCGGGCAGAGGAAGGTAATTCTTGTTTTCCCGCCACCGGAGGGGCGCATATCGGTCATTGAGCCTTTGCGAAGGGCAATTTTTTCAACAACGACGCCGGAGAACTCATCATCCACATCCACGACGACCTCTTCAAGAGGTTCAAGCGTTTCGCCATTTTCGCCCTCGCGGAACAATACCTTGGGGCGACTTATCGAAAGTTCAAAACCTTCGCGGCGCATGGTTTCAATCAGAACACCAAGTTGCAACTCACCACGACCGGAGACGATATAGGCGTCTGCATCGGCACTGTCCTCAACCCGAATGGAGACATTCCCCTCGATTTCTTTCATCAGGCGTGCGCGGATGACCCGGCTTTGTACCTTGTCCCCATCGCGACCCGCCAAGGGCGACGAATTAATGGCAAAGGTCATCGAGATTGTCGGTGGATCAATCGGTTGCGCATCGAGCGGTTCTGTCTCTTCCGGTGTGCCGAGTGTATCGGCAACGGTCGTCTTAACGAGGCCAGCCACAGAGACGATGTCACCAGCACGGGCTTCTGAGATGGTTTCTCTTTCAAGCCCGCGGAACGCCATGATCTTGCTGGCGCGCGCATCTTCGATCTTGCCACCCTTGCGGCTCAGCCCCTTGATCGGATCATTCGTTTTGAGGACACCGCTTTCCACGCGCCCGGTGAGCAGGCGGCCGAGGTAGGGGTTGCTTTCAATCGTCGTGACCAGCATTCGGAACGGGGCTTCATCATCCACCTTCGGTGCGCTGACATGGCTGACGATGAGATCGAACAGCGGATGAAGGTTTTCTTTTGGCTCGGACAGATCCGTAACGGCCCAGCCTTCCTTTGCTGATGCATAGAGCACAGGAAAGTCCAGCTGCTCCTCGTTGGCATCGAGCGCGACCAGAAGATCGAAACATTCATCAAGAACCTGATCCGGGCGGCCATCGGGCCGGTCCGCCTTGTTGATCACAATGATCGGTTTGAGGCCAAGGCCAAGCGCCTTCTGTGTCACGAATTTGGTCTGTGGCATCGGACCTTCAGCAGCATCAACCAGAACAACCACGCCATCAACCATACTGAGGATACGTTCCACCTCACCGCCGAAGTCGGCATGGCCCGGTGTATCAACGATGTTAAGGCGATACCCTTCCCATTCGACGGAAGTGCATTTCGCCAAAATCGTGATGCCGCGCTCGCGTTCTAGGTCGTTACTGTCCATGGCCCGTTCA
>TARA_R110000787_G_scaffold16887_7_pt1 | contig 87269 bp, 74 predicted proteins | sample TARA_R110000787 | Tara Oceans TARA_R110000787 (sample SAMEA4397920) | marine metagenome | biome: Polar Biome; feature: [DCM] deep chlorophyll maximum layer (ENVO:01000326); material: water (ENVO:00002006), including particulate matter (ENVO:01000060) such as... | depth 35 m | reverse complement strand
AAACTCCGGATTGCCACCGCTGCTATTTTGACCGGAGATATCCACTGCCGGATCAAGCCCGTTGTCGAGGGTATTCTCCAGATAGAACGTCGCGATGCCACGCAGAGTTAGTGAACCTGAACCGATCTCCGTGCGGTAGGATGTCTCAAAATCAAGCCCGCGTGCCCGCTGCGAGGCAAAGTTGAAGGGGCTTTCGAAAATCTGCAGGTTGGTACCATATTCATTCGGTCCGCGCACAATGGCACTGCAGTATTGAGTCACACCATCGAAGCATCGATCGATGATGGTTTGAGCATCAAGCGAGTCGATAGCATCCTTGATCTTGATGTCGTAATAATCGACCGATGCAGAAAAGCCCGGTACAAAAGATGGCTGGAAAATAACGCCTACGCCCCATTGATCCGCCTTTTCGGGGTCCAGATTGGGATTGCCCGTGGCGGTTCCGGCAAATGGCGCCGACTGGTTATTGTTGAACGGGTCGAGGACAGTGTTCGATCGGGTGGAACCAGCCGTGTACAGTTCAGCCAGATTGGGTGCCCGGATATCGCGCGAGCGGGTAGCGCGGAATCGAACGCCGTCAAACGGTTCGAAGCTCGCGCCGACCTTCCAGGTGGTTACGAAACCCGAGGTGGAATAATCAGTCGCGCGAATGGCCCCGTTCAGGTCGAGACTGTCGAGAACCGGTACCAACAGTTCCAGATATCCTTCGGTTACCGAATAGTCGCCGAAGCTCGGCAAGTAGTTGCCGGTAAACCAGCCCGACTGATACTGGTCTTCGACATAGCCGGAGACCTCTTCCGTACGATGCTCACCACCAATTGCGACCGCGACGGCGCCCGCAGGCAATTGAACGGTGTCAAAGGACAGATTGGCCGCATAGACATTCTGCTCGAACCGCTGCAGACGATAGAGATCACCCAGAATCCAGTCGACCGCGTTCGGGTCGGCGACATTTGTTCCGAAGCGGTTAAGCGGAATACAGCCGTTGCTTGGAGCCGTTAGCGACGAACGACAAACAATCGTGCCTGCAGTGACACCCAAACTGTTGCCAGCCGGCGCGAACACGGCATCGGTTGCCTGGGTCAAGCGCGTATTGTTTGCGATACCCAGTGCCGACTCCCGTGTTTTCGCGATGCCCTTCTGGATGTAGGCATCCCAGCGAGCAACGCTGCCGAACAGGTCAAACTCGCCATCTGCGCCGACGACGTACCGCTGAACGCCACGCTTTGTCTCGTTCGTGCGAATGCCAAGATCTGCATTTGTCGTACCGAACCGGAACGAGGTCTGGTTGGCGGCGACAAGCTGGTTACGGATGCTGTCGGGCAGAAAAGCGTTGTCCGCCTGGATCGTGACATTGCCCTGATTGCGATGGATACCCAGCTGCCCTCTGTTGACGGATCGAGAGTAGCTCGCCTGAGCAAAGACATTCAGCCAGGGCGCTATCTCGAAGCTGATCCGACCAAAGATGTTTTTCCGGTTTTCCGCCGGGTCAAGGGATTGGGTATCGTTCACTTGAGTCAGGCGCCAGTCACCGCCGACCAACCACGGATCATTCACGACCCCGAAATCCAGTTGCCCGATCGCCCCGCCTTGACCGAAGTAGGTGCCGCGCAACGGGCCAGTGGTGATAAGACCGCCGGGCGTCGCCAGACTGAGGCCAGCCTTGTCGATGATCAGTCGTTCCGGCGCACCATTTCCTGGCGCATAGTCCGGATTGTTGATCTGGTACCAACCCTGATTGTTCCAGTCTCTCGGAACACCGTCCAAGCCATCCCGGACCGCCAGTTCGCCGTTCAGAAGAATGTGCCCCCGTCCGTCGGCAAACGGCGTTCCAAAGGTGACATCAAACTTGCGATTTGCGGCGTCGCCATATGTCGAGATGCCCATGTCGGCACTGGCCTTCAAACCGGTATAATCTTCATTGAGAATGAAGTTGACCACCCCGGAGACCGCATCCGAGCCATAAGCAGCAGATGCGCCGCCCGTTACCACTTCAACTCCGGAAATGAGCGCCTGCGGGAATGTATTGACGTCGACCTGCCCACCCAGTGCCGATCCGACCGACCGTTGCCCGTTCAGAAGCACAAGCGTCCGGCTTGTTCCCAGTCCGCGGAGGTTGATGGTGTTGAGACCGGAGGTACCCGAACTCATGTTGAGGTTGGAGTTGGCCGGGGTGGAACTGCCGACGACCGAAGGGATCTGGTTGACGAAGTCCGCAACGTTCGCTGGCGCGCTTGCGTTTATGTCCTGGATACTCAACACGGTCAGCGGTGTGGGCGCGCTATAACCATCACGCTGGATCCGGGTTCCGGTCACCACGATTGGCGTAACCGCCGTCTCTGGTGCTTCCTGCATATCTTCTGGCAAATCGCCCTGCTGGACCTGTGCCATGGCGTTGGATGTAAATAGTAGACTTGCTGCCAGCGCTATATGCGACGCGATTATTTTTCCCGACATTATTAAGCTCCCTGTTGTTGCTTGGACGTTAGCTTCACCCGCCCATTATTTGGGCTAAGCGCTTCTGTTTCATGTAATATCTATTTACGTTGGTGGTCGGTGCGAGGCGTACTTAACAACCATCGACGCTCGATTTCCGCGGCAATGGCCGACCAGCGGCCTTGCCGGTGGGGACGCCTTTGTCGATCGCCAGGACTCCGTTGACGAGCACGGTTTGCACACCGGTTGAGAAAAGCGTCGGTTCGATGAACGTTGCTCGCGGTGCGTATGTTCCTGGATCAAAGACGACCACGTCGGCAAAAGCGCCTTTTGACAATGTCCCCCGCCCTTCGAGCGAGAATAATTTTGCCGGCACCGAAGTGCTCTGATCAACGAACCGTCTGAGGTTGATGACCTTAAGATCTTTCACATAGGTGTCGTACTTCCGGGCGTAGCTGGCGTAATAACGAGGATGTCCCAAAGATGCGTCTGAACTGGTCATGACCCATGGCCGATTCATGAACGCAGCGATGTCGGCCTCATCTTGATTGAACGAAGCCACTCTTACGTCAAGCCGGCGCAACACATCGATTGCCGCCTGCACGGGGTCAACGCCCGTCTCTGTCGCGATCTCCGCCAGCGTCTTGCCCTTAACGTCATCTGTGCCGCTGGTAAGCAGCAGCGAATCCGGGCCCCCACGCCGCCGCAGGTTATCAGCCATCTCCGTTTTGATCCTGGCCATTTGCTCGGGGTCGTCAAATCGCTCGAGAGTAGATTGACGACCGCCATCCTGGGCCCATCGTGGCAGCAGCGACGCGTCAAGCCCGGTGCCCGAAGCCGACCATGGATATTGATCGGCGTGCACGACCTGACCTGCCGCCTGAGCCTTCTCAACCGCTGCTATGATCGTGGACCCCTTGCCATGCACATCGACGCCCAGCGCCTTGATATGTGCAATGTGCACGGGAATTCCGGCTTGCTTTCCGATGTCCAGCGCCTCGGATACCGCCCCTTCCAGACCTATTGTGTAACTGGATTCGTCACGGATATGACTGTCATAAATACCCCCATGCTTTGCCGCGACCTTGGCCAGTGTGACAACCTCACCTTCCTTGGCATAGCTCTGCGGCGCGTAGAACAGGCCGGTCGAAAGTCCGAGCGCCCCCTGACACATGGCGCTGTCGACCAATGACACCATCTCGCTCAGTTCAGCGTCCGTCGGCGCACGATCTTCGCTGCCGATCACTTCGTTCCGCAATGCCCCCAAACCGATATAGCTGGCAAAATTGATCCCGTAGTCAAGGCCGGAACCTTCCGCGAAAACCGCTGAGATGTCGGTTGCGCCTCCCCCGTCAACGCCAATGAATGCGGTTGTGACACCCTGCGTTAGAAAGGGCATTACCAACCGGGCGGCTGGGAGTTCGGAACTTAACGCATCGCCGACATGGGTGTGAGTGTCGATAAAGCCTGGCGTAACAATCTTGCCTGTTGCCTCGATCGTTTGCAACGCCGCGCCAGAATATTTTGGCCCGATATAGACAATCCGGTCGCCTGAAATGCCGATGTCTCCGATAAAGGGTTCCGCGCCGCCGGGGTAAATCGTGCCGCCGGATATAAGAAAATCCACGCCGGAGTCTGCCCCTGCCGCCTGCGCTGCCGGACTACTCAAAAACAACCCTATCGCGAACGAACTGGCGATGAGACGTGCAGTTTCTGGAATCTTATTTTTCATAATAGCCCCGAATGGTTGTTTAATTACATGGAGTTTGAACGATGCCTGTGTTTATGCCAATGATTTTTGTGCAGCGCAGTATAACCCACGGATATACCTAGCCCCAGAAGCCAGGCTCTGGCGGAGCCATGGTCCCGCAACTTTCCACTACGCCGTTGTCCCGGTCTTCGCTCAGCAACGTCGGCCCATCGAGATCAACAAAGGCACAACGCTGCGCGATGATCAGGGCGGGTGCTATGGAAAGCGAGCTGGAGACCATGCATCCCATCATCAACCCCAGTCCCTCGCGCTCCGCCGCTTCAAGCATTACAAGCGCAGTCGTTAGGCCGCCGGTTTTGTCGAGCTTTATATTCACGTAGTCGTAGCGACGCGCCAACTGTGCAAGATTGTCGGTAACATGGCCAGATTCGTCAGCGGCTAGTGGAACAAGCGAGGTGAAACCCTCCAGGTCCGCATCGTTCTCGGCGGGCAAAGGCTGCTCGAGCAGATCAACGCGAAGATCGACGAGTTGCTGCTGCCATGATCCAAGCTGTTCTATGGACCAGCTTTCGTTTGGGTCGACAATCATCCGAGGGCTTGGCGCGACTTTCCGCACGGCGCGCAAGGCGGCGATAGGGTCGGAGGCATCGACCTTCACTTTCAGCAAAGGCACGTCTCGTAACTGTCGCGCAGCCGCTGCCATATTCTCAGGCGTGTCGAGGCTGACCGTGATCGCCGTATCGACCGGCTTGAGTTTTTCCCAGCCGATCCGCTCCACCACCGACACGCCGGTCTGCTTCGCTTCGAGATCCCAAAGCGCACAATCGATGGCGTTTCGCGCAGCACCCGGTGACATAATCTCGGTCAGCCGCTGCCGATCAGCACCCGCTTCGATATCCGCGCGAACCGCCTCGATCTGAGCCAGCCCGCTCTCGATCGTTTCGTTGTAACGGGCATAGGGTACGCTTTCCCCGCGCCCGACATTCTCGCCGTCGCGGACCTCCACGAAGATCGTGTCGGCGACCGTCTTGGTCCCGCGCGAAATCCGAAACGGCCGCTTCAGGCGGAATGGGAGGTGGGAGGCCGAGAGGTGACGAAGCATTGTTCAATCCTGTCAATTATGGGGCCAGTGCCTTGTGCATAAGGATCAACGCAAGGCAGTCCGGTTGTTTCGGCAATTTCGGCACACACAGCACGAGCTTCCTTTTCCGCCAGCATCGAGGTGTTGACCGCTACACCCACCGCTACCACGTCCGGGCTGGTAAGACGCGCCTGCTCCAGATTGGCAGCGATAGTGCGCTCAAGGGAAGGCATCGGATAGTGCGGAAGTCCGCGCATATGCGGCCGCGTTGGTTCATGGCAGATAACGATCGCACTCGGCTGAGCGCCATGCAGAAGCCCCGTGGATACGCCGGCGAAAGACGGGTGGAAAAGTGACCCCTGCCCTTCAATCAAATCCCATCCCCCGTCGCTTCTTGCTGGCGCGAGCTGCTCTATCGCGCCGGAAATAAAATCGGCAATAACCGCGTCGACCGGCACGCCGGATCCGGCGATCATTATGCCGGTCTGCCCCGTGGCACGAAAGTCTGCAAGGTAGCCGCGCGCCTGCATCGCTTGTTCGATACAAAGCGTCGCCACCATCTTCCCAACCGAACAATCGGTACCGACGGTAAGCAGACGCAGCCCTCGGCGCGGCAATCCGTTTCCAACCTTCAAATTCGCGGCGGGATCGCGCACATCGATAAGCGTGCGTCCTTTCTGCACGGCCAGTTCAGCAAGTTTGGGAATATCGCGCAATCGGTTGTGCAGTCCAGACGCAATGTCCAGCCCAGCGTTCAGCGCGGCTTCTGTATCTGCTATAAGTTCGTCCGTGAGCAGGCCGCCTGCACTTGCGACCCCCAGGATAAGCGTCTTGGCCCCGGCTTGTACCGCTTGTGCGAAGCCCATTTGCGGTAAACCAAGGGTCAGAGTACTGCCCTCATGAACGAACTCGCCTACGCAATCGTCAGGGCGAAACATCGCGATGCCACGCGAAGTTTTGATCGACAAAGGATCTGATGTGGATCCGAGATATAGTAAATATGGAGTTTGTATCATAGCGCCGACCGTTGTTAGAGTTCGACCCTTGGTAGGCGATTGGGCTCCAGCGGTAATATCATATGCAGCACGAAAGGTATAACCGCAGCTTATAGTCGAGGAGGTAACACCCATCCCAAACTCGCCTTTCTATTCGGGGATGAGTATGGCCGTGTAGCCAGTGCCTGCACGGTCATGGCTTTGCTTGGCGATAAAACCGGAGAGCCGAGCCGCCTGAAACCAATCTACCACGATCGCGATGCCGCCTGCGTTTCAAACCGGTATGCCCGGTATATTCGCGACAACCCGCAATCGGGAATATTTGGTAGCGGAGGAGGGACTCGAACCCCCGACACATGGATTATGATTCCACTGCTCTAACCACCTGAGCTACTCCGCCATCGGGTCCCGGCGATTGTTTTAATCGCCACGAAACTCTCTCTGGACGGCGGCGCTATAGTCACAGCGTTCGGTCCGGTCAACAAGCTGAAGCGAGAAATACGCTAAAACTTGCACGGCCGATACAATCCGCGCTAACAGCGCCATCCAAGCCGGTAAGTGGCATCAAGGGGCAGGTATGAAAGCATTTTACGACATTTTGATTGTGGGCGCGGGCCACGCAGGTGCGCAAGCGGCCATTGCTTTGCGCCAGAAGAAATTTGAAGGCTCCATCGGCCTTGTCGGAAACGAGAAATATCCGCCCTACGAACGACCTCCCCTGTCCAAGGAATATCTCGCCGGAGAAAAGCCGTTCGAGCGCATTTTGTTGCGACCCGAAAGCTTCTGGGGCGAACGCGAAATCGACCTGTTGACCGGTCGCCGGGTATCGAAACTCGATCCGGTCGCCAAAAAGGTCATGCTCACCTCCGATGACGAAATCGGCTATAACAAGCTGATCTGGGCAACCGGCGGATCTCCGCGCATGCTCGATTGTCCGGGAAGCCAGGCACGCAATATTCACGCCGTCCGGTCGCGCGCAGACGTCGACAAGATCATGGCAGCATTGCCGACCGTCGACAAAGTCGTTGTCGTCGGCGGCGGCTATATCGGGCTGGAAGCAGCCGCTGTGCTCACGAAACTTGGCAAACATGTGACGATCGTCGAATCGCTTGATCGGGTCCTATCGCGCGTAGCCGGCGAACCGCTGTCGCGATTCTATGAGGCCGAGCATCGCCGTCAGGGCGTGACCATAGAATTGGAAGCAACTGTCGCCGGCTTCGAAACCGGTGAAGACGGAATTGCAACAGCCGTGACGCTCGCCGACGGACGCGTGCTGGAGGCCGACATGTTCGTAGTCGGCATCGGCATCATTCCCGAAACCGGCCCGCTGGTGGCGGCTGGCGCAGCGACCGGAAATGGCGTCGACGTTGATTCCCATTGCCGGACCAGTCTCGACGATATTTACGCGATCGGCGATTGCGCCGCGCACAGCAATGCCTATGCCGACGGCGCGATGATCAGACTGGAATCGGTGCAGAACGCCAATGACCAGGCGAAAGTGGCTGCCCTCGATATACTCGGCGAGGAAGCCGAATATGACAGTGTGCCCTGGTTCTGGTCGAACCAATATGATCTGCGGTTGCAAACCGTCGGACTGTCAACCGGCCATGACAGCCATGTCGTTCGCGGCGATCCGGATTCGCGCAGTTTTTCGATAATCTATTATCGCGACGGCAAGGTCGTGGCGCTCGATTGCGTCAATGCCACCAAAGATTATGTGCAGGGCCGCAAAGCCGTCGTCGAGGGATTGAATCTCGACAAGGACGAGCTCGCCAATACCGAGATTCCGATCAAGGAAGTCGGAGTCTACTAGCGCCCCCGGAAAGACCATGCGCCGATGTCCTGCCACAGGCCATCGGCATAATAATGCAGACCGATCCCGCGGATCGTGAACGGCCGCGGTTCGAATTCCCCGGATAGCTGTTCGAAAAGCAATTGCGCTTCTCCGGGGTTCACCTTGTTCTGGACGGTGATATGCAACCGGGGTGTTTGCTGGTCCTGCGCCACCAGCAGTCCGGCGAAACGGTCGGCTAGTTCCATCCGCAGATCAAGCAGTTCGGGCGCGTGCAGCCGATAGGCGACGCCATTGCCAAGATGGATCAAACCGGACAGCATCGCTTCCGGTTTCGGCATGATAGCGGTCAGCGTGACGACAGCGGATTTGATTTCATCCAGCGCTTGCGGCGGCAGATGGTGGAACAAGGTGATATGGGCGCCGATCCTGTTCCTGTCCGGCGGATAATGGCGACGGCGCAATCCGTCCGCCCAGGCCAGATCCTGCTTGCCCATAAGCGCCGTCATGATGATGGGTTTGTTGAGGCGCTCCATATGGTCAATCTATCGCACATAAAAAAACCGCGAGCAATTTCTTGCTCGCGGTTTCGTTGGGGGATGGGATCGGGCTTAAGCCGCTTTCTTTGCTGCTTCGCTGCTATCCAGCCAGTTCAGCAACTTTTCAGGGGTCGATTCGACATAAGGATCGGCATCGACGCCATCATCGTTGATGCCGGGCTCTTCGAACCAGGCGCTGACGACGCCATCATCGGCGATCATCGAATAGCGCCAGCTACGATCACCAAAACCGAGATGGTTTTTCTTGATCAACATGCCCATGCGGCGAGTGAAGTCACCCGAGCCGTCTGGCAGCAATTTGACTTTTTCGAGTCCGAGGGACTTGCCCCACTGGTACATCACGAATGCATCATTGACCGAGATACAATAGACCTCGTCAACGCCGCGCGCCTTGAACTCGTCATAGAGACGTTCGAAAGCCGGGCACTGCTCGTTTGAGCAAGTGGGGGTAAATGCACCCGGCAGGGAGAAGACAGCGATACGTTTGCCAGCGAACAGGTCCTTGGTGTTCACATCGAGCCAGCTAAAGGGATTTTCGCCGTCGACTGATTCGTCACGAACGCGGGTTTTCAGGGTAACTTCAGGGATATTTCTACCGATCATTATGGACTCCGTTTGTTTCAATGACCGCTCGCTAGCAGCCAAATATATATCGGCTAAATTGATTTAATCTTCCTGACTGATTTACATAATCAATCACCGGCCGGTTTCACTTGAAAGTCCGCCGTCAAAATATCACCATGGCGATCAATTTTCGGGGATGGGGATAGAATATGACGGAAACAACAAAAGCGCCGCTTTGGTTCTGGGTCATCGGCGTGATCGCCCTCCTCTGGAACATGATGGGTCTCGCCGCCTATTTTCAGCAGTTCATGATGAGCCCGGAGGCTTTCGCAACGCTCCGTCCGGAACAGCAAAACCTGCTGCTCGATCAACCGGTCTGGCTGACCTCCGCATTTGCAGTCGCGGTGTTCGCCGGATTTGTCGGCTCCATCCTGCTGCTTGCGCGCAAACGTCTGGCGGTAAGGATGTTCCTGCTGTCGCTGATCGCTGTCTTCATCCAGTTTGGCGGCCTGTTTCTGCTAAAGGGATATGCAGACGTGCTGACCGGTGGCGAATGGATAATGCCGATCCTGATTCCGGTTTTTGCAGCCGGACTTTACCTCTACGCGCGCAAGACGGAAAAAGACGGCATCCTGGCCTAGGTTCCGATCTCGCTAGGTTGAGGTGCTAAACGGCGTGAAATCGGTATCTTCGTCATAGATATCGACACCCTCGCGCCGCTTGAGCCAGCCGACCACCAGATAGGTCACCGGCGTCAGCACAGCCTCCCACAGCACTTTCAGCGCCCAGTTTGTCACCATCACGGCAAACACCACCGAAGGCTCCCACAGCCCCCAGAATGCCAGCGGATAGAAGATAAGACTATCGACACCCTGCCCCACCACCGTCGAACCGATGGTCCGGCTCCACAAGGCCTTGCCTTGCGTCCAGACCTTCATCCGGGCCATCACATAGCTGTTCACAAATTCACCGGCCCAGAAAGCAACGATAGATGCCGCAACGATGCGCGGAACCTGTCCGAAGACGCTCTCGTAAGCAGCCTGCCCTTCCCAGCCCTCGGCCGGCGGCAGCGACACCACCACCCAGCTCATGAAGGCCATGAACAGCAGCGCGGCAAAACCGGCCCAGATCACCCGCCTCGCCCGCGCATAGCCATAGACCTCGGTCAGTACGTCGCCGATCACATAGCCAAGCGGAAAGAATAATATCCCCGCGCCATATATCCACTGCTCGCCGCTGATCATGATGAAGGTCGGCTTGGCCGCACCGATGACATTGGACAGCAGCAGCACCGTGACAAAGGCCGCCATCACAAAGTCATAATAATGAAAACGGCGGCCGGACTGGCTGGAGGCGGAGGTCCGCTGGATCGAGCTGTTGGTCATAAACCGTTCTTACCCCACATCCGCGACAATTCAACATTTATGGCGGTCGATGCACAACACGGTTTGCAGCCGGTCAAAAGACGGCTAAAGCCCATCGAAATGACGCGCCCGTAGCTCATCTGGATAGAGCGCGAGACTTCTAATCTTGAGGCAGCAGGTTCGAGTCCTGCCGGGCGCACCATTTCCCCATATTTTGAAACCGCTATTGTTGCGCAGGCAACGCGATTACAATGGCGACGAATAAGGCAGCTTCACCTGTTCGCGTGTCAAACGAGCGATCGGAAAACTGCCATCACCATATTGATGCGGCTTATTCCGGGCTGATATCGCGCTACAGCGAATTGTTAGCCAAATTTGTCTTTCCCACGCGGCACTTTCCGGCGAGCCACGCAACCGTTTAACTCCAGCAGGAGCCTGGGAAATTCTGCTTGCAGAGCGGAAGTGAGCGAGGGATCGCAAGTGGCCACGATCGTGTTCGGAGATACTGACGCCACGCGGCTGACATCGCCGGTCTCTTCGACGCTCCGCCCGTTTTCGCGGGCGACCATGGCGTGGAAACGCAGTTCGGGCGCATAATGGCGATCGATGGAAATGGCTGTGCCCTTGTCCACCAGCAATATCGGTGCGCGCTCGGCTGCCAGGCCATCGAGCAGGACGCCATAGCGCGCGCCCGGATAATCCAGCCGTGGGTCGATCAAATTGAGGCGCATCTGCACGGACTGGGCCATCGCGATTGCTAGCAATATCACGGGAGCGATGCGCACGATTGAGGCGCGGCGAGAAGACATCGCGCCGGTTGCAGCAAGCGCCTTTATGTGGGTCAGGCAAGCATGGACCGCTAGCGCTGCGGCGATGGCGAGAAACGGATATGCCGGAAGATAATAATGTTGCAGCTTCGTGGCACTGATCGATACGATGACAAGCAAGCCGAACGCGATGCAGAGCGCATAGATTAGCGCAAATCGTGTTCTGCCGCGGGCGATCGTCAGTGCGAATGGCGCCAGTAAGGCTGCGGTGCCGAGGCTGAACAAACCGTTGACGAACGTAACCTGGAGATAAGCCCAGGGAGGTCCCGAATGATTGCCCAACGCTTCGCTGAAGCGGCCGGCGACATCATTATAGAGCGTCGCGCTCAGATATCCCGGCGCCGCATATTCGCGTAAAGCGAGGAAAAGAATTAGCGGCGCAAGCGCGAGCAGCCCGGCTAGGAAATAATTAGGCGTCGTAAATGGCCTACGCCAGCGTCCTGTTACCAAGATGTAGAGAAAAACGCCGGCAACCGGCGCGCCGCCGGCTACGCTCTTGGTCATCAAGGCGGCAGCTGCAAACAGGCCGGCGAGCAATATCCAGCGAAGTGGCGGGCTTTGCCGGTGCAGCGCAAAAAACAACAGCATCAGGTAACCGGTGGTTAAGAAGCAGAGCAATGCGTCATAATCACCCGTCCGCGCGCCATGTTCTCCGAAAAATCCGCCGCTGATCGCAAGCACCAGCCCGCCAAATGTCGCGATCCCAACCGAGCGCGTTATCCGGCGCAGGAAAAGCATGACGAGCAGGACTGTTCCGAGCGCGCTAATCAGCGACGGTAACCGAAGCGCGAATTCTGTTGGGCCGAATAGCGCCATGCTGCCCGTCATCAACCAGATGAGCAGCGGCGGCTTGGTATTCCAGAGATCGGGGGCAAAATTATAGGTCGTAACGAGACTGAGCCCGGTTTGCCGCATCTCCATGGCGTTGACTATGATCCGGCCCTCATCCCAGATAACAACCGGAATCGTTTTCCCGGTAAATAGAAGCAGAATGGCAAAGGTCGCGATTACGGCCAATATAAAGACCAGATGTCTGTCGACCAGCACGGTCGCGTTACTCCGCAACAGAATCAAGTCGGCTCTGCGGCGATGAAAGAATGATTGCGGATCCAGCGTAAAGCGACGTCCGTCGCCAAAAACGACGTAACGCGACAACAGATAGAATAGCGCAGAATAGACTATCAATCCTGAAAGATGGGCCAGAGGCTGATCTATATAGCCGGCGGCACGGAATGATGTCAGGACGAGTAAGTTCGCCGAATAGGCGACAGCAAATGCGCTGCCAAATAGCATCAATTCATTCAGTGATCGTGTGCCGTGGACAGAGAATGTCCAATAGCGATTCAAGCTATAGGATATTATCAGACCAAGGCCGTAGCCGAGCGCGTTGGCAGCATAGTCATTCAAGCCCGCGGATAGCGCGGCCAGAATGATGGCGAACCCGATGGCTGTGTTTAACAGTCCGACCAAACCAAATTTCACTACGGTCATCGTAACGACTATGAATTTGCTGTCAGCGAATATTGCGCACCAAATGGCACGCGAACAAGCGCTGGCTCCAGGGCTCTCAGCGCTCTGAGCGGGCCAGGGAAAAAAATCCGGAAATTCGTCTTTATCTGCGCAAAGCCTGCCGCAAGCATCCGCCTGCGCATTTCGCTCGCGCTGATCAGCACTGCATTTTCATCAAAAGGGCAATTGTTCACCGCATGGACCGTCAGCGGATTCCAGGGATTATGTTCAAACAGTATGAAAAGTCCGTCCGGGGCCAGGCGTTTGCGAATTTGGGAAAGCAGCGAGATGTGCAATTCTGCCGGGATATGATGAAACACGCAGGCGGTGAATATAAGATCATAATTACCGAGTTCATCGGGAATATGCTCACCATCATAGCTATGAAAGTCCACACGCTGCGATAATTGCTTGCGGCATAGATCGAGCGAACGCGTCGAAACGTCGAGGCAGCTGATATGGGCGTCTGGAAACTGCGTGCGGAGCGGCTTTAACGAATTGCCGATGCCTGCGCCAAAATCCATGATGCGATTGACATTCAGCTTCCGCCTGTCTGCTATTTTACGCATATCCTCAATCTTGTAGCGCGCGAAATATCCGACATCCTCACCGCTCAAGCGGATGGAGCGGGCGTGCTGCGCTTCATATTGCGAGGCTATTGCATCAAATTCTGCCTCAACCATTAACCGTCTTCCTGATTTGTCGCTGGATACGATGAACCGGATTTTCCATATCAGCCCCGTTTCGGCGGGAGCGGACTTCCTGCACAATGAACAGCGGCCGATGCTTTGATTCCATATACATGCGACCAAGATATTCGCCGAAAATACCGAGCATCAGCAGTTGCAGGCTTCCCAGGATTAGCACGAGGGCAGCGATACTGGCCCAGCCCCCTACCGTGTCGCCGGTAAGATAGGAAATGAACACCCAGCCCAGCGTCAACAGCCCGATCATCCCCGCTAGCAGGCCAAGATGGGCCGTGAACCGCAAAGGAATGGTCGAAAAACTCGTGACAGCATCAATGGCAAAAGAAATCATTTTCTTGAGCGGGTAGTTGCTTTCCCCCGCATGGCGCGCCTCTCGTTCATAAGGAAAGGCGGCTTGCGCGAAGCCGACCCAGCTCACCATCCCCCTGATGAAACGATAGCGTTCCGGCATGGCGTTGAGCTCTTCAACGACCCGTCTGCTCATAAGCCGGAAATCACCGGTATCGCGAGGAATTTGAACATCGACCAGCTTCTGCAGCGTGCGGTAGAATATGCTTGCTGACGCCCGCTTGAACATTGTCTCTCCGGCCCGGCTAAGCCGCTGACCATAGACAACGTCATAGCCTTCTTCCATCTTGTCCAGCATCGCGCCCAATAATTCTGGCGGATCCTGCAAATCAGCATCCATGACCATGACAATATCGCCACGGCATATCTGCAAGCCAGCGCTGAGCGCGAGTTGATGACCATAATTGCGTGCCAGATTGACCGCGACTATATGCTGAGAATTATCTGCAAAAGCTGCAATCATCGACCAGGTCTGATCCTTCGACCCGTCATTGACCAGAACAATTTCAAAACTGCCCGGAGCCACACCGGCGCAGGCCGCTTCGACGCGCTCAACGAGGTTTTTTACGTTATCTTGCTCGTTAAAGCATGGAATAACGACCGAGATCGCGGGAGTATGTTCGCCCTGGTGCTGATGCATTACACTCAATCCTTTGCAGGACCGTCTAATGGGACCAATTTAAGAAGTTATTAATGCTGTTTTGTAAGCTTTGAATAACACAACAGCTTGAACTTCTCCGGGGCGGCCACAGGCTCCAGTTTCCTATTTCTGAAAACCGCGCTGAACCGCATCCATGGGTTCCGAAGTGACCGGATAGCCAATGCCTTCCGGTATGCACAAATGGACCTGTCCGTTGCGTTTCTCGATACTCGGGGACACCATCACCGAGGGATGCGCCTTGCTATGGGCCAAAGCCTCGTCAAACGATCCGAATTGCGCCAGCCGTTCGAGATTGCGCTTGGTCGGGAAGATGATCTTCACCTCGCCCGCTTCGGCGCGATCGAGCACCGATTGCGCATTGCCCCAGAACAGATTGTAATTCTCGGTTTCGTCGACCGTCGCCTGCGCCTTGTGGTCATCATGCGAGATCATATAGAATCTTGTGTCGAACACGCGCTTTTCGGCGAAGGGCGGACACCAGCGCGAAAAGGGTATCAATTTCTCCAGTTCCAACTGCCAGTCGAACTGGTTGCAGATATCGGCCAGAACCGTCCCTTCGTGCAACGCATTTCTCGCCTCCAGAACCCGCTTGGCATCGAGATTTCCTTCCACCGCCACAGCGATCCCGGTTTCTTCGATCGATTCCCGGACGGCTGCGATGCGCGCGCCATATTCGTCAAAATCATCATGGCCGAGCGCCTTGGCATATTCAAAATCCGCGTCATCGATCCGGCCGCCCGGAAAAACCGCGGCACCGGCAGCAAATACCATTTTGGCGGAGCGCTCCACCATCAACAACTCCGGAGCATCGCTGCCCGGCTGGTCGCGGAATATCACCAATGTTGATGCAGGAATCGGTTTGGGCATCGCTTTGCCCGTAATCGCGTCCACGGCGGGCGCTGCGTTGTCGGTCTGTTTTTCGGTCATATTTCATATGAACAGCTAGCGACGGCTTTGCCAAGCCTTTTGATTGGCGATGACCGGCGCAAACGGATTTGCCAAAATTCCATCGCCGTGGCAGGATCATGTCATGGGAATAATCGAGCTATTGGGATTGGCCGGTAGCGTCAGCCTGATATCGGGCTGGCGGCTTTATCTGACGGTGTTTGTAACCGGCCTCGCCATGCGCCTCCAATGGATCAGCCTGCCGGAAAATCTGCAGGTTCTCGATGCCTTTGCCAACCCCTGGGTATTGGCAATTAGCGCGCTCGGTGCGGTAGCCGAATTTTTCGCCGACAAGATTCTCTGGCTCGATTCGATCTGGGACACCATCCACACCGCGATCCGGCCGCTGGGCGGTGCGCTGCTTGCGCTGGCCGTCGTCGATGCCAGCGATCCCGCCTGGCAGGTCATCGTCTTTCTCCTCGGCGGTGGCGCTGCCCTGATGAGCCACGGCGCCAAGGCCGGCGCCCGCGCGCTCGTCAACACCAGCCCCGAGCCGGTCAGCAACGCGGTCGTCTCTACCGGTGAAGATATCGCCACCGGCGGACTGCTCTTCCTCGCCTTCGCCAATCCGGTCGCGGCACTGATCATCGCATCGGTGATGCTGATCCTGTGCATCTTCCTGGTCTACAAAGGCTTCAGGCTGTGGCGGCAAATGGTGTCTGGCGGCAGCTAGCAAATAGACTGGCCGAAGCCAGTCTGAATATGAAGCGCAGGATACAGAGGGAAAAAATGGTCGGGGAGACAGGATTTGAACCTGCGACCCCCTGTACCCAAAACAGGTGCGCTACCAGGCTGCGCCACTCCCCGACGCGCGCTTCCCCTAGGCGGTGCTTTTGGGAAAAGCAAAGGGTTTTTACGCTTCTTTTTGCCGTTGCTCATCAAGTGAGCGATTTACGGCTTTGGAAAAAAATATGGTGGGCCCGGAGGGATTCGAACCCCCGACCTAGCCGTTATGAGCGGCCAGCTCTAACCAACTGAGCTACAGGCCCATATGAGCAGCTTTTTACAGGCAAGTCTCAATGGAAGGGTGCGATAGCGGAAGCGATAATGATTTGGCAAGACCGATCATCGCAATTCGTCAGACTGACGGTCAATGAGCGGCTATGAACCTGACGCAGCCCGCAACAATTCATCGATATCGACCGGCTTCACATTTCGGGCCTCGAGATGATCCAGCACCTCCCGCCACCAGTCGTAAAAGCCGTCGAGCTCATTCTGGTCGCGCACATAAGGCGTGTGGCCGGGTGACAGTGAAGGCGAATGAAAAGAGAAAACCAGCAACCGCAAATCATCGTCGAGCGCCACATCGATCGCCTCTTTGGTTTCGCGTGCGGAGATCCCTTCCGGTGTCAGCGGAATGCGTTCGAGCATTTTGCTGCGGGACAATAATGCGTTGGCCAAGGGTGATTTTTCCATGATCGTCGCCGCAAGACGATGTTGCTTGCGGAAAATACCCGAATAGACGGTCGTCAGTGGCACTTCGAGCAGTCGCTCGTCCTTCCCCCACCAATAGGGCCGGGAATCAACCGACAAGAAGTCCGGGCCGCCCTCGCCGCTATAATCAAAGCGCGGCCGGATACTGCTGTCCAGCGCGAAGCCGTGTTTCAGCAATAGCTCCACCGTATTCGGGCCGATGCCATATCGTCCGGCGCGATATGTATTCGGCGTGACACCAATTCTGTCCCGAATGGCATCGCGCAGCTTCACCAGCTTCTCTTCTTCCAGCTCTTTCGGCAAATTGCCGGCAAAGCTGTTGTGATCATTCACCCGCTCATCGAAAGGCGGATTGACCCAAGGGTGCAGATGCACGCCGATCGTGGCGCTTTGCTGTTCTGTCACCGTTCTCAGAAACGCGGTGGCCTTAGGGTCTTGAATGATTGCATAATCGACAAAATAGACCGGCTTGATCCCGTATTTCTCGACAAATTCCTGATATTTTTCCAGCATCGGCACCGTGATCGTCGTGTGACCTCGGCGCTCGAAAGGGGCATCCCAGTCAAATTCTTCTTCGGTGTCGATGGAAATCAGAAAACGCCTGCCGAATTCTTCCGGCCACAACACATGACTATCCGGTTTGTGGATTTTCATGAGCGAGGTCCCTGAACAATAATTTCCGACAGCTCCCTAATGCACATTATCTGGGAAAACTGCCTGGCGAGCCAGACGTCTATTCTGATTCCGTTTCCCGAATGTTAATTTTGCTAGTCGCCGCTGCGGGAAGGGTCAAGGCAATGTTGTCTTGGTTTATGGTGAGCGAGCCGCCCGCCGCTTGCGCGAGATTCCGCACCAGACGGAGGGAGAAGCCGAGCCCCAATAAAGATGATTCACCGACATCTCCGTCGATTCCCTGCGATGGATCGAGCAGCACGCTTTCGGCAATATCCTTGATCCGCGAGGGCCGGGAAAGAGTGAACTGGTTGGTTGGCTGCACTCCGATGCGTGTCCGCAACTCGCCCTTCAGCGTTTCGCCATTCTCGCAGGAGATGATTGCCGCCGACAATAATCGGGCAAAAATACGCTCGACGGATTCGCCGTCCAGCGCGAACGGCCGGACCGGTTCGGCCTTGCTGATGTTGAGATCAACCACCTTGCTATGAGTCAGTCCCTGGAGCCGCTGCGTCATCCGTTCAAATAGCCAGTCCGCTTTCGTGGTCCCGCTTGATTCCGGCAGTTGCCCGGAATCAACCTTCACGGCGATATCCAGATCCTCGAACCCCGCTAGCAGTCGCCGCGCTTCATCCATGATGTTGCGCGCCAAAGCGCGATATTCGAACGAAGCCGGTCCGAACAGTTGCTGCTCGATAATTTCGCTAAACCCGATGACAGCATTCAGCGGCGTGCGCAGCTCGTGGATCAGTTGCTGGAGCTGTTCGCGACGTTCGAGATCAAGGCTGCTATGCCCCGCATCCTCGGCAATATTCGGTCGCCTCATGATACCGCGATAACCTTCGAACCGTCCGGTTTCATCGCTGAAAAAGGGGATAGCACTCATTCGCCAGTCGCCGACGATGATCGATGCACCGCATAGCCGCATCCGGGCATTTTCCATCGGCATGCGCTGACGAAAGGCCGCTGCGCCATAAGCATCGGGGCCAGGCCCTTCATCAAAGGCCGGATGCGCGACCGTGACCCCGACAATAGCCCCAATCGGTGGCCCTTCGGTCCAGACTATGGTGCCGGATTCATCGGTTTCGAAGCGGATCGCTTCAAGCGGTTCGCCGAAAAAGCGTGTTCCCGAACCCTCGCCCGTTGCCGGGCGCGGTGATTCGGCCGTACGATTCTTCTGATAGTCGGCAATTTTTTCTACCAGCGCGCTGATCTGCGATCCTTCATCCTGTTCGACAGGCACGCCAGAAGCATCATTTGATATGCCGTCTTCCAGCCCGCCGACCGGACTGTCGCTGGCAGGAAGTGCCTCGCTGCCGTTTGACGAAGCCGCTTCCTCCGGCGTTCTATCGGCAATCTTGAAATCTTGCGATTGCAATCGCTGCTGCGCGCGTTCGGAAAGCCGCGGGTAAGCATCCGCGTAAATTTCCGGCGTCAGATCCGCAGCCGCCATCGCGGCATCGCAAACGGGATCACTGTCGGCGCTCAAATAGACTAGCAAAGGAGCCGAACGCAATCTACCGTTCAACGCCTGCACCGCTGCAACGCGGTCCGGTTCGGCCACCCGGTCGTGCAGATCGCGCAATCGGGTTAACCCTGCTTGTACATCCTGATTGGCCAGATTTCCGGGTTTTTGCGCCAACAGATCAATCACCTGCCGCCATTGCGTGGCAGCGGCTGGGCCTTCCGGCAGGCTCCCCTTGAGCACGGTGGTCAGGCGGTCATCGAAGCGCAAATTTTTTGATCCCGATAATCTTTGTTATTCACAACTGTTAACCGGGCAATAACCCTTTCCCGAGGCAACGGGAAGCTATGAAAAACTCACGTCACAATGTGGGACAACGGAGAAAGCATTGCTTGGCTGACTTATTATATTATACAGATCAAATGATTCTCGAACGGAAATTACATCACCATGGCTGATACAAACCTTGATGACATCGATCTGAAAATCTTGCAGCGGTTGCAAACCGATGGCCGGATTACCAATGTTGAACTCGCTAACAGTGTCGGTTTAACAGCTCCCCCCTGTCTTCGTCGTATGCGCGCACTGGAAGATGAAGGCGTCATCAAATCCTATCACGCAGCAATTGATCCTGCCAAAATGGGCTATACGATCACTGTCTTTGCGATGGTCAGCCTGAAAAGTCAGGCAGAAATCGATTTGCAAGCCTTCGAAGATCATGTGCAAAAACTGCCCGAAGTACGCGAATGCTACATGCTGAACGGCGAAATCGATTTCATGTTGAAAGTCGTCGCCAAAGATCTTCAGCAATTTCAAAGCTTTTTGACCAGCCAGCTAACCGCAGCTCCCAATGTAGCCAGCGTGAAGACATCGCTCACCATCCGGTCTGCCAAACATCAGCCTGGCGTTCCGATCGAACGCTAAAAAAAGGGCGCCAATGGCGCCCTTTCAATTTATCTATCAACCCCGAATCAGGTCGCTGGTTCAACCGGAGCAGCTGGCGCTGCCGGTGCTGCCGGAGCGGTTTGCTGATCAATCCACGTCTGCCACATATGCGCCAACGGAGCCCGGGTTCCGGAAACTTTCGCAAAAGCCTGACCTGCAGCGGCAAAATCACCCGCATAGGCTTCGGCTGTACCTATTCCCATGTACCCGCGATCCGTTTCGGCTCCAGGCTTGGAAAGACCAGCTTCATAAAAAGCCACGGCCTTGTCATAATCCTTGTAACCCAGCCATACGTCGGCAAAGTTCATCATTACCGAGCTGCTCCCGGATCCGCGCACACCGGATGGTGCGGAGGGCAGCGATTTCTGGTCAGCGCTCACTTCCCGCCGTGCCGGTGCAAGCACTTCGGCAATCAACGGACTGGTAGAGCTGACAATGCCCTTCTGCTGTCCTTCTTCCAGAATGGAAACGACTTCACCAAACAGGTTTTTGCGCTGCGCCTCTTCGGCAAATTCCTTATAATCACGAGATGTCTTGAGCGCGCCAGTCGCTTTCATAAACCGCAATACCTCGAGATTCTGGACGCTGTCAGCTTGCGATGTACGGCGACTTGCTGCGATAGCATCACCCCAAGAATCTCCGGACGGATATGCAGAAGCCCATTTTGCCGCCCACGCTGAATAGAGGCCTAAATCCTTGCTCGCCAGTGCGCGGTCACGGGCCAGCCGGTACCAGGATTCCGGCGCTTTGGTCTCGGAAGCATTGGCATTGTCGAGAATTTCAGTCCATTTCGCCAAGCCTTCTGGATACATGTTCCGCTTGAAGAAAGTCTCGGCCAGCAAAGGCTCGATGTTATTCGCGCGATAGCCAAGATCATAGGCAGCCTGGAACCTTTGAGCCGCGTCTGCCCAGCGTTCAGCGCCATAAGCGAAATTACCGGCGAAGAAGTTAAACGCGGGCAATTGCTCGGCTCCGGTCTTCCCGCTGTCGAGCGAGGCAATGATACCTTTTTCCTGCAAGGCGGTATCTTTCAACGCGCCGCCAAGCTGAATGGCCAACTGCCCTGCAATATAGCGATCATCGGGGATCTGGGTCTCAGCGAGCAGCGCTTCCACCAGCGGCTTCCCTGTAGCGGGAGTTTCTGACGCCATCGCCGCCTGAATTGCCGCGACTTGCGGAGCAATTTCTTTGCTAATTTTGACGCCGGAATCTTTTTCTTTTTTCTTCTTTTTCGCCGCCTGGGCGTCCTGCGGCAAAGCGGTTATCGCCAGTGTGCCGGCAGTCGCCAAAGCAACGGCCATCGAGAAATGAGATAAAAAACGCATGAATATCCTCCGGATGATTATTATTTGGGAGAAACGAGTTCCCCGGAATATGGTTGCACCACTCAGTCGTGGCCCTATTACCAAGCTTTCTTCGCTTTTCTAGAGTGAATCCGCTGAATAGAGGTTGAACGGCTGCCGTTTCGCGCCGTCGTGAAGCAATTCATATAGTATAATGAGGTAAAATCGCGTGCTTGCAATTATATCCCCCGCCAAATCTCTGGACTTCGATTCCGCCATTCCGCCGGTCTCGCCATCCGGAAACCGCTTTCCGGACGAAACCGAACGGCTGGCAAAGGCAATCGGAAATCTGACGACGAAAAAGCTGAAGGCGATCATGCCGGTTTCGGACAATCTCATCGCTTTGAACCGGCAGCGGTATAGCGATTTTTTCGCTCAACCCGAACGGCCAGCGATCTATGCCTATAATGGCGACGTCTATACCGGGTTCGAAGCGGGTAGTATCAGCGAGGAAGCGATGACCTTTGCCCAGGGTCACCTGCGAATCCTTTCCGGCCTATACGGATTGCTCCGCCCTCTCGACCCCATTCGACCCCATCGTCTGGAAATGGGTACGAGATGGGCGCCGCGCTACAATAAGCTGACCGATTTCTGGAAGGACAAGATTGCCGGCGCGCTGGCGGCGGATCTTGAACAGACTGGGAGCAAAACCATCGTCAATCTGGCGAGCAACGAATATTGGGCCTCGGTCAAACCATATGCTGCAAAACTGCCGGGTCGAATCATCGAGGTGGATTTTCGCAAGGACAGCCCCGACGGGCCCAAGTTCATCAGCTTCGAGGCCAAGCGCGCGCGCGGGATGATGGCGCGCTATATTTGCGAAAACCATCTGGCCGATCCGGAAGCGCTCAAGGGCTTCGACTATGACGGCTACCGCTATGATGCCGACGGCAGCACAGAAAGCAGCCTTCGCTTCCTTCGCACGTGACCGGAAAATCCGCCGTCATTTTTGGAGCGAGCGGCGGGATTGGCGTCGCGGTTTCCGATGCGCTGGAAGCAGACAGCCGTTTTGACCGGATCGTCCGCTTTTCCCGCTCCGCCGACAGCCCTGTATGCGTCGACCTGACGTCAGAGGCCAGCATCGCAGAAGCGGCTGCATGGGTGAAGGCCCAGGACATTTCACCATCGATGGTGTTCGTCGCCACCGGCCTGCTCCACGATGACGACAGAGGACCGGAGAAGAGCCTCCGCCAGCTCGATGCGGACTGGCTGATGAAAAATTACCAGATCAATGCGGTGGGCCCGGCTCTGGTCGCCAAATATTTTCTGCCGCTCATGGACCGGAAAGATATCATCAGATTCGCGGCGCTGTCGGCGCGCGTCGGCAGCATTTCGGACAATCGGCTCGGCGGCTGGTACGGCTACCGCGCATCGAAGGCCGCGCTCAACATGATGATCCGCAACCTCTCGATAGAATGGTCGCGCAAGAATGACCGCTCGATAATCGTCGCGCTGCACCCGGGTACGGTCGACACCGCGCTGAGCCGCCCGTTCCAGAGCAATGTAGCCGAAGGGAAGTTGTTCGACTCCGGTCGCGCCGCACGTCATCTGCTCGACGTTCTCGACGGGCTGGAACCGGCTGACAGCGGTAAAATTTTCGCATGGGACGGAGCGGAAATCCAACCCTGATTTCAGCACTGTATTATTATTGTAAAACTGGCCCGAAAGGCTGGCTTTTACCGGCCCGATCCCCTAGGAGAATCGACAAGAAAAAACCCATAAAAAAGGCCTGTTTGTGAACGAACAAACCACTCCACCGTCGCCATCCAATATCGAACCGATAGACATCGTCGACGAGATGAAAACCAGCTACATGGATTATGCCATGTCGGTCATCGTCAGCCGTGCGCTGCCCGATGTCCGCGACGGTCTGAAGCCGGTCCATCGTCGTATATTATATGCTGCACAAGAAGGCGGGATGGTCGCCGGACGTCCCTATCGCAAATGCGCGAAAATCGTCGGTGACGTGATGGGCAACTATCACCCCCATGGCGACAGCGCGATATACATGGCGCTGGCCCGGATGACCCAGGACTGGTCGATGCGGGTACCATTGATTGATGGTCAGGGTAATTTCGGCTCGATGGATCCGGATATGCCGGCATCCATGCGTTACACCGAAGCGCGGCTGAACAAGGTTGCCAATTTCCTGCTCAACGATCTCGACAAGGATACCGTCGATTTCGTACCCAATTATGACGGCAGCCTGCAGGAGCCAAGCGTGCTCCCTGCCCGCTTCCCCAATTTGCTGGTCAACGGCGCTGGCGGCATCGCGGTCGGCATGGCGACCAACATCCCGCCGCATAATCTAGGCGAAGTGATCAACGCCAGCCTCGCCTATATCGAAAATCCGGGAATCACTATCGACGAGTTGATCGAAATCGTCCCCGGCCCCGATTTCCCGACAGCACCGCTGATATTGGGGCAATCCGGCGCACGCGCTGCTTATAAGGATGGTCGCGGATCGATCATGATGCGCGCGCGCCATGTGATCGAGGAAGGACGCGGCGACAAACGCTCGATCGTCCTGACGTCGATCCCCTTCCAGGTCGGCAAATCCGGTCTGGTCGAAAAAATTGCCGAAGCGGCCAAGGACAAACGGATTGAGGGTGTCTCCGATATCCGCGATGAATCCAGCCGCGCCGGCGTTCGCGTGGTTATCGAGCTGAAACGCGATGCCACGGCAGATGTCGTGCTCAACCAGATCTGGCGCTTCACCCCTGCGCAATCGAGTTTCCCGGCAAACATGCTCGCCATTCGTGGCGGTCGGCCGGAAGTGCTCACTCTGCGCGACATCATCGAATCCTTCATCACCTTCCGCGAAGAGGTGATCACCCGGCGGACCAAGTTTGAACTGAACAAGGCGCGCGAACGGGCGCATATCTTGCTTGGCCTGGTTGTTGCGGTCACCAATATGGACGAAGTCGTTCGAATCATCCGTGGTTCCTCGACCCCGGCAGAAGCGCGCGAATCATTGCTGCGACGAGAATGGCCGATCGCCGAGATTGCCGCCTATATCCGGCTGGTCGAAGCGACCGAAACCGATGTCGAGGGCGACGTCTACAAATTGTCCCAGGTGCAGGTGAAGGCGATTCTGGATCTGCGTTTGCAGAAGCTGACCGCGCTCGGCCGCGAAGAAATCGGCGACGAGCTCAAGGAACTGGCTACCGCGATCGAGGAATATCTCTCGATCCTGGCAGACCGCGAAAAGCTTTATGCCGTGATGCGCGAAGAGCTCGAACAGGTGCGTGACGAATTCGCCACCCCGCGCATCTCGGAAATCACAGCAGCATGGGACGGTCTCGAAGACGAAGATCTGATGGAACGCTCCGAAATGGTCGTGACCGTCACCCATGGTGGCTATATCAAGCGGACACCGCTCGATACGTTCCGGGCCCAGCGCCGCGGCGGCAAGGGCCGCGCCGGCATGGCGACCAAGGATGAAGACGCGATCACCGAATTGTTCGTAACTTCGACTCATACGCCGGTCCTGTTCTTCTCGACCCACGGCAAGGTCTACCGGCTCAAGGTCTGGAAACTGCCGGAAGGCGGACCGCAGACCAAGGGCCGTCCTATGATCAACCTGCTGCCGCTGGCAGACGGGGAAGTAATTTCGACCGTTTTGCCATTGCCGGAAGACGAAGCGGAATGGGCAGCGCTGCATGTCATGTTTGCAACCGCCAAAGGCGGCGTCCGGCGTAACAGCATGGACAGCTTCACCAACGTGCCGTCGAACGGCAAATTTGCGATGAAATTTGACGAAGGCAGCGAAGATCGCCTGATCGGCGTGGAACTGCTGACCGACAATGACGACGTTCTGCTCGCGACCAGAAACGGCAAGGCGATTCGTTTCGCCGGCGATGCGGTCCGCTCCTTCCAGAGTCGGACTTCTACCGGTGTCCGCGGTATCGCGCTGAAGGGCGATGACGAGGTTATTTCGCTATCCGTCCTGCGCGGTTTTGAAGCGTCGACCGAGGAACGCGATCAATATCTGAAAGCCGCTCCATGGAAAGATAACGAGAACGCTCCCGAACTTTCCGCCGAACGCATGGCCGAATTCAGCGAGACCGAAGATTTCATCCTGACTGTCTGTGCCAACGGCTATGGCAAACGCTCGAGCGCTTATGAATACCGCCAGTCAGGCCGCGGCGGTCAGGGCATTCTCAATATCGACAATATCAAGCGCAACGGCACGGTTGTCGCCAGCTTCCGAGCTTCCGACGACGAGCAGGTCATGCTGGTCACCGACCAGGCCAAACTGATCCGCATGAAAGTTGCGGATATGCGGGTGATCGGACGGAATAGCTCGGGCGTCAAATTGTTCGACGTCGGCAAGGGCGAGCAGGTCGTCGGTGCTGCCAAGATTGACGAGGAAGAAGAACCGGAAAACGAAGCGGAAGAAGCCGTGGTCGAGGAAATGGTCGATCAGGGCGTCTCCGATGGTGATGTCGCGGTGCCTGAAGAACCTGAAGATTCAGTCGAATAAACCGAATGCATTCATACTGAGCCTGTCGATGGACATCTTGCAAAAAGATGCCGCGACAGGAACGGCGCAAACGGAATAAATCTTGGGAGAGAGCCAATGAAGATCAATCCATCCGGGCAAGCCTGCGGTGCCGAAGTGACGGGCATCGATCTGACGCAACCACTTTCTCCTGACAATATTGCCGCTATCCGGTCGGCATGGCTGGAACATCATGTTCTGTCCTTTCCCGATCAGGCGATGACCGATGACGATCTCGAGCGATTCACCCGCTATTTCGGCGACTTCGGCCATGATCCGTTTTTCGATCCGATCGAGGGCCGCAAACATATTGCCGCGATCCGCCGCGATGCCGACGAGAAATCGCCTTTATTCGCCGAAAACTGGCACAGCGACTGGAGCTTTCAGGCGCAACCACCGGCCGGCACCTGCCTGTTGGGGATCACCATTCCTCCGGTCGGCGGCGACACATTATTCGCCAATCAACATGCCGCGCTCGACGCGATGGCACCCGAAATGCGCGCGCAATATGAAGGCCTGACCGCGGTCCACAGCGCTGGACTCGCCTACGCCCCCGACGGCGCTTATGGCGAGAAGGACGAAGGCCGCAGCATGGCGATCCGTCCCGACGAATCAGCGCGCGCGGTCCAGACCCACTCGCTAATCCGCGAACATCCCGAGACCGGACGCCAGGGGCTGTTCAGCTGCATGGGCTATATCATCGGTTTTGAAAGCATTTCCCAGGAAGAAGCCCTGCCCTTGCTCCAGCAATTATACGTCTGGCAAAGCCGCGACGAATTTGTCTATCGCCACCAATGGCAGAAAAATATGCTGATCATGTGGGACAACCGCTCGGTGCTGCACTGCGCGACCGGTGGCTATGACGGCCACGACCGGTTGCTGCACCGCACGACGATTGCCGCTTATCAGGCGTGAACCGGATCGGCGCTGTCTGCAGCCATTTCGTGCCGCAGCGTCGCCACGATACCGGTCGCGATCATGAATTGGCCGAAATAATATAGGGGCCAGACCAGGAGATCGGGAATGGCACTGGTTTCCAATGGTCCCATCCGGGCAAATATCAGCAAGTCGGAAACCAGAAACAGCACCGCACCGATACCGACCTGATAGCGCGAGAATCGACTCGTCCAGGCCATTGCGGCCATCGCAGCGACGGACAGGCAATAGACTCCTATACCCGCTGCGGCAGACCGGTCCTCAGGCAGAGCCCAGGCGATCAGCACCGACAGCGGCACCAATATGATCGCAAAGGCTTTCTGGCTGAACCCCAGTTGATGGCGGCGGAACCGCGAATAGAAAGCGATCGCTAGCAAATGACCGGCCATGAACGCTACCGCTCCCATTATCAGGTCATATTCCAGAACCATGTCGCCAATCGCACCAAGAGCCATGATCCCGCCGACAATTTTGCCATCGAGGCGATGCAGGCGGACCAGCGCATAGATTGCGAGAAATCCGACGCCCGCTCCCTTCCAGGCCATCAGATATAAACCCGGAATATTGCTATCTTTAACAAAGAAATAGCTGATGCCGAACAGCAGGCTGAGCAACAGAAATGGTCTGGATTCGGCAAATGCGCTTTTCATCGGAATGACATGGTCCCCTCTTCTTGATTGTCTGTATCACGCAACAAGCGTTACTGCCAGATTGACATTAGAGTCTTACCACAACACTAAGGCGCCCATGACAGATGTACATATTATTGGTGGCGGACTCGCCGGGTCGGAAGCAGCATGGCAACTCGCGGAACAGGGCATAAAAGTCCGTCTTTCCGAGATGCGGGGGAGCGGGGAAATGACGCCCGCCCATCAGACCGAGGGGCTTGCCGAACTGGTTTGCTCGAACAGCTTCCGCTCCGATGATGCGGAAAAAAATGCCGTGGGGCTTTTGCATCAGGAAATGCGCGATCTGAACTCGATCATCATCGGCGAAGGCGACAAGCACCGGCTGCCCGCCGGATCGGCGCTCGCCGTCGACCGCGATCATTTCTCCGAAGGCGTAACCAAGCGACTGAGCGAACATCCCAATATCGAGATTGTCCGCGAACGGATCGATAAACTGCCCGAGAGCGGCCTGACAATTGTTGCCACCGGCCCCCTTACCGCAATGACCCTCGCAGAGAGCATCGGCGCCGCCACCGGCGAGGACTCGCTGGCCTTTTTCGATGCGATCGCTCCGATCGTCTATAAAGACAGCATCAATATGGACATCGCCTGGATGCAGTCGCGCTGGGACAAGGTCGGACCGGAAGGTGACGGCAAAGACTATATCAACTGTCCGATGGATCAGGAGCAATATGGGGCCTTCATCGAGGGCCTGCTCAACGGCGAAAAAACCGACTTCAAACAGTGGGAAAAAGACACGCCCTATTTCGAAGGCTGTATGCCGATCGAAGTCATGGCTTCGCGCGGTCCCGAGACCTTGCGCTTTGGACCAATGAAGCCGGTCGGCCTGACCAACAGCCACACTGGCGGCAAAGCCTATGCGGTCGTCCAGCTTCGGCAGGATAATGCGCTTGGCACATTATGGAATATGGTCGGTTTCCAGACCAAGCTGAAATATGGCGCTCAGGCCGATCTGCTCAAAACCATTCCCGGTCTCGAAAATGCCGAATTCGCCCGGATGGGCGGCCTCCACCGCAACACGTTCATCAATTCACCAAAGCTGCTCGACAAGCAACTGCGGCTCAAGAAAGCGCCGCATATCCGCTTCGCCGGCCAGATCACCGGTTGCGAAGGCTATGTCGAGAGCTCGGCAGTCGGATTGATGGTCGGCCGGATGGTCGCTGCCGAAATCCGCGGCGAACCCTTCACCCTGCCCCCGCAGACCACCGCTTTCGGCGCATTGCTGTCGCACATCACCGGCGGCGCCGATGCTCGCGACTATCAACCGATGAACGTCAATTTCGGTCTCTTCCCGCCGTTTGAACAGCGCGTGAAGAAGAAGGAACGCAAGGAAGCCTATACCGCTCGCGCACGGGAAGACTTTGCCCAATGGTTGCGACCCTTGTCAGCGCAAGGTCTGCAACTCGCCTAGCATTTGCACTTGGGCGCAGAGCGCTTGGGGCGCGTGCTTCTGAATTCGGTTCGGGTCAGCTGACTGTTGCCGTCCCGGTCTGCGCCCGCAAAGCGGTCGCTGGTCGAGACGGCCCACTCCTCGAAGGTCAAAAGATTATTGCCGTCCTTGTCGAGCTTCCGGAAAGCATCGGTTCGGCTGCTCATCATCTCCAGACGGGTAATAATTTCATCGCCATTGCGGTCATAACGATTGAACCGCATTTCTTCGCGAGAAGGCTTGTAAGCTTTCGGCGGTGCCGGCCCGATCGTTTCCGAATCAAGTTCCGCCTCCGGCAAAATCTCCGGATCGATCTTCTCGGGCGGCGGCGGCGCAGCGGGTAGCGGCACATCCTGCCCCTCCGCACCGATCCAGAGGAACAGACCTGCGGTCAACATCAGCATCATCCCGGCTGCACCGGCGGCAAATTTCTTCATAAGCGGATCCCGTGGATCAGCGGCTCGATCTAGCGACCAGCAATTCCATGCCAGATAATGCGCGCGGCGCTGGCCGGATTATATAGATCGGGAGCCAGTTGGCCCTTCCTAACATCACGCAACATCAGTTGGCAGAGGATTGAAAGCGGCCGTCCGCTTCTGTCAAAATCCACGCGCCGCTGCGATTTCAAGATTTGCCCGCAGCGGTCGAAAGCGGAAGCCCGCATATTCGCGTCCGAACAATGGCGGGCAAAATCCCAGAGCGCCCAAGCCTCGGCCTGTGCCGCCCGCTCCTCGGTCAATGCCGTTGTATCTGCCAAACCAAATTCGAAAAATCCACGACCGCGCGCGGCGGCATAATTTTCAAACTGACGGTCATCCCATGGAAAGTCATCGAGCATCGCCTCCCACCCATCAAGCAAGACCAAGAGCGGTGCCAGCTCTTCTCCTTTGGCTTCGATCAGATTGATCTGCTGGATCAGTGGTTCGCCCGTCGGCCGGGCCTCTGCGGGTTTGGTTAAAATGTCCCGCCACCAGGTTAACCGCATCTGTCCTATCAATATTTCCGAAGTAGAGCGGATAGTGTCCGCGAATCGCGCGTCGAGCGCAAATAATAGCGCATAGCGGTCACGATCCCCTGATTTTGCATAGGCAATGATCAATCTTTGTAATGGTTCGAGCTCGTTCTGCGCATAATTCATGTTGCTGCGGTCGCGAGTTTTCCGTGCGAAATCAAGGTAAAGATCGCTTTAACCACGCCTATTGCACCGCCGCTAACCCTTTTCTCCCTATCAGACATGCAGAAATGAAAATTGAACGGCGCAAGAATTCGCGCACAGATCATGGGGCCAGGGGCATGTTTGACCGGAACAGGACGAAATCAGCGAGATCATTCTTGCAAGAATTGCGCACCAATACCGCTGGTAATACTCTTGCGATGGCCGGAATGGCGCTCTTCCCGATGGCCGCCATGATCGGTGGCGGAGTTGATGTCAGCCGCATCTATCTGGTGCAGACACGTTTGCAACAGGCATGCGACGCCGGTGCTCTCGCAGGGCGCCGCCAAATGGGCGGTGGCAGCTGGACCGCGAATAGCAATGCGGCCCGCACGTCGGCCAATAATATGTTCCGGGCAAATTTCGACACCGATGCCTATGGGTCTTATCAGGGAACATCCACCTTTACCGAAAATGCCGGGACCGTCACCGGCGTTGCAACGGTAAAACTGGATATGGCCGTGATGCAGATGTTCGGCTACGGCACGAAAAGCATCACCGTCGAATGCGATGCCTCGATGAGCATTCCCAATACCGACGTCATGTTCGTTCTGGATACGACCGGGTCGATGAACTGCCCCGACACCGGATCCTCATATTGTAGCAATAACGGCAATAACGAAGCATCAAATGCCCGTATCCGCGGACTGCGCTCTGCGGTTAAATGTTTCTATGAAACATTGGCAAAACGTAACAGTGACGAAGATTGCGGATCAACGCCGTCGCCGGGCAGCGCAAATACCGCTCACCTGCGCTTCGGCTTCGTGCCCTATAGTACGAATGTGAACGTCGGCAAACTTCTGCCGAACGATTTTCTGGCCGACAACTGGACCTACCAGTCCCGCGAAGCCGTCACCAGATTGGAAAATGTGATTGTCGATTATACGCCAGGCACGCCATATCTCTATAACACCAACTATTATTATGACGGTAACTGGACCGGCACATCAACTATCGATACACATTATAATGTCCGCAACAGCAATGCGTGCGATGACCTCAAGCCCAATGACTATGACGATATGTCGGGTAACGAAGGGCCAAAATATAATGAATATACCTGGACCTCTGGCGGTCAGCAGATCACCCGCTGGTATGTCGATATATCCGGAACCAGATATGACTATAGCACCAGTTACAACAGCGGGCAGGACCGTTGCCGCATCCAGTTACGGACGCGGGGTCTTACCGAGCGACGGGAATATCGACAGGTAAACCAGCCGGTATACCAACAGCAACAAGTCTTTTCCCACTATGACTATAAGCCGGTGACGTTCAACGTCAGTGGCCTGAAAGCCGGCGGATCGACGTGGAACAATTCGATTGACCTTCCGGTCGGGAACCAGGGCCTGGATACAGGCGTGCGTTGGGATGGCTGTATCGAAGAACGCCAAACTGTAAGAACCAGCAATTTCGATCCGATACCTGCGGCCGCATATGACCTTGATATCGATCGGGTGCCGACCATCGGTGACCCGGCCACGCAATGGGGACCGCTACTCGATGAAGCCGTCTGGGGCCGGTATAATTCCAGCGGCAACCGGACGAGCTCGACGGTTTCATCCTCCAATAATCTAAGTCGGAACTATAGCTATACCTGCGCCAACGAAGCGAGCAAATTGCGGCGTTGGGACAATCCTGACAATTTTGACGACTATCTCGACAATCTCGATGCGATCGGCAGTACCTATCACGATATCGGATTGATCTGGGGCGCTCGCTTGCTGTCGCCAACAGGAATTTTCGCGTCAGAAAATGCTACAACGTCTACCGGCGGTGCCATTGACCGCCATCTGATCTTCATGACGGATGGCGACACCGTGACCAGCAGCTCGCAATATACTTCTTATGGCGTGGAATGGTATGATCGTCGCAGGACTTCATCCGGCAGTTCGCCATCAGACGGTGATCTCGAAACGCAGGTCAATAAACGCTTCCTGGCGATGTGCGGGGCGATCAAGAACCAGAATATCACCTTATGGGTCGTGTCATTCGGTAACGGCGTGAGCGCCAGCTCGATTACCAATCTGCAGAATTGCGCGACTTCCGGAAAATTCTACAACGCAAGCAACAGCGCGCAATTGCTGGAAAATTTCCGCACCATCGCGAATGATATCTCGCAACTGAGATTGACGAACTGATGCTGGGATTTATCAACAAACTCCGCTCGCTCAAAAGAGATGATGCCGGCGCAGCCCTCGTGGAATTCGCATTCGTCGCGCCGGTCCTCATCCTTTTGATCATGGGTATATTGGATGTCGGTCATCGCATTTATGCGACATCGATTCTGCAGGGTTCCGTGCAAAAGGCCGCGCGCGATGCCAGTCTCGACGATGGTGCCAGCAACGCCGGCGCAATCGATGCTCGGGTGAAGAACCTGATGCTGCCTGTACTTCAGCCGGAACCGATTTCGACATTTGATTTTACACGCCGGAATTACAGCAATTTCACGGATGTCTCGCAACCTGAAGATTTCACTGACACCAATAATGACGGTGATTGCAACAATGGCGAACCTTATGACGACCTCAACGGCAATGACAGCTGGGATGCTGACCGGGGCGCTACCGGGCAAGGTAATGCGAAAGACGCGGTATTATATACGGTCCGGGTTACCTATCCTCGGCTGTTTCCCATGGCGGGCCTGATTGGACTGCCGCAAGAGGAATCGATTGAAGCCAGCACGGTCGTCCGGAACCAGCCATTTGGCGAACAATCCGCACGCGGAGGGATAAAAAATTGTACCTGAGACAAAAGCCTAGCGGGCGCAAGCCTTTCGCATCGATCAAACGGATCTTGTCGGCACTCGCCGTCAATACGAGCGGCCTTGCACTTATCGAATTTGCCTATTCTTTGCCGTTGGTAATGGGCGTCGGAATGTATGGCGCCGAGATAGCAAATGTTGCGATGGTAAGAATGCGGGTCAACCAGGTTTCCATGCATGCTGCCGACAATGCTGCGCGCATCGGTGAAGGCGCTTTGTTGACTCAAAAGACGATTTACGAAGCTGACATTAACGACCTGTTCGTCGGCGCGGATCTTCAGGCCGGTCGATATGTCGACATATTCGAAAATGGTCGCATCATCATAAGCAGCCTCCAAAAGCATAGCGACGGTGATCAATATATCCATTGGCAGCGATGCAAAGGCAAAAAAATCTATGACTCAAGCTACGGAACCGAAGGTGAAAATGCTCCGGACCGGCCCGTCAACGGCATGGGTCCATCGGGCACCCGGGTATCGGCACCTGACGATGGGGCAGTGATTTTTGTCGAGGTTTCCTACGACTACAAGCCTTTGATTTCGAACACGTTTACGGATACCCGGACGATAACCACGCGAAGCGCCTTCAACGTACGCGACCGTCGTGATCTGACGCAAATCTACGACCGGACCGGAAGTGATCCAGTCGCCGATTGCGGTACATATGATGGTATCAGCTAGATCCTGCTAGACCAGCGAAACGCTATTTATAACAGACCTTCTGTACCGCCGCGATAATCCGGGGCACATCGATCAGAGCCGCTTTCTCCAGATTAGCCGCATAAGGCAACGGGACATCTTCGTTGGTCACCCGGGTCACCGGCGCGTCAAGATCGTCAAATCCGTGTTCCATGCACAAGGCAATAATCTCGCTCGCAATCGAACAGACCGGCCAGCCTTCCTCGGCCACAACCATCCGGTTTGTTTTGGAGAGGCTTTTCAGCACCGTTTCGGTATCCAGCGGTCGCAATGTCCGGAGATCGATAACCTCCGCTTCAATCCCCTCGCCTGCCAGCGTGTCCGCGGCTTCAAGCGCCATACCGACACCGATGGAATAGCTGACGATGGTGACGTCGCTGCCTTCGCGCATGATCCGCGCCTTGCCGATCGGAAGCGTATAATCCTCGATCTGCGGTATTTCGAAAGACCGTCCGTAGAGCAGTTCGTTTTCCAGAAACACAACGGGATCGGGCGACTGGATCGCCGCTTTAAGAAGACCTTTGGCATCTGCCGCATCATAAGGCGCGATCACGATCAGACCGGGAACGGCCGCATACCATGGCGCATAATTCTGGCTATGCTGCGCGCCCACTCTGGATGCCGCACCATTGGGGCCGCGGAATACAATCGGGCAGCGCATCTGGCCGCCGGACATATAATTGGTCTTGGCTGCCGAGTTGATGATCTGGTCGATCGCCTGCATCGCGAAGTTGAAGGTCATGAATTCGACGACCGGTTTCAACCCGCCCATCGCCGCACCGGCACCGATGCCGGCGAAACCATGTTCGGTAATCGGCGTGTCGATCACCCGCTTCGGACCGAATTCTTCGAGCAGTCCCTGGGTGACCTTGTAGGCGCCCTGATATTCGGCGACCTCTTCGCCCATCACAAAGATCGTCCCGTCCTTGCGCATTTCCTCTGCCATCGCGTCGCGCAAGGCTTCCCGGACCGTGATCGAGACCAGCTCGGTTCCCTCTGGCACGGATGGATCATTGGCCCGCGATATCGGAGCCGGCGGTGCGACTTCCGTGATATCGGGCGCCGCTTCCTTTTCCGGTTCCGCCTTGGCTTCTTCCTGCACGGCGCTGACCGGTTCCGCTTCAGTCGCAGGACTGGCCTCTTCGTCTTCGCCTGCCATTTCGGCAATAACGGTTCCGACAGCAACCTCGTCGGTCCCGGCTGCGATCAATATTTTCGTGATCACGCCTTCGTCAATCGCTTCAAATTCCATTGTCGCCTTGTCGGTTTCAATCTCGGCGAGAATATCGCCGGAGCTGACTTCGTCGCCTTCCTTGACAAACCATTTGGCCAATGTGCCTTCTTCCATCGTCGGAGAAAGGGCGGGCATTTTCAGTTGGATCGCCATCAATATTGCTCCACCAGCACGTTGGTATAGAGTTCGGACAGTTCCGGTTCGGGTGATGCTTCAGCAAAGTCGGCCGCTTCAACCACAATTTTGCGAACTTTCTTGTCCAGCGCTTTCAAATCTTCTTCCTTCACACCCTGTTTCAGCAAGGCCACTTTCAAACGCTCGATCGGATCGGATTTCTCGCGCACATCCTGGACTTCGTCACGGCTGCGATATTTGGCCGGATCGGACATCGAGTGGCCGCGATAGCGATAGGTTTTAAGCTCCATCAATACAGGACCGCCACCGCTGCGCACGTCTTTCAGGACTTCTTCCACCGCACCGCGAACAGCCAGAACATCCATGCCGTCCACCTGCACGCCGGGAATGCGAAAGCTTTCGCCGCGCCGGTACAGCTGGTCTTCGGCGGACGAACGGTTGACGCTCGTGCCCATTGCATATTGGTTATTCTCGATCACGAAAATCACCGGCAATTGCCAGAGTTCCGCCATGTTGAAACTCTCGTAGACCTGTCCCTGGTTGGAAGCCCCGTCACCGAAATAGGCCAGACAGACACCGCCATCCTCTTTATATTTATGGGCAAAGGCCAGACCGGTGCCGAGCGAGACCTGGGCCCCGACGATACCATGGCCGCCATAAAAGCCATGCTCGACCGAGAACATGTGCATCGAGCCGCCCTTGCCTTTCGAAATGCCGGAAGCGCGACCGGTCAGCTCCGCCATCACGATCTTCGGGTCAATCCCGCAGGCCAGCATATGGCCGTGATCGCGATAGCCGGTAATGACACTGTCCTTGCCCGGGCTGATCGCCGTTTGCAGGCCGGTTACGACCGCTTCCTGACCAATATAGAGATGGCAGAATCCGCCAATCAGGCCGAGACCATAAAGCTGACCCGCCTTTTCCTCGAAACGCCGGATGAGCAGCATTTGCTCATAGAAATCCATCATTTCCGCTTTTGTTGCGTTATAAATGGGTGCGGTCAGCCCGCCCGTCGAATGGACGGTAGCTTTTGCTTTTGCCGGGGCTTTGGCTGGCGCACGCTTGGGCGCCGCAGGTTTCTTGACGGGAGTGGTTTTCCGGGGAGATTTTGCCACGCGAGCGGGATCCTTTTTTTGACGAAGGATCAGCATAGCCAAAACTTTTGCGTTACCCAAGTATTTAGACTCAGTGACCGGTTAAATAAACGAGATCACGGATAGAAACGGCTGACCGCTATTTCAGCGGAACGATTATCTCGTCGGGATGGACAACATTCACCTTCTTGCGCAGCAGCTCGCCGATCAGATCCGGGTCAGCGCCACGGGGGTCAAGCAACCGCACCCGGTTGTCGAGAGCAGCCCGTTCGGCTTGCAGTTTTGCCAGTTCGATTCCGCGTGTTTCCAGCTTGGCCTGATATTCGCCCCAGGCCAATACGCCGGTCGGTCCGAGCACGGCATAGCCGGCGATGGCAAGCAGAGTCATCAACGCGAATCCCGGCCCGAGGGCCGCTCTGATCAGATCCGTAATTTTTTCGCGTTGCGCCATAGAACAGTCTTGAATCAGAAAAGTGATTCGCTGGCAAGAGCATTAATATTTAAATCGGACAAACAGCGCCCAGCCGCCTCATAATAACGAGGAAACAGGAGTCAGTTGAAAATGGAACGCCCCGCGTAACGGGCGACGCTTCCCAGTTCTTCCTCGATCCGGATCAGCTGATTATATTTGGCCAGCCGGTCCGACCGCGCCAGGCTGCCGGTCTTGATCTGACCGCAATTGGTCGCAACCGCCAGATCGGCAATGGTGCTGTCTTCCGTCTCGCCGGATCGGTGCGACATGACCGCGGTATAAGACGCATTTTGGGCCATCCGGACGGCGGCCAATGTTTCCGACAAGGTCCCGATCTGGTTGACCTTGACCAGCAGCGAATTTGCGAGGCCATCGGCAATGCCCATCGACAGGCGCTCCGGATTGGTCACAAACAGATCGTCACCGACCAGTTGCACCGTATCGCCCACCGCATCGGTGATCAGCTTCCAGCCTTCAAAATCATCTTCCGACATGCCGTCCTCGATCGACTTGATCGGATAGTCTTTGCAAAGCGCGGCGAGATAGTCCGACATTTCTGCCGGGCTGAGCACTTTGCCCTCGCCGGAAATATGATATTTACCGTCCCGGAAAAATTCGGTCGCGGCGCAATCCAGCGCCAGCACCACTTCGTCACCGATCTTGAACCCGGCCTTTTCGACCGATGCCATGATGAAATCGAGCGCTTCGCGGGTCGAGCCGAGATTCGGCGCGAAACCGCCTTCGTCACCCACGGCTGTTGCCAGTCCTTTTTCGGACAGACCCTTTTTCAACGTGTGAAAGATTTCGGAACCCCAGCGCACCGCTTCGGAAAGACTGTCAGCGCCAACCGGCATGACCATGAATTCCTGAAAATCGATCGGGTTGTCGGCATGTTCACCACCATTGATGATGTTCATCATCGGCACCGGAAGAACATGGGCCGAAACCCCGCCGACATAGCGGTAGAGCGGCAGACCGCGAGCGTCCGCTGCAGCTTTTGCAGCAGCCAGGCTGACGCCCAATATCGCGTTTGCGCCCAGTCGCGCTTTATTCGGCGTGCCATCCAGCGCGATCATCGCCGCGTCCAGTTCTTCCTGGTCTTCGGCGTCAAAGTCGGTCAGCGCATCCTTGATCTCTCCGTTGACCGCTTCGATCGCCTTGAGAACGCCCTTGCCGAGATATTTGCTTTGGTCGCCATCGCGCAATTCAACCGCTTCATAAGCACCGGTGGAAGCGCCCGAAGGCACCGCCGCGCGACCGAAACTGCCGTCTTCAAGCAGGATATCGACCTCTACCGTAGGGTTGCCGCGGCTATCCAGAATCTGGCGGGCATGAAGGTCGATTATTGCGGTCATTGATAGGGCTCCGATTGAAGGGAAATAATGACCGCGACCTTATCGCGATGGCAGGCTTCTGGCAATCCATTGCCACTCTTTAATCGTTGCTTTGCCCCTTGATTCATAAGCAAATGATACCATGTCGATAGTAAGGGAACCGCAAATGGAACGCTTTCGGTTTGCGGAGTGTTGATAAGGGACAAGTCAGGAAGGAATATTCATCATGGTAGAAGCCAAGAAAACGGCCGCGAAGCCGGCGACAAAAGCGACGGCAAAGAAGCCCGCCGCCAAGAAAGCCACAGCCGGAAAAGCCGCTCCGAAAAAAGATACATCGGAAAAGCGGACCGCAAAGGCGCAAAAAGCTGCTCCGCTGAAAGCCGGAGCCACCAAGGCAGCGGCATCGAAAACCGATACGACCAGCGATTTCAAGGAACGCGCGATGACCAAAGCCAAATCGGCAGCCACGCAAGGCAAGGAACGGACCGGCAATGCAATCGAGAATCTGAGCAAGATGATCGAGGACAGCGCCAAAACGCTAGACAGTAATGTCGGTGAAAAATATGGCGACTATGCGCGTTCGGCTGCAGACGCCGTTTCCTCCTTCGCCGAAAAACTGAACGGCAAGGAAATCGACGACATGGTCGAGGACGCCCGCGGTTTCGTGCGGAAAAGCCCGGCCGTCGCCATTGGCGCAGCCGCAGTGGTCGGATTTCTTGTATCCCGTCTGATCAAATCAGGGATGGATGATCGCGACGCATGAGTGTAGCGTTGCGCCACCATATCGACGGGTGACGGATGCTGCAGAACAAGGATATCCCAGTTTTGGATGACGAGCGACCACCCGAAGAGACCGCGTCTGCCGTCGGCGACGAAGCTGAATCCAGAACTCTGGCGGCACAGCTGACCGGTCTGGTCGAAGATGTTCGGATATTGGCCCATGCCGAAGTCGAATATTATCGCACCAAATTGTCGGTCAATCTGGCGGCGACCAAGCGTGTCTTGCTGCTGTTCGGCATCGGACTGGTGGTTGGCATCATGGCAATTATCGCTCTTATCTTGGGGCTTTTGCTGGTCCTTTCGCAGCATGTCGGTCCTGTGGCGGCTACCGGCATCGTGACCGGATCGGCGCTGCTAATCGCTAGTGTCGCGATGGGAATGGCGATAAAACGGGCCAGGAAACTGCCGCTTGATGAAAATGATTCGTGAGAATATTGATGGCAAGAAATAACGACGAGATATTCAGCCTGCGAAGCCTGTCGATGGACCGGGATCAGGCGCGGGAAAATCTGAAGCAGGATACGGCCGCCACCAGAGAGCGGTTGAAACCGTCCAACCTGATGGCAGAAGCGAAAAGCAAAGCCGCGACGCGCGTCCGCAAGGCAGGCGAAAGCGCCATTAGCGGAGTCAGGGCCCACCCGGGCATTACCGCAACCGTTGCCGCAACCGCGACCCTGATCGCGATGCGCAGACCCATTGCCAGACTGATCGCCAACCAGAAGAAATCCGCGCCGGATCAAACCGAGGAATAGACTATGAACAAACTGACCGACAATATCGACAAAGCCCGCGCAGCGTCGCGGGAACGGCTTGAAACGGCAAAGGAAATCGCGGCCGAAAGCTCGATCGTCGCGCGCGAGAAAATGTCCGAAAGCAAGGCGCGGGCTGCGGCTCTGCTCGGCGAAGGACGCGAGAAAGCGGCCGAGAGCGTTGCGGCAACCAGAGACGCGGCGAAAAAGGCCGTGGCGAAATCCGAAGAAACAATATCCAGCAGCCCGCTCGCAATTGTCGCCGGTGGTGCCGCTCTGGGCATATTGATCGGGGCGCTGCTGCCGAAAAGCAAAGCCGAAGGCAAATATGTCGGTGGCGCAGGACGCAGGATCAACGAGACCGCGAGGACCGCCTATCAGGCAGCCAAGGAAGCAAGCCGCGACCAGATCGGCGAGATGGGACTGAGCAACGACAATATGCGCGCGCAGTTTAAAGATCTCTTTGGCAAAGCCATCGAGGCTGCTAAGACCGCGATGGCCGCAGCGCAGGATGCGGTGAAAGAAGAAAATCAGGGCAAAAAATGAACGAAGAACGCAGTAAAATTCATCTGGTCATGGGCGGACGGGTCAAGGATCCGCGCGGCATGGAATTTGTCAATCTCGACAAGATGGATCTCGTCGGAGTCTATCCCGACTATGAGGCAGCAGAGGACGCCTGGCGTTCAAAGGCCCAGATGACGGTTGACGATGCCGAAATGAAATATGTTGTCGTCCATCTGCACAAGCTGCTCGAACCGGACGTTCCGCTCGAAGCCTAGGCGCTTCGGAACCGCCATTCGAGCAAGGGTCTGGTCAGCACCAGACCGGCAACAAATCCGCCGATATGCGCAAAGATCGCGATGCCCTGAAGGTTGCCGCTGGTCGCCAGTCCGACCATCAGCTGGATGCCGATCCACGCCAGCGTCAGCCAGACGATGCGGACGACATAGCCGGGAACCGGGCCGACCGGATTGACCTTGTTTCGCGCGAACAGCAGCGCATAAGATCCCAATACCGCCGAAATAGCGCCGCTCGCGCCGATCATCGGAACCATCGAATCGCTCTCGACCGCATATTGCGCGAAAGCCGCCGCATAGGCGCCGACCACATAGAGGATCGCCATCAACTGTGGCCCCAGCGCCTGCTCGACAAAGCGGCCGCAGAACAGCAGCATTACCATGTTGAAGCCGAGATGCAGCAGGCCACTGTGCAGAAAGGCCGACGACAAAGGCGTCAGCCAGGCCGGTACCAGCCAGCCATAAGCGGACACATCAACAAGCTCTCCGCTCAGCCGGATCGGGAACATCCCGCCGCGCAGCAACGCATCCTGCTGCCAGCCAAAAATCCAGATCACCAGATAGATCAACACATTGGCGATGATCAGGCCATTGGTCAGTTTTCCGGCGGGCATGTTCATCTGGTTTAGATGAACTCGATCTTTTCGAGCAGAAAATATTTGTCGCCCGACGGCACCGTCACTTCGATATCGTCGCCGACGCTGCGGCCGATCAAGGCGCGGCCAATCGGTGAATTATAGCTGATCTTGCCAGCCTTGGCATCGGCTTCCGCCTGTCCGACCAGCTGATATTTTACCGGCTTGTCATTCTCGTCGAGCAAGGTCAGCGTCGCACCGAACACAGCCTTGTCACCGGACAGGGTCTTCGGATCGATGACCTGGGCGCGCGACAACTTGTCCTCGAGATCGCCAATCGTCGCCTCGACCTGGCCCTGGCGTTCCTTGGCCGCGTGATATTCGGCATTTTCCGACAGATCGCCGTGGGCACGCGCGGTTTCGATCGCGTCGACGATGATCGGACGCTCCAATTTCAGCGCCTTGAGTTCGGCCTCCATTTTAACATGGCCTTCGGCGAGCATTGGTACTTTTTCAACAGCCATTAGATTGGCCTTTCCTTACTGATACGCTGCCGATTTCTGCCGTGCAGCGTCTAAAACAGTTTTCCGGCGCCCCGCTTGGAAGGAACGCCCGCAGTGTGACAAAATGTCGGAAAATTAAGTCTGCGAAGCCTTATAATAGGACTGTAGCGCACGAACTTCAAGAGTCTGATCGCGCATCGCCTCAATCGCCTGCATTACCGCATTGCTGGCGGTGGCCGTCGTATAGATCGGAATCTTCCCGACCAGCGCCGCCGCCCGGATCGATTTGGAGTCCTTGAGCGACTGCCAGCCCTCGGTCGTGTTGAAGATCAGATTGACTTCACCGTCCTTGATCCGGTCGACAATATGCGGACGCCCCTCGGCGACCTTGTTGACTTTCTCGACCTTGATACCCTTCTCGGCCAGATAGTTTGCGGTTCCCGAGGTAGCGATGAGTTTGAAGCCCAGCTTCTCCGCCAGACGCGCCGCCGGTTCGATCACTTTCTTGTCGGTTTCCTTGACCGAGATGAAGATCGTCCCGCTGTCGGGCAATATCGCGCTGGCACCCAGTTGCGATTTGGCAAAGGCAATCGGGAAGCCCTGGTCGATGCCCATGACTTCGCCGGTGGATTTCATTTCCGGCGACAGGATCGGATCGACACCGGGGAAACGGTTGAACGGGAACACCGCCTCCTTGACCGCGGTATAATCGATATGCCGGTTGATCACGGGCAGGTCCTTCAGTTTCTCGCCGGCCATCACGCGGGACGCGATCTTGGCAATCGGCACGCCAATCGCCTTGGCGACGAAAGGAACCGTCCGGCTGGCGCGGGGATTGACCTCGATCAGATAGACTTCATTATTCTTGACCGCGAACTGGATGTTCATCAGCCCGCGAACCTTCAGGCCGAAAGCCAGCGCCTCGGTCTGCCGTTCCATTTCCGCAATAATCTCGTCGCTCAGACTGTATGGCGGGATCGAGCAGGCGCTGTCACCCGAATGGACGCCGGCTTCCTCGATATGCTGCAGCAAGCCGCAGACCACGACTTCGTCGCCGTCGCAAATCGCATCGACATCGACTTCGACCGCATCGCGCAGATATTGGTCGACCAGCACCGGACTGTCGCCCGACACCTGCACCGCCGTATTGATATAATTTTCCAGCTGGGCCGGTCCGTCGACGATTTCCATCGCCCGGCCACCGAGCACGAAGCTCGGCCGCAGCAGCACCGGATAGCCGATCCGGTCGGCGATTTTCACCGCTTCGTCGCGGGTCCGCGCCATGCCGTTTTCCGGCTGCTTGAGTTTCAGCTTGTGGACCAGCTTGGCAAAGCGCTCGCGGTCTTCGGCGAGATCGATCGCATCCGGCGAGGTGCCGAGGATCGGAATACCCGCGTCTTCCAGCGCCTGCGCCAATTTCAGCGGTGTCTGTCCGCCAAATTGCACAACCACACCGACCAGTTCGCCCGACTGCTGTTCGACGTGCAGGATTTCCAGCACATCTTCAGCGGTCAGCGGCTCGAAATAGAGCCGGTCGGACGTATCATAATCGGTCGAGACGGTTTCCGGGTTGCAGTTGACCATGATCGTTTCATAGCCCGCTTCGGACAGGGCGAAACAGGCGTGGCAGCAGCAATAGTCGAATTCGATCCCCTGCCCGATGCGGTTCGGTCCACCGCCGAGAATGACGATTTTCTTGCGTTCGGTCGGCTGCGATTCGCATTCCGGCGCGCCGAAGATCGGCGCTTCATAGGTCGAATACATATAAGGCGTCTTGGCTTCAAATTCCGCCGCGCAGGTATCAATCCGCTTGAACACCGGCCGCACGCCGAGCTTGTGGCGAAGGGCCCGCACATCGGCTTCGGTTGTCGCGCCCGCCATGGCGGCAAGCGCGTCATGAACCAGCCCGTGGCCACCGGCGACCGCGCGCCCTGCTCCACCGGCGACATGAACCGAATCGATCGCCAGCTTGGCCAGCCTTTGGTCGGAAAAGCCCATGGACTTCAGCTTGCGCAAAGGCTCCGCCTCGTTCGGCAGGCCATTGTCGAGTATGTCCTGCTCGACGTCGATAATCTCGCGAATTCTGGCGAGGAACCAGAGATCAAAACCGGCAATGTCGTGGATTTCCGCGTCGGTGAAGCCTTCGCGCATTGCCTGCGCCGCGACCAGCAGCCGGTCGGGCGTCGCCCGCGCCAGTTCTGCGGAGATATCTTCACGTGATGCACCGATCAGCGCCTCGACCCGGTTGAAGCCGTCGAGACCGGTTTCCAGACCGCGCAGCGCTTTCTGCATCGACTCGTGGATATTGCGGCCGATTGCCATGACTTCACCAACCGACTTCATTGCGGTCGAGAGCAAAGGCTCTGCGCCCTTGAATTTTTCAAAGGCAAAGCGCGGGATCTTGGTGACGATATAGTCGATGGTCGGCTCGAACGACGCCGGGGTCGCGCCGGTGATGTCGTTGACGATCTCGTCGAGCGTATAGCCGACCGCCAGTTTCGCGGCGACGCTGGCAATCGGGAAGCCGGTCGCCTTGGACGCCAGAGCGGAAGACCGCGAAACCCGCGGGTTCATCTCGATGACCACCAGTCGCCCGTCCTTCGGATTGACTGCGAACTGTACGTTCGAACCACCTGTTTCCACGCCGATTTCGCGCAGCACCGCGATGCTGGCGTTGCGCATGATCTGATATTCCTTGTCGGTCAGGGTCAGCGCCGGAGCGACCGTAATACTGTCGCCGGTATGCACGCCCATCGGATCGACATTCTCGATCGAGCAGATGATGATGCAATTGTCCTTTTTGTCGCGGACAACCTCCATCTCATATTCTTTCCAGCCGATCAGCGATTCATCGATCAGCACCTCGTTGGTCGGCGAAGCGTCGAGCGAGGTCCGGACATAATGGATGAATTCTTCGCGATTATAAGCGACGCCGCCGCCGGTGCCGCCCATCGTGAAGCTGGGCCGCATGATCGCCGGCAGTCCGATTTCCTCAAGAATTTCGAGCGCCTGCGCCTCGCTGTGCGCCACCGCGCTGCGCGGGCTTTCCAGACCGATCTTGTCCATCGCCCGCTTGAACTTCTCGCGGTCCTCGGCCTTGTCTATCGCCTCTGCGTCGGCGCCGATCATCTGAACCCCATATTTCTCGAGCACGCCCCGCTTGTTCAGCGTCAGCGCTGTATTCAGCGCCGTCTGCCCGCCCATCGTCGGCAGAATCGCATCGGGACGTTCTTTCTCGATGATCTTTTCGACAATTTCCGGTGTGATCGGCTCGACATAGGTCGCATCCGCCATTTCCGGATCGGTCATGATCGTCGCCGGGTTGGAATTGACCAGGATGATCCGGTAACCCTCCTCCTTCAACGCCTTGCACGCCTGCGTGCCGGAGTAATCAAACTCGCAGGCCTGTCCGATAACGATCGGGCCAGCGCCAATGATGAGGATGGATTTTATGTCAGTTCTTTTGGGCATTTAGGAAAAAAGTCCTCGACTTGAGCGTTCAAGATAATCGACTACTGCCATCTTTGCTGGTTCATCCAGCATCACTGGATCCAGATTCTTCAGTTCCCGACGAATGCCGTCAAGAATTTCTCCGCCAGTAGATCCGGCAGCTTTTGTTTCTTCAAGCGACCGAATTGCGGCTTTTAAATTCAAACGACTCAACTGACTCAGCACCGGTTCCAAATCAGACAGGTAATCACCGTCGAAATTCCACGCCATCACGCTGGATTCTCGTCAGAAATTTCGCCATTCTCGTTGCAGGCGAAGCAGCCCCAACCATCATGGTCGATGTCATATTCACTTTCGATCTCGAGGCATTTGCGGGTCAGTTCGCGGATCGTTTCGCGTTTGGTGTCGAGGTCAATCTGCAGTTCGACCACCCACTCGTCATCCTCGTTGGTGACCAGCGCCGAGCGAAAGCCCCATTTGGCCGCATCGTTCTTCAGTTTGTTGAGATCGGAGACCGCGCCGACAAATTGCACGTTAATTTCGCGCACAACATGCGACAAATCGCCGCCCGCTGCCATATTCTGCAGGATTTCGTCATCAATTGCCCATTCTTCGGCAAGGTGTGCTGGATCAATTGGGCCGCTCATTAGCTGAGACCTCCGACAAATTTCTCGAACAGATAGAAACTGTCCTGCGGGCCGGGGCTGGCTTCGGGGTGATATTGCACGCCGAAGGCGCGCTTGCCGATGATTTCGATGCCGCAATTGCTGCCGTCAAACAGGCTCTTGTGGGTTTCGTGAATATTGTCGGGCAGACTGTCACCGTCGACCGCAAAGCCGTGGTTCATGCTGGTGATCTCGACCAGACCTTCGGTCTTGGCCCAGCCGCCGCCGATCCGCTGCACCGGATGATTGGCACCGCGATGGCCCTGGTGCATCTTGACGGTCTTGGCACCTGCCGCCAGCGCCAGCATCTGGTGACCGAGGCAGATACCGAACATCGGCATATCCGCTTCCAGCAGCTGTTGGATCACCGGAACCGCATAGACGCCGGTCGCGGCCGGATCGCCGGGTCCATTGGACAGAAACACGCCTGCCGGCTTCAACGCCATAATTTCTTCATAAGAAGTTTCAGCAGGAACTACAGTAACTTTTGTGCCAGCCTTCACAAGGTTTCTGAAGATATTCCGCTTCGCACCATAATCGATCGCCACCACATGCGGGCGGCTAAAAGATGCTTCCAAATCTTCCAATGGTGCATAGCCATGGCCCAGTCGCCACATGCCACCCTTGTCCCAAAGCTGCGTCTGGTGCCCGGTCACTTCCTTGGCCAGATCCATGCCTTCCAGACCCGCCCAGGCCCGCGCCTGACCAAGCAATTCGTCGATATCGAACTTGCCCTCGGGATCATGAGCGATCACCGCATTGGGAGCGCCAGCTTCCCTGATCCGCCGGGTCAAAGCCCGCGTATCAACGCCGCTGATCCCGATCCGGCCCTGTTCGGCCATCCACTGGTCAAACGGCTTCTGGTCGCGGAAATTGGACGGTGCGGTAATATCCTCGCGGACGATACAGCCCAGAGCATGCGGGCTGTCCGCCTCGACATCCTCGTCATTTGTGCCGGTATTGCCGATATGGGGAAAGGTGAAGGTCACGATCTGCCCGGCATAACTGGGATCGGTCATCACTTCCTGATAGCCGGTCATCGCGGTGTTGAAGCAGACTTCACCAACCGCAGAACCGGTGGCACCAAAGCCCCTGCCCCAGATTATCGTGCCGTCGGCCAATACCAATATCCCTGTTGCACCCTCTGGAGCGGCGGGATTATGGTCATGGGTCATGGGCTGTTCCTTTGGGTCCGTCTTAGGCGCAAAATTTCATGGGACCTAGAACCAGATTTCTGGCGCCACAATCTATGAAAAATATTATCTTCCCGCTATAGTGGTCGCTTATTCCAAAAATATGAGGAACGCCATGATTCGCGATACCGTGAAAGCCGCGCAAATTGCCGCCATGAAGGCCGGTGACAAGGATCGCACCGCCGCGACCCGCAGCATATTGGCGAAGATCAAGGACAAGGACATCGAACTGCGCACCAAGGAAGATGGTCGCGACGACAATACTATCCTGATCGACGTGCTGCAAAAGATGGCCAAGCAACGCCGCGAATCGATAGACATGTTCGAATCCGGCGGCCGCACCGAGCTGGCCGCAGCGGAAAAAATGGAACTGGCAGTGATCGAGGAGTTCCTCCCCGCGCAGTTGAGCGACGAAGAAACCGCTGCGCTGATCGACGGCATCAAGACCGAACTCGGCGCCGACGGCATGAAAGACATGGGCCGGGTGATGGGCGAACTGAAAAAACGCCACGGCACCGAAATCGACATGAGCAAAGCCAGCGCGCTGGTGAAGGCAGCTTTGAGCTGAACTAAAAATCCCCCTCCCGCCTGCGGGAGGGGAGTTTGGTGGCCCTCGGCTTAATCCGGGGGATTAAGCTGCCAACAAACTGGGTGGGACTGAAAAGAAATAGAAGTGCCAGTTTTCAAACCAAGAAATACCAATCGCGCAAAATCCCTGCGCAACGCAGCCACACCGGCTGAACGAGAGCTTTGGAAATATTTATCGAGACGGCAGGTCGGCGGGCGCAAATTCAGCCGACAATTGCCCGTTGGGCCTTATTATGCTGACTTCCTGTGCCGCGAGCTGGGATTGATTATTGAAATTGATGGATATTCGCATGAAACGCAGCAAGACTATGAAACGCAGCAAGACTATGATGCGAAGCGAACAGGTGATCTTGTCGAGCATGGGTATAAGGTTATTCGATTCACAAATGATGATGTTTTGAGCAATATTGCGGGTGTAGTCGGGGAGATCGAGCGTGTGCTCGCTGATATCCCCACCCCTAACCCCTCCCGCAAGCGGGAGGGGGACCAATGACCCTCACCCCGCAATGGCTGGAAGAACTGCGATCGCGCGTCACCCTTTCCACGCTGATCGGGCGCACCGTCAAAATCCAGAAAGCGGGTCGCGAATATAAAGCCTGCTGCCCGTTCCATAACGAAAAATCGCCCAGCTTCACGATCAACGACGAAAAGGGCTTCTACCACTGCTTCGGCTGCGGAGCGCACGGCGACGCGATCAGCTGGATGACCGAACAGCGCGGTCTTGGCTTCATGGACGCGGTCAAGGACCTCGCCGCAGAAGCGCAGATGGAAGTCCCTGCCCCCGATCCCCGCGCGGCACAGCGTCAGGAGACCCGGGCAACCCTGCATGACGTCATGGCGGCAGCACAGGACTGGTTTGTCGCGCAATTCCAGGGAAGCGACGGCGCTGCAGCACGGGATTACCTGAAAAATCGCGGCATATCGGAAAGCACGATCCGCGAGTTCGGCTTCGGCTTTGCCCCCGATTCCCGCGGACGGCTAAAGGAGGCCCTTTCTGTCCATGGCGTGGACCAGCTGATCGAGGCCGGCCTACTAATCAAGGTCGACGGCAAAGATCCCTATGACCGGTTCCGCGGTCGCCTGATGATCCCGATCCGCGATCCGCGCGGCCGGGTGATTGCCTTCGGTGGCCGGATATTGGGCGATGGCGAGCCAAAATATCTCAACTCCCCCGACACGCCCTTGTTCGACAAAGGTCGCACGCTCTACAATCTCGACAAGGCATCCCCCGCCTCTCGCCAGACTGGCCGGATTTTGGTCGTCGAAGGCTATATGGACGCTATCGCTTTGGCCCAGGCCGGTTTTGCCGATGTCGTCGCTCCGCTCGGCACGGCGCTGACCGAGCATCAGATCGAACGCATCTGGAAGATGGTCGAGGCGCCAATCCTCTGCTTCGACGGTGACAATGCCGGACAGAAAGCCGCGATGCGCGCCGCCCTGCGCGCCTTGCCGATATTGCGGCCTTCGCACAGCCTGCACTTCATTTCCCTCCCCGCCGGTCAGGACCCCGATGATCTGATCCGTTCCGACGGTGCCCATGCTTTCGCCTCCCTGATCGCCAAGCCGCAGACGCTGGACGATAAAATCTGGCAGGTGGAATATGACGCCGAACCGCTCAACACCCCGGAAACCAAGGCGGGCCTGAAAAAACGCCTCTCCGATCATGTCCGCGATATTGCCGATCAGGATATTGCCCAGCATTATCGCCAGGAATTTCACGAACGCTATCAGGCCGCCTTTTTCGCCCAGAAAGACAATCGGTCCGAAGGGCGGTTCACCCCGAATAAAGGCCGCAAGTTCCCGTCCAAATTTGTCTCGTACAAACCGCTGGAGGAAACAAAGAGCTTTTTGATCGAAGGTTATGACCTGCAGATTGCCAAGGGCATATTGGGTGGTTTAATCCGTCATCCGTGCCGGATTTCCAGCCATTTCGAAGAGTTGAACGCAATCAAACTTGCCGATTCGCAGCTGCAGATGTTGCTCGGCGAATTAATCAATGTCGCAATGCGCAAAGAAACGCTTGATATGCAGGGCCTTCTTACCATATTGGAAAAGACAGATTGTTATAATGTCGCAAAAGGGCTGTTACGGGCCGACGCGCTGAATTTCACTTTCAACCGCAAAATGCCAGACGATGCCCCTTCGCTTTTGATCGAACGGGCGCATAAGGATCTGGCAGAAGCGATAAAAGTGGTGACAGCGCGCCCCGGACTGGAAGCAGCTCTGGCAGAGGCAACGCGGCGGTATATGGATGAACTCACGGAAGAGAGCCAGGCCGAGCAGCAGCGCCTCCGGGAAGCGAAGCAGTTATTTCACGAGCGATTGGTCGAGCTGACCCAGATCGACGACGCAGTATAGTTTTAAATTAGGGGCCTGAGCCATTGGCAAGTAAAGCGAAAAATTCCAAAGCCGAAGACGAACCGTTGATTGACCTCAACGATAGCGCCATCAAGAAACTGATCGCCCAGGGCAAGAAGCGCGGCTATCTGACGATTGACGAGCTGAACGAAGCTTTGCCCCAGGACCAGAACGAGCAGATCGAGGACGTCATGTCCGCCATCTCCGAAATGGGCGTCCGGATTGTTGAAAATGACGAAGAAGTTGCCGAAGAACTGGGCGGCGATGAAGTTGAATCGATTGACGGCAAGGACAAAGAGAAGAAATCCTCTGCCGCCGTTCCGAAAAAAGCGGCAGCCGACCGCACCGATGATCCGGTGCGCATGTATCTGCGCGAAATGGGCGCCGTGGAATTGCTCAGCCGCGAAGGCGAGATTGCCATTGCCAAGCGTATCGAAGCTGGCCGCGACACCATGATCTGGGGCCTGTGCGAAAGCCCGACAACATTTAACGCCATCATCGAATGGTCGACAGCGCTCAACGACGGCGAAATGCAGTTGCGCGAAATTCTCGATCTCGACGCCATGCTCTCCAAGGATCCTGTCCCGGAAAACCTGGAAGAAGACGACGATGATGACGGCGAAATCAGCGAGAAGACCGCTGGCCCGTCGTTCAAGGATGATGATGAAGTCGAGGACGAAGAATCGGCCGACGGCGAAAATGATGACGAAGCCGAACTGACCGAACGCCGCACCAAGCGCGTGGTCGAAGAGGAGGAAGAAGACAACACCCTCTCACTCGCGCAGATGGAAGAAGCTCTGAAACCGGACGCGCTGGAAAAATTCGCGCTGATCACTTCAGTGTTCAAGAAATTTTCCAAATTGCAGACGACCCGGCTGGACTCGCTGGCTGCGGGCAAGGATTTCCCGACAGCTTCCGAGAATAAATATCACGATTTGCGCGAAGAATTGACCGCGCTGGTCGAAAGCGTGCAATTTCACGCCAACAAGATCGAATTTCTCGTCGACCAGCTTTACTCGTTCAATCGCCGGCTGACCACATTGGGCGGGCAGATGCTCCGTCTGGCCGAGCGGCACAAGGTTCCACGCCGTGCATTTCTGGAAAGCTATGTCGGCAACGAACTCGACGACGGCTGGCTCACCGGCATGGCCAAGACCGACAAGAAATGGGCGGCCTTCGTCGAAAAAGAAGCCGAAGCGGTTGACCGCATCCGCGCAGAGATTTCCGACATCGCCAATGCTACCGGCACCTCGCTGGTCGAATTCCGCCGCATTGTGAACATGGTCCAGAAAGGCGAACGCGAAGCGCGTATTGCCAAGAAGGAAATGGTCGAGGCCAATCTCCGTCTCGTAATTTCGATCGCCAAAAAATATACCAACCGCGGCCTGCAGTTTCTCGATCTGATCCAGGAAGGCAATATTGGCCTGATGAAAGCGGTCGACAAGTTCGAATATCGTCGCGGCTACAAGTTCAGCACCTATGCGACATGGTGGATTCGCCAGGCGATCACGCGGTCCATCGCCGATCAGGCGCGGACCATCCGTATCCCGGTTCATATGATCGAAACGATCAACAAGCTGGTCCGCACAAGCCGTCAGTTCCTCCATGAGCAGGGCCGCGAGCCGACTCCGGAAGAAATGGCCGAACGGCTCTCCATGCCGCTGGAAAAAGTGCGCAAGGTGATGAAAATTGCCAAGGAACCGATTTCGCTCGAAACCCCAATTGGCGACGAAGAAGATTCGCATCTCGGTGATTTCATCGAAGATAAAAATGCGATCATTCCTGTCGATGCGGCAATTCAGGCGAACCTGAAGGAAACCGTGACTCGCGTTTTGGCCAGCCTGACCCCTCGGGAAGAACGCGTGCTGCGCATGCGCTTCGGAATCGGCATGAATACCGATCACACGCTCGAAGAAGTTGGCCAGCAGTTCAGTGTTACGCGCGAACGTATCCGGCAGATTGAAGCCAAGGCATTGAGAAAGCTGAAACATCCTAGCCGCAGCCGTAAAATGCGCAGTTTCCTGGATCAATAGCCATAGGTTTTGGCGCTGATCATCATGGTTTGTAATTCCCTAACGGCCAATAAACCGGCTCTTTAGGAATAGCCTGTATACCCGAAATCTGACGAAGGTGCCCAACGCATATTCGTGACAATTCTGGGGATATCGGACACACGATGCTAGGACATAAAGCACATTCTACAACAGCGCACAGCTTCGCTGAGCATGTTGGCGCTAATGGCAGTGACACAACACCCTATGTCCGGTTGATCGCCGAAGATTTCTCGATTCTATCCGGTGCCGATATTGCCGATATTGCCCATTTTCTATGCGTTTTGCACGGGCGCCATCCGGGTGTAATCGATCAAGCTGCCACCAAAACGGCTGACGATGCCGCTCGCTCATGGCTGATTCAGGCAACGGATGGATTTGCGGCCGAGCGATCATTTCTGACCAAATTGACGGTAGCTGCCGGACCGATTTCGGGCGTTAGCGCGACCGACCAGAGCAACGCGGCAGTCTTTGGTCAACGCAAAGCGCTGGATATGCTTTCCCAATCCGATCGCAACGGATGCGCGATCGGAGCAGCCATTGCACTGGTTTCCGACTGGCATTCGATAAGGAAGATTCTGGAACGGATCGCGCTGCGTGTCGGCGTTGAAGCCCGTTCGTCCTCACTGCCGGATCTAACCATGACTTCAATTCTCAAAGACCAGTTATCGGAATCTCCGGCAGTCGAGCGGGCTTTGAATTTCGGAGCCGAACAGTTGTTCAACCAGCACCGCGGCCTTTGGCAACTGCTGGAAGCACGCCGAAACACACGCCTTTCCCAATAATCACGTGCAATTTTTCTCTGTTCTTAACTAAATGATTAACTTGCCTACATTCCGGCTTTTCCCTATCGCCTGTGCTTTGACGTTCACGGCAAGGAATAGAAAATCATGCGTTTTGACGGTACCAAGGACTATGTTGCAACCGATGATCTGAAGGTTGCTGTCAATGCTGCCATGACCCTCCGCCGCCCGCTGCTCGTCAAAGGCGAGCCTGGCACCGGCAAAACGGTACTGGCCTACGAGATTGCCAAAGCAATGGGGACGCCACTCATCGAGTGGAATGTAAAATCCACCACAAAAGCGCATCAGGGCCTGTATGAATATGATGCGGTGGCCCGTCTTCGTGATGGCCAGCTGGGCGATGAACGCGTGCATGACATTTCCAACTATATCCGCAAGGGCAAGCTGTGGGAGGCCTTTACCGCTCCCGAACTGCCCGTGCTGTTGATCGACGAAATCGACAAAGCGGACATCGAGTTTCCAAATGATCTCCTTCAGGAACTCGACCGCATGGAATTCCATGTTTACGAAACCAAAGAGACGATCAAGGCGGTCGAACGGCCAATTGTGATCATCACCTCGAATAACGAGAAGGAACTGCCCGACGCATTCCTGCGCCGTTGTTTCTTCCACTATATCAAATTCCCGGATCGCGAGACGATGCAGGAAATCATCAACGTCCATTTCCCCGACATCCAGGGCATATTGGTCAAAAAGGCGATGGATATCTTTTACGATGTCCGTGACGTCCCCGGCCTCAAGAAGAAACCGAGCACCAGCGAATTGCTGGACTGGCTGAAGTTGATCCTCAACGAGGATATGCCGCTCGAAGTGCTCCAATCGAAGGATAGCAGCAAGGCGATCCCGCCGTTGCACGGTGCGCTGCTGAAGAACGAGCAGGATGTGATGCTGTTCGAACGCCTGGCATTTATGGCAAAACGCGAAGCGCGCTAGGCAAAGGCACAGAAGATGTTCTTTAACTTCATGGACGAACTCAGAGCCGCCGGCATTTCGGCTTCGCTCAAGGAACATCTGGTGCTGCTCGAGGCGCTTGAAAAAGACGTGATCCGGCGCAGTCCGGAGGAATTCTATTATCTGTCCCGCGCTACCTTCGTGAAGGACGAAGGTCTGCTCGATCGCTTCGATCAGGTTTTTTCAAAAGTCTTCAAAGGCATAGAAACTTCCTACGGCACGCAGGAAGAAGATATTCCGCTCGACTGGCTGAAAGCGGTCGCCGAGAAATATCTGTCCGAAGAGGAAATGGAAAAGATCAAGTCTCTCGGCAGCTGGGACGAGATCATGGAGACGCTGAAAGAGCGGCTCGAAGAACAGGAAAAGCGGCACGAAGGCGGTAGCAAGTGGATCGGCACGGGCGGTACCTCTCCCTATGGCAATTCGGGTTATAATCCAGAAGGCGTCCGGATCGGCGGCGAAGGCGGGCAGAAAAAGGCAATCAAGGTCTGGGACAAGCGCGAATTCCAGAATCTCGACAACACCAAGCTGCTCGGTACGCGCAATATCAAGGTTGCACTCCGCCGCCTGCGGAAATTTGCCCGCGAAGGCGCCGCTGACGAGCTGGACATTGACCGGACGATCAACGGTACCGCCAAACAGGGCTGGCTCGACATCCATATGCGGCCAGAACGGCACAATGCGGTAAAATTACTACTTTTTCTGGATGTGGGTGGCTCGATGGATCCGTTCATCAAGCTCTGTGAGGAATTGTTCAGCGCGGCGACCACCGAGTTCAAAAATCTCGAATTTTTCTATTTCCACAATTGTCCTTATGAAGGGCTGTGGAAGGATAACCGTCGGCGCTTTTCCGAACGCACCAACACGTGGGATGTCCTCCACAAATATGGTCATGACTATAAGCTGATCTTCGTCGGGGACGCGTCGATGAGTCCCTATGAAATCACCCACCCGGGCGGTTCTGTCGAACATTTCAATGAAGAAGCCGGGGTGACGTGGATGCAGCGGCTGACCAACACCTACCCTGCGGCAGCGTGGCTCAATCCGGTGCCGGAAAAGCAATGGGGCTATTCACAGAGCGTCAAAATCATTCGCGAACTGATGAACGACCGGATGTACCCGCTGACGGTTGATGGTCTGAGCGATGCGATGAAGGAATTGACCCGGAAGCAGGGTTAGGCTTCTACCGCCAATAATGTCGTGCCGTCATATTTTTCGGCGGCCGGTTCGAAGATTTCGGACTTTTCGAAATGCAGGTCTTCCACGCGAACATCTTTCAAACCCGAAAGTTTGAACGTTCCGATCTTGATCTCTTTCGGCGGCAGCCCGTCTTTCTCTAGCGGCACAGCATCGACGTACATTTCGTCATGCCGGGTATAGAGAATATGCGGCGCCAGCTTGAACGTCGTATTATTATAGGTCGCGGCCACACATTTTTTCAGTGCGACGCCTTCGAAGATTTCTTTGCTCGGTAACATTGTGGCAAATTACCAGATTTTCGGTCAAATGCAATAATTATGTTGCAGTGCAGCATTATTAATAGAGGAGGAAATCTCCCAGCATCTGCACCCAAGCGCGTTCATCAGGCGCGGCGATGGCATCAAGATCATTGGCGATTGCCGATGGATTTTCGATCCACTCGCGCAACGCCGTTCCCCCGTTTATCACGTCGAATGCCAGCCTGCCTTCTTCATATTCATAAGGAAAGTCCCGCCATAATTCATATCCGGGATAGAGTTTCCCAATTACTTTCAGAGCCAGCGCCTGAAGCCGCCAGGGACGAAAAGATCCATGGTCATAAAATGGGCCCTCGGCGTGAATCTGGACCCCGTTGCACAACTTTGCCTGATGCTTGTGGAATGTCGGTTCAAACCAGATTTCCCGCAGCGCACAGCCTTTCAGCCATTGTGGTGCTTTCCGCTGCATCTCGGCAATGACCGCGCGGGCGTCGATATCCGGCGCGCCAAATAGCTCCAGCGGTCGGGTGGTGCCGCGCCCCTCGGAGAGATTGGTCCCTTCCAGCATCACGGTTCCTGCATAGGCTCTCGCCATATTGACGTTCGGTGCATTGGGGCTGGGATTGATCCAGATACGATCAACCGGCCAGCCGTAACCAGGGCCTCCCGGCTGCCACCCCTGCATCTCGATAACCTGATAATCGACATTGAGGTTAAAATGACTGATCATCCAACGCCCCATTTCGCCCATAGTCAGTCCGTGCCGCATCGGCATCGGCCCTGCCCCGACAAAACTTTCCCATCCCTCCTCGAGGAGCGTGCCTTCGATAGGCCTTCCCGCCGGATTGGGCCTGTCCAGCACCCATACCGTCTTGCCGTGCTCCGCTGCCGCTTCCAGCATATATCGCAGAGTGGTGATGAAAGTGTAGATTCGGCAACCGAGATCCTGAAGATCAATCAGGATGACATCGAAAGTGCCCATTGACTGACCTGTCGGTCGCCGGACTTCGCCGTAGAGACTGAAGACCGGAATGTCGTGAACCGGATCATTATAGTCGGGCGATTCGATCATATTATCCTGCTTGTCGCCGCGCAGGCCGTGTTGCGGACCGAAAGCCGCCGTCACGTTAATGCCGTCAATCGCCGATAATGCATCGAGGCTATGAACAAGATCCTGTGTCACCGAAGCCGGATGCGCAAGCAACGCAACCCGCTTGCCGGCCAATGGCCGTCGCAGATCCGCGTCTTCAATCAGCCTGTCTATTCCAAATTTCATCAACGTTCCGCTGCCTCCATTTTGAGCGTAAAACCATTCCGGTGATGGAAATCCGGATTAGCGGCAGGATGCGCCAAAGCCCAGAGTGATTTCTCGCCATTTTGCATTTCGATAACCGCAGACAGGCCCGCATCGAATTCTTGGCCCACCCGCATATCGGGCAATCCGAAGGTTACTTCGAGAGCCATATGTGTGTCGCTGAAATCCATATATATTTCGGGTGGTTGAGCCAGTGCGAGCGGATTCATTCCGTCTCGGTAATGATCAAAGCCGTAAGCCGCCCAATTGCCGGACGGAGAAAAATTGAACTCGCTGTAGCGCTCGGTTCCCGGCTCACCGAGGAAGAGTTCGAAACAGGTATTTTGCCACAAATCATCCATTCGTCCGGACTGATCCAGATCGTCTGGCAAGCGGACTTCCCCGACATTCCCGTCGGCGTGATATCTCAGCCATATGACACCAGTCTCGGACATCGACCATTCAACCGTGATTTGGTCGATCGCCGATTGCGGAGTCATCGGATGGCATTGCAAGTTCAAACGCATATTGCGACTTTCGTTGTCCCCATGTAACGCACCATTCCATGACCAATTATCAATCTGATCTGCTGCGTCTACTGAATGATCGCGGCTATATCCACCAGTTAACCGATGCCAAGGCATTGGACACTCTTGCCAACAAGAGCATCATTCCCGGCTATATCGGATTTGATGTCACGGCAGACTCCCTTCACGTCGGTAATCTGGTCCAGATCATGCTCCTCCGTCGATTGCAGCAGTCGGGACACAAGCCCATTGTTGTGATGGGTGGCGGTACCACCAAAATTGGTGATCCGTCCGGCAAAGACGAGATGCGTAAAATACTCGATGATGAGGGAATCGCATCGAATTTTGCAAAAATTCGCGGCTGTTTCGAGAATTTCCTGACATTCGGCGATGGCCCGACCGACGCGATAATGGTCAATAATGACGACTGGCTCGGCGAACTCGAATATATCCCGTTTTTGCGCGATATCGGTCGCCATTTCACCATCAACCGCATGCTGACTTTTGATTCTGTCAAACTCCGGCTGGAACGCGAGCAACCGCTGACCTTCCTCGAATTCAACTATATGATCCTGCAGGCCTATGACTTTGTAGAGTTATCCCGCCAACATGGTTGCAAATTACAGCTTGGCGGTTCCGATCAATGGGGCAATATCGTCAACGGGATTGAACTTGGCCGCCGGATTGATGGAGCCGAACTGTTCGGCGTCACCACGCCCCTGATCACCAAGGCGGATGGTTCGAAAATGGGCAAATCCGTTGATGGCGCCATCTGGTTAAACGCCGAACGCCTCTCGCCATATGATTACTGGCAATTCTGGCGCAATACCGACGACCGGGATGTCGGCAAGTTCATGCGCCTGTTCACCGATATCGATCTGGACGAGATTGCCCGCCTGGAATCGATGCAAGGATCCGATATCAACGAGGCCAAAAAGGTCCTGGCCGATGCAGCCACCAGCATGGCTCACGGTGAGAAAGCGGCGAAAGAAGCCGCCGCCACGGCTCAGCAGGTGTTCGAACAAGGCGGGGCCGGCGGCGATTTACCGGTCCATCTTGTTGAATCGGACGAGATATCCATACTTGATGCTCTGGTTGGCATCGGTTTTTGTGCATCCAAAGGCGAAGCAAAGCGGATGGTCGCTGGCGGCGGTGCCCGTATAGGAGATGAACCGGTCAAGGACGCGGGATATATGATCGCCGTTTCCGATCAGGATATAAAAATATCGGCAGGGAAAAAGAAACACGGTCTGCTTCGAAGACCTTGATTTTCGGCCGTTCCTGAAGGTTTACCAACGTTTACCTTTTATTCTTAGTCACCGGTTATAGTTGCGAGGAAGTATTTTGGAGCTCGCAGGACATGACCAGTGTACCATATCAGACAACGCCCGACCCGCGCCGTGCGACGCGTTTCCCTGTCGATTTTGAAACCATTTGCGAATTTCATCCCGACCAAGAAATCCGGATCCGGATTACCAATATTTCGGCTCATGGCATAATGGTGGGTGACGTACTGGATATGGCAAAAGGTGACAGAGTGACTGTCCGCTTGCCCGTCACCGGTCGTATCGAAGCCTATCTCGTCTGGTCCCATCAGGGGCGCTGCGGTTTTGAATTCGAGCGCGTTATCCGGGAGCCCGATTTCGTCGCCATGCTCGACAAGATCAACAACCTTTAGGCGCTATCCGCTGCGCAACAGGCTGACGCCCCAGTCACGCTCGAACAGATAGAGCGCTACCCGCGCTGCCTGCCCTCTTTCGCTGTCCAGCCCGCCGTCGCGGTCGAGCAACAACCGCGCATCATCGGTGGCTGGCCCGATCAGTTCATTGACCTGCGCAGGCGTGGCAACGCGAAAGCCCGCATCTCCCGATTGGCGCGTACCCAATAGCTCCCCGGCACCGCGCAAACGAAGATCTTCCTCGGCGATACGAAAGCCGTCATTAGTCTCGCGCATCAGCGTGAGCCGGGCACGCGCCGTCTCGCTCAGCGTGTCGCCGCGAATCAGCAGGCAATTGGATTTGACGCTCCCCCGGCCGACCCGGCCCCGCAGCTGGTGTAACTGGGCAAGACCGAAACGATCAGCCGCTTCGATGATCATCAGGCTGGCGTTGGGAACATCGACACCGACTTCTATGACCGTGGTAGCCACGAGAACCTTGATTTCGTCCCGCTGGAACCGCCCCATCACGAGATCCTTCTCGGGCCCTTTCATCCGGCCGTGGACCAGGCCTACCTGGTCACCAAATCGCGCTTGCAAGCCATCGGCCCGTTCTTCCGCCGCAGCAAGGTCACTTTTCTCGCTTTCTTCGACCAGGGGACAAACCCAATAGGCTTGACCCCCAGCAGCGATATGACGCGCAAGACCGTCAACTATGTCTGACATACGCGCTCCGGAGACCACACTGGTATCAATAGTCTGCCGTCCCGGGGGAAGTTCATCGATGCGCGACACATCCATTTCCCCATATTGGCTGAGCGTCAGGGTCCTCGGTATCGGCGTTGCGGTCATGGCCAGAAGATGCGGGGTTCTCTCGGCTTTTTGTGTCAGCATGAGCCGCTGGGAAACCCCGAATTTATGCTGCTCGTCGATGACCGCGACAGCGAGATTCTTGTACCGCACCTGCTCCTGAAAAATTGCATGGGTCCCGATCAGGATATCGATCGAACCATCCATCAGCCCCATCAGCGTCGCTTCGCGAATCTTGCCCTTGTCACGCCCGGTCAGGATCGCGAGGTTGACCGGCAAGCCGGCCAGAAGTTTCTGCAGACCTTCAAAATGCTGACGCGCCAGAATTTCCGTCGGAGCCAGAAAGGCACCTTGATATCCCGCTTCCACGGCAGAGAGCAGCGCCATCAACGCTACCAGCGTCTTGCCGGAGCCGACATCACCCTGAAGCAGCCTCAGCATCGGCGCAGTCTGCGCAAGATCACCGTCAATCTCGCCGATACAGCGTCTCTGGGCATTGGTAAGCTCAAACGGCAACTTCAACTGATCGCGAAGCCTTCCATCACCCTCTATGGGGATACCCCGCTTGCTGCGGTTGCTGGCACGGACCAGCATGAACGCAAGCTGGTTGGCAAAAACCTCGTCATAGGCCAACCGGTCATTGGCACTCTCACCTTCAGCGCTATGAAGAGCGGTGATACTATCCTTCCAATTCTTCCATTTCTTAGCTGCAAGCTGACTTGGCTCTATCCATTCAGGCAATTCCGGTGCGAGCGCGAGCGCTTGGGCAGTCAATTGCCGCATCCGCACATTCCCCAATCCGTCCGACAAAGGATAAATGGGCTCCAACAGCGCAATGCTGTCGGCTTGTTCCGGTTCAAGTATCTGATCAGGGTGGACGATCTGCAGTTCGTCACCATATCGCTCGAGCTTGCCGGAAATGACTTTGGGTTCGCCAAGCGGCAATAATTTTTTCGGCCAACCCGGGTTCCGCCCGAAAAAGGTCAGGCTGATATAATTTCCGGCCTGATCCGTTGCGTGCACCCGCAGCGGGCTGCGCGGACCGCCGCTGCGATAGTCGACCGGCGTTACCTGAACAATGATGGTCTCGCCGACATCAATTTCATCCAGTTCTTCGACCCGTTTCCGCTGCATCCAGTAGCTCGGCTGATGATAGAGCAAATCCTTGATCCGCGTCAGCCGCAACTTCTCGAGCGGCTTGGCCAATGCCTTGCCGACGCCCTTGAGCGACTGGGTTTCGCCAAATAATGGATTGAGTATCTCGGGCCGCATGTCTATCCGCCTTTATACCGTCGCTGGTACATTATACCAGCCAAGTTGGAGCAGCAATTATGGATCGCGAAACAAAGCTGAAAAGGCTGCAATTTCGCGCATGGCATCGCGGAACCCGGGAAGCCGATTTTTTGATTGGTGGTTTTTTTGATCGCTACAGTCAAGGCTGGTCAGACGAAGAGATCGGCTGGTTTGAAAACCTGCTCATCGAAGATGATGTGGATGTCATGGCCTGGGCCATCGGAACATTGCCCGTTCCGGACGTTTTTTCCGGCCCGCAAATGGATGTCATGCAGCGACTCGATTATATTGACGCGACAAAATAGTCCCCCTCTCCCATTTCCAAAAGCCCATTGAACATGTCTTATCTAGATAGATTATCATCCTCAGAAAAAGGCATGACGCTCGCAGGTATACCCGCTGGCTATCGCCCGTTGTTCCTGTCCGAAATTGCAGCCAATTCGGGACAGCGGACGATGTTCATCGCGACCGATGACGCAGCGATGAGCGCAGTGGCCGAAGCGGCCCGCTTTTTCGAACCCGGTCTGGAAATCATCGAGTTCCCGGCCTGGGACTGCCTCCCTTACGACCGCGCCTCTCCAGCCCTGCACACAACGTCAGACCGGCTCGCCGCTCTGGCGAAACTGGCGCTGCCCGGCTCGAACGGGCAACTGGTTGTCACGACGGTCAACGCCGTAACCCAGCGGGTTTTGACGCCCACGCGGATCAAGGAATTTGTCACCCATCTTGCGCCCGGCACGATCGTCGAGCAGGAAAAGCTGATCTCCTTCCTCTATGCCAATGGATTTGTTCGGGTCGACACGGTCGCGGACAGCGGCGAATTTGCGGCCCGTGGCGGTCTGATCGATCTGTTCCCGCCGGGCGCCGAAATGCCGATCCGGATCGACCTTTTCGGCGACGAGATTGAAACCTTGCGCCAGTTCGATCCCGCTGACCAGCGCACCGTCGGAAATATTGAATCGCTCGATCTACTCCCGGTTTCCGAATTTTTGCTCGATCCGGACAGTATCACCCGCTTCCGTACCCGCTATCGCGATCTTTTCGGCGCGGTCTCAACCGGTGATGCACTCTATCAATCGATTTCGGACGGGCGGCGCTTGGCCGGTATGGAGCATTGGTTGCCGCTACTCGAAGAGCGGCTGGCGACTATTTTCGATTATGTCGGAGATGACTGCATCATTCTACAGGACTCTGCCGGTTCCGCTGCAGCAGAAGCGCAATTTGCTTCGATCACAGATTACCACAAGAACCGGCTTGAAGCCGACAAGGCCAATCTGTCGAGCTACCGCCCGCTAGAGCCGTCATCGCTTTATCTCACGCCCGAAGAATGGCGGTCACGCGAGCAAGATGCGCCGGTCCATATTCTGTCCGAATTTGACGAGCCCGAATCCGCAACGGTGATTTCGATGTCGGCGTCTTCGCCCCGCGATTTTGCGCCGGAACGAGCGCGCAACGAGAATATCTATCAGGCCCTGGGTGCCCATCTAAACAATCTGGCCAAGTCCGGAACCACCGCGATTGTCGCGAGCTATAGCAAGGGATCGCGGGCCCGCATCTTTGACTTGCTCAAGGATCATGGCGTCGAGACGCCGGTGCTCTGCGATGACTGGAACTCCTGCATGGCAACCGGTGCAGCGGTGGCCTTGACGATATTGCCATTATCTTCGGGTTTCCGGACTGAAAGCCTGTCGCTGCTCACCGAACAGGATATTTTCGGCGACCGTCTGGTCCGAAAATCCAAACGCCGCAAAAGCAGCGATGCATTTATCGAAGAGCTGTCCGCACTCAGCCAGGGCGATCTTGTTGTCCATCTTGAACATGGCATTGGCTTATACGAAGGCATCGTCTCGATCCCGGTCGGCGAAAGCCCGCATGACTGCGTCCATTTGAAATATGCCGGTGGTGACAAGCTTTATGTCCCGGTCGAAAATATTGATGTTCTCAGTCGTTATGGCGAAGGCGGCGAAAGCGTTGTGCTCGACCGGCTCGGCGGCGAAGGTTGGCAACGACGCAAATCCAAACTGAAAGAACGCATCCGCGCAATTGCGCATGAATTGCTCCGAACAGCCGCGGCGCGGGCATTGCAACCGGCAACCCCTGCCCGCGTCGAAGCCACGGAAATGGCGGGTTTCGTGGATCGTTTTCCCTATCAGGAAACCGATGATCAGCAGCAGGCAATCGAGGAAGTGCTCGCCGATATGGCTTCGGGTAAAGCGATGGATCGTCTGGTCTGTGGTGACGTTGGCTTCGGCAAGACCGAAGTCGCGATGCGGGCCGCTTTTGCCGCCGCCATGGCCGGCATGCAGGTAGCGATCATCGCGCCAACGACCTTGCTCGCCCGTCAGCATTTTAACAATTTCGAAGAGCGCTTTCGGCCGTTCCCGATCAAAATCGGCCGGCTATCGCGGCTAGTTCCGCCAGCAGAAGCCAAAAAAACCAAAGAAGGCTTGGCCAGCGGCGAGGTCGACATCGTCATCGGAACCCACGCCATTCTCGCCAAGTCCATCGAATTTCAACGGCTCGGCCTGATCATTATCGATGAAGAACAACGTTTCGGCGTGACCCACAAGGAACGGCTCAAGGCAATGAAGGCGGATGTGCATGTCTTGACACTGACCGCCACGCCGATTCCGCGGACCCTGCAGATGGCGATGACCGGGATGCGCGAATTATCCGTGATCCAGACTCCTCCGGTAGATCGCCTGGCCGTGCGCACTTACGTCATGCCGTGGGATCCGATCCCGTTGCGTGAAGCGCTGCTGCGGGAACATTATCGCGGGGGCCAGTCGTTCGCCGTCGTGCCACGCATCGCGGATCTCCCCGACATCGAAGATTTTTTAAAAAAACATGCACCCGAATTGACCTATGTTGTTGCCCACGGCCAAATGGCACCGGCGACGGTGGAAGAGCGGATGTCCGCTTTTTATGATCGAAATTATGACGTGCTGCTCTCAACCACGATTGTCGAAAGCGGTCTGGATATCCCCAGCGCGAACACCCTGATCATATACCGCGCAGATCGCTTCGGTCTGGCCCAGCTATATCAACTCAGAGGCAGGGTCGGTCGATCGAAAACGCGCGCTTACGCCTATATGGTCACGCCAAAAGACCGTGTCATCACCGAAAAGGCCGAGAAACGCCTCAAAATTCTCGGCGATCTGGACAGTCTCGGTGCCGGTTTTGAACTCGCCAGCCACGATCTGGACATTCGTGGTGCCGGCAATCTTCTTGGCGACGAACAATCGGGACATATCAAGGAAGTCGGTTTCGAACTTTACCAATCGATGCTGGAAGACGCGATTTTGGAAGCGAAAGCCAAAGGCTCTGGTCTGCAAACCAGCACCGACAGTTTCTCTCCGCAGATCACAGTCGATGCCCCGATCCTCATACCGGAAGCCTATGTCCCCGACCTTTCACTCCGAATGGGTCTCTACCGCCGCATGAACGGACTCAAGACGCTTCCCGAGATAGAATCCTTTGCGGCGGAAATGATCGACAGGTTCGGAGACCTGCCGATCCAGACAGACAATCTGCTCAAGCTCATGCATATCAAAATGAACTGCGTGAACGCGCAGATTGCAAAAATCGAGATGGGACCGCGCGGTGCGTTGGTTACCTTTCACAACGACAGTTTTCCGAACGTTCAGGGCCTGCTCGATTATGTAGACCGGCTCAAGGGAACCGCCAAAATCCGGCCTGACAACAAGCTGTTCATCGAACGCAAATGGCGCGATCCCAAGTCCCGTCTGCACGGCCTGACGCAACTGACAACGGGACTTTCGAAACTGGCACAACGCGTTGCCGCTTAGTTGCTTCGCAAGGAGAATGCTTCGAACTCGTCTGGCGAAAGTGGTCCCGAACGCACGAAACCCTGGAAATATTCGCAGCCGAGTTCCGCCAAGGCCTCGAGCTGCCCTTCCGTTTCAACGCCTTCGGCAATCACGCTGAGATCAAGGCTATGCGCCATATCGATGATTGACCGGACCACGACCTGATCTTTGGCTGATCCGCTGATATCGCCCGTCAGCCCGCTGTCGATCTTCAAATAGTCGACCGGCAACTTCTTGAGATAAGACAGGCTGCTGTAACCGGTACCAAAATCGTCAATTGCGATACGAACGCCGGCCGCCCTCAATCTCTGCAACATGGCCGCCGATGCCGTTAAATTGCCGATCAATTCTGATTCCGTTATTTCGAGAGTCAGCCGATGCGGTTCAAAACCGGCATTCGCGACCTGTTTTTTCATCTTGTCATCAAATGCGGAAAAAGCCAAATCTCCGGCCGTAACGTTGATCGACAAACGCAAAAATCCAAGGCTTTTTGGCCAACCGGCAGCGAGCGTCAATGCCTGTTTGTGAATTTGCGCCGAAAGCGATTCCATCACCCCGGCCCGCTCCGCCACGGCGAAGAGAGTTGAAGCACCCAACAGCCCATATTCGGGATGTTCCCATCTAGCCAAGGCTTCAGCACCCACGAGCTGCCCCGTATCGACTTTGATTTGCGGCTGGAATGCGATGACGATTTCTCCCCGACCCATCGCCCCGGTCAATTGATCCTCCAACATTTCTTCCAGATGTACATCAGCTTCAGTAACAGTGCTAAAATTGATCGGCAGAGCATCTGCAGCGGTTGCTTCTGCCAGCGCCAGAACGGCCTTTCTGATCAATGTCTTTTCACTGGAATCCTCACTCCCGATGGCGATCCCGGCGCGAGCAACGGGGTTGATCGGCCGTCCCTCCAGTTGCAGGCCAAGAAAAACGCTGTCGATCAGATCATTCGCAAAATCCGAAATCTTGCTACTCTCCAGATCGGCTAGCGCGATTAGAAAATTCTGCCCATCCAGGCGTGCGACCAGCTGGGACCCAGCATATTGACGCTGCGTCTGATCCATCAGCCGGTGACCGACAATGCGCAGCAGCTGATCCCCGGCATGGCGTCCGAAAGCGGCATTGATCATCCGGAAGTTCTTGATGCCGATCGCAATGAGGGTCGGCTTACTTCCCGCTTCCAGTTTTTTCCGAACCCAGGAACGCGCGGCTCCAGCATTTCTCAATCCCGAAAGCAAATCCCTTCCCGTCCAGTCGTCAACGTCCTCGCTGCTGGCGAGATATTCGATCCTGCCGAAAATCCGGCCAGCCTCTTCGTGCAGGTGATGAAGCACCGCACGCCCGTTGAGCTGATGCGGAACCGCTGCCTGTCGGGCACCGTCACGCAAACGCCCCATAGCGCCGCGAACGCGCTTGCGTTCTTCGTCTGAAAGTTGGCGGTAGATTCCGGTGGCGGGATATCGTTTAAAATCAATCTGCCCGGCCACTTCCGAGAGACTGTCGCTAACCCAGGATTCGTCGACGGAGTCCAACGCCATCGACCATTGTAAATCCGCGCTGATCAACATCGATTGTTCGTGACTCGCGCGTTCGGCGCCTCCCCGAAAATTCTCGACATAACGATAGGCATATTTGATCGACAATGCGAGATTCGCTCCTGGATCTGCGAAATCTAGATAATGGGTCGCACCCGAATCATAGCATTGCTCAACTATCCAAGAGTTCTCGCTGCTATCAATCAAAGCCAGTATCGCTATTCCACCCTCGGTCGCGGAAGTTGAAAGTTGGACAATGGCTTTCAAAGCCTCATTTGCGGCCCCGCGAACATCAATAACGGCGATCATCGCCCCGGCTGAGAAAAACCGGGCGCTCAGATTATCCGATCTCCGGGCGGAATGGACCCGCCAACCGAAGGACGCAATTTCTGCGGCCAGAGGATCGCGTTCTTGGAACGAAAGCAGAAACAGATTTCTGAATTCAGCCAAATGCGCAGTCGAGATGGATATTTCGGAAACCTCAAAACTCCTTAAACGGGACCAGCGGAACGCCAATTTACCAGCGACCGACTATCTTTTTCCGTAGCAGCAAAACCTTTATATGGCGTTGCCTGCCTATCCGGAAAGCGCTAGCTCTATAGCATTGAATCAACATGAGGCGCCCTATGCAAGACGGTTTCGGACGCAAAATTGATTATTTACGGATATCGGTCACCGACCGATGCAATTTCCGCTGCCAATATTGCATGTCGGAGAAAATGACCTTCATGCCGAAGTCCGAGCTACTGACGCTCGAAGAAATCACCCTGATCGCGGAACGGTTCATCGGGCATGGCATCCGGAAAATCCGGCTTACCGGCGGTGAACCATTGGTCAGAAGGGATATGAAAGACGTTATCCAGCGGCTCGGCAGAAAAGTGGCCTCTGGTGAACTGGAAGAATTGACCCTGACCACCAACGGATCGTTGCTGACCGAATATGCCGATCATCTCGCTGCCCACGGTATGCGGCGGATCAATGTCAGCATGGATACGCTGGACCCCGCCCGCTTTTCCGAGATCACCCGCGGCGCCGATTTGAATGTTGTACTGGATGGTATCAAGGCCGCCAAGGAAGCTGGCATCCGGGTCAAGATCAATATGGTTGCGGTTCGCGACTTCAACGAAGCCGATCTTCTTCCAATAGCCGAATATTGCGCTGAAAATGGCCATGATCTGACGATCATCGAGAGCATGCCTTTGGGTGATGTCGGTGCGGATCGCAAACTCGCCCATATTTCCGCCGATGAATTTCTGGCTCCGTTGCGAGACCATTATACTATCCTTCCTATTCCCCATCGCAGCTCCGGGCCGGCGCGCTATGTTTCGGTCGAACCGCTCGGCCTCCGGCTGGGCCTGATCACGCCGCTCAGCAATAATTTTTGCGATGATTGCAACCGCTTGCGTCTGACCACCGACGGCAAGATATATATGTGCCTTGGCCACAACGCGCATGTCGATCTGCGCGCAGCCGTTCGCAAGGATGGCATCGCTTCCGTTGACCAACTGCTCCAACAGGCTCTAAAGCTCAAACCGCTGCGCCATGATTTCAATGCGCAGCTCGATGGGTCCGCAGAGATATTGGAGCGTCATATGAACGTCACGGGCGGATGAGCGATAAAAAATGGGCACTGATCGTGTCACCTACGCAACCGGCGCAGGAAGCAGCCGAAAAGCTGAAACCACTGATCGACTGGGTGCCGGTTGAAGAAGCCGACCAGGCCGTTGTACTTGGCGGTGACGGCTTCATGCTGCAAACGCTGCACCAGATGCTCAATCGCCGGAAAATCATGCCGGTCTATGGCATGAATCTCGGCACTGTCGGCTTCCTGATGAACAATTGGCATATGGAAGACTTGGAAAAACGCCTGCGCAAGGCCCGGGCGTTCAAGGTCAAGCCGCTCAAGATGGAGGTGGAAACCATCTCCGGAGCCAAGTTCACGCTGCCCGCCATCAACGAGGTCTCGCTTCTGCGCGAAACCCGCCAGACGGCAAAGCTCGAGATCGAAATCAACGGTCGGATCATGATGGAGGAGCTGGTCTGCGACGGCGTGCTGATTGCGACGCCCGCTGGCTCCACTGCCTATAATCTTTCTGCCAATGGTCCGATCCTGCCGCTAACCTGCAATCTCCTGGCGCTGACACCGATCAGCCCATTCCGGCCGAGACGCTGGAAAGGCGCGATTTTGCCAGACAAGATGGAAATCACCATCCGGGTGCTGAACCCCGAAAAACGGCCCGTCAGCGCCGTTGGCGACCAACAGGAAGTTCGAGATGTCAGCTGCGTCAAAGTCGCGATAGACCGCGCTCAGGCGCTGACAATGCTGTTTGATCCCGAGCATGCGCTCGACGATCGTATCGCTATGGAACAATTTGTCGTTTGATGGCTTGCGGCCCTCAAATGTCGTTGCTATAGGCGCGCTTCACTACAAACATCTCGGTCCAGAATCGAGGTTGTTCCCCGATAGCTCAGCGGTAGAGCGTTCGACTGTTAATCGAAATGTCGTAGGTTCGAATCCTACTCGGGGAGCCATTTTTCATGGCTCTATTTTCCACCAGATCCGGCAGTTTCGTAAAAGATGCTGACCATTGGTGCATTTCTCGAGATATATCCGTTCAGATAAGTCTCCTTTTTCCTGATAAACTTTACAACCTTTACAGGGTTATAAAATATAATCTTCTCGGCCCTGTAACAGGCGGAAACGGGATATTATTCCATGCGCGTAATGCCCTGGGAGCGTGCTGCACGCAAATGCGAGACTATATGGGCCCTGATCCATCATGAAATGAATCTATCACGCGAGAGCAGCTGTAGGAAAGCCACCCGATAAGGGCGGCCCTGTACCAGCTCGTAAAGCTGTTCAGGCGGCTTTGGCCAATGCGACCTGGTTGCGCCCGTTTTGCTTGGCGTGATACAAGGCCTTGTCAGCCCGATCCATCCCGGCGTGCAACGAATCGGTGTCGCTCAATATCGCCAGTCCGAAACTCGCGGTCACCTGGTGATTGGAATCCAGTTCCGGGTGCACGACGAAGCGCAATGAATCGCAAATATTCTGGGCTAGAAATTGCGCAGTTTCGACCGGCATCCACTTGGTCAATACGGCGAACTCCTCACCGCCGGTTCGCGCTACCTGACCATATTCCTGACACAGGTCCATCGCCGTATCCGCGATTCTTTGCAGCACCTTGTCGCCAACAGCATGGCCATATTGGTCATTGATCTGCTTGAAATGATCGATATCGAACAGGATGATCGTCCGGACAAAAATAGCCCCCTGTTTTTCGTCAGTGCGCGCGGCGAACAATCCTTTCAGACCGCGCCGGTTCAGCAGGTCCGTCAACGGATCGCGATGGGACTGGGCGTGAAAATGCAAAACCATGTCATGACCGGCAGCGACCAGCAGCACGATCGCCAGCGCCAGAGCCGCGATGCCGTTTGTCAGCTGGAACAGCCAGACATAGGTCGACTCCGTATAGCTCTGTTCGGTGAGAGGATGGCCGAGCACGATATTGATGGCTACAACCCGGATGACGAACGTGGCAGCTACGGTCGCGACGACACCGAATAATGCCCCGTCAATCAGCTTGGTGCCCGCCTTCCACAGCGGCCACAGCGACAAAGACAGCAAAAGCCCTGCTCCGCCATTGACCAGCAATGTTCGTGCGTAAATATCCGGCGCGACAAAGCTTAGCCAAATCAGGTAGACAGCCGCAATCGCGAGGCCGAACCCGACCAGCTTTACCGGGAAGGTGGCGTTGCACCGGATGTAAATCGCCCTGGAAATCGCCAGACTGAATATCCAGAACATGCCGGTCGAGAGAAAGATGAGCCCCATCGGCGTCGAGGGCGTTCGCGTACTGGCGAGCATATAGGCGATGAAAGCCGCAACATAGGCAAGCCCGACCCATCCGGAAAATTTCTGGCTCTTGACCGAAAAATGGAGGACCCCGAAAACAAGTGCAAATAAAGCCAATATTATGGCTGTTAATATATGAAAATCAGAATTTCCGGACATTAACCGCTGTCTAGCAGGCAACCTTCAATTAAGAGTTAACCGGACCGCTGAGGTAGAGAATCCATATCTGGAATAACAGGCCAAACTTGGCGGCTTTTGCCTTTGCGGGAGCCCGACTGTTTCGGTGCCGCGCCCAAACTTTACACAAACAGAATGTTTTATTTTCTGTAACCTTTGCCCGAAACACGCGAAATTCCTGCCTTTATCGAACACTCCCCTACCGTCGAGTGTAACCTTTCAGATTACCTGCCAAAACGGTCGGGTGAAATATGCGGACAACAGCCAGCGGCGTTATTTATCCAGATTATCAAAGAGCATGTCCCGCGTGTATTGCAAGAGCGGTAGTAACAATAAGCAAGCGGAACGGGTGTAGGACAGGGTTTTATTCATTCTTGCTCAAGGGCGTAGGAAAGCGAGGATGCTGCAACTGGCACCTCTATTCAAACCCACAAAATCCGCACCGCCACATAGAGTATCAGCAACGCCGTCAGCCGCCTGATCCATATCTCCGGCAGGGCCTTGCTCGCCAATATACTGCCTATCTGCCCGCCCAGCAGCACGCCGAGGAATACAGGCCAATAGGCAAGGATCGCCTCTCCGCCGCTACTCCATCCCGACTTCATCAGCTGTCCAGCCAGACCGGCGATCGAGTTTACCAGAATGAAGACGCTGGCGGTCGCCGCGATGCGGCGACTGTCGGCCCAACGGGTGAGCAGCAGGATCGGCGCAAGGAAGATGCCCCCGCCGATGCCGACCATGCCGGACAGGAAGCCGATGCCGGGGCGCAGAACGGCGAGCGCGTGGCTGGGTGTGAAGCGGCATTGTCATGGGAACAGTTTATCAGATCGGGGATGCTGTAGGAAAGAGCGGATCGGGTCATATTACAGGCTGAGGCATCTTCTCCCGTGCGGGAGAAGGATATGAAATCTTACCGCCGAAGCGTCAGCGCCGACGGCTAGATGGAGTTGGAAAAGGGTGTTCCGAGAGTGGGTTGCTGAGCCACTCAGGTCCAGCCACCCTCACCCAGCTGCGGCTGGCAGCAAGCTGTCAAGTCTGCACATCCCTCTCCTTCACGGGAGAGGAAAAGCACAGATGCTGCAACCGGAGCGATCATATATCCAACGGACTCACGCGAAGCCGCGAAGGCGCAAAGTGAATGCGCACTGTCTTCAGGCCTTGGTGACTTCGTGTCTTCGTGCGAGCCGGAGCTTTGCCGCGCTGGGTCACATGGTGCGGGATATCAGGCAGGACAACAGGGGCAAGGCGGGCCATAGGATGTGGATATGACAGGAGCAGTGCGTGGTAACTGGCGGGAGCTTGTCAGTTTCAGTCAGGAAATTAGTGCACTGTCACCGTAATTACGTAATTAGTAAATTGTCACTGTGATTCAAACACCTTTCTCCTCTTTCATCCTCTCCCATTGAGCGGATGAGGAGTATATTTTATTTGCTACGTTGAGATCAAAATCCTCGATAATTCGGACGGCTATTATCCCAATATTGACACTCTTTAGGAGGCCCAAGTCAGAAACTTCCCCTTCTTCAAACTGAATTAAAAAATTCAATTGTTCAATCAGAGTTGATTTATGATTATCATATGACGATGGAATATTCAGACTATTTACTGCCTGCAACGCATCTTGAAAAACCTCTATTCTGTTCATTGTCCTAGAACTCTCACAATGTAGAAATTACGCCGACAGCACCCCAATCCAACCACCTCAAACCCACAAAATCCTGACCGCCACATAGAGTATCAGCAACGCTGTCAACCGCCTGATCCAGATCTCCGGCAAAGCCTTGCTCGCCAATATACTGCCTATCTGCCCGCCCAGCAGCACGCCGAGGAATAAAGGCCAATAGGCAAGGATCGCCTCTCCGCCGCTACTCCACCCCGACTTCATCAGCTGCCCGGCAAGGCCGGCGATCGAGTTGACCAGAATGAACACGCTGGCCGTCGCCGCGATACGGCGGCTGTCGGCCCAGCGGGTGAGTAGCAGGATCGGCGCGAGGAAGATGCCGCCGCCGATGCCGACCATGCCGGACAGAAAACCGATACCGGTACCGGTCGCGGGAGCGAACAGCCGGTGACCGGTCCATTGCCCTCTGGGAGCCCCTGCCCGCTTGATAAATGGTTCGATGATCAGCAATATACCCGCGGCGGCCAGCGACAGGCCGAGCAGCAGCATGAAACTGTCCTGCTCCAGAACCATGCGCCCGCCCAGCCATGCAGCCGGTACGGACAGCAGCAAGATCGGCCAGATTTTGTGCCAGTCGATCAGGCCGCGCGACTGGAAGCGGACAGTTCCGCCGGTCACTACGATGATATTGCACAGCAACGCGATTACCGGCAGCGCCCGGTAATCGAGCGCGGCCAGTGCCAGCAGGGCGATATAGGTGGAACCACCGCCGAAACCGACGCTGGCGTAGAGCGCGGCGGTTACCGCGAACAGCAGCGCCAGGCCGAGAATTGAAAAATCCATCTCAGTTCCCGCCTGGCCCGCTGCGTTTCAGATCAGAACTTGCCGTGGCAATGCTTGTATTTGCGTCCCGAACCGCAAGGGCATGGAGCATTGCGGCTGACAGTGGCGCCCTCTGCAAGATTTTCCAGCTGTCCCGATTGCCGTGGCGGCAAGGACGTGGAAACCGTTCCCAGCGTGCCGCCATCGATATCATTGCTATTATCTTCGCCGGTTAACGGATCGATATGCGTGGTCAGGAAATCCGGCAATTCGGGCAAGTCCGGCACCGTAAGTTCATCCTGCCGGTGGAATTCGCTGACCGCGATGGTCTTGGTCACGCCTTCGCGGATAATTTCCAGCATCCGTTCGAACAGGCCAAAAGCTTCCTGCTTATATTCGTCGAGCGGCTTTTTCTGGGCATAGGCGCGCAGGAAAACCACCTGCCGCAGCGCATCGAGGGTGGCCAGATGTTCTTTCCAGTGATGGTCGAGCAATTCGAGCAGGATCGATTTTTCGATTTGCGCCCAGACACCGGGTTTGTCGCCTTCGACCTGTGCCACCTTGGCTTCAAATTCGGCATCGGCCATATCGGAGAGACGGGTTTCGATGATTTCCGGCTCGAGCGCATCTTCCTGCATCCAGCTGGCAAAATCAGGCTTGAGATTCAGCACTTCCTCGACGCGGGTTTTCAGACCCTCGATATCCCATTGTTCCGGATAAGTGCCCGGCGGGCAGGCATCGGCAACAATCGCATTGACGGTTTCATGCCGCATATCCTCGACGACATCACCGACCGTGTCGGCATCCATGATTTCCGAGCGCTGTTCGTAGATCACCTTGCGCTGGTCGTTCATCACGTCATCATATTCGACAACCTGCTTGCGCGCTTCATAGTTGCGCGCTTCAACCTTTTTCTGTGCGGTTTCAATGGCCTTGGACAGCCATTTGCCGCCGATTGCTTCACCATCTTCGAGATTTTTGTTCATCATCTTGGCGAACATCGTTTCGGTGCCGAAAATGCGCAGCAGATCGTCCTCGAGACAGAGATAGAAGCGGCTCAGTCCGGGATCGCCCTGACGACCGGAGCGGCCGCGCAGCTGGTTATCGATCCGGCGGCTTTCGTGCCGTTCGGTGCCGAGAACGAACAGACCGCCGGCCTCTCTCACCGTTGCGCGCAGTGCCCGCACTTCTTCCTCGATCTTGGCAATGGCCTTGTCTCGTTCCGGCCCCTCTTCCACGTCGGCAAGTTCTTCCTCGATTCGAAAATCGATATTGCCACCAAGCTGGATATCGGTACCGCGGCCAGCCATGTTGGTCGCGATTGTGACGGCGCCGGGAGAACCGGCCTGGGCCACGATATGCGCTTCCTGTTCATGGAAACGGGCATTGAGAACATTATGCACCACGCCTTCCTTGTTCAGGAAGTCCGAGAGCAGTTCGGATTTCTCGATCGAGACGGTGCCGACCAATACTGGCTGCCCCTTGTCGCTATGCTCCTTGACGGTTTTTGCAATGGCGGCAAATTTGTCGAGCGTATTTTTGTAAAACTCGTCATTTTCGTCGATCCGCAGCACCGGCTTGTTGGTCGGAATGGTGACGACATTCATTTTGTAGATTTCGAAAAATTCTGCCGCTTCGGTTTCGGCGGTGCCGGTCATGCCGGACAATTTGGGATACATGCGGAAATAATTCTGGAAAGTGATCGAAGCCATGGTCTGGTTTTCGGGCTCGATCTGGACGCCTTCTTTGGCTTCAACCGCCTGGTGCAGGCCGTTGGACCAGCGTCGTCCTTCCATCATCCGGCCGGTAAATTCATCGATGATGATGACCTTCCCTTCCTTGACGATATAATCGGTATCACGCTTGCGCATGACATTGGCCATCAGAGCCTGGTTCAGATGGTGGACTACCTGGGTATTCTCGAAATCATAGAGATTGTCGCCAACCAGCAGACCGGCTTCCTCGAGCAGACGTTCCGCCTTTTCCGTGCCCTCTTCTGTCAGCGAGATATTGCGCGTCTTCTCGTCTTTTTCATAATCGTCTTCGGTGATATTCTGAACCACTGCGTTGACCTGCAAATAGAGGTCGGACTTGTCATCGGTCGGTCCTGAAATAATCAGTGGTGTCCGGGCTTCGTCGATCAGGATGGAGTCGACTTCATCGACAATCGCGAAGTTGAACGGACGCTGGACCATCTGGGCGCGCTCGTGCTTCATATTGTCGCGCAGATAGTCGAACCCGAATTCATTGTTGGTGCCGTAGGTAATGTCGGCCGCATAAGCTGCCCGGCGTTTGTCCTCGCCAAGGTTGGGGACGATCACGCCGACTTCCAGGCCGAGGAAATTATAGACCTGACTCATCCATTCCGCATCGCGGCGGGCCAGATAGTCATTGACGGTGACAACGTGCACGCCCTTGCCGCCGATTGCATTGAGATAACAGGCGAGCGTCGCGACCAGGGTCTTGCCTTCACCGGTCCGCATTTCGGCGATTTCGCCGCGATGGAGCACGATACCGCCGATCAGCTGCACATCATAATGGCGCTGTCCCAATGTCCGTTTGGCCGCTTCGCGTACGACCGCGAAAGCTTCCGGCAATATGTCGTCGAGCGATTCACCGCCAGCGGCCCTTTCCTTGAAAGACAGGGTTTTTGCAGCAAGCTCTTCGTCGGAAAGGGGTTCGATTGCCGGCTCGAACGCGTTGACCGCGTCGACCACTTTTTGCATCGATTTTACATATCGGTCATTGGCTGAACCGAAGAGAGATTTGGCAATACCGCCGAGCATGATGTTTTCCAATTTGTATATTTTTCCGGCCGATAGACGGCCGCGAACAGGATGAATTTGGGAAGAATTTCTTGCCGTTCAATAGCGGCAAGGCCGGAAATGGCGCTAGGGCGCGCCTTCTTCATGTTCCAGCTTGTCGCCATCTTCGGCACGCATCGTGGCGACGGTCCAGACTGGCGTCTTGCTGCCGGCTTTGACGATGGTGAGTGGCGCCGTAACGCAGGCTGCCGCCACCGCGCAGGATTGATGATCCGGTGAGACAAATCCTGCAACTTCGATGACCGACGATGAATCGACGATCGCCGCTTCCGACAGGTTGGCGGCGCTGCCCAATTCCGGCACCATGCGTTCTGCAGCCGCAGCCGACGCAGGCACGGCCAGGCCGACAGCGTTGAATAGCAGCAACATAAAACTTGCAAAATATGCGTTCATGGACAAGGCCTCGTCAATATCAGCGCGTTCTATCAAAACATTGTATAAAGGCAAGTTAAGTGTCAGACAAACTTTCGCCTCTGGCCCCAGCAATATCCCCCGCATTACCCGATATTGCGGGCGTAACCACCCGCATAGCCCGCGCTCGTTACAAGGATTGGGATCGCTGCGATCTGACCTTTGTCGAACTGGCAGCGGGAACATCGGTCGCCGGGGTGCTGACGCAAAGCAAATGTCCCTCGCCCGAAGTCGAATATTGCCGGGAAGCGCTCAAGGGCGGCAATGCACGCGGTCTGGTCGTCAACGCCGGCAATGCCAACGCTTTTACCGGCGCGCGGGGCAAGGCAGCGGTCCAGAAAATATTGTCGCTGGCCTCGGCCCATCTCGGGTGCGAGGAACATGAGATATTCGTGTCCTCGACCGGCGTGATCGGCGTGCCGCTGCCGCAGGACAAGGCCGAAGCGGGCCTGAAAGCGGTGTTTGAAGCTGCCCCATGCAGCTGGGAAGACGCGGCGGCAACGATCATGACCACCGATACGTTCCCCAAGATGGCGACCACGAGCGCTATCGTCGGCGGTCAGACAGTCCATCTCAACGGCATCATCAAGGGTTCGGGCATGATTGCCCCGGATATGGCGACGATGCTCGGTTATATTTTCACCGATGCAACGGTGGACGCGGGCCTGCTGCAGCAAATGCTGAGCGCGGCAACCGGCAAGAGCTTCAACTGCATCACTGTCGACAGCGACACATCGACCAGCGATACGGTGCTGGCCTTTGCCACGGGGCAGAATTCAGCCCCTGCCCTGAGCTCGTTCGATGATGATGGCGCCGATGCCTTTCAGGCCGCGCTGAGCGATCTTTGCATGCAACTGGCGCATCTGGTCGTCCGCGACGGCGAAGGCGCGAGCAAATTTATCGAAATTGCGGTGACCGGAGCGGAAAATGACGACAGCGCCAAGCGCATTGCTCTTTCGATCGCCAATTCTCCTCTGGTCAAGACCGCGATAGCCGGCGAGGACGCCAATTGGGGCCGTGTCGTCATGGCGGTCGGCAAGGCGGGCGAACCGGCGGATCGCGACAAGCTGGCAATCGGATTTGGTGGCGTCACCGTCGCCCGCGACGGTCTGGTCGTACCGGATTATGACGAAGCACCGGTGGTGTTGCACCTACAAGGCAAAGAGATCGATATTGCCGTCGATATCGGCCTTGGCACCGGCAAGGCAACGGTCTGGACCTGCGACCTTACGCACGGCTATATCGAAATCAACGCCGACTACAGGAGCTAAACCCATGCATCGCCTCTATCAGCCCGTTCTCGACATCATCGAAAACGCGTCGCGCGATATCGTGATGCCTTATTACCAGAATCTGAAATCGCACCAGATCGATGAAAAAACACCCGGCGATCTGGTCACCGTCGCCGACAAGCTCAGCGAGGAATATATCGCCGGGGCGCTGTCGGCATTGCTGCCGGAAACCAAGATTGTCGGCGAGGAAGCCTTCGCCGCCGATGAATCGGTGCTGGACCAGCTGGCCGACGGCCAGGTCTGTATCATTGATCCGATCGACGGGACCGGCAATTATGCCGCCGGACGGGGCCCGTTCGGGATCATGATTGCATTGGTCGAGGAGAATGAAACCGTTGCTGGCTGGCTATACGATCCGCTGACCGGGCGCGTTTGCCATGCCGACAAGAATGGCGGTGCCTTTATAAACGGGGAACGGGTCACCGTTCCCGAAGATCATCCGGAAAGACCCGTTGCTGCGCTGGCGACCGGGTTCATGACACCGGAAGAGCGGGACACTCTGCTCGCTTCAGCAGAGCCTTTTTACGAGATTGTCGATATCCCCCGATGCGCCGCCGAACAATATCCGCGGCTGGTGGAGGGAACTAACCATATTTCGGTATTCCAGCGCACCCTGCCGTGGGACCATGCTTCGGGAGTGTTATTCCTAAACGAAGCCGGTGGAAAATGTGCGCGCTGGGATGGTTCGGACTATCGTCCGGCGGACCGCAGGAAAGGGCTACTCGGCGCTTCGTCACCGAAACTCTGGGACGAAGCAGCCGAGCGGCTCGGGGATATTTTCAAGACTTAAGCAGGCAGGCTGGACTCGAGCCAGGATTTAAGCTGGCTTTTCGGAGCCGCGCCGACCTTGGTTTCGACCGCGACACCGTTGTTGAACAATATCATGGTCGGAATGCCGCGCACGCCATATTTCGCAGGTGCATCAGGGCTGTCATCGATGTTGAGCTTGGCAATGGTCACCTTGCCGACCAGTTCATCGCTGATTTCTTCCAGCGCGGGGCCGATCATTTTGCAGGGGCCGCACCATTCTGCCCAGAAATCGACGAGCACGGGGCCGTCAGCCTTCAGGACATCGCCTTCAAAACTTGCGTCGGTAATTGCTTTGGTAGCCATAACGAATCTCCAATTGTTCAGAACCTATTTAGGTATGGTCGGGCCTCGGCTCAAGCGCGGTAGCGGAAAGCTTTTTCATATCGGCTCAAAGCCGGGCTTGTGCCGCTCGATCAGATCCGGGGCAAGCTCCAGCATTTGCGGCCCGTGCGAATAGAGCAGACCGACCTTGATCGGACGATCCGGGAAAATTTTCTCCAGCGCGGCGACATAGGCCGCCATCTGACGGAGATAGGCAACGGGCGCCTGGTCGGCATTGTCGGGCACCCGCCGTCCGGTCTTGAAATCGACGACATAGATATGATCGTCGGTGATCAGCAGGCGGTCGACCGTACCGGAAATGACATGTTCGCCGACGACCGCCGCTATTGGTGCCTCCGCGAGACTTTTCGGTGCGAATAAAGCCGACCATATCGGATTGTCCATGACCGCCAGAACCGTCTTGATAATCTCTGCACGGCGGGCCGGGTCGGCGATCTGCTTCTGCTTTTCCAGCCAGCGGTCGGCGACATCTGTACGGCGTTCCGGCTCGATATTCGGCAGGCGCTGGAACAGGCTGTGCAGCAATATGCCGCGTTCGGCGGCATCGCGCATGGTCAGGTCCGGCGGCGGGTTGCTGGCATCGTCGGGACCGAGATGCGAGGGGGTCAAGGGCCGCGGCGGGCGCGATTCTTCCGGTGCCGACCGGAATAGCCAATCCGGCGGCGGCGCTTTGCCGACATCCTGACTGCTACCAGCGTCGACAGCAGACGCTATCGCAGGTTGGTTCTGGCTCTCCGTCCGATATTCCCGTACCGCATGCCAGTCCGGGTCTTCCCGCCAGTCGCTGCCCAGAGCGATCAGGCCGCGTTCCATCGCGCCATACCAGCTCAGTTCCGGCACTTCGCCTTTCGCTCTTGGCCCGAGAACGCCAGCTACCACGAGATGTTCTTCCGCCCGGGTCATGGCGACATAGAGCAGCCGCCAATGTTCTTCCATCGCGACCTTGTCGGCATAAGCGGCATGTTCGGCCAATATGCCGACACGCTCGGCCTTGCGGACCGGCACCACCGGATATTCCAGTTCGCGATCTGTCCCTTCACCCAGTTTGATGCTGAAACCCCCGCTTTTCTTGCTTGCCGGATCAAAGGTCGCATTGGCGAGAATCACCAGCGGTGCCTGCAATCCCTTTGCGCCATGGACAGTCATCAGCCGCACTTCATTGCCGCCCTCGACCTGCTCCCGCTTGATTTCGACATCACCGCGGTCGAACCAGTCGAGAAAACCCTGCAAGGTCGGGATATGGTCTCGCTCGAAAGCCAGGGCGGTCGCTAGCAGCTCGTCCAGCGGATCGACCGCCGCATGGCTGAGCCGCGCCAGCAATTTGCGCCGCCCCTGCATCGGCCCAGACAGAATTGTCTCGAGAAACTGGTACGGCGTGTTGAAATCGGCCATCGCCAGCAATTGCTGCAACGGCTTTATCTGCTCGCCCAGCCCGTCCTGCCGGCGCAAAAATTCCCAAAGGCTCTTCTCGCCATTGGCCTCGCCGCGATGACCGCGCGCCAGCAAATCCTCTTGCGTCCAGCCGAGCAAAGGCGAAACCAGCAGGCTGGCGAGATTGAGATCGTCATTTGGCTGCAGCACGAAGCGGATGGCGGCCAGCAGATCCTGCACAACCAGCGGCTGGTTCAGACGGATACGGTCAATACCGGCAACGGGAACCTTCTCGGCAAACAGACGGGCGACGATCAGCGCGCTCAACTCGTCGCGCTTGCTCACCAATATCAGGATGTCCTTGGGTTGCAGCGCCCGGTTTTGCCGGTCCAGCCAGAGCGGATTTTCCGGCGACAGCCATTGCTTGATCTGCACCGCAAGCCGCTGGGCAAAAACCCTTTTCTCTTCACTGGCCCAGGATTCCTCATCCTCGTCATCACCGTCGCTCGTATTGGCAATCGGCTTCCACAAAGTCACGCTGCCGCTGGAATCGAGATAATTGCTGCGATGTTCGGGGATTTTCTGGTCGAGCCCCAATTGTTCGTGGCTAAGCTGTTCCAGCGTCGCGTCGACAACCTTCAATATCGGCGGCGTCGAGCGGAAACTACGGTCCAGCGACAGGTCTCCGAACGGCTTTTCCGATGCCTCTGCCAGAGCGAAAAATTCGGTTCGCGCATTGGCATAATTATGCGGGCTGGTGCCCTGAAAGCCGAAGATCGCCTGTTTGAAGTCGCCCACCGTGAACAGGGTCCGGTGCCGCTCGGGTTCCACGCCCATGCCGGCAAAAAACTCGCCGGCCAGCGCCCGGACAATATCCCATTGCGCGACATTGGTATCCTGCGCCTCGTCGATCAAAATATGATCGGTACGCTGGTCGAGCTTGTAACGGATCCACGCCGCCATATCGCTTTTCTGCAACAGCCGGGCGGTCATCCGGATCATGTCGTCAAAATCGACGACGCCGTGCAGCCTTTTGGCGTCGGCATAGCGATGATAGAAAGCGCGACCCGCTTCCAACGCGCCCGCGAACAGATCGGCATATTCGAACAGCACCGCTTTTTCGAGCAGGCCGTTGCTCCACTCAAACAACGAACCGGCAATGAAATCATAGTCCGGCAGAGCTTTTAACAGGCCTTTTGTAGGCTTTGGCGGTGCGCCGGTGGTCTTGGTCGCCCAGGCCAGGTGGACATCGGCCAAACCAGCAGCGCGCTCCTGCGGATTGAGGGTCAGCCAGAGGCGGATCGCCAATTGCCGTTCCTGCTCCTTCTTGCCACCAGATTCCGCCATTGCATCGCGCAACAGGGTGATCGAGCGAAGGTCGATCGCTTCATCGCTGCAGCGATCCGCCAGCCACGACTGCGCATCGCCGTCAATCGGCAGGCCCAGAAGCCCGCGGACGAACGGCAATATACCAGAGGCCAGTCCCTCCATCGCATCCGCCTTGGCCGCGCAGGCCATCAAAAATTGTTCGGTCGCCTCTTCGCCCATCCGGACGCTCAGGCGCTGGATTGCCTCGATGATCTGCGGACGCCCGGCCTGCTCTTCCTCGAGCAGCAGTTCGCCGAGAGCCTCACGCGCCAAAATTTTCTGGTCGCGCGCCTCAATCGGCTTGAACATCGAAGCGATGCCGGCCTCTTCAGGGAATGAAGCTAACAAGGACTGGCAGAAGCCGTGGATTGTCATGATCCTGAGGCCGCCGCCCTGCGCATCGAGTACGCGGGCAAACAAAGTCCGCGCGCGATCTCTGGTTTCCGGCGCGGTCGATGCGCCGATGGCAGCCAGATCGCTGGCCAGTCTGACATCATCCATCCGCACCCAGGCGGCCAGTTGCCGGTTGATCCGTTCCGCCATTTCGGCGGCACCCGCCTTGGTGAAGGTCAGGCAGAGAATATGCTCGGGGTCGACTTTTTCCGTCAACAGCAGGCGAAACACCCGCGCTGTCAGGACCTGGGTTTTGCCGGTACCAGCCGAAGCGCTGAGCCAGATATTGGTCTCGGGCTCGACCGCATCGATCTGCCGGTCTTTCAGCGGAAAGATTTTTGACTTTTCGCTACTCATGATCCGGAGCCTCCGCCGGTGCGCGACCGTACCATTCCTCGAGCCGCATCAGCTGGTCATAGTCGGCATAGCGGGCATATTCCGGATGCAGCTTGGCAGTCATCGGCTCGGTGCCCTTGAGATATTGGTCGGCCGCCTCGTTGAACCGGGCCACCGCGTGGTCGACCATCGCGTCCGCCGGGATGATATTGTCGCCGCGCCCTTTTGTAGGTGAGCGGACATAGCCGAAATCGTCGGTGCCGCCCTTTTTCGCCAGCGCCCAATATTCGAACGCAACCGCCTCGCCTTCAATATCCTTGAAGCCGCCCAGTTCGGCGATGGCAGCGAGCAGGCCAAGCTGCAGATTATAGCCTTCGGCCACCGCCTTGTTGCTCGGCGCGCCTCCGGTCTTGTAATCGACAATACCGATACCGCCATCGAGCATCCGGTCGATGCGGTCGGCGATGCCGGACAGTTCTATACCGGCAATCTCGGCCTTGCCGTATATTTCCGAGACCAGCGGTTCACGGCCACTCTTGCGGCCCTCCGCCAGCGTCGCGGCAATCCAGTCCAGCCCTTCCAGCAAGCGCGGCGCCCAGAGACTGCGCATCAGCGGGTGCAGGCCGGGGTCATCCAGAAACGCCTGCGCTCTTTCCCGCAACGCAGCCGGGGCATAATCGTCCTGCTTGGCCCATTGTTCGAGAATATCGTGGATGATGGTCCCGCGCCAGGCCGCGCTCGGATCGGCGTCGATCATGTCGAGCGCGGCAAAGCCCATGATCTTTTTCGCGTAAAAGGAATATGGATCGGCGATCAGGCTGTCGACCTGGGTGACCGAAATCGGGATATGGCGCTGCTCTTTGCTCGGCAACGGAGCGGGGCGTGCATATGGCGCGGGTTCGCTTTCCGGCTGGTCGATCGCCGAGAGCCACGCGCGGGCCTGCGGATGTTCTTTCAGGTTATCGCCGCACATGCCCTTTAGCCGCAGCAGAAAGCGCGAGGCAATGGCCGGGCCGGAATCATCGCGGTGCGCACGGGAGAGAATGACTTTCTTTGCTCCCATCGCGCCGACCAGATCATGTGCTGACAGGCCGATCTGCCGTTCCTGCGCCGGCAGACCAAGCGATTTGCGGATCATCGGCGCGAGCCACGGATCGGGCGTTATCGCCTGCGGCCAGCTGCCCTCGTTGAGGCCGCAGCAGATCACCAGTTCGGACTGTTGCAGACGCGCTTCCAGCAAGCCGTATAGCGCGATGCGCGGGTGGCCGCCGTAGGGCGGGCGCACGGAAATATCGGCCATCAGAGTCTCGAAATAGCCGGGCAGTTCATTTGCCTTGATGCGGATCGGTCCCATTTCCGCGCGGATTTGCAACTTGGCCAACAAATCAGCGAGTTCCCGGCCGCCCGGACCGGCCCAGATCGCGCCATCGGTCAAAGTCTCGGCCAATTGCCGCAACTGATCGAGGAGTTTCGGCCAGTCGAGCGGCGATGCAAAAAGCGTCGCGATCGGCTCGAACGTTGTGCGGGTTGATTTCCACCACGGAATGATCGCTTCCCGCAGCTTCTTCGTCCGGTAATTGTCCGCCTTGAGCAGCGCGTCGATGCCCGTGAGCCCTGGCGCCGGGCGCGGGCCGCGGAGCAGCAGGTCGAGCCTGCGGACATGTTCGAGCCATTGCAGCCGCCCCTCGCCGCGCTGCACCAGCGGATGCTTGAGCAAAGCGAGAAATTCGGCCGGCGGAAAACCGTCGGCAACGGCCGCCAGCAGGTTCAGAAAGAATACGCCCTCCGGCAGCTTCGCCAAAGGTTGGCCTGCGGTATCATCGACCTGGATATCCCAACGTTTCAAATGGGCGGAAATCCGCGTGGCCAGAGACCGGTCCGGCGTGACAATCGCCACCCGCTGATCCGGGTCTTCCAGCGCTTCGCGCGCCAGCAGCGCGATGACCTGTGCTTCCTCGGCGCTGTTACGCGCCTCGACCGTCTGCACCCCGGCGAGGCTGCGCTCGCTGCTGTCCAGCGTCTGCCAGCGCACCGTCAGTTTCGGGATCGCGAAGGCATTGCTCAGCGCCCGGCTGCGTTTGGCTGCCGCGCCGCTTTCGCCGGTGCGCGGCCAGCGCAATATTTCGCCGCGCGCGATCGACATGCGGTCGAGCAGTAATTTCATATGATATTGCGGATGGGTTTCCTGCGCGCGCTTGGCGTAACCGCTGTCCGGGTCGGGCTGGAACGGGCCGAGCAGGTCCCATTCCTCGTCCGGCATGATCAGGTCGAGGTCGGGCAGAACCACCAGCCCTTGAGGCATGAACGATATCGTTTCCAGAAAACGGGCAATGGCCGGAGCGGAGGTTGTGATGCCCGCGGCAACGACGAAATGATCGGGTGGCGATGTCTTCCAGCTCTTGGCAATATGGCCGAACAAGGCGTTGCGGCGGACCGCCTGATCCACCCGCTGCCATTTTTCCAGCTGCTGCCGCCACTTCTCGGCGATGATCAGGAAGAAGCGATAGGAATCCTGCCAGTGGCTGGACAGGTCGAGGCTCTCCGGCTCCGTCTTCATCAGGTCGGCCAGCGAGATTTCCTCGACATTCAGCTGGTCAAGCGTGCTGGCGAACTCGCGCGCCAGCCGCAGCGCGTCCTTGGCCAATATGGTGTCGTCACGCAGCCGGATTTCTTTCTGGATCAGTTGCGCCAAGGTGAGCAGCCGGTCCATCGGATCGACGGCGGCCGGAATATCCAGCGCCAGTTCGCCGGAATCGAGCGCCACGCCGATGGATTCATCCAGATCGAGATCGCCGATCACCGCCATTTGCGGGAGCAACAGCCCGTCTTCACTCAGCCGCACGAAGGCTTCCTGCAAGCCCCGCTGGGCGCGGTTGTTGGGCAGGATAACGAGGCCGCGGGCTAGCCCGAAGGCGTCCTTGGCAAAGCGGTCGATCAGTCCTTGGGCAAGTGCATCGGCGAAGCCGCCATGCGCGGCGATATTGTAAATGGATGGCCGGCGGCGGTCAGACATTCGCCAGCGCGGCTTCTGTCGGCGCTATCGCTTGCGGCGAGCCGACCTCGAACCATTGGCCTTCGTGAACCGCGCCGAACAGGCGCCCCTCGCCGATGGCGCGCTCCCAGAAAATATTGGTCGAGAAAGGACCGGTGGGCGCATCACGCAGCAGCCGTTTTGAAATCAGCTGGATGCCGGAGTAAATCAATGGCGCTTTCTGGTCCGGAAGTTTGCGCGAAATCCGATTCTCGTCATCAAGATGGAAGTCGCCATCACCTTTGTAATTGTGAGCCGCTTCCCTCGGTATCAGCAGCAGCAGAGCGTCCATCCTGTCTCCGTCCCATGCTTGCGCCAGTTGCTGCAGGCTGTTTGTCGGCCCGTCGGTCCAGAGATTATCGCTGTTGATGCAGAAGAAAATATCTTCATCGATCAGCGGCTCTGCCTGCACCAGGCCGCCGCCGGTCTCTAACAACTCAGACCGTTCGTCGGAGACCCGGATATCGATCGGGTAGGGCAAGGCCGCGAGATGCGCTTCCATCATGTCGGCGAGATAATGAACATTGACGACAGCCTTGCCGATTCCGGCTTCTACGAGCTTCTCGAAACAATGATCGATCATCGCCTTGCCAGCCACTTCAACCAAAGGCTTCGGACGGCTTTCGGTAAGCGGGCGCATGCGCTTCCCCAGTCCGGCGGCCATGATCATCGCGGTGTCGACCTTCGTCATTTGCTTGCTTCCGCCATCGGCATCGGCTTGCTCCGGACTTCCGCAGGAATATTCCGGTCAAACCACTGTTTCATCGGTCCAAGCGCCGGATGACGCAGGTCTTTCTCCAGCAAGCGCCACATTCTGGGCAGGAAATCCAGATAGCGCTGCTTGCCGTCCCGCATGCAAAGACGGGTAAAAATGCCGATGATCTTGGTGTTCCGCTGCGCGCCCAAAATAGCATAGTGACCGCGAAATTCGGCGGCCGCTTCGTCGCCGTGATCAGCCAGATAATATGTGAGCATGGTTGCTTCCAGCTCGTCCGACACATCGCGGCGGGCATCCTGCAACATCGACACAAGATCGTAAGCAGGATGGCCGATCAGCGCGTCCTGAAAATCCAGCAAGCCAAGCCGGTCGCCCTCGAGGAGCATGATATTCTCGGCATGATAATCGCGCATCACCGTGACCGGCGGGTTTTGCGCAGCGATGACCGGTGCAAGAATTTCTCGCCAGATCGCTTCGAAACCCTCTGTATCCACGTCCAGTTGCTGCGCCGGACAATACCATTCGGTCAGCAAATTCACTTCCCGCAAATATTGCTGCTCGTCATAAGCGGGCAGTTCCGCAGCCGGTACCCGATGCAATGCCTGCAACAGATCGATGACCTGACGGTAGATCGGCTCTTCGTCTTCCGGCTTGTGGTCGAGATGCTCGCGCATCCGCTGATCACCGAAATCCTCCAGAAGGACGAGGCCCTGCGGCAGGTCGCGCGCAAAAATCTCGGGTGCAGCAAAGCCGGAACCCGTCAGATATTCGGCAATCGCGATAAACGGTTTCGGGTCTTCATGCGGTGGCGGCGCGTCCATCAGGATCGCCTTGCGGCCTCCTGCCTCGACACGGAAATAGCGACGGAAAGACGCATCCCCGGCGACCGGCGAAATCCGGGCATTCTCCCACCCGTTTTGGGTCAAAAATTCTGCCGCTGCTACGGGCGGTTTCATGTCAGTGGCCATCGATCTTTCCAAGCGTCCCCGGCTGTCCAAGTCAACCGACGATTGCCGTCTCCCGTTATTTCAAGTTCAATCCTGAGTGCATCATGCCAGAAACTGTCGGGCATCCGGTCCGGCCACTCGACAATCATCGCGCCAAATTCCAGCGCCTCCTCGAGACCAAGTTCCGGAATTTCCTCCTGATCCTCGATCCGGTACAGGTCGACATGCGCAACCGGAATTCTGGTTTCCGGCGGTTCATATTGCTGCACAATCGCGAAAGTCGGGCTCGGCACTTCATCGCCATAGCCCAGCCCTTCCAATATGCCTCTCGCCAGCGTGGTCTTGCCGGCGCCCAGCGTGCCGCTCAGCGCAAGCTTGTCCCCCGTACGCAGCAACGCGCCCAGTTTTCGCCCAACATCCAGCGTCGCTTGCTCGCTTTCCAGCAACATCATATCATCATTGTCTCGGCAGGCGCAGGGTTACCAGCGTGCCCTGCCCCGGTTCGGATGTCAGCGTCAGATCGCCGCCGTGCGCCATGATCAGCTGGCGCGCCAGAGGGAGGCCGAGGCCGCCCACTTTGTCCGTCGCCTTCTGATCACGCGAGCGCGCGAAACTGTCAAAAGCCTTTGATTGCTGCCCCGCGGTCATCCCCGGGCCATCGTCGGAAATATGGATTATCGCCTGCTTCACATTTCCGGAACCGTGAATGAGAACCCGCCCGCCGTCGCCGGTATATTTGATCGCATTGTCGACGATTTGCGAGATAGCCTGGCTGAGCCGTTTCTTGTCGGCCATGGCGGAACCGAGCGTCGCATCCAGCTGCAATTCCACCTCGATAGATTTGGCCTTTGCGTCGTCGGCAAAATGGCCGGCAATATCCTCGATCAACTTGTTGAGATTGACCTTGTCCTTGGCGATCGGCAGCGCGCCAGCTTCGCTTTGGCTCAGGTCGAGAACATTGTCGATCTGGGTACCAAGGCGTTTGACGGACTGGAGAATCGCCCGCACATATTCATGGCCCTGATCCGTCAGCGGTCCGGCAATCCCCTGATCGAGAAGCTCCGCGAAGCCTCCGATCGACGTCAGCGGAGTCCGGAACTCGTAACTCATGTTGGACAGGAAACTGCCCTTGATCGAATCCGCTTCCACCAGCGCCTCGTTACGCTCGCGCAGCGCCTGTTCGATCCGGTAGCTGTCCGAGATGTCCAGCATGGTAAAAAGCGCA
>TARA_R110000787_G_scaffold49111_5_pt1 | contig 88922 bp, 83 predicted proteins | sample TARA_R110000787 | Tara Oceans TARA_R110000787 (sample SAMEA4397920) | marine metagenome | biome: Polar Biome; feature: [DCM] deep chlorophyll maximum layer (ENVO:01000326); material: water (ENVO:00002006), including particulate matter (ENVO:01000060) such as... | depth 35 m | reverse complement strand
TTCGGCGTAATCGCAGGAGGCATAATCGTCGAAATAGGGCCCGCCGGTAGTGTAATGCAGCAGGGATACATCGGGCGAATGAGGGTAGTAATCGACGAGATAATTCCACCGGCGAGGCAGATCGCCAATTTCATCATCACTGTTGAGCCACTTGAACTGATGCAGCTCCAGACCGGAGGCAGTATTGACATATTCAGGTGTCAGCGCCGTGCAGCGTGGCCCGTTGAACATCATCACGCTCGACCAGTTCTTTTTCTCATAACTGGTCTGCGGCTGATTGAGAAACTTTGTTGCTTCTGTTGGCTGATGGTCATGTTTGACCACCATTACGGCATAGCGGTCGTCGCGCAGCGCCCACAGATTGGCGATGTCATCGACCATCAGCATGTCGCAGTCCATGAAGATGGTCCAGCCGTCGAAACCGGCCAGATAGGGTGTCAGAAATCGGGAAAAAGAGAAGTCGGTCGATTGTAGCGGGTGCCGTTCACGCCACATCACCTCTGACATCTGATCCAGTGCCAGCGGGGTTATGCAGACCGGCTGAGTTGCCCGTGCATGGATCGAACGGCTGAGGACATGAAAAGCGGCTTCCTCCCGCGGGTCGAAGCCAATGAAGACCCGGATCAATGCATCCCGATTACTGGCATCCCCGCCATTCATGCAGAATCAGGCATATCAAAAGCCGGGCGTTCCGGCGGGGTTTGTTCCGCCTGGGCTTCGCCAGGGTTTGTACGCAACCCTTCGGCCAGATTGCGGTTGATATTGACCAGTACATTCAGCATTTCAGGCTTACCCTCAAGCAGGGCGGACCCCGTATGCTTGTCGACGAAAATCGACAGGCTGACGACGTTTGCTTTCAGCTCGGGGGGCAACTGGTTTGCCGGATCGGTCACGTCTGCCTGGATGATGGTCCAGAGCAGCTGATTGAAACGCAGCGCCTGTGCATACTTATCATAATCATCCGGTGACTTCTGCGCGTCTTCCATCATCAGCGCAGCCTTGGTGAAGGCCATGGCCTCAACTTCGCGGGGTGACAGCGATTTCTTCTGTGTCGCCTGATAGGCGGCGATACCACTTGCGTCAGCCGGCATGACTAAGCACCTCTTGTTCGTATTTGATCAGCTTTTTGCATTTTTTCAGCGCGGCATAGTGTTTCCCGCGAAGAATTTCTTCTGACAATTCGGTAATTTTCAACAACAGCTCTTTATCCATATAGGTATCAAGCATGATCTTGATGAGATCAAAATAGATCGAATGAAAATTCTGCTCTTTTTGCGGTTCCGCATACATGTTCAGGATCGTCAGATAGATCTTCTTTGAAATGCTGTCAGCTTCTTCTTCGGTGATGATATCGCGTTCGCGCAATAACGGCACCTGATTTAACAGAATGATTTCCGACTTGGAATCACCGTTGACGATCACGGCATTGCCGATCAGAACTTTTTCGTTTGGTTTAAGTGTCAGCTTTAAGGGCATGGCCCGGTATATCCTGTTATAGACAGCATCAGGGTGGCGCAGTGCGCCATCAGACGCAATAGTGACCTGATACCGTTAAGGAAGGGTTGTCCACAATGCGTATTGATGCGTATCAGCTTGAAGGAAGAATTCTGTGAAAACCATTTTCGTTGGCGGTTGTATGCGATCCGGCACAACTGTGCTGCAGGCTCTGCTGTGCAGAGGTGAGGGAACCAACGACCTGATTGATGAGGCGACCCTGCTGACTTCACTGGCACATATGTACCGGTGGGGGCTGGAAACCTTCGACGATCTGCATCACCAGTATTTCCGGGATCAGGAAAATCTGCGTCAGGTTGCTTCAGTCTGGATTGACAGCATGATCAGCAATCTGGGCGACATGCATCCGGATGTCGAAACCCTTGTCGTCAAGAATCCGGCAAGTACGGAATATTTCCCTGAGTTTTTCGAGCTAGCACCGGAGGCCCGGTTTGTCGTCAGCGTTCGCGATCCACGAGATACAATTGCCTCGATGGCCAAGGCTGCGGAGAAACAGCGTGCTGCGGGCATGGCCTCCAGCGTGTCTGATGCAGGTCGCGACATGGCGAAACTGTCTGATGTCTATGCCCGTGCCTATGCGCCGCTGGTTATCCGTCAGGGGGCTGCCTTCAAACGCCGGGTGAAGTTCTTCAAATATGAGGATCTGGTGACCGACCCCGCAGCAACTATTGCAGGGCTGTCGGATTTTACCGGCCTGACCTTTCCGGATAATGCACTGGATAACCTCTGGCAGGGGGCGTCGGCGGGCCATATGAAAGATCCGAACTACCCGACTTTTTCAGAAAGCTATGGCAAGCCGCTGTCGGCCGCCCGTATTGGTACGGCATCGGAATATCTGACCCCGAGCGAGATCGAAGAAATTGAGGGGTATTGCGGCGCCCTGATGCACCATTTCGATTACTACTGATGTGAATTCCGGTCTCTGGTGCCGGTGTTCAGCCGGTCTCCGGTAGCTGGCCGGAACGGCCATGCTGAATTCATAGCCCGGACATAAAAAAACGGGGGCCGAAGCCCCCGTTTCCGGAACTGTGTATGTTCGCCCGACTTAGAAGAGCGACAGCACCGACTGTTCTGACTGCTGAGCCAGCGACAGCGACACGACGCCGAGCTGCTGACGGGTCTGCAGGGAGAGCAGGTTGGCTGATTCTTCGTTGAGATCCGCGTTGACCAGCTTGCCGGCACCTTCTTCGAGGGTGTTGATCAGGTTCTCGGTAAAGTCGAACCGGATCTGCAACAGGCTGTTACTGGAACCAAGCGTGGAAGCAACGTTACGCACTTCGGTCAGGGCCGTATCAAGATCCGAGATCGCCGCATCGACGTTGGCATCGGAACCGAAGTTCGAAGCCGCCAGTTCGATCGAAAGGCCGGTGGCGTCCAGCGCAGTGCCGGTAACCGTCAGCTTGTGATCGCTGTCTTCGTCGAAGGTGGTGATCAGGTTATCTGCCGTCTGACCAATCAGGTTTGAACCGCCATAGCTTGAGTCGTTGGCAAGGTCAGTGATCTGGTTGCGAAGGACGTTAAACTGGTTGGCAAGGTTCTGACGCTCGGTGGTGTCCGTCGTCTGCTTGGCCTGAAGGGCAAGACCCTTTGCCTGTTCGACGAGATCGGAAACCGCTTCGGCGCCGAGAACGGCGTTCTTCAGGGTTGAAATGCCCTGGTCGATACTGTCTTTCAGGCCAGCCAAATCGCTTGCGCGGTTGCTGAGACCTTCTGACTGGAAGAAGGCCAGAGCGTCATCAAGCGCGCTGTTGACCTTAAGACCAGTGGAAAGACGTTCCTGAGTACGACCGATAAGACGTGACGTCTTATTCAGCGAAAGCAAGTTGGTACGTGTTGATGATGCAAGGGTAATGTCACTTGACATGATAATGAAGTCCTCATTCTAGGTTTCACTGCAGCCCTTTCTGGCTGCCGGACTCTCTGTCTGAGTTATCCGTATCCTCTAGTTGCCCCAATTCTATTCAACTGTCAAGCCGGTTTGTTCGGTCGCAATCAGATGAAGTTTGCAATGCTGAGCTGGTTGATCCGCGCTGTTGCCTGGTAGCTGATTTCAAGATTAAGCGAGGACTGCTGCAGCCGGACGACGGCCTCAGTGGGGTCGATGGATTCAATTTCTTCAATTTCGTTCTGGGTGAAGGTAATGAAGCTTTCGAGACCTTCATTGACCTTTTGCAGCTGATTGGCGGCAAATCCCAGCTTCTGGGCCTGCGTGCCAAGTTCAGAAATGGCGTTGGTCAGAAGGGACTCAACGAAATCGACGGTCGCCGCATCGGCCGGGTCAGGATGGGCATTCGGATTGTCGATCATCACGGACAATGCGCCGATGAGATCCTGGAAGGCCGTTTCATTGGCCCGCATGGCGAAATCGAGTTCCACATCGTCACTGGCACGATAGGTAAGGTCGATATTGTCGCCATCATAATAATAAGTCTGATTCAGGGCGGTATCGACAAAGGCCGTTGCGGTTCCGTTCAGTTCGTATGGCTGCCCGGCGCCACCAATTTCTGCGGACAGCGTTGCCTGATCGTTTGGCAGGGTAACCGGCTTTGCATTCGTGCGGCCACCGCCGAACAGATAGTCACCGTCAATTTTGAGATTTAACTGCGCTTCGACTTCTTTCAGAAGATCAAAGGCCCGTTCCCGCGGGTCAAATACCTGATCGGTCGGGTCAGCGCCGGAGCCGACACTGCTGTTATACAGTGACTTGGCTTCATAGGCGAGGTCGGTCAAAGCCTCGATCGCGGCATTGTAAGCCTTGATGTCCAGATCGACGCGATTGTTTTGTGCCAGATTCTGCTCGGCATTATTGACCGAGTTCTCCAGATTGATCAGCTGACGGGAATTTGCGGAAATTCCTTTGTAATCCTGCGAGCGTTTACCCGTGGCAACCTGGACCTGCAGTTCAATCAGTTCCTGCTGCGACTTGATCAGCCGGCTCGTGTTCTGCGATGTGAATGTATAGGATCCGATACGCGATATCATGGTTCGATTCCTCCTGGAATCCGTCAGATGAGGTTCATAAGCTCGTCAAACATCTGGTTTGTCGTGGAAATGACGCGCGATGAGGCTGCGTATGACTGTTCAAAGATGATCAGGTTCGACAGTTCCTCATCGACATTCACGTCACTGATGGATGATCGCTGAACGTCCAGCTGGTCCACAAATGTTTGCTGGAAGTCGAGATTGGTGTTGTTGGCTGTGGCGCGGGCCGCCTGCTCGGATACCAGCTGGCTGCCGTATTCCGAGAGGGTGGCCGATGTCGCACCCAGATTTCCTGACGCGGAGAAGCTGATATTGTCGGTAAACTTGTCTGCCAGCAGCTGGGCGACCGCATTGTCGTTCTCGGAGATGTAGAAATCCCCGGCATTTGTCTGTCCGGCAGGAATGGTATTGACCTGCCCGCGGCTTAACAGGGCCGGGGTTGAGACGATGTCGCTGCGAACGCTCATGGTGCCGGCTTCGTTGAACTCGTCATTCGCGACGATGAGATCGTTCATGCCGAAAACATAGCTGAAGCTGCCGGACTTGGTGAAGGCGGCTGTTGTCGTCGCGGTGCCGGTAATGGCGCTGTCGATGTCCTGGATTGAGATTCCGGTGCCGGTGGTCGTCAGCTCGAGTACGCCGGAAGTGGCATTGACGCTGGCTGTAACCGTGGTGTTCCCCGCGGCTCCGTTGATGGAGGCCAGAATGTCAGCCATGTTGGTGTCGCCGGTGAGGTCCACGACGAAGGCTTCTGTCTGTGAGCCGGCGGCATCAGAGACGAGGATTCGGAACGTACCGGACGCCGATGTGAGGTCATCGCTGGCATTCGGGAGGCCCGTCGTGTCCAGCGTGCCCGTCAGTGTCTGGGGGGGCGGGAAGCCGGTACCCTGATTATGGACAATGTTGATCTGTTCCCGCAGGGTCGATGCGAGTGTTTCCAGCTCGGTCTGCAGGTTCGGCAGTTCCGTATCCCGGAGATCGACCAGGGCCTTCAGCTTGCCATTGCGCAGCTCGGTCGTGATGTCGGTTGAACCAACATTCAGTGCATTGATGTTTGTCGGGTACACCGTCGAGGTCGAGATCGAGGATGCCGTGTGGCTGAGGGTGGATGCCGTTTCGTCGATCAGCGGCCGGCCACTCTGGGTATAGATTGCAACCCGACCATCGGATTTGAAGAAATAGGAAATATCCATGTAGCTGGAGATTTCCTTGATCGCGATGTCGAGGCTGTCACGCAGGTCTGAAGAAGGCGTATCTGCCGCTACGGCTTTGGAAATTGCCGTATTCAGGGTTTCAATAGTGTCGAGCGTGTTGTTCAGGGTGGTGACCGCGTCTTCGATCTCTTTATCCGCAGCTTCGCGCAGATCCTGAATTTCGGTACTCATGTCATCAAGCTTCGTGAGGACGTTCGACGTCGCGGTGACGGCGCCCTGCTGAGTCAGCGTCTTGTTCGGATCAGCGGCCAGTTGTTCAAAAGCATCAGCCATGCTCTGGATCAGGTGACTGACCGAGCTGTTTGCTTCGGGCGTGCCGAAGACCGCCTGCAGGCGGTTGTAATAGGTGTCCAGTGTGCTCTGACGCTGCAATGTTGCCGTTTCGCCATTGATCTGGCGCAGCAGGCTCTGATCGACCTGCCGGGAATAATTGGAAACCGTGACGCCCTGGCCGATACCGGCAACGGTACGGTTCTGCTGGGTGGCCGTCTTGCGGGTATAGCCTTCGGTATTCGCATTCGAGATATTGCTCGAAATCAGCTGCAGGTTCTGCTGAGCGGCCTGCAGGCCACTGACGGCGGTGGAGAGTGCTGATGTCAGGGACATGGCTTAATCCTCCTCAGAATTTACCGTCGATGGACAGCGATACATTGCTGACGCCCGGACGTTCATAAGTGTTGACCTTGCCACCGGCGTTATAGGTCTGTGCGCCGCCTGCGCGCTTTTCCTTTGCGGCATCAATGATCGCATCCATCAGGCGGCGTCCGGCGGTCAGTGTGGCCTTGATCAGCCGTTCGTTCTCACCGGCAATGATTTGCAGCTTGCCGGCCACGCTGCGATAGCGCTCACGGATTTCCTCATCGAGATCCTTCAGCCGCTCCTGCTCAAGGCGCAGTGACAGGATCAGTTCTTCATACTGGCGTGACATCGCATCTTTGCGTTCCTGCTGGGCACTGACCGTCTCAATCTTGTGCTGCCGCAGTTCGTCGTTCTCGTTCGACATCATGCCGCTCAGCTGTTCGGCGATCTCGATGGCTGTGAGCATCCGGTCTTTCATTTCCATCACTTGCCCTCCTGAGCCTGAAGCATGGCTTCATAGACTTTATCCGCGAGGCCAATGCCGCCGGCATCAACCATCTTGCGACCGTATTCCTGGACCATCATTGACCGGAAAACCTTCTCGCCCTGACCACCGCCAAACATGCCGTCGGTTTCCAGACTTTCGAACATCGGCTGGATCATGCTGGAGATGAAAACCGCTTCGAAATCCTTGGCGGCTTCCCATGTTTCCCCGGCCCGGGCGTTTTTGGCCGCAACATTCGGCTGACTGTAGGAGAGGTTCATGCCTGCCTGTGAGATTGCGCTATCGCCGTACATCACATCACCTCGATTTCGGCCTGCAGCGAACCTGCTGCCTTGATGGCCTGGAGAATTGTAATCATGTCGCGGGGGCCGACCCCGAGAGTGTTCAGCCCATCGACCAGGTCCTGCAGGCTGACCCCCGGATCAACGACGGTCAGTTTGCGGTCCTGACCTTCATCCACTTCGACAGCGCTGCGGTTGACGGTTTGTGTGGTGCCGGTGGCAGAGAACGGTTCAGGCTGTGATACCTGCGGGGTTTCTGTTACCCGGATGGTCAGATTGCCCTGGGCGATGGCAACGCGGCTGACCCGGACGTTCTCACCCATGACGATCACACCAGATTGTTCGTCGATGATGACACGGGCCAGCTGGTCTGGCTGGACCCGCAACTGCTCGATATCGGTCAGCAAGCCGACGACATTGTTCTCGTAGTTCGAGGGGATGCTGAGAAATACCGTGCCCGGATCGGTAGGGCGTGAAGCGGCTGTGCCGAGATAGGCGTTCACGGCATCTGACAGACGACGGGCTGTTGTGAAGTCGGGGTTACGCAGGCTGATCCGGATGCTTTGCAGGCTTTCCAGTTCGAAGCCGATTTCACGTTCGATGATTGCACCGTTGGCGATGCGGGCGGATGTCGGGACACCCTTGGTGATGGTTTCCGCAGCCCCGGCAGCAGTGAAACCGCCGGTTGCGACCTGACCCTGAGAGACGGCATAGACTTCGCCGTCAGCGCCGATCAGCGGAGTGACCAGCAGGGTGCCGCCCAGCAGACTGGATGCGGTACCGAGTGCGCTGACTGTCACGTCAATCCGGGCGCCCTGACGGGCAAAGGCCGGCAGGGATGCCGTAACCATAACCGCTGCAATATTCTGTGAGGAGAGGCTGGAGGCAGAGTCACGAACGTTGACGCCGAGGCGCTCCAGCATGCCGATGAGGCTCTGCCGGGTATAGATTTCAGAGGACAGCGTATCACCGGTTCCGTTCAGGCCGACAACGATGCCATAGCCGACCAGCATGTTGTCCCGGACGCCTTCAAATTCAGCGATATCCTTGATCCGCGAATTGGCATCCGCCGGGGTCAGGGACATCACCGTGAGAGCGAGGCTCAGGGCAACCAGGATAACTGGTTTGGAGTGGAGGAACTGTTTGAACGGCTTCAGCATCTTCTTGCTCATCTCTTTCAATCCGGACGTCTCTCGCCCGCAACTGTTAATGCGAAAGTCGTGCCATAAACCGGAAGATGATTAGGATGTTGTAATTACTGAATATTTTTTGTTTCTCCGGGGCTCTGGTTTTGTGAAACACCCTGCTTTCAGGGAAGCTGTTTCCGCTCAGCGGCAATTATTGCCGCCTGTCATTGAGCGATGTTCACGGGGATTTAAGTGTTGTGTGACAGTCTGCCGTTGTAACCTGTGAGTCTGAATGCAGGCGGAGGAACGTTGAATGTCCGATGGCATTAAAGTTGGTGGCCCAGGTCGTGTAGGCGGGCCATCGCGAACCACAAAGAAGCAAGGCAAGTCCGGCAGTTCTTTTGCCGAGGCGCTGACGTCACTGTCTTCGGCGGAGGATACGCCGGAGATGGAAAGCATGGCTTCGGTGGATTCCATCGGGGGATTGCTGTCTTTGCAGGAGGCGCCGGATGCCGAGGACCGGCCGGCACGACGCCGTGCGGTTACCCATGGCAGCAGTCTGCTGGATGGCCTGGAAGAGATCAGACTCGGTTTGCTGACCGGATCCATACCAATGGAAAAACTTGGGCGACTGGCACAGGCTCTGCGGTCCCGGAAGGGACAGAGCGGAGATGCTGAACTGGAAGATCTGATCGCCCAGATTGAGCTCAGAACCGAAGTTGAACTGGCTAAGCTGCAGCGCAGATAGCAGGGCGGGCCGGACTGGCAATCCAAAGGTCAGTTAAAACAATCATTTAAGTTATCCACGAACTCGTTGTGTCGGGTGGCTGATCGGCGCTTGCAGGTCGTGGAGGGCGTCTCTATATTCCGCCGCCAATAATCAAGAAAAGTAATGTTTTTGGACTTAACCCGCGTTAGGAACAAAGTGAACATGGAGCTCATGGACCTCCCTTTACCCCCTGATTATCAACCGTCGGAAGACGAAGAGTTTATGAACCCGCGTCAGCGGCGGTTCTTCAAAGAAAAGCTGTTGCGCTGGCGTTCTGAACTTCTGGCGGAATCCAACGAGACCCTCGCCAGCCTGCAGGAAGGCGATCTTCAGAAACCGGATATCGCTGATCGTGCTTCTGCGGAAGCAGACAGGGCTCTGGAACTGCGAACCCGTGACCGGGCCCGCAAGCTGATCGCTAAAATTGATGCCGCTCTCAAGCGCGTTCATGATGGCACTTACGGCTATTGTGAAGAAACCGGTGAGCCGATCAGCCTGAAACGGCTGGAAGCACGTCCCATTGCGACCATGAGCCTGGAAGCTCAGGAACGCCATGAACGTATGGAACGCACGCATCGTGACGACTAGGCATGGTGTGACCCTCTGATATGGTTCGGTGATTTTGTCCCCGGACGGCAAAAAGCCCGCAGCGATGAAGCTGCGGGCTTTTTTTCTGGAATCTTCCGGTCAGATCAGAACGGGAAGATGATGTCGTAGATCTGCTGGCCCCAGCGCGGTGACTGAAGGTCCATGATCTGGCCACGTCCGCCGTAACGAATGCGGGCCTCGGCAATCTTGTCGTGGCTGATCTGGTTTGATGCTGTGATATCTTCCGGGCGTATTACGCCGTCGACAATGATTTCCCGGACATCATAGTTCAGGCCAACTTCCTGACGCCCGTGAACCACCAGATTACCGTTTGGCAGGACCTGGGTCACAATTGCGGCAAGCTGAACACTGACCGTTTCGTTCCGGGTAATCTTGCCTTCACCGTTCGAGACATGCTGGGAATCGAAATCGATCGCTGAAGCGGGGGTGATCGATTCCGGCAGAATTCTGCCCAGCGCATTCTGATATCCGAGGAACTGATCAAGACCGGCATTTTCGCCGGCTGTCCGGTTCAGTTCGGTCTTGTTCTGGGTGGTTACGCTGTCTGCAATTGAGACGGTAACGGTCAGGATATCACCGACCTTTGCTGCCCGCTGGTCCTTGAAGAAGGCGCGTGCGCCGGGCCGCCAGAGCGAGTTGGAGTTATGCCGGGCGATCTCGGGCTGTGGCATGGGCAGGCTGACAGGCTTGTAATTCGCCTGCTGCGTCGGGTTTTCAATCTCTGCCAGTGAGGGCTGAGAGCCAACTTCCGACAGGCGGCTCAGCGTGTTGCAGGCTGCGGTCGACAGCATCAGGGCGGTCAGACCGGCGATCCGTGCTGTCTGTGCGAGGGTAGGGGATGTCATTTCAAGCTCTCCTGAACGGGGTTATCGTTCAATTTGTCAGGCGGCCACCGATGCCGGCGACGGTAACTGTCCCCGGTGCGGTAACGGTGGCTTCGATGGTCGTCTTGGAGGTTGTGTTCTGAATCCGGATCACATCGCCTTCACTGCCGGCCTCCAGCGCACGGCCCTGTGCAGTCAGTTTCAGGGCACCGCGGATCAGGTACATGTTGACCAGTGAATTCTTCTCGACGACAACCGGGCGACGGACGGCACCGGCCCGCACGATGGTTCCCGATTGCAGGGCACGGCGGGGCGACATGCCGACCAGTTGTTCCTGATCAACGATGGTGTTGCGTTCAATCCGGTCCTGGCGCAGTTCCAGCCATTCGATATCATTTTCCGAAATCACGTCACCGCTTTCCATGCGCCGGTTAAGCACAGGGACATCAACGACCGGGTGGATGCGTCCGGAAACCCGGGTACGGGTGCCGCTGGCCATATCACTTGAAATGCCAAGGATGGCTGCGAAACGCTCGTCTCCCGGCTGATATTGCAGGTCTTCTATCCGGATTGCCGTCGTTGCATCCTGGGGGATGTGCAGGGTCAGGTTGCGGGATGTGAATTCGATCTGAAAGCGGTCCGGTGCGCCCCGTTCGGACAGGGCTGCAGAAATTGCCTGCTCGATGTCTGACTGGCCGATTATCTGGCTTGGGCGAGTGATGATTGCCTGGTCGAGGCGGCTCATCGGGCGCCATTTCAGGCGGTGATGCCGGGCGACCCGATACAGCCAGAGCGCGTCGAACACTGCCTTGCGGCCGGGTTTCGGGGCGTAGGCAACAGAAATTTCGCGCTGATCTTCCGGCAGGTTGGCAAACAGGTCGCCGAGGCGAATGTAATTGTCGTCCACCTCTGAATGCCCGCGCAATGAGGGCAGGGGCGTTCCGTCGAGTTCGGCGATGGCGGGGGCAGCCATGAAATGAGCTGCAAGAACGATCGCCAGTGTCAGGATGATTTTCTTCATCTTGTCTCTCCTTGGAGAAGGTTTCGCCTATCGGATGTTTGTAACGGTCGCCATCATCTGATCGGAGGTTTCAATAACCTTGGAATTCATTTCATAGGCGCGCTGTGCCGTGATCAGATTGGTGATTTCCTCGACCACATTAACGTTCGAGGTTTCGAGATAACCCTGCAGCAGGCTCCCAAACCCGGTTGAATTCGGATTTGCCGTTGTTGCGTTGCCAGATGCGTCGGTCTCAACAAACAGGTTGTCCCCGATGGCGCTCAGGCCAGCTTCGTTCTGGAATCGGGAGAGCTGGATCTGACCGACATTCTGGGGTGCCACGGTACCATCAAGGGTCACCAGCACTTCGCCGGAATCATTGATGGTGATGTTGATGGCGTTCTGCGGGATCGTGATGCCCGGCTGTACCGTATTGCCGTCATGGGTGACCATCTGCCCGTCTGCGTTCAGCTGGAACGAGCCGTCACGGGTATAGCCGGTCTGCCCGGAAGGCAGGTCGACCGCAAAATAGCCCTTGCCCTGAATGGCCAGATCAAAGGTGTTCTGGGTCTGCAGGATGTTGCCCTGGGTGGTGATGCGATAGACCGCAGCGGTGCGCACACCAAGGCCGAGCTGAATGCCGGATGGCACAACGTCACCATTGTCCGAGCTGGTGGAGCCGGCGCGCCGCAGATCCTGATACAACAGGTCATGGAATTCGGTCCGGCGCCGGGTATAGGCCGTGGTGTTCATATTCGCGATGTTGTTCGAGATAATCTCGACGTTCGTCTGCTGTGCCAGCATTCCCGTCGCGCCGATGCTCAATGATCTCATGTCGTTATCCTTTTCTAATCGTTCAGCTGATCGACGGATCAGTTGGTGCGGGTGAGAATGTCGATGGCCTTGCGCTGCCGGTCATGATCCTGACTCATCAGGCGACTGGTGCTTTCATAGGCGCGGTGTACTTCAATCATCTGGCTCATTTGCAGGATCGGTTCGACGTTTGATTCCTCAATCGAACCCTGGACCAGATCGGGGTTGTCCATCACCTGCGGGGTGATCCGCTGGGGTGCCCGGTAGAGGCCGTTGGCGATCCGTTCCAGTTCCTGCGGATTGTCAAATCTGACGACCTGCAATTTCCCGATTTCTGCGCCGTCGGTCGAAATGGTGCCGTCGCGCGAGATATCGATGGTGGAGACACCGCCATCAATCACGATGGGCTCGTTATCCGTGTTCAGAACACGCTTGTCGCCGGCAGTGATCAGTTCCCCGTCCGCGTTCAGCGAGAAGCGTCCGTTGGCCGTGTATTCGTTATCGTTCCTGCCTTCGACGACGAAATAACCTTCCTTGGCGATTGAAACATCAAGGTCGTTTCCTGTCGCGATCAGCGGGCCTTTGCTGAGGTCGGTGTAGGAGGCGACATCGGACACGAAGGCGATCTTCGCCTTAAGGCTCGATTCGCCGCCCCGTGTCTTCACAACGTAGTCATCGAACATGACATGTTCGCTCTTGAAACCGTCAGTGTCGGCGTTTGCGACATTGTTGGCGATTGTCGCCATCTGGTTTCTGAGAACGCTCATTCGCGATAATGCGACGAGTGTGAGGTTTTCCATTTTCGTCTCCGGCCTGTATCAGCGGCGTGGCGTTATTAGCTGCCATTCCTGTAGCAGGAGCCGTGCCAAGAAAAATAAATCAATAAAAACAATGTACTGTGTGTTGTTGGCCGGTTTGATGGGGCTGTTAGGGGACGAAATCGACCCACCGGGAAGGCAATTATTGCCGCTTCCGGTCGCTGACCTCCCGGACCGGGCCGGCGGAAAGGCTTTTTTAACCCTGTAACACTAAGATAAAGGATCAGTTTTGGCTGGTTTGCGTTCCCCCGGCATCCATGAACTGATATAGGTTACAGGGTGGACCCGGAGCTTTTTTCGGGCAGTGAAAGGATGCCGCTCAGGCGGTGACAGGCGGATATGGCGGACGACGATCTCGACGAACCAATGGGTGACGACATTGATTCCGGCTCCGATGAAGGTGGCGGGAAGAAAGGCGGCAAGAAAAAGCTGCTGCTGATCGTCGTTCCTTTATTGCTGCTGATTGGTGGTGGTGCCGGCGCTTACTTCATGGGGCTGGCTGATCCGATTATCGCCATGATTACAGGGGGTGAGCCGGCGGCAGAGGAAGTCCAGCCACAGCAGGAAACGGTCAACGAGATTGGCGTTTTCTACGAAGTCCCGGAAATGCTGGTGAATCTGAATTCCGATGGTCGCCGCAAGGAGTTCCTGAAAATTCGTGTCGCGCTTGAACTGAACGCACAGGAAGACGTTCCGCGGATTGAGCAGGTTATCGACCGGATTGTTGATAATTTTACAGTCTATTTGCGCGAACTGCGACAGGAAGACCTGCAGGGGTCGGAAGGTATCTATCGTCTGCGTGAAGAACTGCTGATCCGGGTGAATGCGGCGACGCGCCCGACCCGCGTACGAGATGTGTTGTTCAAGGAAATGCTTGTGCAATGAGTGGCCTGACCGATCAGAATTTACCGCCGGAAGGTGACGACGAGGACGTCGCCGAAGACTGGGAGTCCATGCTCGATTCAGAAGGCGGCGAGGGTGGCGGTGACGGCGACGGAGAAGACGACGACCTGGCGGCCGAATGGGAAACCATGATGGACGGCGACGATGATGACGGGGGTGGTGGTGGTGAAACGACCCGCGTTCTCAACCAGGATGAAATCGACAGTCTGCTTGGTTTCGACGATGACGGCGATGATATGGGCGAGCAGTCGGGAATCCAGGCGATTCTCAACAGCGCCATGGTGTCCTATGAACGTCTGCCGATGCTGGAGGTCGTCTTTGACCGTCTGGTCCGGATGATGTCGACATCGCTCCGGAATTTTACCTCGGATAACGTCGAGGTGTCGCTGGACAACATTTTGTCACTGCGCTTCGGTGATTACCTGAATTCAATTCCGCTGCCGGCGATGCTGGGTGTGTTCAAGGCTGAGGAATGGGACAATTACGGGCTTCTGACGATTGATTCGGCCCTGATCTATTCGATTGTCGATGTGCTGCTTGGCGGGCGTCGCGGCACGGCTGCGATGCGGATTGAAGGTCGGCCCTATACCACGATTGAACGTAATCTGGTGGAACGGATGATTCATGTCGTTCTGGATGATCTCAGCGCGGCATTTGATCCTCTCAGCCCGGTCGCGTTCCGGTTTGACCGGCTGGAAACCAACCCGCGTTTTGCCACCATCTCCCGGCCATCAAACGCCGCGATATGCGCCAAGCTGCGGATTGATATGGAAGACCGCGGCGGACGCCTTGAACTGTTGATTCCCTATGCCACGCTGGAGCCGGTGCGCGAACTGCTGCTGCAGATGTTCATGGGTGAGAAATTCGGTCGGGATTCAATCTGGGAAACTCATCTGGCGCAGGAATTGTGGTTAACCGACATTGATCTTGGGGCGGTTTTGGATCAACAAACACTGTCACTGCAGGATATACTTGCATTGAAGGTCGGCGACCGGCTGATGCTGAATGCGACCCCGGATTCCCGGGTTGCCCTGCGGTGTGGTGATATTGAACTGTTCAAGGGCAAGATGGGACGTCGTAACGGACAGATTGCGATCCGGATTGATGAGAAGGCAAAACCCCGTGACCGTGCACAGGGGTAACAGGATCAGAATGGGGCTGTTATGGATTGGTCATTGATCCTCGATATTATTCTGGCGCTGCTGCTGGCAGCGACGATCGGTTTTGCCTTTGCGCTAAACCGCCGGTTACGCACGCTTCGTGACAGCCGGTCGGAACTTGGCCAGATGATTACCAGTTTTAATGAATCGACCCAGCGCGCGCAGGGCAGCATTCAGGAATTGCGGCGGGCGGCTGACCGGACAGCCCAGGAACTGGATCAGAGAATCAAGCGGGCGCAGGTTTTGCGGGATGAACTGGAATTCTTTACGGAACGCGGTGACCGGCTTGCCAATGAACTTGAAGCTGGCATTTCAGAAGGACGGAAGGTCGCCGGGGGAATGCCCAAGGCAGCCCCGAATGCGGATGCGCATACAAAAGCTGACCGGACCGGTCCGAGCGAAGAATTGCTCAAAGCCCTCAAGTCTGCCCGGTAGGAAGTTGCTGTGAAATATCTCAGAATTCTTCCCATAACGATTTTTGCCGCAGCGTTGCTGCTGACAGTAAAACTGAATTCGATCTGGGGTGTTATCACCGACCCGTATTATGGCCGGCAGGCACCGGCTGTCGCCGTTGCGAGCGCCATTGCACAGCAAGAGACGCCGCCGGCAGACAGCCAGCAGGCGCCAGCTGCTTCTGATCCGGCTGCGCCAGCGACAGCCCAGTCATCTGCGCCCCCGCTGGCACCGGTTGATCCGGGGTTGTCGGCGCTGAATCTGACCCAGACGGAAATTGATACCCTGCAACAGCTTGCGGCCCGCCGTGAAGAGCTGGAGCAGCGTGAACGGCAGATTGACCGCCGTCAGGATCTGCTGTCAGCCGCAGAAACCAGAATTGACCGGAAAATTGTCGAACTGAAGGAGCTTCAGGGCGTTATTGATGGCTTGCTGGTGAAGCATGACGAGCAGCAACTGCGTGAATTGCGGCGTGCAGTTAAGACCTACGAATCAATGAAACCTAAAGATGCGGCCGCCATCTTCAATACGATGGAAATGGCGACCCTGCTTTCCATCGCCGAACAGATGCGTGAAGCAAAACTGGCCCCCGTTATGGCCAGTATGACAGTCGAGAAGGCTAATGAACTGACAGTAAAACTGCTCGATGGCAGGAATTTGCCGGAACCGGGTGGTAGTAATGGTCAGAATGCAGCAAATTAGTAAGAATCTGGCTGGTAGTTAGGTTATTCTGAATGTCTGTAGTTCGGCTGGATATGGCGCATTATCAAACTGATCTGGATAGTGAGTGAGAAAATGGCAGTAGATATGAATATGAACATCCTCATCGTCGATGATTACAAGACGATGCTCAGGATTATGCGCAATCTGTTGCGTCAGCTTAATTTCATCAATGTTGATGAAGCCAGCGACGGATCGGCGGCGCTTGAGAAGCTGCGTACGAAGAACTACGGACTTGTCATTTCGGACTGGAATATGGAGCCGATGACAGGACTGCAGTTGCTCAAGGAAGTACGGGCAGACGCCAAGCTTCGGTCATTGCCTTTCATCATGGTGACTGCCGAGAGCAAGTCCGAGAATGTCATCGCTGCCAAACAGGCGGGCGTTTCGAATTATATCGTCAAGCCATTCAATGCGGATACGCTCAAAGGCAAGATGGCTAGCGTTATCGGCCAGTTCTGACGCTGACGCGGGATGACCAGCGGTCGCATCAAACAACTGGCCGAAAACCCGGCATCGGAAAGCCGTGAGGCTGGTCTGGTGCGTCTGGTCGATGAACTTGGCGACCTTGTGGCCCGGAGCCAGGATCATCCGCAAACCCGACTTTCAAGTATCGAGACTTCCCTGACTGCCCTGCAGGACGGTCTGGCGAGAGGGGCGCTGGCCTCTTCTCTGGCTGACCTGAAGCTGCTGATTGAGGAAATTCGCACAGATACAGAAACTGCAGCAAATGCTATAATGGATGCCTGTGAGGCGATCCAGAATGGGAAAAGTCAGGATGCTGCGTTATCAGACATTTTCACAGCTTGCGGGTTTCAGGATATTGTCGGGCAACGGTGCGACAAGGCCGGGCAGTTGCTGGATATTGCCGCCAATGGTCCACTGCCCGCCGATATGACGGAAAGCCGGGCTGCTGAAAAGAACGCCGGATTGCTGGACGGGCCTTCCGGTCAGCAGGACAAACCTTCACAGGATGACATCGACAAGCTGTTCTCCGACAGCGGTGTCGGCTGACATGCCGTGGTATCATGAACGGCAATGACGAACTGCCCCCGGAAAGCGCACCGAAAAAAGATCCCAGCCTGACGCTTTTCCTTGGGCTTTACCTTCTTATTCTCGCTTTTTTCATTCTGCTGAATGCGATCTCGACAATTGAGGAGATCAAGGCTGATGCCGTGATGGACAGTCTTACCTCGACGTTCTCGACATTGCTGCCGCCCGAGAGTGATCTGCGCAATTTCAATGCTGAAACCGGTGATGTGCTTCAGGCGCAGGCGTTCATTGAAACATCGGCCAAACTTTTCGAGACGCTTATCCCCGCAGTGAAAGTTACCGTTGTTCAGCCAGGCGAGCAGATGCAGGCTGTATTCCCGGTCAACAGTCTGTTCTTTGAGGGCAAGGCGGAGCTGCGTCCCGGCAGTTCCCGTGACCAGCTGTTTGATGGTATCATCGCTGTTATCAGTTCCCGTCCTGATACGCTTCGTTTTGAAATGGATGTTCTGATCGGGGCTGTCTATCTGAACGGGCGGACATTGCCGATTGCGCCGACACTGGAAAGCCGTCGCCTTGGGGCCATTGCCCGCGAATATACCTCTCGTGGCGGACCGCCGGACAGTATTTCGGTCGGGCTTCATCCGGGAGATTCCGACGAAGTCCGGATGCTGTTTTCTGTTCGGCCTCGTGGTGATGCGGTTCTCAATCTGGAGGCACCGCAATCATGAGTCATGACACACCCGCCAAACAGGAAGAAGCCAGCGTTGCATGGATGATCACCTTCGCTGATCTTGTCTCCCTGATGCTGACTTTCTTTGTCATGCTGTTTTCCATGTCATCGGTGAAGGTCGATGTCTGGGAGAAGATGATTGACGCACTGAACCGCACCGTCGCCCCGACGGAGGTTCTTCGTGACACGCCGCCGGCTGCACCGCTCAATATCGCCAAGACATTTCGCAAGCGTGCGATCAATCTGGATTACCTGAATGCAGTCTTGCGGGAGAATATTGCAGATGATCCGATCCTCGGTGAAAGCCGGATCAACATGATGGCGGATCGGATGGTGATATCATTACCGGGCCGGATTCTGTTCGACCTCAACAGTGCGGTGTTGCGTGATGATGCACGTGCTGCGGTATTCCGGCTGGGCGGACTTTTGCGGAATGTGGGTAATCAGCTTGCGGTCGGCGGGCATACAGACCCGGCACCACCACAAAGCGGTGCTTTTCCGTCAAACTGGGAATTGTCTCTGGCCCGGGCCGGTGCGGTGGTGAACGAACTGAGCCGGGCAGGTTATGAGGACGCAATTTATGCCTTCGGATTTGCCGAAAGCCGGTTTGCGGATGTGCCGCTGACGATGCCGGAAGACCAGCGGTTTGAAGCCGCCCGGCGTGTCGACATCATTGTTCTGCAGACTGTGCAGGGAGGCTATTGATGCGCTTCCTGGCCTGTCTTGTCGTTGTTGTGTCCATGCTGATGGTGGCCAGCGCCTCAGCACAAACCCGGGTGGAGACCCGGGGAGGGGTGCATGATGGCTATGGCAGGCTGGTGTTCAGCTGGCCGCAGCCGGTTGTTTTTGAGGCTCGGATTGAAGGTAATGAGCTGGTGGTGGAATTCACTCAGCCGCTCAGTTCTGATCTGGCACCGGCGATTCGTCTGCTGCGTCAGTATATGTCTGACGGGCGTATTGCTGGCCGGCAGGCGCGTTTCACGCTGACGCGGCCGGTTGATATTCGCAGTTTTGGGTCGGGAACGTCAGTGGTCGTTGATGTCGTGACCCCGCCGGGAACCGGCTCATCCACCTCCGGACGGGCGGCAGCTCCTGCGGGTGCGCCACTGATTGGTGTGCGCACCGGTGAGCATGAGCAATATAGCCGTGTGGTTTTTGACTGGTCGCGAACCATTGATTATGCGGTGGATCAGCAAGGCAACAAGGTTGTCGTCAAATTCGGGGCACCTGGACGAATTGATGCTGCTGCGCTTTCCCGATCACTGCCGAAGAATATCAGCGCAGTCAGCGCAGCAGGCGGTGGTAACCTCTCGGTTACCCTGAACGTGGCTGATGGTGTGCGGCTCCGGCATTTCCGGTCCGGTCCGAAGATCGTGGTGGATGTCCTCGGCAGCGGCAATGCGCCAGCCGTGCCGACACCACAGGTGGCAGCCCGAACCCCGGCGCCATCTCCCCCGACCCCTCCCGCAGCACCAGAGCCGGCTTCGGCCGCCGCCAAGCCGAAGCCGCTGGGTGAGCCTGTTGTGCTGGTGCCGCGCAAGTCAGCTGATGCTGAACTGGCCGCTCCGTCTGTTTCTCCTGCCGCACCGGCAGCGCCAGAGGCAGAACAGCCGGTGGCTACAGGACCGTCGGTCAGCCTCAGTTTTGAATGGCGTGATCCGGCGGCTGCGTCGATCTTTATGCGTAATGGATTCCTCTGGGTCGTCTTTGACCGTAAACGGGAATTCGATCTGGCTTTGCTGAAGCGGCTGGGCGCCGATGTGGCGACGGATATTCAGCAGTTGCCCGGTGAGCGTGGCAGTGCGGTCCGCATGTCGATTCCGCCGGGATATGCCCCGCAGGTTCGCAAGGACGGGTTGTTGTGGATCGTTGATGTTGCACCGGGGAAACTGAAACCACAGCAGCCGATTGCTGTCATTCCACAGGTTGGCCTGGCTTCCGGATCACGTATTCTGCTGCCGGTACCGGAACCGGCGGCACCGGTGCATTTTGTCGATCCTGATGTCGGAGACCGTATCACCGCGATCCCGGTTGTCCCGCTCGGTTCTGGCGTGGTCCAGATGCGTGACCTGCGGGATATGCGTATTCTGCCATCTGTACAGGGCATCGCGCTGATCGCATTTGCAGATGATATCGTCATTCAGCCAACGCGAACCGGTGCCGTCATCACCCGGCCAAGTGGACTGGCTTTGTCGGTTGAGAACAAGGAAGTCGAGGGAGAGTCGCTCGGCGGAACCGGAAATGCGTCACGCATCTTCGATTTGCCGGTCTGGGTCGGCAACGGCAGTTTTCTGGGTAACAAGCAGCGTCTCTATAATGCGGTTGCGACATCACGCGGCAGTCAGCGGGATCCGGCGCGTCTGGAACTGGCCCGGTTCTATTTTGCCAACGGTCTGGGTGCCGAGACGCTGGGCGTTCTGGCGCTGATGGCGGAATCTGATCCGGAAATTCTGTCAGACCCCGCTTTCCGGGCGTTGCGTGGGGGGGCACGGTTACTGAACAATAATCTGCCGGGAGCACGGGAAGACCTTTTTCATGAGCGTCTGGACGGTGTTGATGAAATAGAGCTCTGGCGAGGCGCTGTGCTGGCCCGTGAAGGAGACCTGCAACGGGCTGGTCTGCCCATGCGCTCGGGCGGGGCCATTCTTGCGGACTATCCGGAGACGGTGAAACGAAAACTGGCCCTGCTGGGTGCCGAAGCGACGCTGGCTCTGGGTGATGCCAAAAGCGCCGAGGAATTCCTGCGGATGCTGGAACAGGAATACCCGACGGCCCGTGATCAGGCGAAACTGCAGCGTCTGCAGGGGGCGCTGGCAGAGCTGACCGGCGATTATGAAGAAGCGATTGCGAAATGGGAGAAGGTCGAGAACGGACCGGATCGTTATGCCCGCTCCCGGGCTGCACTGGCACGTATCGAACTGTTGTTCCGGACCGAAGAAATCAATGCCAGCAAGGCGACCGAAGAACTTGAGAAGCTGCGTTTTGTCTGGCGAGGCGATGCGTTTGAGTTCCAGTTACTGCGCCGGATGGGAGATTTTTATCTGGAAGCCGGGAACTACCGGCAGGCGCTGGAGACCTACAAGTCACTGGTCAGTAATTTCCCGTCGGAACCTGAATCAAAAGCGGTGACGCAGCTGATGAAGGATATCTTCGAAAACCTGTATCTGAATGATGCTGCCGATGCGATACCCCCGGTGACGGCGATCTCCCTCTATAACGAGTTTCGTGAACTGACGCCGGGTGGAGAACGGGGCGACGAACTGATTCGCAAGCTGGCAGACCGTCTGGTCGGTGTGGATTTGCTGCCGCAGGCAGCCCGTATTCTCCGGGATCAGATTGAGACACGGCTGACCGGTGTCGAGAAGGCGCGGGTCGGCACGCGACTGGCGCTGATCCAGTTGCTTGACCGTAAACCCGACGCAACCGTTGCAGCACTGGATGACAGCCAGATCGAAAATATGCCGGAAGAACTGGTTGAGCAGCGCCGCCATATCCGGGCCAGAGCCCAGATCGAGCAGGATAATTTCGAAGGCGCGCTTGTCACCCTTGATAATGACGGCAGCAAGGACGCCAATCTGTTGCGGGCGGAAGCCTATACGGAAATGAAGGACTGGCGCCGGTCGGCGGTAATCTTTGGCCGTCTGGTGGGCCCGATTGACCGGCGGGGCGAGATATCAACGGAGACGGCGCAATATGCACTGAACTGGGCGATTGCCCTGGCGCTGGCGGCAAACGAAGAAAAACTGCGCGATTTGCGGACCCGTCTCGGGGATGCCATGAACAAGACAGAACTGGCAGAAGCCTTCCAGCTGATTACGTCAGCAGCCAGCAAGGGCCTGATTGATTACAGGACGATTCAGAATCAGGTGAAGGATGTTGAGCAGTTCCAGGCCTTCATGACAAATTACCGTGACCGCCTGAAGGGTGGCGGCCTGAGCGCCATCAACTGACAGGACTTTTGTCCGGCATTCAGGGCTTTAAGAAAATTCACCGGGAATGTCTGGAAACTGTCATAAAAATAATTACGTTTTTCCCTTGCATCCGGTGCGGGAATGCCTCACAAACCCGCGCTTTCGGACCACCCCTTCCCTTGGGAGTCGTCAATGGACCATTCTGCTTTTCAAGACCATCAGGACAGCCTCGAAAATTCGGTTGAAACCGAAACCAACTGGCCGTCGACAGAAAACGAATCTGACTTCTTCGTCGAAAAGGACGGATTGAAGTTTGCCGGTACGCATCTGCTGCTGGACTTGTGGGGCGCAAGTAATCTTGACAACCCCGATCGGATTGGTGCTTCGCTGGAAGAAGCTGCTCTGGCGTCCGAAGCGACGATCCTGCACACCCATATGCATCATTTCACGCCGACCGGTGTGTCCGGTGTTGTGGTGCTGGCTGAATCGCATATCAGTATTCACACATGGCCGGAGCGCGACTTTGCTGCGGTTGACGTATTCATGTGCGGTGCCTGTGATCCGTATAAGGCGGTACAGGTCATCAAAAAGGCATTCAAGCCTTCGCATATCGGCTTCTCGGAACATCGCCGGGGCCTTCTCCCTTGACGGAGTGGGTTTCGGAGACGCTGCATGACGGGTATCAGCAGCGGTTTGAGGTGAGCAAAGTCCTGTTTTCGGAGAAAACCGAATTTCAGGATATGGTGATTTTCGAGAATCCCAAGTTCGGCCGGGTACTGGTGCTGGATGGTGTTATCCAGACCACCGAAAAGGACGAGTTCATCTATCATGAGATGATGGTGCATACACCGCTGCTGGCCAATGGCGCAGCGAAACGTGTGCTGATCATCGGTGGTGGTGATGGCGGCTGTCTGCGGGAAGCCCTGCGCCACCCGGGCGTTGAGAAAGTCACGATGGTGGAGATTGATCCGACGGTGGTCGATCTCAGCCGTGAATACCTGCCGATGCATTCTGATGGTGCTTTTGACGATCCGCGAACTGATCTGGTGATCGCTGACGGCCTCAAATATGTTGCCGAAAGCGACGAGAAGTTTGATGTCATCATCGTTGATTCAACGGATCCCATCGGGCCGGGCGAGGTACTGTTTACCGATGCCTTCTATCGTGACTGCAAGGCGCGGCTGACCGACAACGGGGTCATGGTCACGCAGAACAGCGTGCCCTTTCTGCAGCCGGATGCCTTCCGCCCCGCCCTGAACAGGCTGCAGGCGATTTTCCCCTGTTCGACCTGCTTTGCGATCAGTGTACCGACTTATATCGGTGGTCATATGACACTTGGTTTTTCAACGATGAATCCGGAGCTTGTGTCCGTGCCGGTTGAAGACCTGAGAAGCCGGTTTGCGGCTTTGCAGATGAAAACCCGTTACTACACGCCGGACCTGCATCTGGGTGCATTTGCCCTGCCACGTTTCATTCTCGACCTGCTGGACTGATCAGCGTCTGCTTTCAGCCATCTTCAATGATGGCTATTGCCAGTGCCCGACCTGAGGCCCACGCCTCCTCGACGCGGGGGCCTCGCAGCCAGTCGCCGCAGGCACCGACTTTCCGGTCATTCAGATAGAGACAATCCTGACCAAGAGCTTTTGTCACCCGGGCATATCGCCACCGGTGACCACGCAGATAATCCGTGTCGATGCGGGTTTTGATGAGGCTCTGAAAGGCCTCAACCAGTTTGCGTGCGGCGTCCGGGCGTTCCAGCTCCAGATTGTCCGCTGACCATTCTGCGGTCGCATGCAGCACAAAACCGGTTTGTGTATTACTGGTCTGCTGCCGGGCTGCCCACGACAGCACGGGGTCCGCAATGAAAGCACTCGACCAGCCGGTCGTCAGAGGGGTTTTGGTCGTGAATAAAGCTGCCCAGCAGGGAGCGTAAGCGGTGCTTTCAGCGGCAACCCGAACTGGCCCGACTTCCGTGAGAAGTGACGCTGTCTGAGGGGCCGGAAGGGCAACGGCAAGACGATCAAACGGCCCGATAGTCTGACCGGTCTTATCAGACAGTAACCAGTTGCCCCTGATCTGCTCTGCACGCGTGATCTCAATGCCGCAGTGTACGGCAAGGTCATCGGCCATGGATCGGGCAAGGTCGTTGATTGCCGGTGCGCCTGTATATCGTCTGGACGCAGGAGGTGTGGTGCCGGGCATGCCGAGTTGCGCAGGTTGTTCTGCCATCCCGGTGATCAGGCCACGGGCTTTCCACTGTTCAACCAGGGCCGCAAACTCCGGATCACGGGCTGTGAAAAACTGAGCCCCATGATTGAACAGACCCTGTTCATTGCGTCGCGTACTTATACGGCCACCAGCCGTACGCCCCTTGTCAAAGACATGTACGTCATACCCGGCTGAGGTGAGTGTCCTGGCGCAGGACAGGCCAGCGATGCCGGCACCAATGACGGCGATCTTTGTATCTGCATTTGTCATGTTATCGAGATGATCCTTCCCCCATGCCGGATCAAGCTTTATGCATGAAACCGTCATACTTTGAAGACAGGGGAGACAGATGGAGGGATCAATGCAGATGGAATGGCCGGATCAGCTGTTCGCCAAGCTGATCGAACTGAACATCCGGCAGGTAGCCTATGTTCCCGATGCGGGGCATGCCCGGCTGATTGAAGCATGTCGCAACGAAGAGAGCATGAAGGCGATTCCTCTGACGACGGAGGAAGAGGGTGTTGCGCTGCTGGCAGGCGCCTGGCTGGGCGGGGAGCGCGGTGTCCTGCTGATGCAGTCCAGTGGTGTCGGCAACTGCGTCAATATGCTGTCGCTGGCGGCGACCTGCCGGTTTCCGCTGCTCATGCTGGTCACGCAGCGCGGTGAATGGGCGGAGTTCAATCCCTGGCAGATTCCAATGGGACAGAATTCCGGTACAGCTATCGAAATGATGGGCGGGCTGGTTTACCGGGTCGATGACACAGACGAGTTATGCGAGACCGTTGATGGCGCCGGCAGTCTTGTCTTTAACGGCAACCGCAGTGCGGCGGTACTGATGTCACAACGCATGATCGGGAGGAAGGTATGGTAGGCAACGGAACAATGCTGAAACGGCGTCCGGCGGTCTCCCGCCTGCTTGCGGGCAGGGATCAGGTGGCGGTTGTCTGCGGTCTCGGATCAGCCTGCTGGGATGTGGCCGCCGCCGGCGATCATGATCTGAATTTCTACCTCTGGGGAGCCATGGGGGGCGCCAGCCTGATGGGACTGGGGCTGGCACTGGCACAGCCAGACCGGCCGGTTCTGGTACTGACCGGTGATGGCGAGATGCTGATGGGGATTGGCGGATTGGCGACCATTGGTGTCCAGCGTCCGCGAAACCTCACGATCGCGGTTATCGACAATCAGCGTTATGGTGAAACCGGTATGCAGCACAGTCATACGGCGTCTGGAGTGAACCTGACAAAAGTTGCGGAAGGTTGCGGCTTCCGGCGGACTTTGCCGGTTTCGACAGAGGCTGATCTGGACATGCTGAGGGCGCAGATTCACGGGCTTGACGGCCCGGTCTTTGCCCAGATTCGTGTCGATGTGACGGATGACCCAAGGGTTTTGCCCACCCATGACGGTGTTGAACTGAAGAACCGGTTCCGTCGTGCCGCCGGTGTTGAATAAAGGGCTGAACTGACCCTGCTTCGGCAGGGCTGGCATTACCCGCTTGGGTTTTCTGGCAGGTATGGACTACCCTGTGTCAGGGAAGGCGAACAGGGAGGGGAATATGGCGAGACTGCTTGCCCGGCTGGGAATCGGGGCAATGGTCATCTTTGGCATTGTGGCATTGTTTGTACCGGGGCTGGTGCCCAAAGCGATGCCACCTTACGATAAAGTTCTGCATTTCAGCTTTTTCTTTGTCGCGGCATTGCTGGCCGGGTTCAGTGTTGAAAGTCTGACCGGAGCACTGATTTTCGGGGCGGTCCTGATTCTGGGCGGGATGCTGGTCGAGGTGGTTCAGGGTGCCTCCGGCGGCGGACGTACGGCTGAACTGATGGATGCAGTTGTGAATGCGGCAGGGGCCGCTTCCGGTGTTCTGATTGTCTTTCTGCTGAAACGTCGGGGTGGTGGTGCTGTGGGGGAAAGTGTCGATGCTGCCCCGTCATCACGCATGATCCGGACGGTGCGTGCAGCTTATCTTGATGCCCGGTCAAGGGCGGCAACGGACAAGGAATGTCTGCGCGCCGCTGTTCTGGCCTATCAGCATTTTCGCCCTGAAGATGACGAAGCGAAGGCACGTCGGGAAATTGTCAGGATGCTTGAGAATATTGACTGAGCGGCGCTATTCGAGGGTCTTGTTCAGAGAATAGCTGAACCCGCGATTGAACGGCAGAATCCGTGTGATGTAGAGATCAACCCAGGTCCCGACCTCTGCCACAGTCGATTTCGGGACATAGAGTACATCATATTGCTGCAGAGGTACGTCAGCTTCTGTGCCGGTACCGGAGAGGATGGCAGCAACGTCGATGACTTTCAGCATCGGCTGGTCATCTTCGGAGCGGCGGATCAGGGCGACGGTTGACCGGTTTGCGGTGTCTTCAAAGCCGCCGGCGGTGAACAGTGCCTCAACCACTCCGATTCGGCCTGTATAAGTAAATATGCCGGGATTTCCGACCTCGCCACCAACCACGAATTTCATCGGGCCTATGGTCCGCGGGATGACTGTGATGTCGGGTTCCTTGAGTTCGGAAAGGTATTTATTTTCAAGGTCTTGGGCCAGTTCCTCCGGTGCTTTGTCAGCCGCGGGAGCGGCACCTACAAGGGGGAGTACAATCCGGCCGTCGGGGAGGATCGTGACATCCTGATTCAATTCGGGAGAATAGGGGTGAACGATGCTCAATTGATCCCCCGTCTGGAGCCTGTAGGCAGGCTGGGCGTCACTCCAGGCGAGAAAACGAGAGCTGCTCTGCTGGGGGGCTGTCGTTGAGCATCCCGTAGAGGTGAAAGCAAAGATGACGCAACCTGCAAACAGCGCAACAAGACGAGACGGTTTCTTGTCGTGCCCGGCTGTTCGGATTTTGCAGGATAGGTCTTTCAACAGGTATCGCCTCTGGTCAGATATCTGGATGAATTCCGATATCGGATGGTCAGACCGACCCATCCGAATCGGTGATATTGTCGGATTGAAATGAACGCGCCGCAACCCGTCAAAGGACAAGCTTCGTCCGAGGGCCGGCGACAGCAGAGCCGCAGTCACGGTGCGCCCCCCGCCTATGGCCTGCGGGATCTGCTGACGGAAATTTTTTATAACCGGTCGCTGGTGATGGCGACCCTGATGGTTCCGATTGTTGCCGGGATTGCGGCCAGCTTTTTCCTGCCGACCATCTATGACGTTACCGCACGATTGCTGGTGCTGGTCAGCCGTGAACATGTGGCCGGGGGTGAGTTGGGGTCAGCCGGTTTCGGTCAGTCTTTTGATGCACAGGCCCGCATTGTTCAGGCAGAAGCCCAGATTTTGCGCAGTCGTGCCTTGCGGGAAGCTGCCGTCAACAAGATTGGCCCGGAAAAGATATACCCGAAGATTGCCGCCGGTATTGGTCCGGATGACCCGAACACCCTGAAGATCAAGGCGGCGGAAGAGCTGGATCAGGATCTCGAAATTCAACTGGTCCCCAGTACCAACGTCATCTCTATCAATTACGAACATCCCTCACCGCAGATTGCGGCTGATCTGGTGAATGTCCTGATCGAACTGTATCTGACTCAACGTCAGGATATCTTTTCGGATGTCACGCCGGAAGTTCTGACGGAGGAGCTGAACCGTCTCGAACGTGAGATTGTGGATGTGGATACCCGTCTGGCAAATCTGCGGGAACTGACCGGGGTCAGTGACCTGGATGTTCAGCGTGCTGCCCTGATTGGTCGTTACAATCAGCTTGAAACCCAGCAGATCGGTGCCGGCGTCGATACGGAGGCGCTGTTCGCCAAGGTGGCGGAACTGGAACGTTCGATAAGCCGGATCCCGGAGACGGTCGATTTGTTTGTCGAAGACGGCAATACAGATGCGCTGAACAATGCCATGGATTCGGTAAGGCAACTGGAGCAGGAGCGTGCCCGGCTGGCAGACCGGTATCGTGAGGGCAGCCGGTTCATTCGCGAGATTGATGAACGTCTGGATGTGGCACGTCGTATTCTTGAGACCTTCCGCGCAATCCGTCTCGACCGGGAACGCAAGGGCCGCAATACGGTCTACGACTCACTGTTACAGCAGATCATTCTGCTGGAAGGTGAACGCCAGTCGGTTGAAGCGAAACTTGGTGCGCTCGAATCCGCCCTTGATATGACACAGAAACAGCTGCGCGATCTCGATGATGCGGAAAGCAGCTACCGCCAGCTGCAGCTGAAACGTATCGTGCTGGTTGAAAGCTATACCCAGTACGCTGGCAGGGTTCAGCAGGAGCGTCTGGCGCGGGCACTGGAAAGCGCGTTCGAGGATCCGACAATCCGGGTCATCGAGCAGGCTCAAGTCCCGGTTGAAGGCCGTAACATCCGGATACAGGTTCTGTTCCTCTCCTTCATCGTCGGTATCGGTCTGACTGCTGCCGTGATCTATGTCCGCGCTATCAGCCGTGCGGTCTTCATCAGCGCAGAGGGCGCACATCGGGCTCTTGACCTGCATGTCTTTGCGATCGACGAGAAACGGTCCAGTGGCCCGCTCAACCTGTTCATGGAAATGAACCGGCTTTATTTCATGCTCGATCCGCCGATTGCAGATGATTATTGCGTCATTATGCAGATCGTCGGTGCGGCCCCCGGTGAAGGCTCTTCAACAATAGCGCGGGAATTTGCACTGGTTGCGGCACAGCAAATTGCCGGTGACGTGCTGCTGCTTGACCTGAACACGTCCGGGCGTGGCCAGTTCGATGTCATCGCCGAAGAACTGTCAGACCGGTTTGGTGATCCCGGACCCGCCGAAGATACCACCGTCAGCACGCGGTCGCTGTGGCGGGCCAGTTCTCAGGCACTGGATCAGGGGCGTCAGATCGTTGATATGTCCCTGCACCGGCTGGGAGCCTCAAACCTTATCGTGAACCGGATCGACCCGGAGAGCGTTGCAGCATCCGGGACGGTTCAGCTGAGCACCAGTGACAGGTTCTGGCACTCGCTGCATGGCAATTTCCGGCTGGTGATTATCGATTCTCCGTCGCTGATCCGTAATTATGATGGGCTCACGGTCAGTAAGCGGGCCGATGCCAGCATGCTGGTGATTTCGGCGGAACGTACCCGCAAGCCGGTTGCCGAGCTGTTGCGCGACCGGGTAACGGAAAATGACGGTTATGTCAGTGCCGTGATCTTCAATGGCCGTCGGCGCTATATCCCCTCAATCTTCTACCGGTTGCTGTAATGCCAGGGACCGTCACTGACGGTCTGGCGCGGCGTCGGCTTGGCGGGTTGCCGGTGGTTCTCGCATCGCGTCAGATACTGGCAGATCAGATGCGGCTGGATTGTGAGGCTGCCCGGTCCGGAACCCGTAACTACCCCCGGATTGCTTTCAGTGCGAATGGTCATTCACTGGCCATGAACCACACCGACCCTGCTTTTTCAGAACTGCTGGCCGCGGCTGATATCATCCATGCGGATGGTCAGCCGCTGGTTTTATATTCCCGTCTGACTGGCGGTGAGGCAATTCCGGAGCGATCGGCAACAACGGATTTTTTCCATGATGCGGCCCGGCTTGCGAGTGAGCTGGGGCTGCGTTTCTATTTTCTGGGCGCAGACGGACAGACATCAGAAGCTGCGGTTGCTGCTGTCAGACAACAATATCCTAAACTGATTATCGCCGGATCAAGGGACGGTTATTTTCCGGATGAGGACTTTCCCGCTGTTGCAGCAGAAGTTGCGGCGACAAGACCGGATGTCGTCTGGGTTGGCCTGGGGCGCCCAAAGCAGGAACGGTTCTGTGTTCTGATGCGGGAGCAGCTGTCAGGTGTTGGCTGGCTGAAAACCTGTGGTGGCCTGTTCGGGCATCTTGCCGGTGCCGAAAAACGTGCCCCCGGCTGGATGCAGTCTGCCGGGCTGGAATGGCTGTACCGTCTGATACAGGACCCGGTCGGCAAGGGATGGCGGTATCTCGTCACAAATGTAATTGCCGTCTGGTGTCTGCTGACCCGGTCGGAGGGCTAGGGATGCGAACCTCACTGGTTCAGATCGTGACGCAGATGGAAGCGGGCGGGGCACAGCGTTGTGCCATCGAAAACGCCCGGGTCTATCTGTCAGACGGGTTGCCCGTGGAAACATGGTTCCTTTACCGCAAGCGGGGCGCGTTCGAGGATGAAGCGGCTGTTGTTTGCCTGATGGACCATCCACCTGCCGGGATCGTCGATTATCTCCGGATTTTTGTCCGGCTCTGGCGCGGCCTGCGCAAGACACGCCCGCGGACGGTGATTACCTACAGCCATTATGCTAATGTTTTCGGCTGTCTGTTTGCTGCTTTGTCTGGCGTTCCAAACAGATGTGCAAACCAGACGGGTCTGCCGTCGCGTATTCCGGCGATGGCGCGTCATCTCGATCTGTTGTTCGGAACGATCGGTGTTTATTCCGCCGTGATCTCGAATTCAGCAACGACACATGCCGCCTTGCAGGATCGCCCGGATGGCTATGTCCGCCGGTTGCAACTGGTGCCAAATGGGGTAGCCCGGCCGCCGGTCTTCCCGGGATCACGGGCTGAGGCCCGGCAGAGCTTCAGCCTTCCCGGAGACATCTGTGTCATCGTGACGGTTGGCCGGCTGGCGGATGTCAAAAATCATCAGCGATTAATCCGGGCTGCGGCCGGACTTGAGGGGCTGGTCCTGCTGATTGCAGGTGATGGCGAATGTCGTACCGGTCTTGAACAGATGATATCTGATCTGGGTGAGGATAATACTACCCGGCTGCTGGGGGAGGTCATGCCCCGCGACCTTGGACGACTGTTCGCCGCGGCTGATGCTTTCATCCTGCCTTCGCTTTGGGAAAGCTTCGGGCTGGCACCGCTGGAAGCCGCGGGTGCGGGATTGCCGATTGCGGTCTCTGATATCCCGGCGATGCGGGAGGTGGCGGGAGAACCGGAAGCCGGGAATGCGTTGTTCTTCAATCCGGAAAGCGAGGAGGATATCCGTTCTGCGCTGACCCGCCTGCGCGATGACAGGGAGCTTCGGGCGCGTCTGTCGCGGCAGTCTTTGACATTGGCCGATGCATATAGCGTTGATGCCATGGCGGAAGGTTTTCTGCGGGCGTCTGGTCATGGCGGCTGAAACGTCGCTCAGGGCCGGGGTCGTCTGGTCTGCCGGGGGCAGGGGGCTCTCGGCTGTCGCCAATCTAGCGGCGCTGATCATTTATGCCCGTCTGCTGGGGCCGGAGATGTTTGGCCTGTTTGCGCTTTGTCAGGCTGCTGCGGTGATTCTGCATAATGGCCTGTTTCACTGGCTTGAAAGCTCGATCCTGCGGTTTTTGCCGACGGCAGCTTCCGGTCGGGGTGATCTGCAACGCAGTCTGTTTTTCGGCTATCTCATCAGTTTTACCCTGCTTGCCGGTTTTCTAGCAGTCCGGCTGCTGGACCTGAAGAACGGCCTCCTGCCTGTCTGGGTGGCGGAGCTGATCCTGCCGGCAATCCTGATGGCGGCAGGTGAGGCGATTGCTGCCGGTACGGCAGAAGCGCAACGGGCGACAGGTGGGGTACGCCGCTTTGCGGGTCTGGTTCTTCTGAGATCTCTGGGTGCGCTGGTACTGGCCATCGTCAGCATTCAGGAATTCGGGCCGACAGTGACAGCGGCGGTGTACGGACATGCAGCCGGTTGTCTGATCGCGGGATTTGTCGGGCTGCTGATCTGGCCGGATACCCGCAAGTCGCCGGAGGCAGGAGAAAGCCTGCCTGCAGTTGACGGACTGCGCGAAATCTGCCGTTACGGGGCACCTTTGTCTGTCTCGCTGCTGGCCCGGCTTGCCACACAGCGCGTCGACAGGTTTGTGATTGCCGCACTGCTTGGTGTTGAAGCTGTCGGCATTTATGCGGTTGCTTACGACCTTGCCCGTCGCTCTATCGGCGTGCCCCTTTCACTGGTTAATCTGGTGACCTACCCACGAATGGCAGCAGCTTATGACCGTGGTGATAAAGCAACGGTTCTTGAACTGGGGCGGCGTAACTGGCTGGGGCTGGTGCTGGTTGGTGTCCCTCTGGCTTATGGCCTGATGGTTGTGTCGTTCTCTGCGATACCACTGATCTTCGGGCGTGAATTTGTCGGGGACGTGACAGTAAACATTGTCGCTCTGGCAGCTCTGGCAATTTTGATTGAGGCAATCCGAAGCCAGCATTTCGATATTTCCCTGATGCTGGTTCGCCGGACCGGCGCACTGGCTGTGATCAGTCTTTTAACTCTGGTGATGGCCATCGTCTCGGTTTGGTTTCTGACCGGCTGGCTCGGGTTGTCGGGGGCTGCCGCCGCAACCTGCCTGACAGCTCTTATGGCGCTGGCTTTATCGGTGGCTGTCGGCTGGCGGGAATTACCCATGCCAGTGGATGGTGCACAGATTCTCTCGGTCATCATCCTGTCGGCCATGATGGCTATGGGGGTGGCTGTGTTCAGCCTGTTTGTTTCCGGCTGGTTCGGTTTGTTGGGTCAGATTGGCGTTGGTGCTATCCTGTTTAGCATTATGGCGCTCCGGCGCAGGTCTGCCGGGCTGAGCGAATTGACGGGCTGGAAGATATAATGGCAGTCAGGCAGCAGCAGAAAGGCGGATACCCCAGCGAAGTGCGTTCTGCTGCGCTGGACCGTAACCCCGGCAGTTTCGAACTCTGGCTGGCGGGCATTGTGTTTCTGTTTGCCTCCGGCCTGCTGGATCCGAAGCTGGCACCAGAGGTTGGCGGCCTCAAGATCAATGATTTCTTCGTGGCCATCGGCACGGCGGTCGGCTGGAGTATCCTGCTGACAAAAATGCGGGGGGGATTTCGCTGGATTGATCATCATCTCGCAATCCCGATCGTTGCCTTTTACCTGTTTGTTGGCATTTCGATCCTGTGGAGCGGACAACCCGGACAGGCGGCAGCCCGATATATCGGGTTTGTGCTTGTTACCGGCTGGACGGTCTATCTGACGCTGCGTTTTGAATTCAGGGTTCTGCTGCGCATCATCGTTACGACCTTCATAGCAATCGGTGTTGTTTCCGCGCTGCTGGCCATTTTTGTTCCGTCAATCGGGACCATGGAAGCCTACTACCATCAGGGGGACTGGAGCGGCATCTACCGGCAGAAGAATTCGCTGGGCCGGCAGATGACGCTGCTCATTCTCATGTCAGTCTTCATGCTGTTTTATTACCGTGAGAAGGGGCTGGCCTGGGTTGGCTTGATTGTCGGCCTGATTGTGTTGCCGAACACCGGATCCCGGACATCACTGGTCATTACGGCAATCGGTCTGCTTTGCCTGGTCTTCCTGCTGTTCCGCAGGCGGCCGGTGGTGGTGCTGGGAATGATCATTGCCATTGCCTTCTCGGTTCTGTCACTGGCGTTACAGGCCGTCCTGCAACAGGATCCGCTGTTGCTCATCACCGGTGAAACCGTCGAAATTCTTGGGATTCCACTTTCCTTTACCGGTCGCATCGGACTTTGGGAGTTCGCTGCGGGATTTGTCGAGAACCGGCCATATTTTGGCTATGGCTATGATGGTTTCTGGGAGGTGCCCAGATTTGGCGGGCAACTGGTCAAGGATGAAGGCTGGCTGGCCAATGATTCGCATAACGGATTTTATGATCTTGTCCTGCAGACAGGATTTGTCGGGCTTGGTGCTTTCCTGCTGATTTACATCATGCTTCTGTTCATGGTCGGAAAGGCGGTCCGGCTGGAGAATGCTGCGCCGGCAGTCCAGTTTTCAGCGTTCTATATCATCTTCTTTTTCTTTGCGAATCTGACAGAAAGTTACCTGCTGAAAGCAACCAACGTCATCCAGCTTTTGTTTTCGCTGGCTGTCATGCAACTGGCTGTCCGGGCGTCGCTGGTCATGCGCAGGTCTGGCCGTGAGCCGATAGAAATCCTTCCCTCCGGCCGGGTTGTCTCAGAGCACTCTGTAGGGGAATTGCCAACAGACGAGATTGTCGGTGGCCGGACGCGACGACCCTTCTTCCGGCCGCGCAGGCTTCCTGATCAATAGGCGTTTTTATCGGTCAGCACGACAAGGACTGTCCGGAACAGCACCTCAATATCCAGCGCAAGTGACCAGTTATCTATGTAATAGAGATCGTGCCGAACACGATCTTCCAGTTTCTTCAGGGTATCGGTTTCGCCGCGAAAGCCATTGACCTGTGCCCAGCCGGTGATGCCGGGCTTGACCCGGTGCCGATGGGCGTAATCATCCATCACTTCATGGAAGTAGCGCCCCTCAGTCTGTGTACCGGGCGCATGCGGGCGCGGCCCTACCAGTGACATTGTGCCCAGCATAACATTGAAAAGCTGCGGCAGTTCATCAAGGCTGGTGCGTCGTAATATACGTCCGACCCGTGTAATACGCGGATCATGCCGGGTTGCCTGCTTAAATTCCCGGGCGTCATCGCCATCGCCGTACATGCTGCGATATTTATAGACGGTGAATGGACGGTTGTTGAATCCGACCCGTTCCTGAACGTAGAAAACCGGGCCCCGGCTTTCCAGTTTGATGGCCAGGGCGATCAGCGCCATCAGGGGCGATAATACGATGATGGCAATGCCGCCGATCAGCTTGTCTTCAACAGACTTGATGATCCGGTTCCATCCGCCAAGCGGGCGTTCTGCCAGAGGTGTAAACGGATCATCACTGTCTGCCACGGGGGCCCGGATAACGTCGACCGAGACAATTTTCATGCGGGCAAGCAGCGACTGCACCCGGTCCGCGGTCAGGCTGGGCATGCAGATGAAAATGGTATCGACCCAGCCGTTCGATGCGAATTCCATCAATGTATTCCAGTCGCCGGCAATGGCTTCGACACCCCCGCCGAGGGCAATACGGGTGTCGCGTTCATCAAAAACACCGATGATGGCGTTGGATTCTCCGAGCTCGCCATTTGAAATTCGGTTTGCCAGCGAGACACCATCGGAGCCGGCCCCGTAGATTGCCGAACGCCGGAGCGCGAACTGGGCGCGGCGTAGCCGCATCGACAGCCAGTGGCGCAGCAGGAAGGACAAAGGAAGCAAAAGCAGAGAGGCGCCTATTGCAGCCAGTGTCCGGATGAAATCAGCTGAACCGAACAGTGTGAACTGAACCAGAACGAACATGGTGAAGGCAAGAAGCACCGTAATGGCGTCCCGGACGGCGCGGGAGGCATCATGCTGCAGGGCGCGCAGCAGGTAATCCCCGCTTGCGCGCCGGTTGACCATTGCGTAGCCGCCGCCAATGGTCTTGATGACGATGAACAGCAGCGCAGCACCACAGCTCAGCAACAAGGCGGAACTGGCATGACCGCGAAAGATCAGCAGCGTGGGAAGTGCAACAGCCAGTCCGTCTGCGATAGCAACAAGCGCCTGAAACAGCTCTGCCGGTGCCCGGTGAGGAATTGCACGAACAGGTCGCACAATACGTTTTCTCCGGAAGTCGACTTTAACCTGTGAAGCCGGAATTCCGGATTTGCTTTTTGGGGTACTGGTTGGTTTTGCTGCCATTATCAGGAAGAGGGAACGTCGATATCCGGCAATCCCGTTGGCGTGGTCTGATAACCATCCAGCAGTTCATCATCCGACCGGTCTTCCAGCCAGCCGATATCATTGACATCGCCGCCGCGCGCAAAATAGGCATCACCATCGCCATTCTGCCATAGCAGATCATCCTTGCCGTCACCATCGAAGTCCGCAATGTCCAGCAGGGTATCACCGCTGCGGTCTCCCATATAAAGCTGGCTGGTACGGTCGCCGCTGAGGAAGGCAAAGGTGGCACCCGATGTTTCATTGCGCCAGATGACATCGGACTGACCATCCGCATTCAGGTCGCCAACGCCCATGAATTCGTCACCACCGCGATATTCCATCCAGAGCGTGTTGTTACGGTCGCCGCCCAGCATTGCGGATGTGGCGCCACTGGCAGAACGCCACAGTGCATCGGCACTGCCATCGCCATTGAAGTCGGCGACTGCAAGCAGTTCGTTACCGCTCTGGGTGCCCATCCAGACCGAGGTGTCCTTGTTACCGGACAGGAACAGGTTGGCAGATCCGGTCAGATTGTTCTGCCAGATCACGTCGTCGGTTCCGTTACCGTCAAAGTCTGCGACGGCAAGAATGCTGTCATTAGCCCGGAAGTCCATCCAGAGCGTTGAATCCTTGTCGCCGCCATACATGGCCCATGTCGCGCCAGACGTATCGTTGCGCCAGAGCACGTCATCGCTGCCGTCACCATTGAAGTCACCCAGCGCCAGCAGACTGTCGGTGGTCCGGAAATCCATCCAGATCGAATTATCCTTATCGCCACCATACATTGCCCATGTGGAGCCGGAGGTGCCATTCCGCCACAGGACATCATCGTTTCCGTCGCCGTTCAGGTCGGCAATGCCAAGAAACTCGTCACCGTCACGATAATCCATCCAGAGCACATCATCCTTGTCGCCGCCCATCATGGCCCAGGTAGAGCCGGAGCTGCCATTGCGCCAGATCAGTTCCGACAACCCGTCACCATTCAGATCGGCACGACCGAGAAATTCGTCATTGCCGCGCTGGTCGAGATAGCTGGAAGCGTCCGGATCGCCATTGATCATGGCCCATGCGGTGCCCGTGCCCGAGCGCCAGACCATGTCGTATCCATCGTCTGGGTTGATCGGAATATAAATCGGGCCCGGGTCAACGACGGGCGGGGTTTCGCCCCATTCCAGAGTGATGTCGTCAAAGATCAGGGTTTCGATCCCCGAGACCTGATCAGCCCCGCCGTCGCCACTGAGCGCCGTGATGGTGCCGCTGCCGTAATCAATGTCGTAATCGGTGACATTCCCGGAGAAAAGGGCGATATCGCTTCCGCCGCTCCCGATCAGGATATCATTGCCGGCCCCACCGCTCAGGGTGTCGTTACCGGCGCCGCCGCGAAGCGTGTCATTGCCACCCCCGCCTGTGAGAATGTCATCTCCGCTGCCACCACGCAGATCATCACTGCCGTCACCGCCGTCAAGGATATCATTCCCCTGACCACCCTTCAGGATGTCATCGCCATCTTCACCATAAAGGCTGTCATTGCCGCCGCGTCCCTTCAGGAGGTCATTGCCATCCCCGCCATGAATTTCATCAGCACTGCCATGGCCAATGACCGTGTCGTCACCCGCGCCGGAATAAATCAGCGACGTGGTAACAGAACCATCAGTAATCGTCGGGGTGTGCGCACCGGAATAAACATCTGTATTTGAAGTGTTCGCCGCCTTGAGACGGATAAGATCATTCCCATCCCCGGTTGCAATGTTGAAGTGATTCTGCCAACCCGCATTGTTACTGGCGATGCCGATCACCACCTTGTCGTCACCATCTCCGGTGACGACATTGCCGCGTTTGGCGCCATTGATGAGGACCGTTGAGTCGCCACCGTCGCCGGTCACGACATCTGTATGAACAAATCCGTCGATCCGGAGTGTTGCAGGACCGGATTCCAGAACCTCAAGATTTTTGACACTGTTCCAGGGGCCGGTCGATTTCAGAACAATCTGGCCACTGTTCGTGACTTTCGCCCAGACAGCACCTGAAAAATGGGTGCCACGGGTAATATCCCCTGATGACGCCCAGCCAAAACCGGTTGTCGGGATACCAACATGAGCGGAATCGCCAGCAAAAGAGGAAATGCCTGAAGTTGCACGCAAGGCCGCAACCACATCATCGCTCAGGAAGCGAAGATGTGCGCTTCCACCCTGACCAAATTGAATTGTCATAGACTAAATCCCAAGAGCGCTTCTGTTATTGTCAGCGCCCTACCCACACTGACCTATATAGACATTTCCTGTCGGATCAAATGTGATGACGGTCACAATCCGTTGAGGGTCATTCAGATAAGTCTGTCTGGAATCAGGGGGTATCAATCAGGGTGAATATTAACGAGGTCGTTGAAATGTCTGAAAAACTCGTTTTCCGGGATGCTGTCGAGGCGGACCTGCCGGTGATCATCGGCATGCTGGCAGATGATACTCTTGGCAAGGATCGTGAAATTGCGGCCATGCCACCGGCAGACTGCTATCGTCTGGCATTCGATGCCATCGCTGCGGACCCGAACAACCGTCTCGTTCTCTGTGAAAAGCAGGGTGAAATCGCGGGATGCCTGCAACTTACTTTCATTCCCGGGGTGTCCCGAAAAGGGATGTGGCGGGCGCAGATTGAATCGGTCCGTACCAGCCGCACCTATCGTGGTCAGGGTATCGGGCGGCTGATGTTTGAGTATGCCATTGAACAGGCCCGCCAGAAGAATTGCGGCCTGGTACAGCTTACAACCGACAAAACCCGGAGTGATGCGCACCGATTTTATGCCGCTCTCGGCTTCACCGCCTCACATGACGGTATGAAGTTATCCTTATAATGCAGGTTCCTGAGGTGTCTTCGGACTGCTCCCGGATTCGTCCTTCTTATCGCCTTCCTCAGCTTCCGGTTCATAAGCCTCGCCTTCGGGGTCTTCCGTAATTGTTACGGCACCGACCGTTGAGGCATTCAGCAACTGTTCGGTGAAATCGGCTCTGACTTCATCGTCAGGCGTGGTTCTGACCCGCATCCGGTAGAAGACGAAAATTGCGAACAGGAAATGGATCACCGCAGTCTGAATAAACAGGGCCTGTGGTCCAATCAGCGTCATCAGCCAGGATGTGTAAATCGGACCAATCACGGCCCCGGCTGCAAACAGCAGCAACAGTTCGCTGGCGGTCTCGACATAGTCTGCGGGATCAACATAGTCATTCGTGTGGGCGACACAGACAGAATAAACCGGGAATGCAAAAATTCCGAACATGAATGAACCGATCAGCAGTCCCATGGTCCAGAGGTCACTCAGCACCAGAATGGTCACGGCTGAAACCGAGGCACAGAGACAGATGGCGGCAATCACTTTCCGCCGGTCCATGCGATCTGATGTCCGGCCAATCGGAAACTGTCCGAAAGCTCCGGCAATAACCGTGATGCTCATGAATATTGCAACGCCAGAGACATCCATCCCGCTGTTCAGTGCGAAGGTTGGCCCCAATGCCCAGAAGGAACCATTGGTCAGCCCGACAACCAGACAGCCGACAAAGCCGACAGGGGAAACCCTGTACAGATGCCGGATGCGAAGCTTGACCTCGCCAACAGGGGCCGGGGCCGGGGCCGCGGTCATGGCAACCGGCACGGCGGCCAGAGAGACGAGGATCGAGGCAATGCCGAAGAGGATAAACCCGGCGGGATCTGACAGGGTCAGCATCATCTGCCCTGCGGTCAGGACAGTCAGATTGATGATTGTATAGATCGAGAACACGGTGCCCCGTGTCTCATTGGTGCTGCGTTCGTTCAGCCAGCTTTCAATGATCATGTAGAGTGCGGCAAAACAGAGCCCGGTCATCGCCCGGAAGACCCACCAGATTGGCGGGATTGGCAGCATGACATGGATCAGCGCACTGGTTGACGCGATGGCAACCAGACCGGTGAAGGCGCGGATGTGACCTGCGCGTCGCACCATGTAGGGTCCGATCAGGCAACCGGTTGCAAAGCCGAAGAAGTAACTGGACCCGAGGATGCCGATGTCGAAGGTGGAAAAGTTGTCAATGCCGGCACGAATGGGCAGCAACGTTCCCTGCAGGCCGTTGCCCATCAGCAGAAGGCCCACGCTTAACAGCAGTGCCTGAACCGGTTTGATAGCTTTCCACATATATCTCTTGTCCCTCTGGCGACCAGTTGCCTGTGAGGTGGCTAGCACGGTTGACTCTGTCAGTACAAATGATGCTTCTTTGTCCGGACTTTATTCAACGTGCTGATTTTCCGGAGGAGGTTGCCTTTGTCTCATTCTATCCCGAACCCGCTCAATGTCTCGGAGGCGGAATGGCAGGCGCGGGTCGACCTTGCTGCGGCTTTCCGGCTGGTGGACCTCTATGGCTGGTCAGATCTGCTGGCGACGCATCTGTCTGCCCGCGTTCCCGATCAGCCCGACTGTTTTCTGATCAACCCTTTCGGCGTCATGTTTGACGAGATGACGGCATCCTGCCTCGTTAAAATGGATGAAGAAGGTAACGAACTGACGGAATCGCCAAATGGTGTGAATCCGGCGGGTTATACCATTCACAGCGCCGTTCATGCGGCCAGTCCGGATATTAACTGGGCCATTCATACGCATACCTATGCCGGCACCGGTGTCGCGACCCAGAAGGATGGGATATTGCCGATCACCCAGCATGCGCTGGCGGTCATGGCTGTATCTGCCTACCACGATTACGAAGGTATCGCCTTTGACCTGTCGGAACGGGAACGGCTGATGGCGGATCTCGGGGACAACAAGATCCTGATCCTGCGAAATCACGGATTACTGACCGTTGGCAAAACAGCGGGAGAGGCCTTCATGTGGATGTATCGGGCTGAACGTGCCTGCCGCATGCAACTGGCTTTCCAGCAGGCCGGAGCGGAACTGATGCCGATCCCGGATGACATGCAGGAGATCACCATGCAGCGTAACCGCAAAGCCAACAGCGCAGCAGGATACCGGCCTATTGGTGTGCATGAATGGCCTGCCCTCCGGCGCCGGCTGGACCGGTTAAATCCCGGATATGACAGCTAACGCAAACTGATCAGGCTTGTCTGAATCCGGATACAGGATGTCCTGACTGCATCTTTATCTTTTGCCTTACAATTTAACATGTATATTATATGCATGTTAAATTGGTGATGAAAATGCGACTGACGGTTCAATCGGATTATGCGCTGAGAGCCATGATGTATTTGGCGGTCAGGACGGAGCGGCTGGCGACGGTTGCCGGAATTTCGGATCATTACGGAGTGTCGCGTAATCATATGACGAAGGTGCTGCATCACCTCGTGCAGGGCGGTTTTGTCGAATCGGTCCGGGGACGTTCCGGTGGTGTGCGTCTCGCGGCACCGGCGGATCAGATATTCGTCGGGCAGATTGTGCGATATCTCGAGGCTGAGGGCGCACTGGTCGAATGCTTCCGGTCAGATGGCGGGGATTGCCTGCTGTCGTCCGATTGTCGGCTGAAACTGGTGCTGGCTGAGGCTGTGGAAGGTTTCTACGGGGTTCTCGACAGATACAGCATTCAGTCACTGCTGTCTCATGACGGGGCTTTGCTTACGCTGTTATCAGATGGAGAAACAGGATGAGTGATGTGCAGTCATTTGCCGAGCAGCGGCGACGGGAAGTCCGGGAGAAGGCAGCACTCATTGGTATTGATGAGGCGTATATTTCCCTTCTGGTCGAAAGCTTTTACGACCGGATTCGTGCGGACAGCGAACTCGGCCCGATTTTCAATGGGGTGATTACCGGCAACTGGGACAGCCATCTGGCAAGAATGAAGGATTTCTGGGCTTCGGTTGCTCTCAGTGCCGGTTCCTATTCCGGCCAGCCCGTACCGGTTCACCAGCGACTGACACAAGTGACGCCGGATCATTTTGATCGCTGGCTCCGGTTGTTCGGGGAGACCCTGAACGAGACCGCACCACATCCGGATGTGCCGGATTATTTCATGCTTCGTGCCCGGCGGATTGCCGAAAGTCTGAAGCTCGCGATGTTTGGTGTGCCGGAACTGAAGGCACGGGGCGTGACGGCGACACTCTGACAGCGAATTTCCGGTTGGCCTTCGGGGTCTCTCCGCGCACTCTTGGGCGATCTGAATTGCAGCCGGAACCTGATTTATGACAATGACACCGTTCGACCATCCTTTCTTCGCAGACCTGCTGGGTGACGAGGAGATATCCCCGTTGTTTTCGGCTGAGGCCGAACTTCGTGCCATGCTGGATTTTGAGGCGACCCTGGCGGAAGTGCAGGCGGAACAGGGCCTTATTTCGGCTGACGCAGCGACGGCGATTGCCGAGGGGTGTGAACGGTTTGATCCGGACATGGATGCGCTGGCAGCCGGGGTGGCAAATGACGGGGTTGTCGTTCCGGCCTTTGTGAAGGCTTTGCGGGCGGCAGTGGGCGATCCGCATGGCAAATCCGCTCATTTCGGGACCACCAGCCAGGACGTCATCGATACGGCGCTGATCCTCCGGCTGGCCGAAGTGGTTGATATTCTGGCCCATCGTCTGCGCCAGACCATCGCCCTGCTCGACAGTCTGGCCGGGCAGGCGGGTGAGACCGCTACAATCGGACGGACGCGCATGCAACGCGCTGTGCCGATCCGCATTACAGACAGAATTGCGATCTGGAGAGAACCGCTCGCCGCCGCACTGGAACGGCTTGAAGGCGGACTGGCCGAACGGCTTCTGGTCGTACAGTTTGCAGGGGCTGCGGGTAATCTCGACAAGTTTGGCGAGGCCGGGCCGAAGCTACGGGCGGCTTTGGCAGAACGGCTGGAACTCGGTGACCCCGGCCGTCCCTGGCATGCCGACCGGGAACGCATCGTCGCTTTCACCGACTGGCTGTCCCATGTCACGGGAGCCTGCGGCAAGGCCGGTATGGATCTGGTGTTGCTGGCCCAGAACGAGGTAGCGGAAGTGGTGCTGCCCACCGGCGGCGGGTCATCGGCAATGCCCCATAAACGTAACCCCATCCTGCCGGAAATGCTGGTGACGCTGGCCCGGTTCAGTTCAACCCAGAATTCGGGCATGCATAGTGCGCTGGTACATGAGTTTGAGCGGTCCGGCATGGCCTGGACGCTGGAATGGATGATCCTGCCCCAGATGGTTCAGGCATCCGGCCGGTCGCTGGATATTCTCTGCCGCTGTCTGGACGGGCTGAAGATTACAGGAGAACGTCCGCTCGACTGACCGGCTGGCAGGCCTTCATGTCACGCTTCGGTGAGTGATATTTCCGACCGTCATGTTTCGGGATAATATCAGCGACATGTCTGGCGGAGAGTCTGCATCACTGTGGAAAGATATTCGGAACGACCATGATCAACAGACGATCTGTATTGCGCGGGGCAGGGGCACTGGCTGTTTGCAGCCTGGCCTGGCCATCACTGGCGCTGGCAGATGCCAGACGGGTTGCTGAGGAGATTGCGAAATTTACCGGCGGGGCCGTGCCTGTCGACAGTCCCCTGTTGTCTCTCGACCTGCCGCAGATCGCCGAAGATGGTTTCGTTGTACCGATGACTGTCTCTGTGGAGTCACCGATGACCGAACAGGATCATGTCAGCCGTATTACGGTAATCAGCGAGAGCAATCCCTTGGCCGGCGTGATCACAGCCCGCTTCACACCGGCAAGCGGCAGGGCGTCGGTCTCCACCCGGATCAGGCTGGCCCGAAGCCAGCGCCTGTTTGCCGTGGCGGAACTGAGCGACGGTCGTTATCTCTCCCGTGCGGTTGCCGTCACGGTGACCGTCGGCGGATGCGGAGTATAGCAGAATGATCGGATCACGCCCCCGCGCCAAGGTTCCGGAGACCGCCCGGCAGGGAGAGGTCATCGAGATCAAGACCCTGATCACGCATCGGATGGAATCCGGTCAGCGACCGGACGGGGCGGGCGGCAGGATACCGCGGCATATCATCAATCGCTTCACTGCGACCTTTAATGGCCAGCCGGTGATTGATGTCACCCTTGAGCCGGCGACCTCGGCCAACCCGTATCTGTCATTTTACATGCGCGCAGAAATGTCAGGTGAGTTTCTGTTCACCTGGTTTGATGATGACGGCAGCATCTATACGACGACTGCAGCCATGACGGTGACATAACATCAGCTTAGAAGAGGAAGCTGGAGGCGCGGACCGGATTCGAACCGGTGTCCCCGGATTTGCAGTCCGGTGCATGAACCAGCTCTACCACCGCGCCGACCAGAATATTCTGTCAGGGTGGTACGCGACTTTCCACATACACAATAACAATGCAGGCACCTGCAAAGCTATTCACCTGATCTGCGATTTCCCAGGTCACCTGACGCCGGGAAGATATACAACCCCTGCGACCAGAAGAAAACACCTTGAACGTAGGTGGGTGACAGACAGTCCAAATCAACAGTCTGATACCCGAAACTATACAGAATGCAGGGAGGGTAACCTGAAATGTCAGAAAAGAATGGTGCCGGCTGCAGGAGTTGAACCCGCGACCCCCTGATTACAAATTAGTTTTTCTACTGTAACGCCTGGCAACTCGTTGTGACAAGAACCGCAGAAAACTGTGGATAAGTGCGCATTTTCCGTCATTTACCGACATAAGTTTTATGTGTCATGGTTGCTGCTTGGTAGCTTAAAAACGGAGAGGGCATGATGACACAAAATATTCGTACTCGTATCACTCACCAGAAGATCAAGTCGATCCAACCTGGTCAGACAATTTGGGATTCGGACATTCCCGGGTTTGGGATACGTCGTCACAAGAAATCACTCACCTACTTCCTGAAATATCGCTTTGGTCGTCGGCAACGGTGGTTCACCATCGGTCGTCATGGCTTGCCCTGGGCACCCGAACAGGCTCGCCGAGAGGCGTTAAAATTGCTGGGTACAATCGCCAGCGGAGTAGATCCGGCGAAAAAGATCGAGGATGCAAGGGAGAGCATGACGATTGCCGAGCTTGCCTGGAAGTTTCTTGAAGAGCATGTCGATGCGAAACGGAAGCCAAAAACAGCTGCAGATTATAGGGCCCTGCTTGAACGCGTAATCGTTCCTAAGATCGGGTCGATGCGAGTGCCCGAGGTCGAACGCCTCGATATCTACGCAATTCACGCCAAGATGCGTGTTACGCCCTATCAGGCCAACCGGGCTTTGGCTGTCATGAGCAAGATGTTCAATCTTGCCGAGACTTGGGGTTGCCGGCCTCCTGCCAGCAATCCTTGTCGGGGTATCGAGAAGTATCCGGAGAAAGCACGGAAGCGGAATTTCACGAAGGAAATGTATGTGGCTCTGGGTTCCGCCTTGGACGAGGCTGAAGTCAGTAACTGCAAAATTGAGGGAATGAACCGAGAGCTTGATGCCTTTCGTCATCGTCCCCTCAAACCTGGTGAAAAGGAGATGGTCGATGTCCTGAAGAAACGCATCCGCAGTTGTGGATATGTTCCGTCCGTGGCGGCGATTTCGGCAATACGATTGCTTGCAATAACCGGAGCCCGGAAGTCAGAAATTCTGAAACTGAAATGGATGTGGGTCGACCTTGAAACCGGTGTGATCCTTCTTCCTGACAGCAAAACTGGTGCGAAGACGATCTATATTGATGGTGGGGTGCAGCAAGTGCTTGAGTCTCTTCTAGCCTACCGTCTCCTCAATAACCCTTACGTTATACCGGGAGGCAAGGAAGGTCAGCACCTCGTCAATCTGAAGAAGCCGTGGCAGGCGATCGTTTCGAAAGCCGGTCTCGAAGACGTACGGATTCATGATTTGCGGCATGGAATGGCGCAGATGGCTGTTGATGGGGGACATAGCTTGCCTGCCATTGGTGGGGTGCTCGGCCATTCGGAGGTGGCAACAACGAGCCGTTATGCACGTTCGTCCCACGAGTTGACGAAAGCTGTGGCTATGCAGACCGGCAAGGCTATCGGGGAGCTTATGCGTTCGGGTGCCAGTTGAACTTGGTTCTGGATAGATATCTAAGTCAACGTTTTGCAATGTAAATGGAGTACATCAGATGAGTAAAGATCGCCCGCTTCTGCCGTTCACACCCAAGGGGTTTGTCACTTTTGTGCAAGCTATTGATATCATTGCATGCGGTATACGGGGCGACGGATTGTTTAGTCTTCATGAATGCGAAAACCTGGTTGCCACAAGTCAGAATTCGGAAGGTGCGGAGAACGAAGAATTTCGCGATGCTGCAATCCGCGTGCTCCGAGAGGAGTTATACGAACGCTCGCTTCTTGCCATTGGCTATGATGATTTTTACGAACTCATGCCCTTCGAGCCTTCTTACTTTGCGAAGGATTCAAACGTCGAGGAGTTGTTGACTCCGACCCAACTGCCGGACGGTGATATCGATTCTCGCAGTATGGCGTTCATTCGCCGTGATCACTTGGTCCAACGATTGCCGGAGATGCTAGCGGAGCACAAGCGTTCCATTTTCATCCTCGACGGCAGCGTTGTTTCGCCACACATGATGTTGATGGTTCGGACGTCGGCGGCGCTCGATGTACGAGCGGAAAACCGGGTACCCAAAGATGCGGTCGAGAGAACCTTCAAGGGAATGTGCGTTGAGGAAGGGTTGTCCGTTTCGAGTAAAGTCACTGGTTGTGCGGCTCAATTGATTCGTTGGCCCCACCATGCGGCTGGAGGCAATTTTCCGGCACCTGAAGGTGATGATTAGAAAGGCAGGCTATCTTTAAGTATCGGTAATTAGGTGGAAAAATTGAATGTAGCTGACAAGATTCAGCAAAGGTCAGACCCTTATTTCGAAGTATGCAAATTATGAAACTAATTTGGGGGAGGCCATTTCAAAGGTCGACCCCTAAATTTTTATCTAACTTACTGAAAATGAACGCAAGGCCATAGCTCCTGCCCGAGAGGGAGATGATAGGGGGCGAGCTAAGAAGCAAGACAGTACGCTATGCAATCCTGCAGGTTTTCTCCGACTGCAGTCGACTTGAACAGACAACCAAACAGGAGAGCCTCAAATGAAAACACATACCAATTCCAACAATTCAGCAACGCGGGCCGACACCTCCCGTGCGGCAGGCATGCCTGCCTTTCTGACGCAGAAAGAGGCAGCTGAGCTTCTGCGGATCTCGCAGCGGACGCTGGAGCGTTACCGCCTTGACGGCATCGGTCCCAAGTTCATTTCCGCCCGGCGGCGCATTCTTTATTCCCTCGATGAGCTTGTCGACTGGACGCGTGCGAACACGTTCCAGAGCACTTCGGAGGCAAACTACCGTGACTGTTGAAACACCTCTGCCTTACATCGACTACGAACCGTGGGATGAAGAAGTCGATCTCGCACAGATCCTTTCCGAACTGGCCAATTTGGTCAGAGATCATGTCTATCTGGAAAGGGAGGAGGCAATGGCCGTGGTGCTCTGGGTGGTCATGACCTGGATCCACGACGGTCTTCAGGTCGCGCCATTTTTAAACGTGACCTCGGCCACCAAGCGCTGTGGCAAGACGACGCTTCTTGAGATTTTGAAGTCGGTGACCTTCCATTCGATTCTCAGTTCGGGCGGGATTTCGTCGGGCGGACTGGCCCGTACTATCCGCTTGGCTCGACCGACACTGATCCTTGACGAGGTCGATACTTACCTGAAACGGAATCCGGATCTGCGTGGTGTAATCAACGGGTCGCAGCGCCGCTCCGGAGCCGTTCTGATTCGTTGCGCGGCCAAGAATTATGAACCGGAGTTCATCGACACCTGGTGCCCGAAAGTACTTTCCGGCATCGGCGAATTGCCGGATACCGTTCTCGACCGCTGTATCACGATCAGGATGAGGCGCCGCCCTGCTACACACCCGCTGAAATCGTTCCGGTCCGTGCACAATCAGTCTATCGAACAGCTTAATCGGAAACTCGCCCGTGTTGCAGAAGACATTGCTCTCGAGGTTGAGGAGTTGATCTCCAGGATAAGCTTTCCGGACGGGTTGGATGATCGTGCCAAAGATAGTTGGGCACCGCTTCTGGCTATCGCCTATGTTGCGGGGACTGAACTGTTCAGCATTGCGTCCGATGTCTGCGCCGCAATGAATTCACGCAACGGTGGGAACTTGAGCCAGGCAGAAGAACTGTTGTTCGACCTTCGCAAGATATTCGACGGTGCCGCCGCCAACTCGTTGCCGACGAAGCATATCATCGAGAAGCTGGTCGGCATGGAGAATCGCATCTGGGCAACCTGCTGCAACGGCGGACCGCTCACGCCGCACAAACTTGCCCGCGAATTGGGGCCTTTCGGTATTTCTCCGGGGACGGTCCGAGTTGGAGATGCGACATTGAACGGTTACCGTCGCGTGTCGTTCGAAGCTGTCTGGTCCCTTTGGCTGACCTCGGATATCCCCCACAACCCCACAACCTAGCCACAGTACGGGTTGTGACTCGAATGAAGCCGCCACATTCCCTAAGGATGTGGCGGCATTCATGTGGCCAGATATCAGCGCTGCTGCCGGTTGTGGGGTTGTGGGGGCTGCGGGTGGCTGGTGTTGTCATCCTGCTTTCGTTCAACTCAATTGGCATATTCTTTCAGCCATTGGATGACATTAGCACTTCTGAATCCCATTGCGATCTTCAGACAGTTGTTTCCTTGATTGTCTTCTAAAAAGGGGTTGCCGCCATGGTCGACCATAATTTCGAAAACGTCAGCAGCATCTGTCTCAGCAGCACACATGAGCGGAGTCCTTCCGGGGCCGGGTTCTGCATGTGCTAGGTTCGGGTTTGCACCATGTTCAAGCAGTAACCGGGCAATTTTTATGAAATTGTCTCTTGGCAATGATGTCACTTTCTCGAGTGAGGATTTGTAACCCGCCCTGTGAATATAAGCATGCCTAGGATGCATGTTTGCTACTACAGGTAAACGATCTCCCATAGGACCAGCTATTGGGCCGGCGTACCGGCGAGAAAACTCACGATCTACGGGGCGGTTAAATGATGGATTCAAGTATGCCTCTTGGCCTCTTTTTGTATACAAAAAGAGCCTGTGGTTTATGCAACATGTAAGAGGTGTCTGATCCGGGTATCCGGCAAAATGATCTACTCGGGCACCCATTTTGAGCAGTAGTGATACCACTTCGGGATCGCCGAGAAGGACAGCCTGATAGAGAGGACTTAATCGTATTGTATGAGAAAGTTGATTGAGTGTTTTGATCTTGTGCGGATGACGCATGATCGCATCCAGAATACTATGGTCGCCAGTGTCTTCTGCATGTTGCAGGGCGATCAGCAGAGCTGATTTGTCCTGATAGTCGAATTTATTTACATCAGCACCAGCATTGAGCAATGCCTCGACTGCATCGAGCTTTCCGAGAAATGTGAACATAATGAGTTGTGGTCGACGAATTCTGCCTCCGCCCAGAAAGGGCAAGCTGATTACCCGATCAGGATGTTTTAAATTTGGGACCGCTTTTTCTGCTTGGGTCCAATCGAGGATTTTGAACGGCTGAAGCATCTCTATGTTATCTGGTGGTGCTTCCGGAAAGCGGCCTGCTTCGGGAAAGAACATGCCAAATGTCCCAGCGAGCTGTTCTACCTCCCAGTCTTCTATCACTTCATCATTTTTTGAAGAGCTAGAGAAGAGGCCCAGGGCCAATGCCCGGTGTTTCAGTCTCTTCAGAACCGGTTTCTTTTCCAAATGGGCGGCCAGAGCCAGAGCCTCTTCCAAGACAGTTTTCTGGCTTTCTCCGGCACGGTACAAAGCCTGTTCTGCTGCCTGCTCGTACAATTCCAGTGATCTGTCCATTGCGCCGGACAGAACGGCCCAACGAGCTTCACACCATGTTGCCATGTAATCTGCGCGTCCATCTGGAATTTGCTTTTTCAGCTGTCGCTGAAATTTCTCAAGTTTGCTGCGTGAAAAGGACTTAATGCCGGTCTGTTTTTCCGTGTTACGTGAAAGGTCATGATGAAGCAGTTCCAATCCGTACCTGCTTAGCTCTGAGAAGCGCTTACTGATCTGGTTATTGGCGTTTTGTAAGATGACTGTGATGTCATCTCTCTTGCCATTACGTTGAAGGTCTCCGTGCAGCACCGCCCGCAATGACCCTAAACCTGCTTTGTGGGATTCCTTTTCGAGCCAGACGAGTGCCCGTGCGACTAACAGCCACTTTCCGAACTGATCAATATCGGCTTCTTCTGCATTACAATTTTCGCGCAGTAGCCGCTTCAGAGGAATTATGGATCCGAAGAAATTAGGTGGCGTTTTGCCACTGCACCACCGACCAATATCGTCCCGCTTTGATTTCTCGTCAGGATAGGCGGTCTTCGCTATGTCTATGCCAAGTTTTTGCTCAGACCATTTGAATACAACCTCGACGGGGTTACTTCCGGCACTGAATAAGTCGTTGAGGTCAGGGCCGCTGAAGCGGTCTTTCAATCCTGTAAAGAAGGAGGCGGCATAGTTTACGAAGAAGTTTTCAATCAGTAATTTCAGCGTATCGTTTCTTGTCATGGTGTCGAGTGGGACCTTCATGATCAGGCTGATGTATTCGGCCCGAATCTGTTCGACGAAGCGATCCAGAGATTTTGCTAGATCGGCATCATATTTTCCAATCGGGTCTATCAGCAGTTCTTTGATAACGCGCCGGTGTAGACTCCAGTCAAAATCACCTTGGCGAGCCAGACGATCGAGTTCCTTTCTGACGGATGGGTCTGCTTGCTTTGTGTCGAAAGCACCGGCGAGCACTTGAAAGGCTTCGCCGAAAGTTGGATAGGGTGGTTTCATCTTGTTCTTAGTAGCTGACATGATGCCTCCGAATGTCTGCCATGAAATTGTGGACAGCGCGACTGTCACTGGGAGTGCAGGGAACAATGACCAAGCGACCGTCCGGTGCCTTGAGTTTGTCATGCCTGTTGCCCCGGCTAAATTGCCATCCATGTCTAACCAGCCTTCTGACGATGCTGGCGATATCCTTGTTTCCTGAGTACTGCATTACATGTTTCCTTCGTAAAAGCAGTGGGGCAGAGACCGCAGTCTCTACCCCTGTCCGACTATTTTTTGTTCAGACCAGCTGCGCGTGCGGCGCGGCTGGCGAAACTGCCCTTGGAAACCTGCCCGCCCTTATTCTTGGCGGTGGCACTATGGATACGTGCTGCAGCCGACTTGCTCATTGGTGTCTTTCCAGCTGATTTCGATGTGGATTTAGTAGACATCTTTTCTTCTCCTGTAAGAGCCGCGACAGAATGCCGTGGCGACAGGTGTGTTTTTAGTCAGGAAGGTGTCGTGCGTCGGCAGCTTGGTTGGCAAAAATTTTTCCAAAAATGATTCCTTGTCCTATCTGACAAGGGCACATTAGTCTCAAAAGAGATACAAAATTAAAAATAGAAAGTATCGGCTAGGAATATACAATAGTGAGATCGGTCGCCCGATGAGTCTGTATATTTTTGGGTGGTCGGATATCGTTAGAAAGTAATGGCAGCAAAGTCATTTGGATCGAGTGACACCGATTGAAATGGTATTTGATTGACTGGGGCGAGAGAGGGGGAACGTGGAGTACATTAGAAACTGGCATGAGTTGAGTGCATCTGGAGTGGCTGCAAGATGAGTGTTTCGTTCTTCGAGCGCCCGATCCTGAACTCACCCTACAATCTTCCGCAGCAGCATTGGGAACTGGACGAAGACGGGCAGCCAACCAATCAAATCATCGGCATGCGTCGCCGTTCAGACCTGATTACGCCAGTGCCGAAACCGAAGAAGGTCAAGAAGGGCAAGAACTCCCAGGCCCAGATGGTGTTCGTCGACGATGAAGACCTTTCATCGGAAGAACAGGAATACAATCCGACACCGATCATCAATGAGATCCGGACCTACGTGCAGGAATGGCGAAATCTGCCCAACCCGGATCAGTGGCTCGTTACGCCGGAGACCGCGCGCCTGTTAACGCATTGGCGTCATCATAATTTTGAAGGTATCCGACCATTCTTTTGCCAGATTGAAGCGGTTGAGACCGCTATCTGGCTCGTCGAGGTAGCGCCGAAGTTAGGCGCGCGTGTCGGCAAGTTTTGGGCACATATCAAGGGAGGCAATGCGCAGGCCAATCCGGAACTGTTGAGGCTTGCCCTGAAACTGGCCACGGGTGCCGGTAAGACGACAGTGATGGCCATGTTAATTGCCTGGCAGACCGTGAATGCGGTTCGTCATCCCAACAGCCGGCAGTTCTCCCGCGGGTTCCTCATTGTCGCCCCTGGAATCACCATCAGGGATCGCCTTCGCGTCCTGTTTCCGAATGATTCGGAAAGCTATTACCGCCATCGGGAAATTGTACCCCCGGACATGCTGGCTGATATAGATCGCGCCAAGATCGTCGTTACCAACTATCACGCGTTCAAACTGCGGGAGCGGATTTCAGTTTCCAAAGGTACGAGGACCGCGCTTGAAGGCTGGCGGGGCGAAACCCTTCAGACGCTTGAGTCCGAAGGCCAGATGATCCAGCGCGTTATGCCTGAACTTATGGGCATGAAGAATATCGTCGTACTGAATGATGAGGCGCATCATTGTTATCGTGAACGGGTCAAAGATGCCGAGGGTGAAACCGAAGCTGATCTGAAGGGCGAAGATAAGGACGAAGCAAAAGCGAACAATGAAGCGGCGAGGATGTGGATATCCGGCCTCGAAGCAATCAGGCGTAAGATAGGTATTTCGCTGGTTTATGATCTCTCTGCGACACCCTTTTTCCTGCGCGGTTCGGGTTATGCTGAAGGCACCCTGTTCCCTTGGACGATGAGCGATTTCTCGCTGATGGATGCTATCGAATGCGGGATCGTAAAATTGCCCCGTGTGCCGGTTGCAGACAATGTTCCGGGGGGTGATACGCCTAAGTTCAGGAACCTCTGGGATCACATTGGCAAGAAGATGCCGAAGAAGGGCAGAGGATCTGCCGGAAAGACCCTCGATCCACTGAGCCTGCCCGCGGAACTGCTGACAGCACTAGATGCATTGTATGGCCATTACCGGGAGACCTTTGATTTATGGGAAAAGGCATCCATTGGCGTTCCGCCCGTGTTTATCGTCGTCTGCAATAACACATCTACCTCTGATCTGATCTATAAGTATGTCTCCGGCTTTCATCGGGACAATGATGATGGTTCGACAAACCTGGAGAATGGTCGTCTTGAACTGTTCCGGAACTATGACGAATTCGGCAATCGTATTTCCCGCCCAAACACGATCCTGATCGATTCCGCGCAACTCGAATCTGGAGAAGCACTGGATAAACAATTCCGGGAGATGGCGGTTGACGAAATCGATCGCTTCCGGCGAGAGATCGTTGAGAGAACCGGCGATGCGCAGGCCGCAGAAAATATTGACGATGCCACGCTGCTGCGAGAGGTGATGAATACCGTTGGCAAAAAGGATCGGCTCGGAGAGCAGGTACGCTGTGTCGTTTCGGTATCCATGCTGACGGAAGGATGGGATGCAAACACCGTTACCCATATCCTGGGCGTCCGTGCGTTCGGCACCCAGCTTCTCTGTGAACAGGTTGTTGGACGGGGCTTGCGCCGCCAGTCTTATGATCTGAACGAAGAGGGTCTGTTCAATGTCGAATATGCCGACGTCCTTGGCATTCCTTTCGACTTTGCCGCAAAACCCGTCGTGTCACCACCGATCAAGCCGCGAGAAACGCTGCGCGTGCATGCAGTTAAGCCCGACCGGGATGCACTTGAAATCACCTTTCCCAGAGTTGGGGGATATCGCGTTGAATTGCCGGAAGAACGTCTGGAAGCAACCTTCGGTCCAGATCATGTCCTTCATCTGACACCGGACCTGGTCGGCCCCTCGGTCACCAAGAATCAGGGCATTATCGGTGAGGGTGTCGACCTGACGGTAGCACATCTGGAGGATATGCGTTCCTCTACGGTGCTGTTTCATCTGGCGCGGCATCTGCTTTACAACAAGTACCGGGACCCGGGCGAGGAACCTAAACTCCATCTTTTCGGACAGCTCAAACGTATCACCCGGCAATGGCTGGAGAGCGGAGGGTTGAACTGTTCGGGCGGCACATTCCCTGCGCAACTGATCTACAAGGAAATCGCCGACATGGCGACGGAGCGGATCAAGGCAGCAATCACCGAGACCCTTGCTGGTGATCGCCCGGTCAAGGCGATCATTGATGCCTATAACCCCACAGGTTCGACCGCCTTTGTCAATTTTACGACTTCCAAGGAAATTCGCTGGGAAACCGATCATCGAAAATGTCACGTCAACTGGGTAGTTTGCGACAGTGATTGGGAAGCAGAGTTCTGCCGTGTAGCCGAAGCGCATCCAAAGGTGCTGGCTTACGTCAAGAACCAGAACCTCGGCCTGGAAGTGCCCTACCTGATGGGCTCCACACCCCGAAAATACATCCCGGATTTCATCGTTCAGGTGGATGACGGAGGGGATGAGCCGCTGAACCTGATTGTCGAGATCAAAGGTTATCGAGGTGAGGATGCAAAAGAGAAGGCGAACACCATGCGCGCCTATTGGGTTCCGGGGGTGAACAATCTTGGCAAATTTGGCCGATGGGCATTTGCTGAGTTTACAGCTGTCTATGAGATAGAGACGGATTTCCAAAAACTCATCGTGTCGTTGCAGGCTAAGGAGGCCGTTCAATGAAATCAGTATCGTTTAGACATGCGCAAGAGGTTTCCCAAACTGAGTTCTTTAAGCGATTCGATGCAGGGGATTTGCTGGAGGGTTCGTCCTACCGGCTGGCTCCTGAAGCCCGATTCCTGAATCTGAACCCAGTTTATTCTGAAGAAATTAGAAAGCATTTCGCAGGGAACCCGGGACAGGATGCTAGCAGTATAGTTTGGCACCAGCATGCCAACCACGCACTGTCTTCTCAGGTATGCTGTGTGAATTTCCTTGCGCCATTGATGCGTCAGCCAGAAGTGCTTTCCAAAGTTCTAGGCGACGCTCTGGGGATAAAGCCTCCGGTGATGCAGCCTGTTGGGACTGATGATCAGGGACGTCCGGTTTTCGTAGATTTCGAATGGACCGGTGAGAGTGACTACTTGGGTGAATGGCCAAAGGGAAAACGGGCCTCACGTGGTGCTAATGCAACCAGCGCTGACGCCGTAGTACGTTATTCAGATTCGCATGGAATTTGTACGGTGCTGGTTGAATGGAAATATACCGAAACTTATGGCAGCCCGATCCCTGATAACAGTGACCCGGAACGCGGGAATCAGACAAGGATCAGGCGTTACGCGGACAAATTTCTGGCACCGGAAGGTCCGATCAAAAACGATCTCGGATTAAGTATCGAGGATTTTTTCTGGGAGCCATTTTATCAGTTGGTACGCCAGCAAATGCTGGCCTGGCGGATGCAGGATTCTGGCGAGAGTGGTGTGGATCGAGTTATCGTTCTTCATATTTCTCCGAGAGGGAATAAGGCTTTGCACAAGGTCACAGCCCCCAGCATGCGGGCATATGGAAATGATGTGTTCGAGGTTTTTTCAGAACTTCTGGTAAAGCCGGACGACTTTTGCAGTACGACAATTGAGGCGGCATTTCTGCCGACCCTGACCTCGGTTGAGGCTGATGGCCCAGCCGCCGACTGGGCAAGTTATCTCCTCGAACGATACACATTTATGCAGGAGTAACAGTGGTGACGCTTACAGAACAGACTAGCCGTGCAGCGATTAAAATCGCTGTCGTCGAACATTTGCGGCAATGGTGGGGTAACGATTCCCTGTGGCTATGCAGCATCGGTGGAGCGGCAACGAAACCACCGACTTTTGTAAACTCAGCGCCATTGCGCCAGATGGCACAGGCTTACAATGTCGGCAGAGGTATCAGGAAGAACAAAGAATCAATGGTTGCTGAACTTCTTGAGAGCAAACTACAGGGTTGGCCTGATGGCCTGATTGAACGGGCAAAAATTGTGAAACAGACAGCACAGGAAGCTTGTAGCAAAGATTATACAAGGGGTGTGTTGCTATCTGGCTTCACAAAGATGTTCTGGTTCCTGAAGCCGGCGGGATGGACGATGTATGATCGTTTCACCCAAAAGGCGCTATGCGCAAAAGTGCGTAATATTGATCATTATGATTCGTATTACCTTAGGTTACAGGAACTTGATTTTGATGGGACCATGGAAGCTTGCCGGAAGGTTATCAACGGTTCTCCCTATGACTATCTGTGGCCGGAACGAATTCTGGACAAATATCTGATGCTTTGTGGTCAACAAATAGAAACGAAAAGTCTCGATTCAGGCTGGCAATCCGACCATGATTTCCTGCTCGATCTCTGGTCAGGGTTTCATGACAAGGATGTTGACAACAAAGTCGATGCCCTCGTCGAAGCCATATTTGTCGAAGTCAAAGATCGCCCGCTTTTCCAGCTTCATCGCACTACTGTGGATTGATTCGTTGTCGGGGATTGCGCGACTGGTGGACGTCGGTGAACTGCTGAGTGACGACGAACTGCACTCAAGCATCGACCGTCATTGTATTCCGAAAGAGATGATCCTGAGTGGGGAGATCGGCAAGTGGACCATACCCTGGAAGCTTGCCGAGGTCCGCGAACTGGCAGAACCGATACCATATCGGCATCCCAATGGGGCGATCACTCTGTTCTCGTTCGACCCGGAGGTGAATGCGGCGATCCGGAACCAGATCGAGGGAGGCGCACCGGCAACGCGACCAGACACAGGAAGCCCGGCATCAGTCCGGCAATCAATAATTCAACAGGTTCACAGGGAAGATAGCATTATGCCGACACACAGCGCTAAAGCCTCGGGGAGATTTCTTGGTGAGAAAGTTTTGTCGGAGGGTAACCTCAAGAACAATCACTTCTATCTCCGTTCTTTCCTCGACAAGTTTCCGAAAGACCTGATTGACGGTAGCAAGAGGACGCTTCAGGTGCTGGCGACGGTTGAGGTTGATGGCATGCCGCCGGAAACAACTGACATCTGTCCGAGGCACAAATTCTTTCGCGATCGGTCCTGGACGCGGAAATTCTTCGAAACAACAGATGCCGAACCCGGTGACCGGGTGGAGGTGTATGAGCTTGGCCCGCTGCATTACCGGGTCTGCCTTGAGAAGGGGGCGGGTTTCTGATGGCGAAGAAACCGGTTGAGGTCGAGACGCTGAAGCATGATGCCGCGAAGCGGAAGAACATTCCGACGGCGGAATTCGAGAGTGTCATGGCCGACGAGGACAAGACCCCGATCCAACTCGCCTATGAACGGCGGAACCGGGATCTTGACCCGCAGCTGGTCTGGCGCGGCAAGGACGAGCAGGACTGGTCGGACCTGATCGTCTCCGCACCGCCGCTCTATATACAGGAGAAGGTGCATCCGAAGGCCCTGATCGACGATCTGAAAAAGGAATCGAAGCTCCGGGCCGAGGAGGCGGCACCGCCAATGGCCGACCTGTTCGCCGATTTCAACGGCCTGCCCGACATCGAGGCGACGACGGAATTCTACGCCCACGACCAGCACTGGTCGAACCGGATGATCTCAGGCGATTCACTGTCGGTGATGGCCTCGCTGGCGGAGCGGGAAGGGCTGCGCGGCAAGGTGCAATGCATCTATTTCGACCCGCCCTACGGCATCAAATTCAACTCGAATTTCCAGTGGTCCACCACCTCCCGAGACGTCAAGGACGGGGCCAAGGATCATATCACCCGCGAGCCCGAACAGGTCCGCGCCTTCCGCGACACCTGGCGCGACGGCATCCATTCCTACCTCACCTATCTGCGCGACCGGCTGACCGTGGCGCGGGATCTGCTGTCGGACAGCGGCAGCATCTTTGTTCAGATCGGTGACGAGAATGTTCACCGTGTGCGGGCATTGATGGATGAGGTGTTCGGCGAAGACAATTTCGTAAACACGATTGTTTTTAAAAAGAAGAGCTCAACGCTGGTTACCGAAACGGTTTTTGACTTGATCGTCTGGTATGCGCGAAATAGGGAAAAGTTTAAAGTTCGAACGCTCTATGAACCGCGCTCTGAGCCCGAAGCTGAGGCAAAATTCAATACTATTATAATGCCAGACACCATTTTTGTGAACGTGGGAAAGCAGGAAGAAGACAAGATCACGAAGCTAATTGCGGATGGCGGAGGCTGGGCGCGAGTCAATTATCCTATTGTGAGTCAGCATCCGAGTGATACGCGGAGCAAAGACTTTTCGTTTCAAGGCTTAGACAAAGAATGCGGCCCCAACAAGCAATGGCGTTTCAGTATTGAAGAAGGCTTACCGAGGCTTACACGCTCGAATAGAATATTTGATGGCGGTGGCCGTTCTCTTGGTGGCGTAACTTTCTGGAAAGACTGGAACCACGTTGGAATGTCCAACATCTGGTCCGACTTTCACGGCGAGAAGTTCCCTGTCTATGTAGTCCAAACCGCCATCACCGCAGTCCAGCGATGCATCCTGATGACCACTGACCCTGGCGATCTTGTGCTTGATCCCACTTGCGGCTCTGGCACCACGGCCTATGTCGCCGAACATTGGGGCCGTCGATGGATCACCATCGATACTTCGCGCGTCGCCATCGCTCTCGCGCGAACTCGCCTGATGGGAGCGCGTTATCCCTACTACCTGCTGGCAGACAGTCCCGAGGGTCAGCAGAAGGAAGGCGAGGTGACGCGGACACCGCCGAAAACGACGCCGACGCGCGGCGATATCCGGCACGGTTTCGTCTATGAGAGGGTGCCGCATATCACCCTGAAATCCATCGCCAACAATGCCGAGATCGACGTGATCTGGGACCGGCTGCAACCGGCTGCAACCGGCTGTCGAGGCGGCGCGCCATGATCTGAACGGCGCATTGAAGGGGCATCCGGTACCGTTCGAGGTCGCCACTGGCGGGCGGGCCGGCAAGACAATCGACTTCACCGCTGCCGGCGAGGTGGAGCTTCCCTCGGGGGAAGCGGCCCCGGCCAGCGGCTTCATGGAATGGGAAATCCCGCGCACGGCACCGGAGGGCTGGCCGCCCGCGGCGGTTGCCGCGCTGGAGCGGTTCTGGGAGGCGCGGATCGCGCGGCAGAAGGAGATCGACGCCTCGATCGCCGCGAAGGCGGAGTTCGAGTATCTCTACGACAAGCCCTATACCGACAATTCGAAGGTGCGCGTCGCCGGTCCCTTCACGGTGGAGAGCCTGTCGCCGCACCGCACGCTGGCGGTCGACTGGAACGACGAGCTGATCGACACGCTCGACGCGGCGGAAGGGCTGCGCAAGGGCGGTGAGGGGGGCGATGCCGATTTCGCCCAGATGATCCTCGAGAACCTGAAATCCGCCGGGGTGCAGCAGGCGCACAAGGAAGACCGCATCACCTTCACCAGCCTCACCGGCTGGCCGGGTGACCTGATCTGCGCCGAGGGGCAGTTCATGGAAGGGGAGACCGGGAAGCGCGCCGGCATCTTCATCGGCCCGGAATTCGGCACCGTCAGCCGCCCGGACCTGGTCGCCGCAGCGCGCGAAGCGGGCGATGCGGGTTTCGACGTGCTGATCGCCTGCGCCTTCAATTATGACGCCCATTCCGCCGAGTTCGACAAGCTCGGACGGGTGCCGGTGCTGAAGGCACGGATGAACCCCGACCTGCATATGGGCGGCGACCTCAAATCCACCGGCGCCGGCAACCTGTTCGTGATCTTCGGCGAGCCTGACATCCAGATCGAGGAGGCGGGTGACGGTCTGATCCGGGTGAAGGTGTTCGGCGTCGACGTGTTCAAGCCGCAGACCGGCGAGATCGTCTCCGAAGGCACCGACGGCATCGCGCTCTGGATGCTCGACACCGATTACAACGAGGAAAGCTTCTTCGTCCGACACGCCTATTTCCTCGGGGCCAACGACCCCTACAAGGCGCTGAAGACGACCCTGAAGGCCGAGATCGACGAGGAGGCCTGGGAAAGCCTCCATTCCGACACCTCCCGCCCCTTCCCGAAACCGAAATCGGGCCGGATCGCGGTAAAGGTCATCAACCATCTCGGCGACGAAGTGATGAAGGTATTTTCAGTGGAGTATGGATGAGAAAATGTTGATTCATAACTACGGGCTATTTTGGCGGAGGCAGTTTGTTCATTGGGGATATCCGGGCAACTTGGGCCACTTGAAGGGGGTGCGTGCGGTTTCGGAAGAACCTGTTGATTTCAGATTTCAGCAGGGCGTGTATTGCCTGTATGACGAGAGTTTTAGCCTCGTGTATGTAGGGCAAGCAGGGGGAGGTAGGAGTCAGAGGTTATTCGATCGCTTGAAACAGCATCGGGATGACAGTCTTGCCGAACGGTGGTCTAAGTTTTCATGGTTTGGTGTCCGGGAAATATCAGAAGATGGGGGCGAACTGTCTTCTGAAATGGAAGAGGCAAGTATTCCGATAAATTTAATTCTAAATCATATCGAAGCAATATTGATTGCAGCAGCTGAGCCGGTGCAAAATTTACAGAGGGGGCGTTTTGGAAAAGAAGTGGTTCATTATCGTCAGTATAGAGATTTAGAAAATATATATCCTGAATCAGAAAAAATGATTCAGGACATTTGGAGCAGTTTACCTGAATGAGCTCATTAAGTTTAACGGGAGGACTTGGTTATGAACGGGACGTGTAAAATATGGGGAACTAATGCTCAAATTGATGAAAATAGATACGAATTTGATTTTTTTGTGAACTCCATTCGAGCAGGAGGACGTTATCTTATAAATACTAATGAAGCAAATGAAGTTGCTAAATTAGATATTGTTAGGAAGGCGATTTTAACAAATTGGTTGGTCGATCAAAGGAGATTTGGCGTAAAACTTCCAAAAATAACTAAAAATATAATTGATGATATTGATAAAATAGAAATACAAAGTGTATTTGAAAGAATGGATAAATTAGTTTTGTATTTAAATAGTAAGATAAAATTGATTTCAGATTTTGTAGAGTATGATGAAAATGATGAAAAAGGATCAATTGTTAGTAATGGATTGGCATGGACCTCATCGATTTCAGTTAAGGAATTTAATGAACTTAGGGATTTTTGTTGTGAATGTGACTGGATTAGTTGTCGTAATGATAAAACAGGTAAGATAATTTCGATAAAAATAAAACCAAAGGGGTTTTCTCGACTTTCCGAATTGATGGGAAATAATCGAAAATCGGATCAGGCGTTCGTCGCTATGTGGTTTAGTGATGAGATGGACAAAGTATACGAACATGGATTGCGCAAGGGAATTGAAGATGCCGGTTTCAGGCCGTTTAGGATTGATCAAGGGGAACACAATGGAAGAATTGATGATCAAATTATAGCTGAAATTAGACGCTCGCGTTTTCTTGTGGCCGATTTCACGCAAGGAAAAGAAGGTGCGCGCGGAGGAGTTTACTATGAGGCAGGATTTGCGCACGGCCTGAACATCCCTGTGATATTTACATGCGAAAGAGAAAAAATAGAAAAAGTTCATTTTGATACACGCCAGTACAATCACATAACATGGTCAACTCCGGATGAACTCCGGAAAAGACTTGCCAACCGTATCTCAGCGACGATCGGAGACGGTCCGCTCAAAAAGGCAAAGTAGGTCGTGGAATTCCGCATCGCTGACAGTTTCTCTGACTCGCTCGTACGACTGACCGGTCAGGAACAGAAGGCTGTGAAGACGACAGCCTTTGATCTTCAGATGGATGTTTCTGGAGCAGGCTTGTCCTTTCACAAACTTGACCATGCTAAGGATCCAAATTTCTGGTCGGTGCGGGTTAATTCGGACATACGGCTGATTGTGCACAAGACGAAGTCGAGCCTTCTGCTGGTCTATGTTGATCACCATGATGCTGCCTACAAATGGGCTGAACGTCGAAAGATAGAACGTCATCCGACTACCGGTGCGATGCAACTGGTTGAAGTGCGCGAGTTAATTCGGGACGTTGAAGTGTATCGGCATGTCGATCTGCCGGAACCTGTGGCTGCACCGCCCGTGGTGAAGCCTCCTCTTTTCGGTAATTTGCGCAAGTTCGAGTTGATGGCATTTGGTGTGCCTGAAGATTGGGTGGATGATGTCCGACGAGCAACGGAAGATACGATTTTCGAGGTGATCGAACATCTGCCACAGGAAGCTCAGGAAGCCCTGCTGAAGTTGGCCGTGGGCGAGCAGCCAGAGCCTGTTGCTGCACCTGAAGATACAGACCCCTTCGAGCATCCGGATGCGCTACGTCGTTTTCGGGCGTTGCACAGTTCTGAGGAACTGGAACGCGCGCTCGATTACCCCTGGGAGAAGTGGGCGGTGTTTTTGCATCCGGACCAGCGGCATCACGCGGAACGTCATTATCCCGGCCCGGTCCGGATCAGTGGATCTGCAGGCACCGGGAAAACTGTCGTCGCCCTGCATCGTGCGGTCAATCTGGCGCGCGAGAATGAAGATGCACAGATATTGTTGACGACGTTTTCGAAGCCACTGGCTAATGCCCTGAAACGTAAGCTTTCTCATCTGGCAGGAAATGAACCGGAGATTGTAAAGCGGGTTACGGTTAAGTCGCTTTCCAGTGCGGCATATGACCTCTATTCGCAACGCTTTGGACAGCCGAATATTGCTCCGCAATCGCTTGTTTCATCTCTGCTGAAAGAGGCCGATGCCTCATCAGATATCACATTCTCTCAGGCTTTCTTGCACCGCGAATGGGCGGATGTTGTTGATGCTTGGCAGCTCGACAGTTGGGAAGCTTATCGCGATGTATCGCGGCTCGGTCGCAGGACGAGGGTAGGAGGTAAGCAGAGAGAAGCACTCTGGGCTATATTCAAGGATGTTCGGGAAGGATTGAAAAAGCGGAATGCCGTCACCTGGTCAGGATTGTTTGGACGCCTGACTGATGCCTTGTCTGGATCAGAAGAAATTCTATTTGATCATGTGGTCGTTGATGAGGCGCAGGATGTCGGGGTTGCCGAAGCCCGTTTCCTTGCTGCACTGGTGGCAGGAAAACCGGATGGGCTGTTTTTCGCCGGAGACCTCGGGCAGCGTATATTTCAGCAGCCTTTTTCATGGATATCCCTTGGCATTGATATCCGTGGTCGGTCGCATACGCTCAAGATGAACTATCGGACGTCTCACCAGATTCGTTCCAAGGCTGATCGTCTTTTGCCAACAACTATAGGCGATGTTGACGGTAATCTGGAAAACCGGCGCGGCACGGTTTCTATTTTCGACGGACCAGCGCCGGAAATCCGTTATTTCAATAGCTCGGAAGATGAATGCCAGGCGATTGGGAACTGGGTAGCTGAGCGTCTGGACGAGGGCTGCCAGCCAGACGAGATTGGTATCTTTGTACGATCTGAAGTGCAGATAAAACGGGCCCGGTCTGCGGTCAAACTGTCGGGCGCAGCCTTTGTCGAGTTGAGCGACAAGGTCGAAGTGGAAGTCGGAAAACTGGCCCTCTGCAGCATGCATCTGGCAAAAGGGCTCGAATTCCGTGCCGTTGTCGTAATGGCATGCGATGACGAAGTGTTGCCGCTTCAGGAAAGGATAGAAAGTGTTGTAGATGAATCCGACTTGGAAGATGCTTATGACACAGAACGCCATCTGCTTTATGTCGCCTGCACGCGCGCCCGTGAACAGTTACTGATAACAGGAGTTAACCCGGTATCAGAGTTTTTGGCCGATCTCGGTATCGCTTCGTAACTGGAACCCGAGAGATAGTCAGGGTGCTGTTATGCCGTTGGATGCCCTCATCCATGACGCATCGTTCCATCTCCCGGATGGGACCCTATAACCGTCAAATAGTGATTGGTCTGGTCAGACCGTATCGCTGCAATTTGCAGATGCGACGGAGACCTTCGAATAGGTAAAATCCCTTGCGAGCTGGCTCTCTCGTCGAATCGATGAATCGGAGATCGACCCTATTCTTTGTATATGTTTGCGGGGCTGCGCAGTTTCAATTTTGAGGGTATCAAGCGATGAAATGAGAAAATTATGAGGGTTGGTCGCCTCAAATAGGTATTTTTCTTATCTCCCAATTGAATCTTATTGGGGGTACCGGTTTTTCGGAATTTTCCTGTGTCTGGTATTTTTATGCAGAAAATGGGGTGCTAATAGCTCGCAGAACCTGACTCTCGTGGTTGCTGATTGGTTGCTGGGCTAATTTCCAAGCTAGCGGAAAATACACTAACTCATTGAAAAGAATGGTGCCGGCTGCAGGAGTTGAACCCGCGACCCCCTGATTACAAATCAACGTAGGTCAGTTGATTCTCAATCACGACATTCAACTCTAACATCAATTAATACATTGATAAATATCGTATAAATATGATTTTCGGGTATTCTTGAAGATATTTCTAGCACCTGTAACCCTATCCGATATGGTACCTATTTGGTACCTATTGGGGGCTACATGAAGCAGACCAAGCAGTTTAACAGCCGGTTTGTGCAGGCGTTGCAACCTGACTTGCGCCGCCAAATCGATCATTGGGATCCATCTTTCCCGGGGTTTGGCGTTCGGGTGTCGCCACGCGGCCGCAAGACCTGGGTTTTGATGTTCAGAGTACAGAACCGCAAGCGACGGATGACAATCGGAACTGTAGGCCAAATGGAGTTAGCTGAAGCCCGGAAAGCTGCCAGCAAAGTTCTGGAAGATGTGGAAAAGGGTTTTGATCCGGCCGCTGATAAAATCCTGCAGCGGGCAACCCGGCCGCAGACATTCGGGGAACTGGCTGCCCTGTATATGGAACGGCATGCGAAACCCAACAAACGAACAGCGCATGATGATCAGCTGAAGCTGAATGGCGATGTTCTGCCGGCATGGTCTGGGCGCAGGTTAGATACGATACGCCGGGCAGATGCGATTCACCTGATTGAGGCCGTCCATAATCGTGGAGCCCCTACATCAGCAAACCGGCTGCTGGCGCTGATCCGAAAAATCTTTAACTGGGCCATGGAAAAAGACCTTGTGGAGACTTCGCCAGTTGCCGGCGTTAAGCCGATGTCCAAAGAGCGATCGCGTGACCGGATTCTGGATGACCGTGAATTGAAGGCTGTATGGCAGGCGGCAGGTAATATGGAATGGCCTTGGAATACGTTCTTTCGATTACTGATCCTGACAGCCCAGCGGCGGGATGAAGTCGCCGGCATGCAGTGGAGTGAACTGGATATGGGTGCCAAGTCCTGGACCCTTGCATCGGAGCGCAACAAATCCGATCGGGGCCATGATGTGCCTTTATCAGAACCAGCCATGCAGATCATTGGCGATATCCCGGAATATGGCAGCCGCTTTGTTTTCCCGGCTAACTCTAACCCAAGGGCTGAAACCTATATTTCCGGCTTCAGCAAGGCGAAGGGTAGGCTTGATGGTTTATCAGGGGTGACAGGCTGGACAATCCATGACCTGCGGCGGACGGCGGCAAGTGGCATGGCCAGACTGGGCATTGCCCCGCATGTGGTCGAGAAGGTTCTGAACCATACCAGCGGGCAGATATCCGGGGTTGCAGCTGTTTATAACCGATATGGGTATGATGACGAAAAGCGCCGGGCACTTGAGGCTTGGGGGCAGCACGTTGTCGGCCTTGAGGAGGTAAAGCCCGGTAATGTGGTTGCTTTAAAATAATCTCAATCGGACCGGTACAATGTACCAGTAGGTATCATTCAGGGAATTATTTGTTGTTCTAAATTTGATCGCGGGATAAAGTGACCCGCTGATTAATGGGGAATGACATGACGCAGGCAACAAAATACAGCGAGCACGAAATGCTGCTGCGTCCTGAGGTGGCGCATATATTGAGGGTGTCTGTCGTAACACTTTCACGCTGGGCGACAAAAGGTATTGGCCCAGAGTATTTTCGAGTTAATGGGAGAGTCCTTTACCCTCAAGATAAGCTGGATCAGTGGCTGGCAGATCGGGCGCGTTAATGCTCGGTTTCAACAAAATTCTGGCCGATCTAGGGACTGACACAATCCTGTTGGCCGACCTGGGCCTTCATCCACTTTGGGAAGACCTTGAGGATGAACGAATCGAAACTAGTAGCGGTTGTCTGTCTGTCCTGCATCGTAGCGGGCGACACTGCGACACGTCACGTGCGCTTGAAATTATCTCACAAGAATTTGCCGGTTTTCCGAATCTGTTCGATTTGAGTTGCCCACCCATGGATTGCCCGGTTTTCGGGGAGTTTGCCTTCATGCTGATTGCTCCATCCTCATTGCAGCGCGAATCAAAGCAAGAACTCGCAAAATCACGTTCTGCATTACCTAAAAGCAAGGATCCTGTTGTGACTGAGCAGTTCATGCAGGAGTCCAAACTGGAACCGCAGAAAGAAAGTGATTTCGTCGCGCCAGCGGTGATCGACCCGCTGGCTTGGGGGGACGTTGAACCACCTGCACGACGATGGGTTGTTGAGGGGTGGATCCCGTCTGGTCATGTGACTGGTCTCTATGGGCCGCCGGGCAACGGAAAGTCACTGTTGGCCCAGACCCTCCTCACGGCATGCGCAGTTGGCCGCCCATGGCTGGGTATGAACACAACGCCAATGAAGGTGTTTGGGTTGTTTTGTGAGGATGAGACCGAAGAACTCTGGCGTCGGCAATGGTCCATCAACAAACATTACGACTGCACCAACTATGATCTAGAGAATATGTTGCTGACCAGCCTGCACGGCCTGCCGTCCATGTTGATGGATTTCGGCGAGAATGGTCTGGATGGCACAGACTTGTATAGCTGGCTGTTGTCCCAAGTGCGGCAGTTCGGTGCCCAGCTTGTTGTTGTTGATACCGCGGCGGCCACTTTTGGTGGCGATGAGAATAACAGGGCCCAGGTTACCAAGTACCTGAATGAAATTCTGGCGCACCTGGCAACTGAGATCGACGGTGCAGTGGTTCTTTGCGCTCACCCTAGTAAGTCCAGTGCCTATTCAGGCTCTACGGCCTGGGATGCGTCATTCAGGTCTCGCCTAAACCTGTCACGTTATCCGATCGATGATGATGATGAGCAGCCGGATTTGGAACTGACCAGTTTGCGTATCTTGGAGAAGCAGAAGGCCAACTATTCCGGTATTGGCGATAGGTTGGTGCTGGAATGGAATGATGGTTGTTTCCGCGTTCAGGGTCAAAGTGAAGACACTGTGGACAGGATCGGGCGACAAGCGAGGCATCGGCAAGTTGATCAGGTCTTCCTGACCGCTCTTGATTCGTTGATCGCACAGAACCGCAATGTGTCTCATGCCCCTCATGCAGCCAACTATGCACCGAAGGCGATGCGCCGCCACTCAGCTGCCAAAGGCGTCAGTAAAGCAGAACTGACTGCAGCTATGGAACGACTGCTGGAACAAGGGACAATCCTAGCTAATCAGACTGTTGGCAGGCGCCCTAACAGGACACCACTCCACGGGTTGGCCAGATCACAGGATGAAGCAAAATGACCGCACAAAGATGCACAATAGCGAATGGTAAGTTGTTGAATTCGTTGCACAAAGGTGTTGCACAAAGATGCACAAAGGTTGTGCTTAACTATATGAAATCATTGCACAAAGACTGCACGCATAGAGGTCTATATATACTACGTATATATGGTCCGCCTCACGGAAGGCGGGCCATCATAGGGGGTAGGTTCTTCCCTGCCGGCAACACATGGGGGTCAGCGCGGCATTGCGTTAAAACACTGTTCGGCGGACTCACTTCACCGCTTGTTGTTTGGTGGCCAGTCGCATCATCAGCGATGGAAAGGGCCAAAGCATGAAGACGGGCAAGGTCGTGACCGCGAACCAGTTTGCAGCGATTACAGGCTATTCCTAGCAGACGGTGCAGAACTGGTTGCAGGCCGTTCGACAGCAGCTAAGGGACTGGCCAGTGAAATCAGCGACCAAGCTGGCTGCCTGCCGTACCCGGGATGAAGTTGTGGAGAAAATGGATTCCGATGTGCGGGGTCTGTTGTGGAAGTTGAGCGGCGCTGATGCTGCCATCTTGGAAGACGAAGAACGATAACAATCAACAAGCATGGAAGGTGAATGTGATGACAAACGCATATGAAGTCGGACAGGAGATCGAAAGCCTGCGCGATAGATCAGATAAAATCTTGGAGGGTTCCGGTCTTCCCCTGCGACCAGATGAATTCATGGAGGCGATGGCGAAATCCGCTGAAATCGATCAGGAAATGTTTGATCTGATACCGGTTCTTGCTGAAGCAGATGCCAACACGCTGGCGGGTGTAGCGGCCAAGCTGGAAGCTATTGAAACCCTGCTTTCATTGCTGCGCGTCTCAAACGATTCAGAGGCGATTGATTCAACCTGCGATCTGATTTCCAAACTAGTTTCTTCTGCGATTGTCGGCGTCCGAAATACGACAAGCCAAACGAAATCAACGAGAGGTCATCAATCGGTTGCACCTGCTAGGGCAAGCGGAAAAGACTCTCACGTGCAACAAGCCAGCGGTTATGTGACGTCAGCTATTGATGCTTTGGATACAGTTTTGGATATCGCGGGTGATCGATCAGCGCCAATCGTTGATGACGTAACTGAAATGCTAACGAAAGCTAGGGTGCACCTGGGGAATTCATTGTTTCTTAAAACTGAAGAGCTCGCAGAACGGTGGCGCTGCAGCGAGGGGCTTTTGCATAACTGGCGAGTGTCAGGCTATGGCCCGGTATTTGTACGCCCAGGCGGCAAGAAGCGCGGCAGGGTCTTATATTCGATCTCTGAAATCGAGAGTTGGGAGCGAGAGAATGCGTTCAGTTCGACTACCCAATGCCAAGCGTCAGGTAGAAAATGATATCAGACGATAACCAATGACATAAGGAGTGCGATTTTTATTTGAGTGTCAGCGGGATACATTATCCCAAAATAACGAAGGAGTTAGAAATGCCCGCTGACGCCATTACCGCATCGACGCTCTATCAGGCTTCAGGATTAACCCGTGATGACTTTAAGCAACTCGTCAGGCGTGGATTGATGTTTAGTTCTGGTCAAAACGGAGCCAGTGAGAATTCATCGAAAATTTATTCTCCAATGAGCATTTATGAGGTCGCAATTCTTGCTGAACTTCACCGCTCTGGAATTCCTTGGCCCAAAGCCAGCAAAGTATTCGAATCATTCGCTTGGGCGGTCGCAGCCAGTGAGAGTGGTGAGAAATTGCCGGAAATTATCCAAGGTTCGGCACAGTATCGGAAAAGCATTCTTGAGTATCGGGATTCCAAGGATCCCGTCTATTTAGTTTATCACTTCAATGGCCGGCACCAAGTTGCAGCCTGCAAAACCGCCAGTCATCAGACCCTCACGAAAGTTATTGGGCGGATTGAGAAAGACGTTGGCATCAACGGTGTTGGCGTTCTTAACCTCACGGCCCTGTTGGCCAAAACCGATGAGGCGATTGCCGCGTTGGGGTCCAACTAATGTTCTGGCAAACCCGCAGCAAAGCTTCCGTGGAGCCAGGTTCCTTCGCCCGGGACGCGGGCTTGAAGCCGGCATCAATCAATGAAGAAGACCGTACCGCCGAACTGATCTGGTCGACCGGGGCTGAAGTTCGCAGGAACAGTATGCATGGCCCGTATCTTGAGCGATTGTCTATGGATGCCCGGCATGTGGATATGCGCCGTCTGAATAGCGGCAAAGCACCGGTCCTGAACGGACATCGCAATGGCAGCGCACAGGATATCATCGGTGTGGTGGTCAGTGCCCGGATCGAAAACGGTGAAGGCATTGCAGTGGTCCGGTTTTCTGACCGCTCTGATGTTGAGCCTCTTTGGCGCGATATTGTTGCGGGCATCATCCGGAATATTTCAGTTGGCTATCATGTTCACGAATTTGCCGAAAGTCGGGGTAAAGACAGCGAGCCGGTGCTGACCGCAGTGCGCTGGGAACCCATGGAAATATCTGTGGTGCCAATTCCGGCGGATGCTGATGCCTATATCCGTTCGCACGGTGCAGGCGTGTCCGATGGAAACAATCAGATCAGCGGCGATGACAAAAGCCGGATTGCTGAAATTCAAGGTCTGGCAATACTCGGCGGATTTGGCCGGGACGTTGCAGACAATCTTGTCACTCGCGGCCTGTCAGTGGAGGCCGCCCGAAAGGAACTTATGCAAATGCGTGACGACAAAATCGCGTCGGGTGTTGAAATCCGAGGCCAGTATCAGCCGGGCTATGGCGTTGCAGCGGACGGAAGCCCTTGGTCTGGTGATGAACGGAGCATGCGACGTGCTGCAATGAGCGATGCAATCGCAGCACGCATCAATCCTGGAAGCAAGGCACCGGTAGGCCTTGCCCGTGAGTACATGGGCAAGACCATTCCCGATCTTTGCCGGACGATTCTGGAATGGAACGGCGAATCAACACTTGGGTTTGAACCCGCCACCATCGTTCAGCGGACGATGGCGGGGATGCATACCAGCAGCGATTTCCAGGAAGTGCTTGGCGAAGTCGCCAATAAGACCCTGCGCAGAAACTATGAAGCTGCGCCATCCGCTCTCAAGGTGATTGCGCGACAAACCACTGCCCGTGATTTTCGCGAGAAGCACAGCATTCTGGTCGATGGTTCTGGTGAACTGACCGAACTGAATGAACATGCGGAGATTCCCTATTCTACGATCGAGGAGTCCAGCCAAGCTTACAAGGTCCGCCCGTTCGGTACACGGTTTGCCATTTCCTATGAAGCGATGGTGAACGATGACCTGCAGGCGTTCACCAATCATATGCGTCTGGCAACCAAATGGGCTTGCAACACGGAAAGCCGGAAGTTCATTGATATTCTGACGGCCAACAGCGGCCTTGGGCCCACTATGAACGCTGACAGCAAAACGCTGTTTCATGCAGACCATGGCAACCTTGCCGGCAGCGGTGCTGCACTTAGTGTCACGGCACTCGGCGCTGCCAGACAGGCAATGCGGCGCCAGACCGGTCTGGACGGTAATGATCCGATCAACGTGACACCCAAGTTTCTGGTGGTGCCAGCATCACTGGAAACGGTTGCAGAACAGGTTCTGACCGGAATTCAGGCAACGAAGGTGGATGACGTGAATCCACATGCCGGGAAGCTTCTGCTGGTTGTGGATCCGCGGCTTGATGATGTGAGTGGAACGGCCTGGTATCTGTCAGCTGATCCCTATGCCTTCGATACGATCGAGTATGCCTATCTGGATGGTCAGAATGGCCCGAAGGTTGAGCCCCACCAGATGTTCGAAAAGCTTGGCATGGAATTCCGGGTGGTGATGTTTTTCGGTGTTGGCGTCATTGACTGGCGCGGCATGTACAAGAACCCCGGCGCATAATCAGAAGGATCCGGAACTATGAAGAACTTTGTTTCAGAAGGACAGGTGGTCACTTTGACGGCCCCTTACGCGGTCGCCAGCGGGCAGGGTTTGCTTGTCGGCAGCCTGTTTGGTGTGGCGGCCACAGATGCTGTGATTTCGGCTGGTGTGGAAGCGTTGACGACTGGTGTCGTTAATCTGACAAAAGCAGGCAGTCAGGCATGGACGCAGGGAGCAAAAATCTATTGGGATGACTCCAACCGCGAATGCACTACCACGGCGTCGGGCAACAAGCTGATTGGTGCGGCGGTTCGTGCTGAAGCTTCCGCAGCAGTTATCGGCCGGGTTCGCCTGAACGGCGTGACTGCCTGATAGGGGGGCTCGGAAATTGTCACACTCGACGAATGGGGGATAGCTGGTGAGCACTGAATACAGCATCAAGGCGATCATTCAGGCGGTGGACAATTTCTCACCGGGCATGAAACGCATGGCGGCCAGCATGGATGCATTTGGCAAACAGGCCAGTCGGATTGGCCGGGGCATGACAACGAATATGTCGCTGCCAATCGCCGCTTTTGGTGGCCTGACGCTGAAAACTGCTGTCGATTATGAAGCCTCCATGAACAAGGTGGAGGCGCTGTCTCAAGAATCCGGCGCTGGTCTTTCGGCTATGCGCGACCTGGCCCAGAAGATGGGGGCTACAACGGCTTTCTCTGCAACTGAAGCTGCCGGCGCTATGAGTTTCCTCGCCCAGGCCGGCTGGAAATCTAACCAGATTCTCGGGGCAACGCCGGGCTTGCTTAGTCTGGCAGCTGCCAGCCAGTCTGATCTGGCCCGAACCGCTGACATTGCCAGCAACATTATGGGGCAGTTCAGTATCAACGCCGGTGATGCCAGCAGGGTTGCTGATGTGCTGGCGGCCACGACATCTTCAGCGAATGTGGATCTGGAAATGATGGCGCAGTCTCTCAAGAGCGCCGGGCCGATTGCAAAGAAGTATGGCCTGACCCTTGAGAATACCGCCGCGGCTATTGGGCTTATGGGCAATGTCGGAATTCAGGGTGAAGTCGCAGGGACGGCCCTGAAAAATACAATGCTGGCGATGGTCAACCCTGCCGGTGAGGCCGGTAAGATGCTGAACTGGCTTGGCGTGCAGACCAAAAGCGCAGAAGGCGACATGTTGCCGCTGGTTGATGTGCTGGCATCCTTTGGCACTGCGCTAGATGGTGCTGGTATTGGTGAAGGCCAAAAGCTTCAGGCGATTCAGACCTTGTTCGGAAAGGAAGGTTTGGCGGGCGCCACAGAGTTGCTGGCGCAGGCGCAATCCGGAGCATTGAAACAATATGCTGATAGCCTTTCCGATGTTGAGGGACGGGCCCGAAGTATGGCGGAAACCATGAACAAGGGGGCGCCAGGTGCTGTTAAAAACCTGATGTCAGCGTTTGAAGGGCTGCAACTGGCTATTGCCAACAGCGGCCTGCTGGAATGGTTCACCCAGGCGGCGCAAGGTCTGACTGAAATAGTCAGAAGCCTGTCAGAAACAAACCCTGGGTTTCTTAAACTGGGCACTGTCATTGCTGGCGTTGCTGCGGTCGCTGGCCCGGCTATCTGGGCTATCGGTCAGATGGCCACAGGCTTTTCCGCGGTCATCGGCGTTGTCACCAAATTGTCTGCCTTGATGCTGGCCAATCCGATATTGCTGGCAGTGGCTGGCATCTCGACAGCCGTCTATGTCATCTATGATAATTGGGATGGTATCGTTGATTGGTTCGGTGGCAAATTCGACGCCATTAAAGCCGCGTTTTCCGATGGTCTGCTGAAAGGCATTTGGGCGGCCTGGAAGGAATTTAACCCGGTCACTCTGATGTTTGAAGCATTCGACGGGCTGATTGAATACCTGACCGGATTCGATATCTCGGGGCATTTTCTGGCGCAGTTCCAGTCTGTTGCCAATGGCCTGCCAGATTGGATGAAAGACATGATGGGCATTGGTGGTGTTGCTGGTGCAGGCGTACAACCGCCACCGGAGAGCGAAACCGGCAGCAAGGTGGATCGGATTGTAAACCGGCAAGGAGGCCGCGGACGTGATGCCCGCGCCAAAGTTGATGTAAATATCAACGGACTGCCGCAGGGATCCCGAGTTGAGTCCGACACCGCTGGCGATGGTCTTGATTTGGGAGTCGGTCAGGGATACGCTTTTGCTCGTTTAAAGTAATATTCGGGTGAATTATGCGATTCTTCAGTGTATTTCTGGCGTCCTTGTTGGCTGCCATTTCTTTTCATGCGATTCCGGCGCGCGCGGATTGGAGGCTGGAAGCTGTCGGGCTCTATAGTGAGTTGATGGAGTTGGCGAGAACGGGCGCGCTGCGGGATCGCGGGTTTGCGGCGGGTAGCCCCGGCGCTGATTGGATGAACAGAGCCAAGGCGCTTGATAAGACATCACCGCGCGGCGCGGCGGCATTCATTCCCACGCCATTCGGTGATGTCGTTGTTGTTGGCGAATTGTTGCAATTGGCCCGTGAGATTTCTTCCGGATACCGACTGTCGGGCAGTAAGGCCGCTTATGCCGCGAATATGTCCATGCAGTGGGCTGGCGTTTCTTTGTGCCTGAAAATGCCGAATTCCTGCAAATTACCGTAAATTTTGGATACGTTTGTAGCTTGAATAAGCTATTAATACCCGTCTGTGACATGTCACAGGTTATAGCCACTCTCTGACATTCTTTGAGGCGGGAACTGCTGTCCCCGGATTTGCAGTCCGGTGGATGAACTAATTCTACCACTGGGCCGACAAGGTAATCATGCCAAGGTGGCACGCAACTTTCCACATACACAACAGCCCAACAGGCGCCTGCTGGGGTGTTCACCTGATCTGCGATTTCCCAGGTCACTTGGCACGACTGCATGATACAGCGTGGTGACTAAAAGAAAATGCTCTGGGTTGAATTATCGATTCGCCGATTTAGGGAATTCTTTTGTGGTACCTATTTTGGTACCTATTGCAGTTCAATGACTTGGTGGAGTCTTCTAACTCATTGAAAAGAATGGTGCCGGCTGCAGGAGTTGAACCCGCGACCCCCTGATTACAAATCAGGTGCTCTACCAACTGAGCTAAGCCGGCCCTTAAACTTGAGGGCGGTTATGTAGCGTAAAAGAAGGGCTGTGAAAAGCTGTCCTGTCAGTGAATTTTGATTCCTTTGCAGATCACAGTTTCCGGCTTCCTCGGATGTTCACAGGATAAGGCTGGGATTGCGCAGGTTCTGGTCGCAGTTGATGAGGTTGACCTGGCGGACGACGATCCGCCAGCCGTCGGCTGTCTGTTTCAGGTAATGGGCGTTCCAGCCACTGAGCTGGCGGATGTCGCCGTCGCGGAATTCCGTGGTGAGGAAGGTGGAGCGGGTCATGGCCGCATCCTCGGCGTCGGTTCGGAAAACTTCCGTATTGGTGACCATCCTGACGGTCCGCGCCTGCGGATGCTGTGACCAGGCAAAGTCGGTTTCCAGCCGGTAGACCCGGTCTTCCATCCGGCGGCGGTCATCGAAGACCACGGCGATTTCCCGTCGGGGGTCACCGGCAGGTCTTGTTGCGGGCGCCCAGCAGGCGCATTCCGGTGTGAACATGGCAAGCCAGTCACCAAGCCGCCATTCATCCAGTGCACGCGCCTCGCGCTCAAGAACCTGCCGGCAGATGTCCCGCAAGTCCGGGTCGGTGATGGACTGTCCGTCGTCGAAGGGAGCGCTGAACGTGGCCATCAGCCAGTCATACCAGGCATCATCCATATAATAGGAGGATCGGGAGGGATCGCGTTGCGGGGTCATTTCGGTCATCTCCGGCTCAGCGTTTCAGGGCGATCTGCGGCGGGGTTGTCATCAGGCGGGTCCATTCCCGGATATATTCGCGCATGAAAACCTCGTCTGTTGCCGGTCCCGAGACAGAACCGTCTTCATGTTTCTTGATACGACCGGGAATGCCGAGCCCGCGATGCATATAGACCCATTCATCCTCCAGAGCCGACAGTCCATGCTGGATCTGCTCGAAATTGGTGAGGTCATCGACTTCACCGAAATTCGGAAAACTTTCCTGTGTGCGCATCCGCAGTGCATTCAGGGCGTCTGCCGTGCCGTTGAGGCTGTCGTCCGGATCGACGATGCGTGTGCCATACCAGGTGGTGTCGGTTTCATCGACGGCGACAGGTTGCAGCACCTGTATGTGATTGCCGATGATCAGCAGGTTCGGAAAGATATTGATATTCATCGGCGGGGCGGAGACCAGATCAAGTGCTGCGTCTGCGTCTTTCCCGAGGCGCTGCCGTATCCCGGCCTCGAAAGGTTCCATGCCAGGATGGGCGGCTTCGCTTTCCCACAGCACGCCATCCCTTTTTTCGAGAGCCGGCCGCTTGTCCTTGTAGTGATGACCATTGGCGAAATAGCGGACGAAAATCGGCCCGTCATCCGGCCGTGATTTGTAATAGGTCATGCCCTTGTTGTCGGTATCGAAGCGGTTTTCGGTCAGCAGCAGCGAGCGATGCGAAAAGACGACATGATAGCCGTCCGCCGAGTTGTCATAGGCCAGTTTCCAGTTACCCCTGAAATTCAGCCTGTTGGCTTCACAGAGTTCAATTTTGCCGCCGGGATGACGGTCCAGCCAGTCATCAATGGGCTGGCGGATACCGCCGAGCCAGTCCGGCACAGACGGGGTATCCGGGTTCAGGGTGGCAAAGATAAAGCCGCGATAGCTTTCGACCCTTGGTGCCTGTGCCAGATTGAACCGGCTGTCATTAACGCCCTCCGCATAGCCTTCGGGCCAGGGCACCGCGTTCAGGCTGCCGTCAGTGCGATAGGTCCAGCCGTGATAGGCACACTGGAACAGCTTCGCATTACCCGATGCCTTGCGACAGACGGTGGCACCCCGGTGGGTACAGCGGTTGAACAGCAGGTGGATGTCACCCTGTCCGTCGCGGGACAGGATGACGGGGCGCTGGCCCAGTTTGCCGGTGATGAAATCATGCGGTTCGGGAATCTGGCTTTCATGCCCGACATAGACCCAGGTTGCGCCGAAAATCCGTGTCATCTCAAGATCGAAGATGGCGGGGTCTGTATAGATCTGGCGATGAACGCGATCTTCCTCGACCATGGCACTGATGTCCGGAACCGTGCCGGAGGCATTCAGCAATGAGGGATATTCCAGGGTCATGATCCGGTCTTCCTGTTGTTCTGGTCGGTCAGAAGAAGTCGAAATATTCATTCTGTTCCCACCGGGTAACGCCGGAGGGGGAGGCGGGGTTATCGGAAGTCTCTGCCTGCTGGTCGAAACGGTCAGCCTCGCTGCGTTTCAGGCTGATATAGTAATCGATGTAGCGGTCACCGAACTGCTGGCGATAGAGCTTCGAGCCATCAAGGGCGGTGAGGGCATCGCGCAGACTGGTCGGCAGCTGCGGGCGATCGGCTTCGTAGGGATTTGTGTCCGGTGGTGGCGGGGTCAGGCCCTGTGCCAGCCCATCAAGGCCGGCAGCGATCTGTGAGGCGAAGAACAGATAGGGGTTGGCCGCCGGCTCACCGATCCGGTTTTCAATCCGGCTGCCGGGGTCGCCCGGTCCTCCCAGCGTGCGCAGCATGACGCCGCGATGGTCATGCCCGCGGCATACCCGGTCCGGCGCCAGTGAGTTGGCCCGGAACCGGCGGTAGCCGGTAATGCTGGGGGTGCTGAAGACAGTGCCTTCGATGGCATGTTCCATCAGCCCGGCAAGCCAGTGCAGTCCTGTTGCCGACAGGTCTTCACCGGATGCCTCCGGCATCATCAGATTGCGCCCGTCATCCAGGCTGATCAGCGACTGATGCAGATGCCAGCCGCTGGGAAAGGCACCGGGAGAGGCGGGCCAGCACATGAAGGATGCCAGATGCTGATGGCGGCGGCAGACCTGCCGGGTTGCTGTCCGGAACAGGATGAAATCATCAGCAGCGCGCAGGGCGCTATCTGCCGTGAAGGTGCATTCGACCTGCCCGGCACCAAACTCGTTTTCGACAGACCGCAATTGCAGGCCAAGCCCCTCCCAGGCTTCCGCCAGCCGGATCAGCATCGGCTGCATCCGGTCGATATTTGTTTCGGAATGATAGGCGGCGCCGGGGTCAACCGGCAGGCTGGGGGGAGGGGAACCGCGTCGGCCCGGGTCGGCGATTTCCTCTGGCTGAAGGCCGGGCTCAAGAAGCCGGTGAAGATACCACTCAATTTCCAGACCGGCTTTGAAAGACATTCCCTGCCCGGCAAGGCGGGCGACCTGATCGCGCAGCAGGCGGCGGTTCGAGAAGTAGAACGGGCGGCCGTCGGTGAAGAACTCGTCGCAGAGTATCCATCCGGTATCCGGTGACCATGGCAAAACCCGGAAACTTGCGGGGTCGGGGACGATTACCAGATTGGGCGAGCCGGTCATCTCGTCGAGATTCATGCCACCACCCCGGACGAACGACGGGAATACCCGGCTTCCGGATGCGTCGAGCGTGAAGGTCGCGACGTTGATATTGTAGCCATTCCGCAGCACCTCGGTGAAGGTGCTGGCGGATACCTGCTTGGCACGGGTCTGGCCGTGGCTGTCGACCCAGACCAGCCGGATCAGCCTCAGACCTTCGGCGGAGACGCGGCCAGCGACCTCCTGCGCCTGCCGGAATTCGTCGTCGGTCCAGAGGCTGTGTCGTTTGATGAAATCTGCCACTGTCTGCTGCGCCTTGCTGTGCCACAAAAGATCAAAGCACAGTCTGACATGATAAAGGCGGCGCTGTCTTATCCGGCAGACCGCAGGATGTTCCGATCGTCCGATCTTCTTGCCCGGTTTACGGACCCCGACTAGAGTCTGTTCCGGAGGTTTCGCGGATATGTCTCTGCCGCTGGCATTTCTCTATGGTGATTTTGGCCGTGTTGGTCTGGTGGATATGGATTCGCCCCTGAGCAGCCATGTCCACCGGCATTACCACTTCATCTTCAAACTGGCCGGAGAGGATACAACCTTTCGCGTCGGCGAGCGGGAACATGACCTGTCGGATGGCACGGCGATTCTGATTGAACCCTGGCAGCCACATGGCTGGAACGGCCCGCAAACAGCCGGGGCACGGACCCTGTTTCTGACATTCTATATCGAGCCGCGTTGGCTGGCCGGGATGACAGCCGGAGCCGGCGAGCAACGGACTGAGACCGGGCCATCCGTTCAGAGGCCGCCACATATGCGGCTTGCGCCTGACCTGCAGGCTGGGGTGCTGGCTCTGGCCGACAGCCTGCTTGCCGTTCGCCGGGATGAAACCACTGCGCTGTCACAGGTTCGCCAGATCTGTGAACGGATGGTGGAACGCCATCTGCCGTCCGGGGTGCCGATTGAGGCCCGCGGCCGGTTTCAGGACTTCCGAATCCGCCGCGCCCTTGCACGGCTGGATGACCCGGCAACAGGCGGGCAGCTTGACCGGATTGCCGGGGAAGTCGGCCTGTCGCGGTCGCATTTCTTTGAACTGTTCCGCCGTTCAACCGGCTTCAGCCCGCAATTCTACATCAACGTGACCCGCATGGAATCCGCGATTGAGGGACTGACCCGCACCGAGGCTCCCCTTGCAGACCTCGCCGATACTCTGGGCTTTTCGACACAGGGAAACTTCACCCGCTTCTTCCGTCATCAGCTCGGCGTCACACCAGACCGCTTCCGCAATGCCGCACTGGAAGCGCGGGGGTAGACGGCTATTCCCCCGTAACGAAACCTCGGAACCGCCGGGCGACATCACGCGGTTTGACCGTCGGGCGGCCGAGCGGGGACAGGGAGCCGGGGCTGATGCGCAGATGGATCAGGATCGGGCCGGAATCTGCCGGGCGGGCCAGTGCCAGTTTCATCGCGGCTTCAAAGCTTGCGGCGCTGTCGGCGGTCAGGCTGAGTCCGTAATTGCAGGATTGTGCGGCGATGGCGAAATCAACCACGGGGGAGACGGTGGCCTGTCCGCCGGTTGAATCATGCACACCGTTGTCGAGGACCACATGGATCAGGTTTGACCTGCCATAGGCACCGATGGTGGCAAGACCGCCGAGCTTCATCAGGGCCGCGCCATCGCCATCCAGCACAATGACCGGTCGGTCGGTATTGAGCGAGGTGCCAAGCCCGACGCCTGACGCACAGCCCATGGCACCAACCATATAGAGATGCTGAGGCCGGTCGGCGAGGGTGAACAGTTCCCGGCCGCATTTGCCGGTGGTGGCGATGATGGCCGCATTGTCCGGTACGATTTCGAGCAGGCGTTCCAGTGCCCCGGCGCGGGTGGTGCTGTCGCCGCCATCAGACAGATCAGCCCGTTCGCAGTTTGCCCGGCGGGTCATGGGCGACTGATCGAGATCGTTATCAGCAACGGTACCCTTTGCCATGATGAAGGCGAAAGGGCGGTTGAACCGGTCCATCGACGCGATGGCATCAGCGATGGCCGGACGTGTTGCGTTGGCGGAGGTCGGGAAGCTGCGGTTGGCGATCTGCATGGTTTCGAACAGCCGTGCCGTGATCTGGCCCATCAGTTCATGCTGCGGCTCGTCGCCCAGACCCGGTTCGCCCCGCCATGTGGTGATGAACAGGGTGGGTATCTCAAACGGATGGTTCAGGGATGTCAGCGGATTGACCGCATTGCCGAGGCCGGAATTCTGGCACATCACGGCAGTTCGCCTGCCGGCCAGCCAGGCACCGGCGGCAATGCCGACAGCTTCCCCTTCGCTGGCAGCGCCGACATAGGTGAGGTCGGTGCGTGAGATCACCCGGTTGATGACTGGTGTCAGAAACGAGCAGGGCACGCCCGTGAAGAAATCGATCCCGGCCTCGCGGGCGGGATCGAGAAAGTCATCAGCTTCAATCATGGCTGAAGGTTACTCCGTGGCGACCAGCGGGCAAGCAGCTTCAGACCGCACGCAATGCGGTCGGGCGCTGGCCGCTTTGCGGCAGGTAGCGGGCTTCTGCGTCGGACAGTTCGGCATTGCCGGCAAGACGGAAGACTTCCCGGACTGTCGGCAGTTCGGCCTCGATCCCGGCCAGTGTCTGGCTTTCGAAGATCCGGCGACTGGTTTCCTGCATGGCATGGATGACTGAGCGCAGGTTGTGATTGGCCCAGATGACGGTGGAGACGCCGGCTGTGCGGAAGTCTTCTGTCGGGGTTTCATAATACATCGTCGGTACGATGACGACCGGGCAGCGATTCTCCCATGCCTTTGTGAAGGCAAAGATTTCTGACGGGTCGGCCTTTTTTGAATGGATCAGTACGGCGTCTGCCCCGGCCTGATGATAGGCTTCTGCGCGGCGGAGCGCCTCATCAACGCCCCAGCCGGAAATCAGAGCCTCGATCCGGGCCACGATGGAGAAATTGTCGTCCAGCTGGCTGTCCTTGCCGGCTTTGATCTTGCCGCAGAACTCGTCGATATCAGCCAGCGGCTGGGCTTCGCCGAGGAAGCTGTTGGTTTTCGGGAACAGCTTGTCCTCAATGCAGACACCGGCAACGCCGCGCTGGCAGAGTTTTGTGACAAGACGGCGCATATTGTTGAAGTTGCCATAGCCGGTATCGCCGTCGAGCAGAATCGGAATGTCGGTTGCGTCTGACATGAATTCGAGCACTTCAAGAACCTGCGTCCAGGAAGCTTCGTTGCTGTCGCGCACGCCAAGCGCTGCGGAAATTGACAGGCCGGATGCCCAGATACCCTCAAAGCCCGTCTCTTCAACGATTTTCGCCGACAGACCGTTATGCGCCTCCATGATGAAACGGAGATCGTTGCTGCTCAGTATATCGCGAAGTCTGGCGAACTTGTTGCTGGGCGTGATGGCGGTCGGGAAGGGGTGAAGGCTCATAGCGAACTCCAGTGATATAGATTTGATCTATGATATACATAGATTGATTAAATGCTTGGTAAAGCGCCGGACCTGACGATGCAAGAATGAAGGTGATAAATCTGGCGTGAGGGGAGCGGGTATGGGTGATTTCTGTGGGGAAAGCCTGCGGATACCTGCGTTCAGGCGTCGCAGGCAGCCCCGGAACGGATCCGGGACTTCATGTCTTTGCAACAGATGGGAGGATCAGCAGAGAGCGCAATCCTTCGAGACGGTACTGACATGCCTGCTCAGAATGAGGACGTTTTCGATATCTTCCTCATCCTCAGGAGGGCTGAAAGCCCGTCCCGAAGGATGCAGACTGTTTTATTTTCCGGCGGCCCAGTCGAGCATGCATTCGATCAGGGCACGGTTATAGGGTTGTACTTTTGCAGCCTTGTCGGCCCGCCAGGCAAAGGGCGGGAATTCATCCATATAGGTGTCCTGAACCTGCTCCAACTGCACGGCATGGATATTTTCAGCCGGGCGACCGTTGATGCGGGTCAGATAACCACCGGTGAACCGTCCGTTGGTGACGCCGGTGAAAGGACCGGCATTGGCGGCAATTTCGGCGAGACGTGATTCGAGGACCGGATCACAGGCGGCCCCCTTGTTGGTGCCAAGATTCAGATCCGGCAGACGCCCTTCAAACAGTTCCGGCACATGGCCCCGGATTGAATGAGCTTCGAACAACATTGCCACGCCATGCACAGCCTTGAGGCGCTGCAATTCTTCCTCGACCTTCTGATGGTAGGGATGCCAGTACAATCCGACCCGGCGTTCGATCTCGGTCTGGTCCGGCTCCTTGCCCGGCAGGTAGACGGGATCACCATCAAACATCCAGGTCGGGCAGAGTTCGGTCACCCGCTGGCCGGGATAAAGTGAAGCGCCATCGGGCGGGCGGTTAAGGTCGACCACATAGCGGGAGTTGAGCGGGCGCAGGATACTGGCACCGAGTTCTGTGGCAAAATCGTAGAGTTTACGCATATGCCAGTCAGTATCCGGCAACGTGCGGGCGGTTTCCGTCATGGTCACGGCAATGTCATCAGGCAGTTCGGTACCGTCATGCGGCATGCTGACCAGCAGCGGCGCTGTACCCTGTGTGAAAATATAGGTTTTGTCGGTGGTCATGGTGCTCTCATGTTGGCGGCTGTTTATATCAGCCGGGTTGCAGAGAACAGCATGCGGCGATATACCCCCGGTTTCCAGACTTCTTGTCTGTTTTGATTTTCTGCAGGAGCGACAGGTCAGATGAAAGCGATCATGCTTGCAGCCGGCGTCGGCAGCCGACTGGTTGGAGAAAGTGGCGATCACCCGCCCAAGGTTCTCCTGAAATTCGGCGGAAAGACATTGTTGCAGCGGCATATTGAATCGCTGCGAGCCTGTGGTGTGACCCAGCTGACCATCGTGATCGGATATCAGGCCGACCAGATCGTCGACGAAATCAATCGCATCGGTGCCCGCGACATGGTTCGCACGATCTTCAACGACCGGTTCCGCGAAGGTAATATCATCAGCCTGTGGTATGCTCGTCAGGAGCTGACATCAGGCGATGATGTGCTGCTGATGGATGGCGACGTGCTGTATGACGTTCGTATTCTGGAACGCCTGCTTGCCGCAGAAAACCCCAACAGCTTCCTCGTTGACCGGGATTTCGAGCAGGGTGACGAGCCGGTCAAGCTCTGCATCCGGGATGAGCAGATCGTCGAATTCCGCAAATGGCTGTCAGCCGAGTACGACTGGTGTGGCGAATCCGTGGGCTTTTTCCGCTTCTCACCGGATGTCGCACAGCAGCTGGTCGACCAGACGCAGCTCTATATCGAGAATAACAAGGTCTTCGACTGGTATGAAGAAGCCCTGCGGGACATTCTGCTGACCGGCTCTCGTGACCGGTTCGGATGGGAAGACATCACTGGTCTGCCCTGGATCGAGATCGACTTTCAGGAAGATGTCGAGAAAGCGGGAACGGAAGTGCTGCCGGCCATGCAGGAACCTTCGGAAGACGCGATCCGCCGCGCGGTTTAGCGTCGGCGGGGTGTTGGGCGGATCGGCTTTTCGTCGTCCGCGACTTCGCCCCACAGATCATATTCGTCGGCGTTCTCGATTTTCGCCCGGACCATGTCACCGGCCTTGAAGCGGGTTTCCCCGTTCAGGAACACACAGCCGTCGATTTCCGGTGCATCAGCATATGAGCGGCCGATTGCGCCTTCTTCGTCAACTTCGTCGATCAGGACTTCCAGTGTCTTGCCGAGCCGGGTTTTCATGCGGTCTTCACTGATCTTCCGCTGAAGTTCCATGAAGGCTGACCAGCGGTAATCGACAACTTCCTCATCAACCGGCTCGCCCATCTCATTGGCCGGAGCACCGTCGACCGGCTCGTACTTGAAACAGCCGGCGCGATCGATCTGGGCAACATCAATCCAGTCCAGAAGTTCTTCGAACTCGTCTTCGGTTTCGCCGGGGAAACCGACGATGAAGGTGGACCGGAGTGCCAGGTCAGGGCAGATTTCGCGCCAGCGTTTGATGCGATCCAGCGTCTTTTCCTGATGCGCGGGGCGGCGCATGGCCTTCAGCACACGCGGACTGGCATGCTGGAACGGAATGTCGAGATAAGGAAGGATATGACCGTCTGCCATCAGCGGAATGACATCGTCAACATGCGGATAGGGATAGACATAATGCAGCCGAACCCAGATGCCGAGGTCGCCCAGCGCCTGACAAAGATCGAGGAACTTGGTCCGGATCTCGCGTTCCTGCCAGGTGCCGCCCGCATATTTCAGGTCCACGCCGTAGGCGCTGGTATCCTGTGAGATGACAAGCAGTTCACGCACGCCTGACAGAGCCAGGTTTTCAGCTTCCTTCAGCACATCCGTGATCGGGCGGCTGACAAGGTCGCCGCGTAATTGCGGGATGATGCAGAAGCTGCAGCGATTGTTACAGCCCTCGGAAATTTTCAGATAGGCGTAATGCCGGGGTGTCAGCTTCAGACCCTGTGCGGGGACCAGATCAATGAACGGGTCATGCATGGGCGGCAGCACGTTATGGACGGCATCGACCACCGCTTCATACTGATGTGGTCCGGTAACAGACAGTACGCCGGGATGGATACCGCGAATGGTCGCTTCGTCGCCACCCATGCAGCCGGTGACGATGACCTTGCCGTTCTCGTTCAGGGCCTCGCCTATGGTCTCCAGCGATTCAGCACGGGCGCTGTCCAGAAAGCCACAGGTATTGACGATGACCGCATCGGCCCCGTCATAGCTGTCGGAAACTTCGTAGCCCTCAGCCCGGAGGCGGGTCAGGATACGCTCGGAATCAACAAGGGCCTTCGGGCAGCCAAGGCTGACCAGTCCCACTTTTGGCGCTGTCTGTTTCATGCGCGCTATGTCGGGTATTGGCGGCAGAATGTCCAGCCGAGAGTGAGGCTGCACGGGGTGTCGCGGGTATCATCCCTCCTCACGCAGGCGCAAGGAGGGATGACGGGGTGTGCCGGTCAGGCTGTTGCCAGCCGTACCTTGATGAAGTCAAGGGTCCGCGCCCAGGCGAGGTCCGCGGCTTCCTTGTTGTAGCGCGCAGCATTGGTATCGTTGTTGAAGGCATGATTGACGCCCTCATACATATGCAGCTGGTATTTGATCTTGGCTTTCTTCAGTGCAGCCTCAAATTCCGGAATGCCGGCGTTGATACGTTCATCAAGCCCGGCGTAATGCAGTAACAGTGATCCGGTGATGCTGCTGACTTCGTCGCTTTTTGGCGCACTGCCATAATAGACAACTGCGGCATCAAGGTTTTCCGAATTGACGGCAAGCTTTGCCGACATGCCGCCACCCCAGCAGAAGCCGACGGAGGCAACCATGGCATTGCCTTCCGGATGATCGCTGAGGAAATCGACGGCAGACATGTAGCTTTGCAGCGTCACATCCATGTCCAGCTTGCCGATCATTTCGCGGGCCTTGTCCTCATCTTCCGGGGTGCCGCCCAGAGGGGTCAGCGCGTCGACCGCAAGCGCCATATAGCCTTCAACGGCAAAACGGCGGGCGATGTCCCTGATATGCGGGTTCAGTCCGCGGTTCTCGTGAATCACGATAACTGACGGAAAATTGCTGCCGGTCACAGGTTTCGCCATATAGGCTTTCATTTCACCTGCATCGACCGGATAGGTGGTCATGGAGGTGGTGATCCGGCTGTCATCTTCGGCAATGATGGCGGCTTGTGCATAACGGTTTTCGAGGACCGGCAGCAGGGCATAAGCGGCGGCTGTGCCACCGGCGATTTTTGCCAGACGCGTCAGGAAAACGCGCCGTGGCAAGGGCGCATGAGTATATTCGTCGTAGAGCGCGATGATTTTCTGATCCATCCCTTTATCTCCCACAGGATGCGCCCGGCTAGTCCGGGCGATGAATATCTGGAATGGGAGGATCAGGGCGGCAAGTAGCGGCAGAAAATAAATTTCCGGGAGTCAGCTTTTCAGAACACCCCGTTTGATCTGGTCCTGCTCGATGCTTTCAAACAGGGCGCGGAAGTTACCTTCGCCAAAGCCTTCATCCCCCTTGCGCTGAATGACTTCAAAGAAGATCGGGCCGATGACCGTCGAGGTGAAAATCTGCAGCAGAATGCCCCCATCATCTGTCGGAGCGCCATCAATGAGCACCCCGAGTTTCCGGAGAGCCGCAATATCCTCGCCGTGGCCGGGCAGCCGGTCCGGCAGCATCTCGTAATAGGTATCGGGTGGCGGGTCCATGAAGGTCACGCCGATTTTCGCCAGTTGGGCAACAGTGTCGTAGATATCACTGGTCGACAGAGCGATATGCTGGATGCCCTCGCCACGATAGGCTTCCAGATATTCCTGAATCTGAGACTTGTCGTCTGAGCTTTCATTGATTGGAATGCGGATTTTGCCGCAGGGACTGGTCATCGCCTTGCTTTTCAGCCCGGTCAGCTTTCCCTCAATATCGAAATACCGGATCTCGCGGAAATTGAAGAGCTTTTCATAAAACCCGGACCAGATATCCATCCGGCCACGATAGACGTTGTGGGTGAGGTGATCGATCGTTGTCAGCCCGGCCCCGGCAGGATTCTGTTCTGCGCCGGGCAGGGGTCGGAAGTCGACATCATAGATGGTGTCCTCGCCATAACGGTCGACAAGATAGATGAGGCTGTCGCCGATACCATGGATGGCCGGGATATTGAGCTCCATGGGGCCGACCCGGCCCTCGAACGGTTTGGCACCGAGTGACAGGGCGCGTCTGAAGGCTGCGGCAGCATCTTTCACCCGAAAGGCGATGGCGCAGGCGGAGGGGCCGTGAACACGGGCGAAGGACTGGGCAAAGCTGTCTGGTTCCGCATTGATGATGAAGTTGATTTCGCCCTGTCTGTACAGGGTGACATCCTTCGACCGGTGCCTTGCAACAGCCGTGAACCCCATGGTTTCGAACAATTGTGCCAGAGCGGACGTGTCCGGCGCAGTATATTCAACGAATTCAAATCCGTCGGTGCCCATCGGGTTGGTGTCGGTCATCAGTTCCTCATCATGAATGTGAACCGATCATATCAGTTTCACCGCAATCGATGTTGGCGAATGCATTGCCCCGCTGAGAATTCATGCAATTATATCTCTCATATTTATTATTCTATGCAGGAAATTCGCGGATATGAAACTCGACAGACTGGACACCCGCATACTGGCCGTACTTCAGGAAGATGGGAGGCTGCCGCTTCAGGATGTGGGTGAGGCAGTCGGGTTGTCAGCGTCGCAATGCGGACGCCGGTTACGCAGGCTGGAAGAGGCCGGGCTGGTCTCCGGTTATGCGGCTCTGCTGGACCCGGTCGCTTTTGGTTTTGATGTGACAGCCTTTGTTACTGTCACGCTTGCCCAGCATGGCGAAGTACCGGCCGCCCGGTTTCACCGGGCGATAGAACGCCTGCCAAATATTCTTGAATGCTGGGCGGTAACGGGTGAGGGGGATTATCTGTTGCGGGTCGTCGCGACGAACCTGAAATCCTTCTCGGATGTGCTGATGCACGACCTGCTGGCTTTGCCCGAAGTCGCAAATGTGAAGTCGAACATCGCGCTCGACCGGATCAAGCAGACGACTGCCTTACCGTTGTCGACAACATAACAGTTATGCAAATAGTGCGCTTGTCGCTGGCTGCGATTGCAGGTTAGCGTCCCATGATAGGGGACTGCGGCCTGTTGATACGGGGTGCAGCATATTTTTGCAGGGAAAGAACTGATGACGAATAACGTAGCCCGACTGACGATGGTTTTCTCCGGGATTGCGCATCTGTTCTCTCACCTGCTGACGCTGCTCTATGGCACGGTTGTGCTGGTTTTACCGTCTGTTTTTAATGTCACCTATGGCGAAATGCTGGGCATTGCCTGGCTGGGTATCGCAATGATGGGGTTTGGTGCGCTGCCAGCCGGATGGCTTGGCGACCGGTGGAGCCAGGTTGGCATGATGGGGGTGTTCTTCATCGGCACCGGTGTCGCGACAATGGCGACCGGGCTGGCCAATTCACCTGCCCAGATTGCCATTGGCCTGTTCTTCATCGGGCTGTTTGCCTCGATCTATCATCCGGTTGGCGTTGCCTGGCTTATTCGTAATGCAAAACGCCGGGGTGAGGCGCTTGGCGTGAACGGTATCTTCGGGGCAGCCGGTGTTGGCGGTGCAGCGATTGTTGCAGGTGCCCTGACGGATATTGCGGGCTGGCGGTTTGCTTTCCTTGTGCCGGGTGCCCTGTGTTTTCTCTCTGGTCTGGCTTTCCTGGGTTATGTCTGGCGCGGTGATATCCGGGATACGGTCGCTGATGCGACAAATTATCAGGCTGCAACCCGTGGCGATGTGACCCGCGTTTTTGCAATCGTGTTTCTGGTGATCTTCTGTGGCGGCATGATTGCCCAGACCGGCCAGTACGTGATGCCGAAACTTCTGTCCGTTGGCTGGAGCGACTGGGTTCAGGGATCCACCCTGCGGGCGGGTGTTCTCACGGCAGCGGTCTTTTCCGTCAGCATGATTGCGCAATATGTCAGTGGCCGTCTGGCGGATCGCTATCCACTGAAATGGGTTTATGGCGGGGCCTATCTGTTACAGGCCCCGGTGATTCTGTTTGCTGCGATAGCCGGTGGGCCGTTGTTTGTTGCCCTGATGGCGCTGATGATTTCGGCTAATTCCGGCAGTCTGGCACCGGAGAACGCGATCATTGCCCGCTATGCCAGCGGCAAGTGGCGCAGCATGGTATTTGCTGCGAAATTTGTCGTGGGCCTTGGATTTACTGCCCTGATCGTGACCGTGGTCGGCAAGATGTATGATCATTTCAGCGGGTTTACAGAAATCCTGCTGCTGCTGGGCGGTTTCGCGCTGGTCAGCCTGATTGCGATTTCCCTGATGCCGTTTGAGCGTCACGAAGACGCCATTGTCACTGCGCCAGCGGAATAGGCAGGGTTTCCGGTCGGCCAGACTTTGAAGTGATTCTCTGCCACGCCGTCGGGGATTACCCGCTTGCGGCCAGTGCCTGATCCAGATCTGCGATGATATCGTCGGCCGTCTCCAGTCCGATCGACAGGCGTATGACGTCTGGTCCGGCGCCGGCGGTGATCCGTTGTTCTTCACTCAGTTGTCGGTGAGTAGTGGAGGCGGGATGCAGAATGAGGCTGCGCGTGTCGCCGATATTGGCGAGATGGGAAAACAGATTGCAGGCTTCGACCAGCTTCACACCGGCCTCAAACCCGCCCTTCACGCCGAACGTGAAGACCGATCCGGCACCCTTCGGCAGATATTTCCGTCCGAGGTCATAATAGGGGCTGGATTTCAGTCCGGCATATGAAACCCAGGCCACCCGGGGATGTGCTTCAAGAAATTCCGCAACCTTCAGGGCATTGGAAATATGCCGGTCCATGCGAACCGGCAGCGTCTCGATGCCGGTAATGATGTTGAAGGCGTTGGTCGGAGACAGCGCCGGTCCGAAATCACGCAAGGCTACGGCACGTGCCTTCATGGTGAACCCGAAATCGCCAAAGGTCTCGTAGAAGGTCAGTCCGTGATAGGCCGGTTCCGGTTCCGTCATTGACGGGAACTTGTTGTTCTGCGCCCAGTCGAACTGACCGGATTCAACAACCACCCCGCCCATTGACGTGCCATGCCCGCCAAGAAACTTGGTGGCGGAATGCACGACAATATCAGCACCCCAGTCGCAGGGGGTCAGCAGATAGGGGGTGGATACGGTGTTATCGACGATCAGCGGAATGCCGGCATCTTTCGCGATTTCGGCAATCGGCTCCATATCGAGGATGATGCCGCCGGGATTGGCCAGCGTTTCAATGAAGATTGCCTTCATGTCCGGCGTCATCGCATCACGGATGTTCTGAGGATCGGTTGCATCAACGAAGGTGCAGTT